>Ga0179593_1369874_pt1 | contig 11986 bp, 15 predicted proteins | sample CZODoug2_1_08_16_FD_185931 | JGI IMG/M metagenome (GOLD analysis project Ga0179593, IMG submission 185931) | Vadose zone soil fungal communities from Angelo Coast Range Reserve, California, USA - CZODoug2_1_08_16fungal (PacBio error correction) | ecosystem: Environmental > Terrestrial > Soil >...
CGGCGAGCCAGCCATCTTGACCTCTAAAAAACCTCCAAGGACCATAGGAAAGAGAGATCGGCCCTGTTATTCAGATGAGAAAACGAAATAAGGGAGTCACAAGCCACGCCTCAATCAAACGGTTGAAAAAAAAAAAAACCGAGTGCGTAAGTGAAGGTACCCCAGGAATGAGCACTACTGCAAGAAAAGTGTAAGGAAAAGAAAGGGCAAAAAAGAGCGTCCAGGTGGAAAGATAAGAAAAAGACGCAAAACCCAGAAATGAAAGACCATTCAAAATGCACTGGAATCAGGTGAGGAGGGGGGTCCAGAAGGAACTAAGGGGATCAGCGCCCAGGAAAAACCCAAGGGGTTCCGTACCATTGGAAACAGAGGGAGAAAAAGCGGGAAAAAAAAGGAAACCTTCACGCCTCCCAGCGGGAAAACAACCAACGGTCGAAAGAAAACTCGGGAAAGAGGGGAACAAGGCAAACAACAGGATCACTGACCGACGATCAGATAAAATCACCTCAGACACCAAAGGGCAGAAGACCAGAAAGGAGAGGGATTTCAGATGATGGGGGAAGTCAAAGAAACAGAGAAAAAAAAAAAGCAGTGTGCTGAGCTCACTACCTGAAATAACCAAGACCGTTTCTGTCGAACGAGCAATCAAGGTCAGATTGAACCGAAAGTCCAACAAACGAGCGGGAAGGGGTCAATACTCCTCTGGAACTGACGAGGAAACAAACAAAAGGAGAAGGCCATGAGAAGAGGAGTCGGTCGGGACGCTAGAAACCCCCCAGAAAAGTCGGACGGGGGGGGGCCAAGGTAAGGAAAAGAGAAACGCAGACCGTGGCAAGAAGGCTGGGAGGAACCATTTTGAATAGAAAAAAAAAAAGGAGGGAAAGGGGAGAAAGACCCGGTGGGAAAGAAATTCATTGCAAGAGAACGGAAAGTGGTCGCGAGTAAAGGGAGAAACGACCGAAAACAAAATCCGTTTTAGAAAGGGAGAAACGGCAGGCCGATAAAACCGAAAAAAAAAAAAAGGAGTTTGGTTTCGTGGGGGGTGGGGGGGCGGGAAAAAAAAGAGGGAAAGTCACCGTGCTGGGCGAAAAAAGGAACCCACGTTTGTCGCCACACTAAAAAAATGGACGAGGGGGGACGCCCAAGTCAAAAGAAAAAAAAGGGGGCAAGTGTTTTGGCGAAAGTGAGGACACGGGGTAGTGGCAGAAAAAAGGAGTCAGCCACGCCCAGTCCGCGTCAAACAGTCGGGGGTCAAAGAAAATTGTTTTTAAAGCAAAAAGAACTAGGAAAATGAGCTCAGGACAAGGCTCCGACCAGGGGCAAAAGAAAAAACTCCTTGCTGTCAAAAAATCCAAAAGAGGCAGGCCGGAACCTCTACGCGAGCATTGAAAGCCAAAGGGGGCGAAAGTTGTCCGGGGGGGACCCAAAAAAGACCTGGCAAACCAACAAAAAAAACTTTCTTGGACGGAAACCAAATGGGGGGGGGGGGAAAACAGAAAAGAAACCTATGGACATAACGCCCAACCCTTGCGGACCAACCCTTAAGAGAGAAGGGAATCAACGCCCCGAGACGAACACTGGAGGGAACAGCCAAGCTGTGGAGTAACAAAAAAAGCAAATGAAAGAACAACAAGAAGGGGGTATCATCCCAGCACTTACGGTCTCACCGAAAAATTGTCAAAAGAGGGAAAACAGGCAACCCGCGAGGAAGGTGAGGGGAGGACAGGTTCACAACCCGAGATGCACCGACCGGAGGAAAAGGGGAAAAATGGACCCGGAGAGAGGGACTTTGGGGGGGAGACTTTGAAAAAAGGAGGGGGGATCAAGAAGAGTCACTGACTTACTCACAAAAAAAAAGATCCTGTGGCCGGCGAAAGGGAGAAACAAAGCAGGACCCTAATTTCTCGTAACATAAAAAAAAGGGGGGCCCTCGAAATCGTCGCAGAAGGAAAAACACCCACAACGTTATTATTATGAAAAAGAAGAGAAATCAAAGACCAAAAGGTAAGAATAATCTTAACGGACTCCCACTGGAAACGAAGCCCGGGGCCACAGAAGCAGTGGGGCACCAGGAAAAGCCCTTTGAGGTCTTGTCTCCCCGAAGAAGAGGTGCAAGAAGGAAAGGACGGCTTCCCTGCCCTGGTTGCACGGCCAAGGGGACAAGGGGGGGAAATGAAGTCCGTGGCACATGAAAGAGTTGCAAACAAGGAACAGAGCGGGGGGGAAAAGGGGAAAAAAGGTATATCCCCTTCCTTCGGGAGATCAGGAAACGTGGGGGAATTGGGGGAAAAGGCGGAAAAAAGTGTCGGTGGGACCGACGAGGAGTAAAAAATTGGGGACCGGAAAATCCTAAGGAGAAAGAGACTTTTGGCCCGAATGGTGCCTCTGCAATTGGTACAATAACCGTTCACCCAACCAAAGGAAAAAGGGGGTTAGGGGGGCCAAGGGCTGGACTAACGATGAGGACACTTCGTCAACTAGGAAAGGAAGAAGGTGAGGCAGAATGATTACCTGGAGAACTTTCCGTCCCGGAGGGGGAGGGAGCAGTCGAAGAACGCCTTGACGAGAGGGTTCAAAAATTCACGAATCGTTTTACGAAAGGGCAGGGGAGGGGGCAAAGGCCTGCTCGGGTGTGATGACACCAGACCCAGTAGAAAAACCTCACACTTTACTTTTGAATGGCACCCGCCAGGGCGATGAAGATTGAGGGAAAAAAACGGAGCTGTTTTAGATGTGTTGCGACCAACGGGTAGGACGTTTCGAAGAAAACGGGGGTACTTTGGACAAAAGAACAATTCTAGGGTTGTAGCCAACACTCACACCAGGGCTCAGGGGCCCAGGAAAACGTCCGGTTATTCAGATAAAAATAGCATGGCGAGTGATACCTATAATCGGCGAAAACAACGAAAAATGTACACCGTCCACCAAACTTTTTTCCTAAATCAGGGAAAAAGTCAACAACGCCGGATCCAAAAGGATACAAGGTCTGCGTTCCGACGGTGAACTCAAGAAAAGGGTGGGGAAAAAAAAAAGGAAAAGGGATGCGTTGGGTGTGGCCTAGCTGTGTCCCGACTCTAGCCTATAGAATGAATCGAAACCGGGGGGGGGGGGGAAAATCTCCTGTTCCCGAGCGTCGATACCACTAGTGTGGGGAAAAGGCGGCAGAAACCAAGGAGGGGGGAATTCATTGAAGAGACGCGGAGACCTCCTATAGGGAGCCATCGCCGGCCTGCTTCAGGGAGTGAAACCAAATAAGGGGGTATAACAGAGAAAAGGGAAATCCCCTTTTTGCTTGTTCCCGCCCGGAAAATCGGCGTCGGAAAGCCAAGGGGCGCCGTATAAGGGCAGAGGGAAAAGGAGGCCATAGTGAGACCGTGAGTTTACCGCCCGGGGCCACGGAAGGAACACCTTGGGGACCAAGGGAAGAAAGACGTTAAAGACGGCCACCCTGTGGGGGAGGCCACTGATCCTCAGGATGAGAAATCATCACGTCGTTGAGGGCTTTCAGGTTAGGGGGGGGGAACGCGAGTCAGAAAACCCAACCGGCCAACCGTCTCAAGGGTAAAAAAAAAAAAAGGATGGCTGGAAAAAGCTTTGACCTTATGCTCATCACAGGGGGTACCAGAATCAAAGACCGAACGGAAATGGCAGGGGAGGGGGGCAAAACCGAAACCGTTGCTCTAGTGTTTCTGCCTTGAATCCGGGCACCGGTAAGGGGCATCAGAAAAACAAAGGCGAATATCATCCGAGCGTCACTGGGGCTGTTTTTTGAAAAAAGTCGGGGCGCAGACGCGGGCGGAGAGAAAAGCAAAAACCGCTCCCCTTTTTCTAGGGTCGACTTTATTCACCAGGGACGGGAGCAGGGGGAAAGGGGGAAAGGTTGAACCAAAGGGACCTACCACCGATGGGGGTCTGCGCGCAATTGGGAGAACGGCACTTGAACCGTAGGGGGGAAAGGGAGGAAACCCTCCCGAATTATCTAGACTCTCTTGGGGGCAGGAAGGGAGTGGGAGAAAGAAATTCGCGAAAAAATTAAGCCCCGTCTCCCGCCCAGCGAAAACCTTCAAGGCAACAAAGGTCCGACAACGTTGGGTGGAAGAAAAAACTTTTTAAACGCTATCGCCGAGGATCTACCCTTTGTGGACCGACGGGTGCCTGGCCGTAAAGAGAGAGTGAAAAAAAGGGCTGGACAAAAGGACGTGATGCACCCGGGGGGGTTGGACCCGGGTGCTGGGGCAGAAGAAGGGGACCGCAGGAACTAAAGAGAGAAAAAAAGAAACAAACGAAGTGGGAATCTATCTCCCGAACGCTGTCCGGCCCTTTGAGAACAGGGGACTGGGGAAAAAGGGTCAAAAAAAACTGGGAAAAGAGTACAGACAACGATCCTGCGCTCTGCCAACCGTGATGCTACGGGTCATGCGAAGGAAGGAAACGAAGGGAAGAACTGGGTGTTGAGGAGGGGACAAAGGGGGAGGAAAAAACACCAATCAAGATGATGACCTCAGTCAACGCAGTTTCGGCCAATGCCAAAAAGAAAGAACGCACCAGAATGGGTGCGCGCGTGGTGGTGCAGCGCTCACGGGGCTGCAAAACGGAAACTAGGAAAATCAAAAGGACATGGGATACGGCAGAAAGCAAGCCGACAGTTAGTCGCCTTTTGTGTCAGGGGGAAGGGAAGAAAGTCAAAAAAAAAAAAACTTCCCGGATACTGTTACGCCGCTGCCTTGGCGCGGGGCCGAAATCAGAAAGGGCAAGCGGGAGGAAGACTTCCCGGCGGTTCCCATGAACGGGGAGACCGATTGGAGTGCGGGGGAAATAAAAAGTAGAATGATAACAAGAAAAAAGACCTTGAATCTTCATCGGAGGGAGGGACTCGGTTTTGCCGAAGGTGGAGTGGTGGGAAGGGGGGCACAAATGGGGGTGATGGAAAGCCAAGGTGGAAGGAGTCCAAACCTCGGTGGCGCGAAAGAAAACACCAACACGGAGGAAGTGGGCCCAATATTGTTTTTGCGCTGAGGGAGAAGAAACGAAAAAAAAAGGACGCACCTTGGTGTGAGCGGGTTCCACCAAAGCAAACAGGCAACTGAAGGAAAGATCAATCTCCCAGGCTAAGTGTATTGGCCCAGCGGAAGGAGGGCAACGGCAACGCCTAGGACAGTCGCCACGGAAGTCAAATGCACAAGAAGAAAAAAAAGGGTCTACCCTCCTATGAATTGTAGAGGGGAGGAAAAAATGGGAAAAGGTGGAAATTTGGTGTTCGTCGAAATCTATCACAGGCGGAAAAGACAGCCAAGAGAAAATAACTGACCCTGTTAGCTTGGAGTGCGTCCACAACCCAACGGCAAACCCTAAAAGGGTCTTTTGGAAAAAATAAAAGCAATGTGTCACAGGAATGCGGGGGGAGGCCCCCGAAAGTCGACCGTTCAGGAGCAAAAAGCAGGGCATCTTTGTCGAAAGGCAAGATAGGAGAGAGACAAAACAAACAACTGAGGATAGAAAAGAAGAGATAATGGGAATTCGATGGGGGGAGAAGATGATTTTGACAAGGGAAAAACGACTCTGTCTTGGCCGCCATCAAAAAGACGAAGGGAAAAAAAAGGGAAGGCCAAAACGCCTCCGGTGCCGGGGTTTAAACTGAAAAGACAATAAGCAAAAAAATTACAAAAAGTATCTAGAAGGGGGGGGGCAGGTACCACCAAAAAGGAAAAGGGAAATAGTTCTATAACATGGACACTGGCCCGGAGGGGGGGGGAAAAAACACGGGGAGGAAACGTCCAACCCCCAGTCGCGGACGAAAAAAAAAGCACAAGAAGTGCCAGTCCGACAAGGTGGGGTGAAGAAAGGAGGTGAAGGTGGTGGCCGACTACCCAAAAAAGTTCCTCTGACGGACAAGAACATGCAAGAGGGGGGGGGGCCAGAAACTGACGCCAAACGGGGAAAAAGGTCGATCAATTTTCGTCCAGGGCCAGTACGGGTTCGAAAGGGGGGAGGGGGGGGAACACCCAAAGAAAGCACAAAAAGCTCGGGGCTGTTCTTCTTCGTCCGCAAACTCAAAGGGAAAAAAAAAACCAAGAGGATGGGTACAAAAAAGGCACCGGGGGTGACTGTGGCGCCGACAAAACGATGGGGGGGCAGGGAAAACGGAAGGTTGAAAAAAACGTGTCTGGGGAAAAAAAAAAATCACACAAAATTACCCCCGGGCAAACATCAAAAAAGGGGGCCAAGGGGGAAAAACCTCAGCACTCCATCTCACCTAACACGCGGGGATGGATACAGCAAAAAAAACTATCGCAAAGAGCGTGCATCGAGATGGGGTGTTACAGAAAACAAAAACCAGAAAACTCAAAGAGAAAATTGTCAAGATCCGGGAAATTTCAAGCCACCCGCAAGCAGGGGGAAACAAGGTACCGAGGGTCAGGGCACAAAAAAAAAAAAGAAAAGAAGCGTTACCAGGATCCTTCTAAGGGGGTCGTCTAACGCGGGGGGGGGGGAGAAGGGAGGGGAAACAAAACGCCGAACCAAAACATGCGAACTGACATGGCAGAAAAAAGGGGATTTGGGGGCCCTAATCTTCTCAGCCAAAAAAAAAAAAAAAAAAAGGAAAAGAGGGGAAAGAGTACGGCGCCCAGGCACCTGGCGACAGGCCCCACAAAAACAAAAAAAAGCTCTCAACAACGCCGGCAGGGGCCTAGATCGTCTCAAAAGCAAAAACAGGAAATGGCAGAACCATGAGGATGGAAGAGGAACCCAAACCGGGGGGCTGTCGGGTGGAAAAAAAAGAGGGAAAACTGGTGGCCCGCCCGACCAAAAAACCCCGGGGGGCAAAAAAAAATGGAACAAGGAAGAATGACCCTACTAGCCATGACCGGGTAAATCATTCAACGGGCAAAAAAAAGAGGGGGAAAAAAATGCGTGGTGTTCAGTACCTGACCAGGGAAAAGGGGGTTGGATCAATTGGGGACAATCCTCCCTTCACGCAAAGGGGGCCGGTAAAACGGGGGGGTGGGAAGGTGATCTAAACGACCACTCCGGTCGTGGTAGAAGGAAAGATCGTGAGAAGCCCGTCAATTGGGTCGGAGTTTCCCCAACAAAAGACTGCACCTGTCACCCCCGTTCAGCCTGAACACAAGAGCTGATGGACCATAACCTATACGCCAAAAGGGGGCCACTTCACCGTCAGTTCAAAAAAAAGTGCGTATCCGAGTAGATGAAAGAAAACAAAAACCCAGGGGTCGCTCAACACAATCGGTGTCGAACAGGGGGGCGGGGGGGGGGGAAAAATGTAAACCAGCTGTTCCTGTCATCACTTAGAAACAAAGTCAAAAAAAAAAACTGGACTTCACGAACTGTCTGGTGACCCAAAAAAGACCATCCTTCTCCGGACAAGACTTGAAGTGGGTCTGAGGACAATCAACAGAAAGGGGGAAGTGGACAAAAAAAACAATGCGCGCAGAAAACACAATCGGGGGTGGGGGGGGAAAAAAAACAGGTTGGAAACCAGTGAACCATTGACAAAGGCGGCAAACAAATCCAGGGGTTTTGGGAGGAGAGAAAACAAGCGAAACCATGCTCTGTCCACCGCTCGGGTCGCGAACAACGTGCAGAAGAGCAGAGGACCACGACGTAAAACTTAAAGAAAGATCACAGAAGCGGGAAAAAGGGGGCTCTTCAGGACAACGGGGGAGAAGGCCTCTTATACTATTCATCAGCTTGACAAACGGCACCCTGAGAAAAAAGGGCCGTCGACACAATCCCATCCACCCAAAAAAGAAGATATATGAATGGAAAAAAGGGATGGGAGAAAGACGAAAAGAAACAAGGTAGAACCTGAGGCAACTAGACTTGGGCAACAAAGGGTCAAACAAAAAAGAAAAGGGGGGAACAACACAAATAAAAAAAGACAATGGCCAAAAAAGCATGGGGGGCTGAAATCATTTTCATTCGAGAAACCGAGGAAGGGGGGGCAAACGAAAGGGTGGACCGGTCGCAATGAGTATGCATCAGTGGTCCCGGGGGAAGGAAATCAAAAAAATCAACCGAGGGCAGTAAACCGAAAGGAAAGAAGCCAATATTTTCCAGAAACGTTCGATTGAATCTAAAAACGAGGGGGAAATTACTGGAAAAACGACGCAACAGAAATAAGTCTCACGAAAAAAAAAGGACCTCAACGTCCAGAAGGGGGGAAAGATGAAGAAATTAAAAAAAAATACCGGGGACTCAAAACAGAAAAAACAAGGAACATGCCGGAGCTGGAAAAAGATGTGAACGTGTGCTGGTCTCGTCTCTTGGCGTGTGTAGAGTTCTGGGGTGATCAAAGCGGGAGGTGCATCTGCCCGCCGTCCCCCGAAGCAGTAAAGGGGGGCTCAACTTACAGGAACAAAATCGAAAAAAAAAACTGAGATGGCATGGCGGGGGAGAGGCCACAAAAAAGGGAAGCTATAAAAAAAAAAAAACGAAGGCAAAAGGAAAACAGTCCTGGCGAAGTATCAAGAGAAAAAAGAAGAGAAAAAGGGAATAACGTGCTGGATCCGAACGGATTGGAAAAGGATCAAAGGAGGGAGGGCGAGAACTGGTGGAAAGGTCGGGACCGCTAGCGGATCGGGGAACGAGTAGGAAAGGTGAGCCAAGCAGCACAACTTTTAATAAAGAAAAAAAAAAAAAACGGGGCTCCCTAGCCATTGGTGGAGTGGGGGGGGGGAGAAGGAACAAATATCGGTTTAGCCAACCAAGTTCAAACGTTGTCTGCAGAAAAATGACAAAAGTTGTGCACACACAATAACAAAGATAAACTATGACGACGCCGCCATTGACATCGACACGGGTGGCCAGGTGTGGCCGTTTATAATAAAAAAACGGAAAGCACGGTGTGCGTGGGTCACAGAAAAAGAAAGAGACGACCTGGCACACCAGGAAGCCTACCGGGAAAATCGGAACGAGCGCCCAAAAAAGGGGTTGCAGCAACCGAAAAGGGAGGTCAGCTCCAAAAAATCGAACCTAAAACACAAAAAATAATAGAACCGGGAAACGGGGACTTTTGCACTCACAGCAGAAGAAGAACCACCGAGACTCGAAAAAAGAAAGGGTTCCGAGCGCAAGGTGGTATCAGAGAGAGGGCCAACATCCCTGGGACCACACCACAAAAAAAAAAGGCTGTTGGGAAGTCTGACGGGGGGGGGAAAGAACCAAGAAAGGGAAACGGGACATATTCCCCGACTGCAAAAGAAGTGCCCTAAAGTTCGACAAGGAAAAAAAATAGGAAGTTGTGCCAAGAAACCAAATCTTAGCAGGGGGCGGGGGAAAGCTCGGTCTTTCGATCTAGTAGATAGGAAAAGATCTCCCGTTGCTTACTCACCTTAAATCCGGGATCACTCTACTGATACTGCTGCTCCGTACTGAATCTTGGGGTCTCTCTGCGGAAAGGAAGAGGAAAACGCGTCAAAAAAAAACACGCGGGAAGGGGATAAAGGGTACAACCAAAGAAAAAAGACAATAAAAAAAGCCACGGCAGGTAGCAATGAGAGGTTGGGAGGACTGGGTGGGGAAAAACAGCGGGGAGCCTAAGACTGGGCCTGAACTTAAAACAAAGGGGGAATATCAGTATCAGGGGGCAACGGCACTGGAGGTTGCTCAGTCTTCAGGGAAACCTAAATAGACCAGCATTACCACCGGAAGAAAGAATCTTATAAAAAAAATACAAAACAAAAAAAGAGGAGAGGTAAAAGATCAGCTTCCCCTTTTGTACATAATGAGGGAGCCGCAGCCACTCAGCCGACCAAAAAAAAAGTAAAAAGGAGCGGGGGGACAAAAAAAAAAAAAAGGCCACGTGCTTCTTCTCCTAAGAGGGGCAAAAATAATCAAAAAGAGAAACGGGAAGACCGGGGAGGTTCGTAAGGAGGGGTTCCTTTCTGGGACACAATGGAAAAAGAAACAATCCGAGAAGAGTGGAGGGGTTTCCAAGGGACAGGGGGGAAAGCCCGTTTCCGGGAAAGGGAGATACAGGGGACGGGGGTGGGAAGGGGGGGTCACGTAGGGAGGAAAAAGAACATGCCCGGTTAAAAAAAACTAGACTAGGCAAAAAAAAAAGAAGTTTTCAGAAGCCTTGAAGAAGGGGGCCCCTCGGAAATAGGAGGAATGGGAATTTCCACCAAATCATGAACATAAAGAAAAGGTGAGGGGTGGGCAAATTGCGTGTGAAAGGAAAAGAAAGTCGCCGTAAATTGAAAGCGAGTCGAGGGTCGGCCCGCCTGAAGAGGGAGAGGTGAAGCACGAAGGGGTAGGAAAGGGACAAGGGTGGGTAAGGGAGAATTGACGAAGGGGAAAAAAATTGGCGAGAAAAGAGAAGAACGCTGCGAAAGATCCCTTGAGGAACAGAAAACCTTTCCGGAAAAAAAAAGAATGGAATGGGGGGCAACCCATGGGCTTATTGCGCCTGGGCGGACCGCATTGAAGGAACAGTTGAGAAGGGGGTTTGAAAGAAGGGGGTAAGAATGGTCGAAAAAAATTTTGACTGGTGAGAAAAAGACTAGGGGGTACCAACACGCCCAAAAAAAGAGAACGTAGCAGAAGTTAAAGGAGGGGGTTGATTTTAGAAAAAAATCTACGGGGGGGAAGGTCTAATGACGAAAAAAAAAAAAAGCAAAGAGAGGAGCAAGAAAAATGTCAAATTCCAGGTCGGGAAACTTGTGAAAGATGGGCCGCCTCAACCGTCCACCGGAAAAATCCGCCGGAGCAACGGGGCTAGGGACTCCGGGGAAAAAAAAAGACGGGTACCACACCGGAAAGTGGTCGTTTGTGGGCTCTCTGTTAAAAGAAGACTAAGTATGGCGCAGAATGCATGCAAAAAGGGGTTGGACGGAACCCAGGTTTTCCCGAGCGTAAGAAAGAAACCAAACACGGGAGAAAGGCACATCGGGAAAAGGCGGGGGGCTAGACTATACGCGGGAAAAAGAAGTCCGTACAGTAAGCCAGCCAAGCTGCCCCTGAGAACAGACAGAGAGCAGACTCAAGACTGGCCGTTCCTGGGCAAATCCCGGGGGGGTGAGATGGAAGAAGAGGGCCGGGCGTGAAGAGACAAAGACGGGGGGGAGACATCCTTCTCGTAAAAGGACCTGGCCGAAGGAAAACGGAGGGTACCGGTCTCAGGGGATTGCTTTAAGGAAAAAACGGTGGGAAAAAGGAAAGACTAAGAAAGACGAAAAAAGGGGCTGGGCCCACTTAATCAACAGAAGTAGTAAATCAATGATCAGCAGAGTGAGGTCATGGGATGGGTAGGGTGGGAAAGAACGGATTCAGGGCAAAAAGGACACAGGTCTCCTTTTCAAGAGGGCTTCAAGAAAAAAGGGACCGGGGAAAAAAAACCAGGCTAATAAAAAAAAGGAAGAAATCCAACGACGGCTTGGGCAATTTCATACGATGGACTTCGAGGGCTGAAAGAAAAAGGCAAAAGACTGCAATAACCGGACGAGAGCATACCGATCGGTGAACACTGAAGGGTTGGGGAAAAAAGGGAGGGGGGGGGAAGAAACAAATAGCGAACAGCGGGAAAAACTTAGACTGGTCTCTTATAGGCAAAACAGGAAGTGAGAGGAGCACAATTGGGAATGGGTTGCCCCCCTGTGGACAACTACCAACCGAAAGGGCTGAAAAGCTCACCAAAAAAAAAAGGGGAAAGGAACGTACCAACTTACGGGGAGGGGGAGAAGACATACAAAACGAGGATATCCGAAAGGAGTGGAAAGGGCGTCAGGGGAGAGCATTCGCGAGCTAGGGCGAGCAAGGGGAAGGGAAAAAAAAACCAAAACAGACAAATAAAACCAGAAGGGGGAGCCAAGGTGTGCAAAGCCCAATGGTGACGCTATCTTCCGCATTATCGAAATGTGTGGGAAAGGGGGGCAGGAAAAGATCAGGGATGGGAAAAATCGAGCAAACATGGGAACGATTCACAACCCGGGGTGGAAGGGAAAAAAGCATGAATGTAGGAACGGAG
>Ga0179593_1487165_pt1 | contig 11986 bp, 15 predicted proteins | sample CZODoug2_1_08_16_FD_185931 | JGI IMG/M metagenome (GOLD analysis project Ga0179593, IMG submission 185931) | Vadose zone soil fungal communities from Angelo Coast Range Reserve, California, USA - CZODoug2_1_08_16fungal (PacBio error correction) | ecosystem: Environmental > Terrestrial > Soil >...
TAAAAAGGGGAGAGGCACTGAAAAAAAACCCTTCCGATTCCAGGCAAATGGAAAGGAAAGGCAGGCAGAACCTATCGGGCGGGTTCAGGAAAAAAAAGAGTAGAAAGGAAACCGGAAGAAAGGCAGCCACCGACAAGTGTCCTGGGCGACCATGTAAGCACTGAAAAAGAATGGTCTGATTCATGAATACGAGAGAAAAAAGAAAAAAAAAAAAGTGGGCATAAAAAGTCACGGGACATAACACACTAGCACAAAAAAAGACCACTCATAATAAAGACAGACAGCGGCCCGAGGCGGGAAGCAGGAAAAAACTTTGGAGCAAACAGGGGGGAAAGGGGGGGGGGGGGGCGAACGGAACTTCCTCTGATCCCTAATAAGGGTCGTAGAAGAGGGAAAAGCGTCGAGTCGTGCCACCTTCAACGTGGAAAAAAGCAAGCAGAAAGGGCATCCACGACTTTGGAAAAAAGGCGGCCAATCGAGAAGTGGAGCACGAAGTGCATTCCAGGAAAAGCAACGGTAGGCGGACGAATAGCAAGTTTCATAAAAAGAACAAGGGGGGGGGGGGGACACGGGCGTCCACTCCAAAGTATGCGAACTAAGAAACAGCAACCGCGGGGGGAGGCGCAGGGCCGTGTCTGGGGCTCAGGAAATGAGGTCACGGAAAACAGCACGGTCAGGTCAAGACGCGTACCGCAAGGAGGACACAAGCTTATCCCCCGTCCCTCCCAAAAGAAAGAAGGGGAACTCGGGTCACTACCTCCACCCGAAGGGGGGACCGCCAAGGGAAGGGGAGGGGAAGACAGGGCCGATTCGCACTCCGTGTAAGCTGGATCGGGGGGGCTTGCGGGAATGCGCAGGGAAAGCCTGGGTTTTACTGGCAACGGAAGGCAAGAGTTCCCGTAAGGGGACACAGTCTGTTCTGTCCTCTCTGGGAGACAACGGGGCGGCTGGTCCGGGCAGAAGAGGGGGAACAGGGGAGAAGAGAGAAAGTCCAACAGCCGGCCTCCCTGCAGTTGAAGTTCAGCAGGGTGCAACCGGCAGGCACGTGAGGGGGGAGGAACGCCGAGCAAGGGGGACGGAGGGGAGAAGTGGCATTCGGTCACCTGGGCATATCTTCGACTTTTGACTCATGGGAAGGGGGGGGTTCGCGGCCAAGAAGAAAAGGCAAGGCGCGAAATTCTCTCCGTTACCTGGCGGATTCTGCAGTAAGGGGGTGTGGAAAGAAACTCAAGGAGGGGGGAGGGAAAATCAAGCCATTGCGACAGTCGGGAGGGAGATCGACCTTGAAAAAGGGGGGATCCTAAGCTCAACAACAAAGTATTTATGCTTAAAGAGAATAATCCGGTCCATAAGAGGAGATCGCAGAAGATCTAAACATGGCTTTCTAGGGTCTCAAAGAGAGGAACTAGCACATTCCGGGGGGAAGGTACACAAAAGAAAGGGGTACGAGAGACTCTTTCTCTCCGCCTTCAAAAAAGGGGGGCGCTAAAAGGACGCTCGTCCAGCGGGCGGGAAAAAGATAAGGCATACAATCCTCTGGACACGATTCACCAGCTCAACCTCTAAGGGGAGAGGTCGTTTCTCCAGAAGGGAAGGAACACTCGGGAATCACTTCACCTGGGTTCGACTCTTGGGGGCGAGATAGAGAAAAATAGTCGTCTCTCGCGTCGGCGAATTAGAAGTAGAGCAGAGAGGGGGGGCACAGCAAAGAGGAACTCTTGACTCGGGAAACCGGACGAGCCCTACGGGGAAAACGTCAACACGGGGACAAATTGCAGGGGGGGGGGGAACAGAACGAAACCAAAGGATTAACCAAGATTGCCGAACGGAGGGACGGGACCCACCTCCACGACCTCTTCACGGCGGGGGTGCGTGAAACCGGTTATCACAAAGCGGCGGGAGATATAGGTGTTCCACCCTGTCACGGGCTGCGGGAGCGAAAACCTCTGTGTCTTAAACCTGGGCCCGACCGAAAATAGGAAGAAAGAAAGTCGGGAACAAGGGGGGGTAGTGTCTGATTTAAGACGGGGGTCTTTCGCAGTTGCGCTGGTACAAACATTCCACTAAGAAAACGTCCGGAATGGGCCAGTTCATTTTCCGGCAGGGAGGTCGGAAAGTAGGATTCAGTCTCGCAAAGGTACCACCAGCGTGTGATGGCTAAGAGGGGGCCCGAAATTCTCGCTGTCCTTTCCACCTGGCATCCTCGAAAGTCTGGGTAGCCTTGAAGCCGCAAAAAAAGCTTGGCTAAGCGTCAAAATGAATGTAGAAAGGTAAAAGGGGGGTTTGATCACAAGCTCTGTAGCTTCTCACGAGGGGACGCGGCTGTGGGGAAGGGGGGAGTGGGGTGTAGGGGAACGTCGGCGGGCGTGGTAAAGTCTTCTGTTTCTTTCCAAGAAATAATGGCCAGGACGGGAAAAGGTCGAGCTCCTAATTGTTCTGGTCACCTTTAGCGAAACTGGAGGGGGAACGCGGTGATTTAAGGGGGGGTCAACTTTCTCACCTCAGAGTCCCAACGCGGGACTAAGTGTTCTTCAATTACCTGTCGTCGCATGGGATCATCAAGGAGGGTGGGGTTTCTTGCGCACGAAGGACAGGAGAGAAAGAAAACAACAACACCACACAATCTCTTTATTATAACTGACATACCTCAGAACAGAAGCTGGAGAAGAAAGGAACACCAACCGGAAAGGGAGCCCAGACCTCTATTCAGGAACATGCTCAACAAAGATGGGCCGAAGGGGGGGCGGGGGGGGGGAGGAGGGGGGACAACTGGTATTACCTCCCAGAAACACCTGTACTCTCGAGGGGGAACAGTTAAAAAAAGCCGAAAACGCCTGGTCTGCTTAATTGCAAGTCCTAAGAGCAGCCCCAGGGGCACACCATAACAGCAATGCCATGCACTTCACAAAGGAACGCCCCACCAAACCACTCACCCTTACCAAGAAAAGCGCGGACCTATGGCGCAAAAACCGAGAAGCATGGTTACACCCGAACAGAATACACGGCAAAAGGCGTAGACGGATATGGTTTACGGCCTACCGCGTAGGTATCCAGGTGGGTCCCCTTAACCGAAAAGAGAAGTGGCGCGACCATCGCGCTCGGGGGAATGGACAAGAGAGAGATGACGCCGAATGCGACTCAACGATCAGCAAAGAACGGAGTGCAGGCAAGGAATGAGAGCCAAATGTTCAACCCGAAAAAAAAACCCGTAGAAGGGGGCGACGAACAAACAAAACCTCGTTCTACGAAACAGACAGGGGTCGTGGGCTCATGTATTTACGCAAATTGGGAAGCAAGTCTCAGGTCCTCGCGGACAGCCGGAAGGTGCACGGCCAGGCCGAATAAACTCTATCCGGACCAAGCTGGCCCGAGGGGGAACAGACTCCAAAAGAAAGGGACCGCCGTGAGGTCAGGGCTTGTCCGCCAGCTAACTTTCTGAAGAAGGGTATCAAGGAACGAGGGGCGTGGTTCGGTCTGCTCGAAAGGGGGCAGTGTGGAAGCCACTGGACGCGTCAAAGGGGAAAGAAAAAAGAATAGGGGAGAATGAATCGCAAAAAAAAGCGGAAAGTGGGCGAACCGAACGAATGAGGCCGACGAAATGGGCGATGCAATAAGGTACATCCAGAAGGGGAAGGAAGAGTTTGAAGGTCACATTTTGCAAAATGAGACGCCGATAAAAAAAAAAGGGTTAGCTGGGGGGGGGGCATGCAGGGGGTCACCGGGCGAGCGCTGCCGGTCGAGGTGACGAGAAAAAAAAACGAACGGTTCAGCAGACAAGAAAGAGGGGACAGGCGGGAAAAGATCTTCCAAAGGGGGGAACGGTCTTTCAAGAATGAAAAGGTTTGGGCGAGGCAACAAAAAGCTGGCGGGGGAAATGAAAACGACGCCATTGGCGTCAGGCAGCGGGTCGGGCGGGAGGGGAGAGCAATAGCGCAACAACACACGGAGAGGCTAAAAGGAGACACTCCCCAAAAGGAAACGCCTGCCTGCGGAACAAGGCGTCAAGGGGGGGACGAAGGCTCCCATCCAAGGCGTTAATCGCAATGCCAGCGCAAGTAGAAAGGGAAACAAAACCGGAGATGACTGGGGCAGGAAAACTGCTTGTTCACGAAAGGAGCACCAGCAGGAAAACTCACCTGCAGCATAGCCCGTTGGACAGAATGCCATCCAGCCCAACCATGGACCGGAAGCAAGAAACCAAAAGCAGGCCTTAACTTCAACAAATATGAGGCGGAAATCATCGCCCAGAGGTGCGATCAAGAGGTCGGCGAGGGCCGCCCGGGTCCTATCAGCAAGGCGGAGCAACGCGAGGACCACGGCACCGAACGGAGCAGGCTGCCGGGGCAACGGCCAGGGGGCCGATCAGCCCAGGAAATCACTATTTATTATAACGAAAGGGGCAGGAACGGGCGAGAACCGACGTCAAGCCAAACGGAAAAGGGGGTTAGGTCGGGGGGAAAAGAGGCGGGCGGAGAGAAGTGGATCACCCGCACGCCACAAGGACACCCGCTTAATCAGATTGGACTGAAGTGCCAAAACCGTCAAAAAAGCCTCTGTCAATTTACGACATACCGGGATGTGGGAATCGGCGACATCTAAGTGGGACCATGTTGTTGGATAAAAAAAAAATGGCACCCCGATCTCAAAGAAACGGGCTTGCGTAGCGAGCGTCAGGGCAATGACTGCGTCATCCGCGAGTGGGGCACAGTAAAAAAAAAGGAATAATGATCGCGGACAAGGTACAAAAAAACGGTGCTGGCCGGAAAAAGGGGGCTGCCAAAGGAAGATTTCGGATCCACACATCTTCTGAGATCCGGAGTCAACACAGGGGCCAGGGGGGGTCGAAGGGGTGTTGAGAACACCTTCAGGGCTCTTTATAAAAAAAATCGCAAGAGGAAAGGAGGGGTAGGCTTGATTTGTGAGGGGGGGGGCTAGGGTTTGTCCTAGGGGGGCCGTAAAGTGGGGGGGGACCCCCCCACCATTCTGGTGCTTCGTGCCCAGGCTGCTGGGAAAATTCGGGAGTCCAAAAGTCCGCGGCTTCCCTGGGGAAAGGGGGCTATCGGCTTGAACAAGGAAATGTGGGGCGGGGGCGTGCTTGGCTGATACTACTTGTCAAAATCGACACAAGAGAAAGGGGGACAAAGTGGAGACGCAGAAGAGTCTCGGCCGGGCTTCGCCTGGCCTGTTTTTCGTAAAAAACCAAAAAGGAGATCCAGCGGGAACAAAGATAAGGTATACAATAGAAAGGATGGGGGGAAATAAAAAACAAAACACGGCCGCGAGAACGAAAGCTATGCCGGGAGGTCATCCACCCGGGGGGTGGAAACAGGCAAAGGTCCCTTAGAATGACCGCGGAAAAAAGCCGAGGGAAAAAAGGGACCAGACGACCATCAAGCTGATCGATTAATGCGAAAAACAGCTGACCAATCGCAAAGCAGAAAACTCACATTCAATCCAAGAAACTGGGAAAACAAAAACCGAAGAAAACATCACAGATTAAACCCAGTAAACGATCATAAAAAACAGGATGCAAAGCCTATGACTCACCTATAATGAACAAAACTAATAGAACGACCGTGTACAGCTTCAAGAGGGATCTCCTGAAAAATTTGAAGTCGAGAAAAATAGAAAAAATGGTCTCCAAAGGGGGGGGAAAAAAAAACACCTATCAGTAAATAAAAGAAGGATAATCGGAGGGGGTCCCGTCTCTTGGGGACCATCTTCCATCGGATAGATGACGCACTAAGACCGCCGATCACTCATCCGGTTCTTCATAGGGGAGGATCATGGTTGCCAAGGTGAGTCATCTACACTTCGCCACTAACAAATTGGCAAGGCCAAAAGAAGAAGAAGTCGATCCTTCATCCTTTCTTGGGAGGTTATTTAAAAACCAGGTTCAATCACTTCAGGTCCAGCTCTTCATGCAGTCAGGTGAGGCAAGTCCAAACTGAAGTAAAGAACGCCATCCTGTGGATCACCTCTAAAAAAAAGTAACAAAAAAAAAAAAAGGAAGGACAGCTTGGGTCGTAGGGGTTCAATAAGAAAAAAGAAAAGACTCCCTGTTAATCAACGCAGTGGTAGCAGGAAATAGGTGGGAATTGAGGGGGGATACGAAGGGGAACATTGGTCCGTGGACAGGGAAACGGCAAGGTGTCTAGGTAAAGGCTTTCAGGAAAGAGAGTGAGGGAAGATCTTCCACGACTCAGCTCCTGGAAAATGGGGAGTACAAAGACTGACCGACAGAAAACGTGGGGTCGATACTTAAAAATGCGAACGCCGCAGTTGTCCAGCAGGGTTCTTGCAGACCGCGGGGAATGGAACGCCGAAACGGGAAAGCGGTGAAGTTGGCTTCACCTGGGACCGGGCTATCGGCTTGCAGGGAAAAGGAAAAGGGAAGAGCGGGGAGCGGCCTCAGTCGGGAGAAAACGGATCCCGGGGGAAAGGGGCCGTGGCTGGAAGCCGATGCAGTGTGAGAAGGCCCCGCTGGCGGACGGCAGAAAGACGCAAGGGTCCGACAAAGGCGAGGAAGCAAGGGATAAACGGGCTATCTAAGGAGGAGGAGTAAAAGGAATTCTCCTCAAACAAGGGAAGGGCCGGAAACTTGCGTCGGCGAGCCGCCACGGCGGGCCTCATCCAAAAAAACCATCGCATCGCCGAAAGCCAAGAACCAAAGAAGGAGCCTAAGGTCGAGGGCGGTCCAGCCAGCGAGGGGGGGGGGTTACGGGCCGCTCGTAAGCGCGTCCCCTCGCATGAAGCAGATAGCCCTTACGGGTGAATTGAGAACTACCGCAGAATGAGGGGTGGCTCCAGACTAACAAGGGTAAAAAAAAGTTTGGGAAGGCAAACTTAACGGCGGGGCGGGGTGGACGTGAATGAAGCGCACACAAAAAGTTTCTGGCGTCTACTACGCACCGGGGGGGGGGGCCTCCGAGCTAAAGACTACTCTCCCACCTGGGGGGGGACGCTGAAACGTGACCTCGGGGTCCAGAAAAAGGATATCAAGGCAGAACGTACACCAAGGGCCGAGCCAACCCGAAAACGCAAATGTCATGATAAAAGCGTGACGAGCGCGGAGGGAAAACAGACAGGAGAGTAACCGACAGGCCTTTACACCACGGTGGTGGAGGGAGGGGGGAATCGTATCACCCCGGGAGGCGGAGGAAATTATGCGCCTTGCATGAAACAACCTTCCGTCTGAGGTACGCTAAGGACAGGAAAAGGGAGGGAAGGGCCGTCCTCGCAGGTAAAAGACTTAGGCCATGAATCACGAGGGTGGAAAAATGGGTGGATCGTCGTATAAGGGGGGTTGTGTCCCCGGGGAAAGCTGAGCAAATCAATGTCTACCGCAATCGGCCGCAGGACGCTGCGAGGCTCTAAAAAAACAGGAAAAGGGGGCTTCATCGATAAAGGCCGCTGGTCCAATCATCTAGTGCTGATCTCGGGAAACGGTACAGAAAAAGATGGGGGCCACCGTTGAGGAAACCATCTAAAGGGGTCGAAGGAAAAAGAGGGCGGATAAGAACTGGTCACCGTCTAGTGGTTGGATCCCACAGAGGTTCGTCTTCTCACGAGTCCTCAAAGGGGGAAGCTTTCTGGGGTTAACGGTAGTTTGAGTGGCTAGGGGTGTTCGTGGCCGGGGAAAGTGGAAACCATGAATAAGAATTCACTGGGGAACATTACGATAGTCGACTTTTCCAGACCCGCAGCGGTGTCAAAAAGGGGGACCGGGGGGCCTGGTCCCATTGGTGGTTGCCTTCGGTATGGTCGTCATCACGGGCGGAGGGACAATCGAAACACTCACGGCTTGGAAGACGCCTGCAATTACTTCCGGTGAATGAACCAAAGGGGTTTGGGAGCGCAGGGGGAAAACAAATCTCTCACAAAAAAAAAAAAAAAACCAGGGAAGTAGAAGAAGAAGAGGGCGGTGCTGTGATTCGCAAAAACACCACCCCGAATCAAAAAAAAAGAAAACGCCGACCGGCAATACCACCTAAAAGTCGCTGTTTATAAAAAAATGAAGCACGTAGATGACAGAAATAAAAACCTCATCACCAAAGGTCAAAAGAGAGGGGGGACCATGCAAATAAAAAAACCGGAGGGGAGGGGGGAGAATTCAGGGAGGAACAGCGGCCGAGCACCAGAGCATTGCCGCAATAGGTCACGGCGCAGAAGGAACGGGGGGGGAACAAAACCCAGGAACAAAAACACCACCACCCACGGACCTCAACCCACACAAACACACACCTCCCACAACTAACTCGGTTAGAAGAAAATCCGCCCGGAGAAGCTTTTATCCCAAAAACCGTCTTCTAGAGAGTCCGAGGAAGGGAAAGGACGTAAGGTTTACGAAGGAAACTAAATGAGGGGCTTGGGTTAACCGGGGTTGGGCCCCGGCCATCCCGAGCATTTACGGAGGCAGCGAAAGTCGAAAAGGAAGGTCTACTTAACAGGCGACCAGCACGAAGAGGACGCCGCCGGGCCATCCGCGCCGATCCCCATCAAAAAACCGAAAGGGGCAGGGAGACGGTAACGATGGTTACAAATTTTTAAAGAGAACTTGATAAGACTAGAATGTCTCGATCACCCAATCACTCGGTTCGTAAATCTTCAGGAGGTCGATTCGGTAAGGGGAAAGGGGAAGCAGTACAGGGGGAAAAAAACGGAATGAGGGAGGAAACTTAGTGGAACGTGACATGATGATCCACTCTCAGGAACTCCCTCCATTTTATCGAAGAGGGGGTAAACGAACTCCACAAGCAGGGAAAGTATGCGGCCTGTCCGGGTCCAGACTCGCAGTTTAGGGCACTCTTTTATCCTACTAGGGGAGTTCAGGGCTCTAAAAAAGGAAAGGGCAAGTTGTGAACAGGGAAGCAAAGCAGAGGTTTCCCGAGGTGAAAATTTCCTGGGGACGGGAGATCTGCAGAGGGGAAGCACGGAGAAAAGGTGATTAAGGGAAAAACTGATCTAAGAAAATTGCGATGTCGCCCTGACACCTCCGGGGAAGAACCGCCATGTAAAAGGTGTGCGCGGCGTCTCTTAGAAAGCAGAAAAGAAGTGCAGGGTGAGCTGGGTGGCATTCAACTTCAAACCGGGCTGGATGAAGGGAAAAAAGGTAGAGGGGCTGACGCTGGACGCGCAGGCGAACGAAGAGGAGCATCATCAAAAGAGATAGAAAGAAAACGGAGAATGCTTCGATGCGCTGGAGTGTTGCGATGCCCGGGACTGTCTCGTAGACACAGGGGGCGCTCTAACTGCTAGAGAGGGGGGGAGGGCAGGAGGAAAATAAAGGGAAAGCAAAACAAACAGGAGGAGGAGGAAGAAAGATCCGTTTGCTCCTCCACCGCTCTATCGCATGCCTTAAAAAAAAAAAAAAAAAAAAGGGGGGGCGTCATGAGAACAGGAACAAATGGCCTCGAAAAAAACAACACTACTCTCGGCCAGCAGCCACGTACCGGTCCCGAGAGAAAATGTTCGCGTAAAACGGCTGCTTTTATTGGGTCACCGGGCTTCTCTGGACAAGGAGGTCTCCCCTCCCGGCAGGAAGGAGAAACTGGGGGAACTAAAGAAAAAAAAAGCGGCACCTCAGACGGCGTGGGCTTCTCAGCCAGTCTCCTGTCCCACCTTCGACCTTACAGGAAGGCTGTCGTGCTGTGTTGGGGGGGGACGGGATGGCCCCAAGAGTAGTCGGGGAAACAGTCGGTCCCAACTTCCTTCGTCCTCCCTGTATCAGAAGGATAGGCCCAACTAAGTTAAGGGGGGGGACCTAGGGAATAGGGGATGCAAGTTGCACGTCCCAAACTTGTCCGTTTACGAGCAGACCACGAAAAAAACAAGAGTTCAGGGGAACTTAACGACGGCGCTGAGGGACGACAGAAGCCCTACTTCTTAAGCTTCGTGTAGGAAAAGCGGTGGATCCCCTCGGAAGGGGCAGGTAGATAGGGGAAATCATCTTGTTGACTCAAAAAACCCTTAAGGTGGCCTGCTGTACGAGGGGGACTGAACCGTCTTAACCGGGCAAATTAACAATAAGGGGGAAGCCAAGAAAACATCGGAAGAGAAACTGGATTCTTTTGGAGGCGGTCGAAAGGACGGTTCGCAACTGGAAGTGTCTCTGTAAAGGAACCACGAGGGGAGAAAACTCTCGAGGGCCAACCTTGGATTAGGGCGGGGCGGCATTCGCGTCGACTCTTGAATGGGGGGTAACACCTCTCTACGGGAGGGGCTGGAGGGGCCAGTCAGCTTCAATGGAAACCTTTGCAAAAACCAAACCCACAACCACACGGCCACCTCAACACTCGTCCAGTTTCGAGTCCACCCAATCTTCGGGCAAGTCCGAACCACATAAGGGGAGACTTATCAACGTGGGGGGGGGTTCAAAAGTCATCGAACATCGGGCCGGGGGGCTTCGGGGGCGTTTTTGGGATGGCTGGGGGGGCGTTGTTTGGGCACTCAGGGCCGTCCTGGCTGGACCTGCTGTTCGTCATCGGGGGGGAAGCTGGGGGCCGCAGGAAAAGAGAAGAAGAAGTCGGCCTGTCCAGGGCGCGGCCAAGTTTCGTTTGGAGTGGAGTTGCGGGCAGGTCCAGATAAGGGAAGAGGGGCTCAAGAGAACAACGACACGGAAAGAGGTTGCTGCACTGGAACCTGCAAAGCTCGGGGGCATTGTCGTGGGTGTCGGGCGCCACCAGAACCGAAATCTCTCCTCAACAACAACCACTTACTTGTCTGAGAAATAAAAAGAAAAAGATGCGGCGTCAGGGAAAGACAAAAAAATTGCCTATCCCTCAAAACGAGGGTGGAAGGAGCAGGACTCACCCCGCCGGGGTTAAGACTTTATCGGAGAATGAAGCCAGCAAAGCATCCCAGAGGAAGGGGGGGGGGGCTCTGAAAGGTCCAGCCTCAAACGCCTTCGGACAGTCGGGTTGATATCAGGGAAGAAGAGAAAACGCAAGTGTCAATAAAAGACACCAAAATAGCCCACACCAAAAAACATAAATCTCACGCCATAGAGAGGAGACATGGTGAGCGGCCAAGGTTTATCCAACGACCGGAAACAGGGAGGACGTCCGCTCAATGTAGAGCCGGAGGGGGAGAAGAGAAACTCAGAAGGATTGGGAGGACACTGGCACACGGCAAGAGCTAGGGAGAATTGACTGGGATCCAGCATCTCAGGTCCGCTGGTGAAAAGTGCTGGGATATGAAGACATGCAAGACTCCTACTAAGAAAAAGCAGAAGTGAGGAGAATTCATCAGAAGAAGGGGTTCCCTGTGGAGCGGAAAAGGAGTCAACAAAGAAACAAGTTAGATGGAGCCACATCAGCGGTCGACGGACAAGCGGGGGATTGGAGGCGGTGGGAAGGAAACACTTCAGGCGTAAAGGGAGGACACGGAAGGGTGGGAGCCAAGCCAGGAAGAGAAAATCTATAAAGTGGTTCCCGCGTTCAACGGAACGCAAAAGCAGTTACAAACTGGAGGGAGCTTCGTTCCTCCCGGGCTTCAAGCCTTTTATCCTGAGCCGGAGGTTTGTTTAGCAAGTCAAAACGGGAAGCAAGGGAAGGCCTCCCGGGCGAGGGGGTCAAACGAGGGGGTTGAAAAGGTCCGAGAGGGGGCATATGGATCCGACAGAACTTAGGAAGGGTGCCGTGAAGCCCGACCCCCAAATGATTACTTGGGGGGGCTAATGGGAATAAAGTAAACAACCCGACGGGGCCAAACCCGCAGGGGGGGTCAGCCCAGTGCCGGAAGTCCGAGGATAATGTCTGACTGGGGGGACTGTTTTCATTCCGTGGGGAAGGGACTATCTGACCTTAAAATTTCTCTCAAAGACTATCTCGGGGGGCGAGGGGACCTCCATATAAGAATGGGCAGAGAAGAAAAACACAAGAGAAGATAAACAGGGACCGGGACCTTGGGCTTAATATGCGGAAAGAAGATGGAGATTCCCTAGAAAAAAGGGGAAAGCTCAGTGAGATATAGGCAGCTTTGAGGG
>Ga0179593_1521440_pt1 | contig 11986 bp, 16 predicted proteins | sample CZODoug2_1_08_16_FD_185931 | JGI IMG/M metagenome (GOLD analysis project Ga0179593, IMG submission 185931) | Vadose zone soil fungal communities from Angelo Coast Range Reserve, California, USA - CZODoug2_1_08_16fungal (PacBio error correction) | ecosystem: Environmental > Terrestrial > Soil >...
GGGGAAGACCGGTGACAAGATTAGTTTTCAGGAAGCTGCCCTTTTTCTGTTTCCAAGGGAAAGAGGAAGAAAAAAAAGAAAAAAAAGGGGAGGAAGAAAGCAAGACTGGTGGTCGACCGAAATGGCGCTCAATCCAATAAAAAAGGGGGAGGGGAAAAAAAAGGAGGGAAAAAAAAAAATCAAGAGGGGAAAAGGGGAAGAAAGGGAAAAATAAAAAAAAAAAAGGGGGGGGAGACGAAGATGGGGGGAGCTTCTGCTTTTTTTTCCGGTTCTTTCCGAAAAAAACGGGCGGCGGGCAAGGAAAAGGGAGAGAAAAAAGGAAAAAAAAAAAAAAAAAGGGAAGAAAGCAGAAGGGACGTGTTGTGGCCGAATCTTTCCCCCCTTCTTTCGGGGGGGCGGTGGCACGAAGGTGGGAGGGGAAGGAAAAGGGAAAAAAAGAGGGGGGGGAGAAAGCCCCGGCCCTGCTGCTCTTCTGGATTCCTCCATTCGAAAAGAGGAGACGCGAGAGAAGAGGGGGGAAAAGGAAAGAAAGAGAGAAAGAAAGGGGCCGCCGGGGAAGCCTGGCCTTTGCCCCTTAAAGGGAAAGGCGGCGGCAAGAGAAAGGGGACAGGGAGGGAAAAAAAAAAGAAAGGGGGGGAAAAAGAAAAACGATCACCCAGGAAAGGAAAGAAAACCGTTCTTTCTTTCTCTATTAATTATACGGCCCCAGGAAAAGGGGCTGCCATAACTCACAAGAAAAGGAAGGGGGAAAAAAAAAAAAGAGGGGGGTCGGGAATCGTCCTTTTTCCTTTTGTCAGGGGGGCTGGTCCGCGTGGAGGCGTGGAAAGGGGGGGGAAAAAAAAAAAGAGGGGGGGGGGAGTTTTTCCCGCCCTAACACGCTTTCCTTGAAAAAAACCGCCGGAAAAAAAAAAAAAGAAAAAAAAGAGGAGATAGAAAGAATCCCGGCCGCTCTCCTCGAGGTCGGAGCTCTATCCCGACCGAGCCTGAGGGGAAAAGGGGAGGAAAGGAAAGAAGAATTTCCGTTCTTTGTCCCCAAGTTTCGGCTCGCTGCTGTGGGGGAAGGGGAAAGAAAGGAAGGAAGGGGGGGACCTTGGCCGCTTTGCAGGGGGGAAATGGCCCGTTCGCCGCCCACCGGAACCCGAGGAAGAAAGAAAAAGGGGTTCCGGACCGACCCCTACCCCCACAAAAAATTCCCAAGGTGGGGGGAGGAAGGGGGGGTGCCGAGCATGTTTTACCAAGATGTTTTCGTACGTGGAGGAAGGGGGAAAAAAGAAAGGGGGAAGGATGGAGTCATGGCTTTCCTTTGGGGTTCCGCGTTGCGTACGAAAGGAAAAAAAAGGGAAGGAAAAAGAAAAGAAAGAAGAATAAGAGGGAAAACATTAATCTTCAAAGGCGCATATTCTTATATCCCGCGAAATGAAATCCCGGGGAAAAAAGGAGGAAAAAAAAAAAGAGAAAAAAAAAAGAAAAAAAAGAAGTAAGGGGGGGGGATCCGTAACCATCCTTTTCTTATACCCTCCCATAGAAAAAAAGGAAAAGAAAAAAGGACCAGAAGGGACTCCATCCCCTCACTGATAAAGGGGGGAAGTTTTCCGTCTTTTTTAAACCGGCAATCCCGCCTTCCACCACCAGTGGAAAAAAAAAGAAAAAAAAGAAAAAAAAGAAAAGACCAACGAAAGCAAATAGCCCATCCCCCGTTACGGGCGGTCTGGCTTGACAGGGAAAAGGGGAAAAAAAAAGAAGGGGAAAGGGGGGGAAAAGGTCAAAAGGTGATTATCCCCAAGCGCCTGATCATCGCCAAACCCGGGAAAGGGGGGAAAAAAAAAATATGCTAACCAGCGTGGGAAGGAGGTAAGAGAGAAAAAAAAAAGAGAAAAAAGAAAGGGGACAGGGGACCGCGGTCCAACAAGGAAAGAGGCAGCGAAAAAAAAAAGGGGGGGAAAAAGAAAGGGGAAAAGCGCTGTTCGAAAGTGCCCCCCCCGGCCGGCCGGACGGAGGAAGGGAAAAAAAAGAAAAAAAAAGAAGGGGGAGCGTCCTAGGTTCACCAGCCCTACAAGGGAAAGAGGGAAAAAAAAAAAAGAGGAGGGGAACCCGGTATTCCAAGGTCAACCCGATGAGGGGGGGGAGGGGAAAGGAAGGAAGAAAAAAAAAAAACGCCCAAAATGAACTCCCTGCCTCTACGCCTCCGAAAAAAGGGAAAAGGAAAAAAGAAAGAAAAAAGAAAGGAGGAAAAGAGAGACCATTGGGCAAAAACTCTAAACCTCGAAAAGGACACGGTTCCCCTTTTGACCCTCCACTAAAAGAAGGGAAGGGGGAATGCCCGTACTGGTATGTTCATGGGGGGAGGGGGAAAAAAGAAAAAAGAGAAGAAAAAAAACCGGCCCTGTCCCTTCTCCTTTTCATCATTTTTCCCACCTATGGCTTGGGCAAAAGGGAAAAAAAAAGAAAAAAAAGGGGGAAACTTGGGCCGGTCCTTTTTACCTGACCTCACCGTCCAAGGGAGGGGGGAAAGGGGGGGAAAAAAGCGAGAATGAGGTTCCTCTAACTTTCGAATCGAAAAGAGAAAGGGAGAAAAAAAAAAAAGACCCCGCTTCCCTCCTGTATACCTTTCGAGCGGAGTCCCCGGAAGAAAAAAGAGGGGAGGGAAAGAAAGGTGAAAAAAAACGGTTTCCCCGTCTTCCCTGGTCGACGCCCCCAGCGAAAAAAAGAGAGAGAAGGGAGCCCATTACATGGCCGTCTCGATGCACAAGGGGGAAAGAAAAAAAGGGGGGGAAAAAAAGCCCGCGCCCCAATAACTTTTTTGCCGCCGGAAAAAAAAAAAGGGGAAAGGGGGAGGGGGGAACGGAGGGCACATTTCTCCATTCCCGCTCTCCCCATGCCCAGGCCGAAAAAGAAAAAAAAAAAAAAAAAAAAAAAAAAGGGGGAGGAAAGGAGGACCAGAAAACCGAGCCGTTCGGATTCCGCGACCGGCTTTCGCCACAGGCCAGGAGGGGGGGAAAAAAGGCCGAGGATGCTCATCTCCGCGAGCCGTGAAGGGGGGAGAAAAGGGGGTCGTGAAACATTTTGTGCGTTCGGCCGGAAGCTCGAAAAAAGGAAAAGGGGAAGAAAAAAAAGAGAAGGAAAAAGAAAAAGGAGGGGGAGGAAAAGAAGAGGGGACCTTTTCTTCCGACCTTCTCTTTATCGCCGGTCGAGCGAAAGAAGAAAGAAGAAAGGGGGGGGAAGAAATCTCCGCTATATGATCACGCTCAAAGGAAGGGGAGGAAAAAAAAAGGGGGGGGAAGGGGAAGGGGGAGAGGAAAAAAAAAAAGGCGGAAAAGAAGGAGGAGGAAAAAGGAAACGGGCTCGTTTATCAGTCCCGAAGTTCAGACAGGGGGGAGAGGGGGAAAAAAAAAGAAGGGGTTCCTTTATAATAGCGTCCCTCGTCCGCAGGACACCGCGGAAAGGGGGGGAGGGGGGGGGGAAAAAAAAAAAAAAAAAGGGAAAAAGGGGAAAGGGGAAAAAAGCCGAGAAACATGGCCTCATATCGGCCCGCCTGACGAGCTTTGGAGGAAGGGAAAGAAAAAAGGGGGAAAAAAAAAGGGGGGAAAGGAAGAAAAGATCGACGGAACCGTCATCCTGCGGGGCGTGAGGGGAAGAGGAGGAAGGAAGGGGGAAGAAAGGGGAAGGAGGAGGTAACAGCTTACAACACTCAATAATTCCTGGACGGTGGCGGGAAGGGAAAAGAAAAGAAAAGAGAGAGGGAAAAGGGAAGGAACATAAGGAAACCTTTCTTGACCGGCGAATCCGGCCCGGTCTGTTTGAGAGGGAGGGAAAGGGGGGAAGAAGGGAAAAAAAAGGGAAAGTAGGGGGGGGGGGAAAGGGAAAAAAACAGGACCTCCGTCCGTTTTCGCTTTTTTGGCGTTTTACCTGGGAGAAGGGAAAAAAGGGGGGAAGAAAGAAAAAAAGAAAGGGACGTCGCGCAAGGGCGTCGCGGGTTGCCGTTGCTGGAGAGTTTCCCAACAAGAAAAAAGAATGAAGAGGAAGTTGCCGACCGCGAAAAATACTTTCCTTAACTTTTTCCTTTCTTTGACCGAGGACGGGCGAAAGAAAAAAAGAAAGAAAAAAAGAAAGAAAAAAAAAAAAAAGAGGGAAAGAGGAGGGAGGGGGATTTTTGTCACTGACCGAAATTTGGGTTGGCGCGCCTTGCCGAGGAAGGGGGGGAAAAAAAAAGGAGGAAAGAAAAAAAAGGGGAGAGGGAAGAAAAACTTACCTTGTGTGGTTTCGCTTGAATTAAAGGGGGAGAAAAAAAAAAAAAAAAAAAGATTCACAAAACGTGACCTTTCCCCTCCCTGGTGGGAAAAAAGAGAGGAGGGAGGAGGGAGGGGAAGAACGAGGGTTCTCGTCCTCCGCGACAAAAAAGAAAAAAGGGGGGAAGGAGGAAGGGGGGAAAAAAGGATTGAAAACTTCCGGAATCCTTGCGGTGCTGGAAGTCCCTCCGGCGGAGAGGGGGGGAAAAAGAAAAAAAAAGGGAGAGAAAGGAAAAAAGAAAGGAAGCGCTTCCCTATTACGGACGCAACGTTAACGGGGGACTCAACCGGGATTGAAAGGGAGGAAGGAAGAAAGGGGAAAAGGGGGAAAGGAGGGGGGCTGTGGCATTCCTGCCGGCGGCCCGCTGGGTCCCCTGCAGGAAGAAAGAGAAAAAAGAAAAAAAAAAAAAAAAAAAAAAAGAAAAAAAAAAAAGAAGAAAAAAAAACGGCGTCCTCCCTCCCACTTACGAACACATCCATGGTGGAAAAAGAGAGAAAAAAAGAAAAAGAAAGGAGGGGGGGGGGGGGGACGTTTCCCGAACCCTGGTTCAAGGAGAGGGGAGGGAAAAAAGAAAGGGGAAAAGGAAAGGCCAGCTTCCAGTTTTCCACCATGATGAAGAAAAAAAAAAGGGGGGAAGGGAAAGAAAGAAGACCTAAAATCATTTTTGCAACTATCCTGCCTCCCTGACCCTTCTCACCGGAGGAAAGGGGAAAAGAAAAAAAAGAGAAAAGGGAAAAGTCTTATTATCTCCTTATCTTTATCTCCATTATTAATCCCGCAAGCGAAGAAGAAAGAGAAAAAAGGGGAGGGGCCGCCCACCGGCCTCTCATTGCCGTATCCCCATTTTTTAACGGGAACAAGAAAAAAGGGAAAAAAAAAAAAAAAAAAAAGGGGGGCATTCATCCGTGGTGACCATGAAATGAGGAAGGGAGGAAAAAGGGAGGAAAGGGAGGGGAAAAAAAGGAGAAAAAGGAAGAAGGGGGGGGGGAAGGAACATGTCCACTACATTCCCCTTTTTTTTTTGATCCGGCTCTGAAGGAAAAAAAAAGGGAGAGAAAAAAAGAGGGGAAGGGAGAAGGGGGGGGGGGCGTCCTTCAACCTCCATTCTTCCCCACCTGAGGAAAAGGGGGGGGGGGAATAGGAAAAAAAAATAAAGTGGAGAAAAAAAACTTCCTCAATATATAGCTTCGACCTCTGGTACTTACTGTCGGATCCAGAAGGGAAAGAAGGGAAAGGAAAGGAAAAAAAAAGAAAAAGAGAAAAGAAAAGGAGAGGAAAAAAGAAAACAAAAAAAGTGTTTGGCCCCTAATCTTCCACCACACTGTCCATCGCGGTCAGGACTCGGCCGCCGGACCTTGAAGAAGGGGAGGGAAAAAAGAAGGGGAAAGAAGAAAAAGGGGGAAGAAGGAAAGGAAAAAGGAAAAGAGGAGGGGGAGCTCCCGTCCACTATGAACACCTAAACATCCAGCATAGTCCAGTCCTTAATGCCCGGATTAAGGTAGATGGGGAGGGGAGAAGGAAGAAAAAAAAGGAAAAAAAAAAATAGAAAAAAGGGGGGAAGGGGGGAGGGGGGGGGGGGGAAGCCCATTCTTTTTCTCCACCATCTGGATGAGGAGACGGGGGAGAAAAAAGAGAAAAGAAAAGAAAGGAGAAAAAAAAAAAGGAAAGGGAAAAACTAATCCCTGGTCACCGTTCTTCACTCCTATGTACCTCCCAATGCAAACGAACTCGGCCATCGTGAAGGTCTGGTATATCAGTTGGTAAGAAAAAGAAAGGGGAAGAGGGAAAAAAGAAAAGGAAAAAAAAAAGGAAAAAAAAACGCCCGTTCTTTTTTGCCTGGGAGGTACCATCGGAAGTGAAACCGGTTGGACCAGATAGTGGGGGGAAAGGGGGAAGAAGGGAAAGAGGGGAAAGAAAAAAAAAAAGGGGGGGGGGGAGGGAGAGACGCCTTCCCTCATCCCGCTGGTGTCGACCGAATGTGGGCGCCTTCACCAAAGAGGAAAAAAGGAAAGGAAGGGGAAAAGGGGGGGGAGGGGGGGGGGGAGGGGGGAAAGAGCCTACATCCCATCGTCCGTAGACGGGAAAAGTAAGAATAGAGAAGAAAAAAGAAAAAAAAGAAAAAAAAGGGAAAAAAGAGGTTGATCTTCTGCCTTTTTTTTCTCCCCCCGGTTCTTCGTTTCTGCCGACCGGGGCGGAAAGAGGGGGGGGGAGGAGGAGGGGAAAAAAAGGGAAAGGAAAGAAAAAAAGGAAAGCCTCCTTCTTACCGCGATGTACGTGTGGTGGCAGAGAGGGGGGAAAAAAAAGAAAAGGGAAGGAAAAAGAAAAAAAGGGGGAGGGGGAAGGGGGCTGTTTATGGTTCTCCCGGCCCCCCTGCTGCTCTCTGGATCCGCCAGTGCAAGGAAAAGAAGGGAGGGGGGAAAGAAAAGGGGAGGGGGGGGGGAAGGGGGGGAGACCCGTACCTGTGCCGCTGTGGAAGCCTGGCGGTTTGCCCGGACGAACCAAGGAGGAGGGAAAAAAGGGAAAAGAAAAAAAGGGAAGTTCACAGCGCCCCGTATCACCTCCGTGTCGTTGCCACGGGGAGAAAAAAGAAGGGGAAAAAGGGGGGAAAAAAAAAAAAAAAAAAAAATAATGAAAAACCCAGGGCTACTGGACCGTAACGCCAAAAAGGGGAAAAAGAAAAAAAAGGAGGGGAAAAACTTGTCAGGGGAGAGAGGGAGAAGTGTTCTTTTCTTCAATGGGTGACGGCAGGAAAAAGGAGGGGAAAAGCCTCTCCCAAAAAAAAAAAGGGAGGGGGGGGAAAAAAAAAGAAGAAACCCTCTTTCCTTTTTCCTAGCAAAGAAGGGAAAGGGAAAGGCTTTTTTTCGGCTTTCAGAAAAGAAGGAAGAAAGAAAAAAAAAAAAAAAAAAAAAAAAAGGGAAAGAAAGAGCCCTGCTTGCCCATTTGGCTTCTTCTTGGACTAGAACGGGGGGAAGAAGGGGAAGCGGGAAAAGAAAAAAAAAAAAAAGAGAGAAAGGGAAGGGGGTGTGCCGTCCCTCTTTGCTGCCTCTCACCTTCGTCCAGGTGGGAGGGGGGGGGAAGAAAAAAGGGGGAAAAAAAAGAGAGGGAAAAGGATCTCCTCACCTTAAAACCCGCGGAAAAAAGGGGGGAAAAAGGCGTTACCTACCCCTCAACACCACCACCATAGATTAATGAAGTGGGGGGAAAGGGGGGGGGGGAAAAAACCCCATGATTTTTTCGTACGTGGCGGGCCGGAAGCAGGGGGGGGGGGGAAAGGGGAGAAAAAAAAGAAGAGGGAGGGGGAGGGATTCCTCGTTTTTGCCGTTACGCCAGTACCCGCGGGAAAAAGGGGAAAAGGGAAGAAAGAGAGAAAGGAAAACAACAGGAGCGTGTCCCCCCCCTTCTTCTCATATTCGTAGATTCTCCGAAATGGAAAATCCCCGGGGGAAGAAAAAGGGGAAAAAGGAAAAAAGGAAAAAAGGTTTTATCTCTACCATCTTTTCGGATAACCCTCCTCGTTCGATAGTTGACGAGGGGGGAAAAAAAAAAAAAGAAAGGAAAAAAGAAGGTTTTCCTCGGTGGAACCGGCAATCCCCGCCTTCCCAAAAAAGGGGAAAAAAGAAGAAAGAATCCACCCTTCCTCATATCCTCCCGTTAACCGGGGAAGGAGGGGGAGAAGGAAAAAAGGGGGGGGGGGAAAGGCTTTCATTTCACCGTTTAAATTATCATCTCCCGGATAAAAGAAAACAAAAAGAAAAAAGAAGACATAGCTTACCACCCCCTCTCCATCCAATGTGCCGACGCTGTCCACCGTCAGATGAAGAAAAGGAAAAAAAAAAAAAAAAAGAGCCGCCCCCCTGGCGATTGCCCCTCCCTGCTTCTCCTGAGTCCGCCCAGCAGAGGGCCGTCTTAACAACTCACCCAGTGGGGAAGGGAAAAGGGGGGGGGGAAAAAAAAAAGGGAAAAAAAACGTTCACGTTACGGCCAACTGAGGAAAGGAGGGAAAAAAAAAGGGGGGGGGAAGGGGCCCGGCGGTCCTTCCGTTCCTTTAACTCCTCCAGCAACCGCCCACCAGAAAGAAAAGAAAAAAAAAAAAAAAAAGGGGAAAAAAAGAGGGGGGGGGTTTGAGATCGCCCCCCGCCCCAACTTCGGACGCGAACCGAAGGGGAAAACATTTTAGGAAAAAAAAAAAAGGGGAAAGCCGTTACGGGTATGTCATGTGGTTTCGACTCGAACCGGCGCAAGGGGGGGGAGAAAAAAAAAAAAAAAAAAAAAAAAGGGAAAGGGCATGCCCCTTCTTACTCTCGTCCCCATCGAGAACCCCGTCACTGGGCTGAGTCAGGTGACAAGGAAGAAGGAAAAGGGGAAAAGGAAAGAAAACCAAAAAAAAAAAAAAAGCCCGCCCCGCGGCCCTCACCGCCCCGCCCGCGACGACCGGTCGAGCGGGAGGCACAAGGGGAAGAAAAAAAAAAAAAAGGGGGGGAAAAGGGAAAACGGCGATCCGGGTCGACGCCCATCTCGTCATCCGGCCGATCTGCGCCATGGCCGTCTCGAAGGAAAGGGGAAAAGGGGAAAGAAAAAGGAAAAAAAGAAACATCACTTCCGGCCCGGTTTCCTGCCCGGACGCGAAAGGCCGCCGAGGGAGTGAAAAAAAAAAAAAAACCGCCCTCCGCACTTTTTCTACTTTCGTACCTTATTAACCCGAGCCGTTTCGGATTTGCCGCAAGGGGAAAAGGGGAGGAAGGGAAAAAAAAAGATCAAAATCTGCACTCACTTTCCAGTTGGAAAAAAGAAAAGAAAGGAACTCTCTAAGCGTGCGGGAAAGAGGGGGGGGGGGGTGAGGAAAAAAAGAAAGCCCTAGCCTGTCCTTCCCTCCACGTCCATCTCTCTCAAAAGAAAAAAAAAAGGGGAAAAGGGGGGGAAAAAAGAAAAAAGAGCCTACCCTGGTCCGAGCTCCCCTGCCGACCGCAACTGCTAACCGCCCACCGGAGTTGCCGAAAGGAAAAAGGAAAAGGACTTTTTTCTCTATTCTTCCTGACTATCCGGCCTGCTGGCGAAAAAGGGAGGGAAGGGGGGGGGGAAAAAAAAGAAAGGGAAATTGCGCGGCGTCCCCGGTCCGTCTGGTCGGCTGGGGGGAAAAGGGGGAGGGAAAAAAAAAAAAAAGGGACGTGCTGGGTGAAGCGGCAACTTGGCGCCGTTGCATGTTCCACACCGGGGGCACGTCCCGGGGAAAAAGGGGGAAAGAAAAAAAAAGAAAAAAGAAAGAGGGGCGTCGACCGGAAACGCCCCGTGAACGTTTTGTCCAACGTACAACGAAAGGGAAGAAAAGGGGGACCCTCCCGCCCTCGACGGTTTTCCGTCCCAGCGGCGGGCGGTGAGGCCCGCGGAGGGGGAGGAACCGGGAAAAGGAAAAAAAAAAAAAGAGCTGAACAAACTCCGAATTCCTTGAACCTGTGCCGGTACGGTAAAAGGGAAAAAGAGGAAAAAGGGGAAGAAGAAGGTTTTGCCCCCACCTGGCTTACGGCGGCCGGCCGGGTCTGTGAGGGGGAGAGGGGAGAAGGGAGAAAAAAAAAGAAAAGGAAAAAAAGGGGATGTCGACCCAGGACCCCTCCGGCGTTCGCTTTTTTGCTTTAACCTGGAAGGGAAAAAAAAAAAAAAAATTTTCGAGGGCCCAGTTTTGGGCGGCCGGCGTCGCGCAAGGTCGTCGGCGGTGCGTGGCAGGGGGGGAGGGAGCGCATCTTTTAACGTTTTCATGAACGACCGGTGGCCGAACAGGAGGAAGGAAAGGGGAAAAAAGCTCCCCCCTCCCACCCTTTCCATCCACTTTGTGTCCCGCGGCGCCCCGGGGGGAAAAAAGGGGGGAAAGAAAAAGGAAAGGAAAAAAGGCTGTTTTGCAACTGAACCGAAAGTTGTCTTCGCGCCCCTGCCGATGACGGTGGACAGCGTCCGGCAACAGGGAAAAAAGGGGAGGAAAGGGGGGGGGAAAAAAAGAAAAAAGACATTTTTGGTTGTCGCTGTGATCCTGTATCTGATCATCACCGGTGAACCCAGGAAGAAGGGGGAAAAAAGAAAAAGAAAGGTCCAGGTCAGCCAGAACGCCCCCGTACGGAGGCTATTTCGGCGGCCTGGAGCAAAAGGGGGGGGGAAAGAGGGAAAAAAAAAAAGGGGGGGGCGTTGCCGGTTTCCAACCAGGAAACTTCCGAATCCGTTGCTGTGGCTGGAGTCCCGCGGCGCGCCAGAAAGAGGGGGGGGAAAAAGGGGAAAAAAGGGCTGCTGGCGCTGCCCCCGAGGACGACGCACCGTACGGGTGGACTCAACCGTGAATTTCCATTTCGCGAAGCGAAAAAAAAAGAGGAGAAAAGGAAAAAAAAAAAAAGGAGGCCCCTGCACGGCGGCCCGCCGGGTCCTGCGTAAACGCCACGCGGAATCCCACCCCGGCCAGCAGGACGCAAAAAAGAAGAGGGGGAGAAGAAGAAGAAAAGGGGGGTCCAACATCTTCTAACCCCCAATATCAAACACTCATGAATCGATGGTTGGTGGGTTTTTGCTGGGGGGGGGGGGGGAGGGAAAAAGAAAAAAGAAAAAGCGGCCGTCGTTTTTCCTTTGCGGCGACGGCCATTACAAGGAAGGGGGAGGGGGAGGGGGGGGGGGAAAAAAAAGAAAAAAAAAAGGAAGCTATCCGAAACATTTGCACTAAGTCCTTCCTCCCTACCCGGGCTCACCGGTCGAGAAAAGGAAGAAAAGACAAGAAAAAAGGGGGAAAATAGAGCGCCGTGATCGTGAGCTCAAGTGATGAATCCCGAAATCTCCGATCCAGATCTTTGGCCCGAGGGGGGGAGGGGGAAAAAAGGAGGAGGGAAAGGGGAAAAGTGCCGCTCCAGCCGATCACCCCATTTACGCCCGAAAAAGGGAGAAAAAAAAGAAAAAAACGCTGTCATCATCGTTTTGACCATTAAATTGCGGCGTACGTAAAGGGGAAGAACAGGGGGGGGGGGGGGAGTGAGGAACAGGCCCACGACACGGCGGTGGGATCCGGTCTGAATTCCAATGGTCGCGCAGATGGCGAGAAAAGAGGGAAGAAGAAGGGAAGGGGGAACGCTGCAACCGGTACGGGCGAACGGATCGTCGAAATCCACCTCCGGGCTCCGTTTTTCGGCAAAAAAGGGGGAAAAGGGAAAAGGAGAAAAAAAAAACCAGCAACCTCAGCCTCCAGCCCTGTCGATCACTGGTGACAGCCAATCCAACTCGTCGAAAAAAAAAAAAAAAAAAAGAAAAGGGGAAAAAAAAAAAAGAAAAAAAAAGAACGCGTTAATCGCCGACCAGCCGCGTAGTCGACTGGAAATTCTCCTCCCTAAGTCGACCCCCGGCGGGAAGAACCGAAAAAGGCAGAAGATCAACAAAAAGAGGGAGGGGGAAAAAAAAGAGAAAAAAAAAAAGGAAAAAGATGATGTCCGGCTGATGCCGCCCCACCTAAATCTCCGACCCCTGCCCGATCAGGGTTGGAAGGGAAAGAAAAGAAGGGGGGGAAAAGAAAAAAAAAGGCCGGATTATGAAATCCTTTTAGCGTCACATCCCCATCCTCTAACATGAACCCAGGCCTCCGACGAGAAGATACATGCCCATGCAGGGAAGAAAAAGAAAGGGGGGGGGAAAAAAAAAAAAATCGTGAAGGCTCCGGTATATCAGTTGGTATACCATATTT
>Ga0179593_1809394_pt1 | contig 11986 bp, 9 predicted proteins | sample CZODoug2_1_08_16_FD_185931 | JGI IMG/M metagenome (GOLD analysis project Ga0179593, IMG submission 185931) | Vadose zone soil fungal communities from Angelo Coast Range Reserve, California, USA - CZODoug2_1_08_16fungal (PacBio error correction) | ecosystem: Environmental > Terrestrial > Soil >...
GCGTTAGAGTCCAAGGCATTTTTATCGCTTCTCTGCTGGTCTTTTGGGCCACTGGATAGGAGGAAGGGAATCGCGGGGAAGGCCGAGGACGGCGGTTCAGCTGCCGTAAAGCGACCAATTCGGGTTATTCCTTGTGGAGGAGAAATTCTTATCTCGAGACAGGGCAATTCATGGGTTACGAAGGGATGGGCTGTACGGCGCTGGCACTGACGCGTTGCGTGGGACTTTTCCTCCGGCGGTGTAAGAGAGGGATCGAAAACGACCCAGGGGGACGACGAAGGCGACCTGGAGGAGGGATCGTGAAACCTCGACAAACGCGGAGGGGAGGAGTGTGTGTGACGGCGGGCGTACGCTGCTGAAGAAAACGGAGCCTCATCACAGGGTAGGAAATCGAAGCGGCGGCGGATGGACCGTATACGGGAAAGGGGGACCCTATAAAAGAACGTTTCTTCAGCTCCCTAAGATGCGGAAACAAAGAAAAAAAAAAAAAACTCCGGGCCAAGCTCTTCCCGGCTTTGAAAAAGGTGTAATCATCTTCTACCTCACAATCATAAAACAAGACTGCGGCCGACGCAGGTGGGGGTTGAAACTGTGAGGAAGTCCGGAGCAGCTGCTCACTGGACAGCAGCGGACCTTGAGCAGAAATCCTGGGCACCCCGCGGAAAGCAAATCCGAGCACCTAGTACTTGGCAATTCTTACGGGTATACGATCACGTAAGAAGAAATAAGTCTTAAAAAAAAAAAAGATGTGGATGGTCGTAAAAACATCGCCTCTTCCTGGGGCTTGGCTGAGAGGATATACGAAAGACGTCCGTGAGCTGCGAGCGTCAAAAAAAAACTGCGACCAACCGAGGCGTAACTCCGTCAGCGTTGTAACTTGGGGGGAAGAGGGGGATTCTCTGAACGTGGGGAACAGAGAGAAAACCAACGATGTCAGCGGCAAAAAAGGTGGAAGCGAGCAAGTCGAAGGGAACGTACCGCAGCAACACGTTAGCAGGCTCTCAAAAAGCGATCACGGAGGGGGGGGGGGGGGGGGGGGTGGGGGGGGGGGGGGGGGGGGGGGGGGGGGGTGGGGGGGGGGGGGGGGGGAGGAGGGGGGGGGGGTGTGGGTGGGGGGGGGGGGGGGGGGTGGGGGGGTGGGGGGGGGGTGGGGGGGAGTGTGTGAGATGGGGGCGGTTGGGAGGAGGGGTTTGTGTTTGTGAGCCGAAGGCGGAGCGGGAGGGGGTGTGGGTGCGTTGGGGAGGGGGGTTGGGGGGGGGTGTTGTGGTTCCTTACTTACCCTCCCCTTACCCTCTGAATCGGCGGCCTCAGCTCTCCCATGTGCGTCAGGAAGCCAGAAAGTCTGGCGGCAAAAAATCAACCTCGTAGGGCTTTTTTACGCGAGGGTGAGTGCGACAAACATCATCACTGGATCCGACAGGGCCTTAGGGAACTATTCAAAACGACGTGGGGGGAGGGGCGGAATTAAACTTTAAGAAGGGCAGCCCGCGGAGAAAAAGAGCCAACGGAAGGTTTGAGGACGCCAAGCGAGCCTAGTACGAAGTCCCTAAAAAGGACTCCGACCATAAAAGGTGAAATGAACGGGTCGGTCGAACCCAGCAAGATCAGCGCTTGTATCGGGTCCGCCAGGCTACCGGGTCGTAGAAGGATCGAAGTGGGAAGGGGTCGTTCACCCGATCAACGATGAGCATAAAACTGGGACGGGGGGAAATCAAGCGCTAGTTCTTTGTAAAAACACAAGCAATCCAAATAGAGGACGCTCGGCTCGTCCACCGAAGAGGGACGCAGCAGCGCTGCGCTGACAAAAAACAAACGCTTCTTGGAAGAGCTCCTAAGGGCCGGGCGTCGGATGAACTCCCGGGAGGAATTACCTTGGTCAGGATCTCTCGCAAAAACAACGTGAGGTTGAGGCGACTATCATGCCAGCATCCAGACGCCAGAATGCAAAGATATGAATTATTGCAGGGGCATCGGGGGGGGCAGCAGAAAGAACATACCTCCCATCGTGAAGAAGCATTCCGGGAGACAAACGGGAGGGGAGGATTGGAATTGGGGGGGAAGCAAAGGGATTCAAACTAGTCAAAACGGGGGAACCCCCGTCTCATTATGCAGGCGGCGGCGGGGAAGAGGTGAGGAGGAAAGGAAAAGACAGAAGACTTAGTGGGGGGAGACCTTAAAAGCTGATCGGAGCGTGCGGGGATAAGAAAAAAGACTCAGGTTATACGGAGGGGAGGGGGAATCACCAAGAGAGTTTTACACGGTCGCTGTTTGAACGCACCTTCAGGTGGGCGCCCGGGGGCCGTAAGTTCTAACGGAGTGGAAAGCTTCAAAACAAAAAACCAAGGTCGCCGGGGGCTCCTGATGAAAACCCCGACACCCGAGGGAGGGGTACCATAATCGCCCAAACCTGGCGCGGCACTGACTGAAGGCCAGAGGTGTTGCTCAAAAAACCAAAACGATGCTGGCCGGCTTGAAGGGCACATTCTCTGACGGAGACGCAGGACGTCCTAAGGGAGGGGAGGAAGCCCCCTCACAGATGACGCCTGAACGCGCAAGTCAACGGGCAAGGGCTGTAGGCGTCGAAAAGACGAGCTGAACCCTAGCCCAGAACACGAGGTTGGCAAATATTTTGCTCCACCTCCAAAAAAGACACTCGCCTACAAGAAAAAAAAAACGGCCGCTCTTCTAAAGGCTGGGAGGCTAATGGCGGCTTGCAGAAAGAACAGCGCACTCTCTCAAATGGTCAGCTATATCTACTAGGGGAGAACCCCCAAGAGAGAAAGCTAGGAAAGCCAGAAGGAAGGCGCGCATAGCTCTCTCTTCTTAATATTGCCGGAAAAAAGGTCTCATAACTTCCTAGGGAGCGAAGCGTCAGGTCCGTAGGGGCTCAATGGAGGAAAAATCTACGAAACCGAAAGTGCTAACCGCAAGGCTCATGCCTAGAAGATTCTCGCCAAAAAAACCAGCTTGTAAACTTAATTCGCGCTGGGATCAGAGTGCTGCCACCACAAAACAGGTCAGCCGACATCAATCGGGGGGTTGGGGGAAACTTAAAAGCTCACCGGCGCTATCCTTTCCGGTGGCAGGGGTTTTCGTTGCGTCTTCTCTCACCTTGGTCTTGTCCGACTGTCGGTTGGGCCGGAACTCCAATAGTCCTGTGCTCTCGTCGGGGGAATAAAATTCTCCGTCTCTCATTCCCCGAAGTGGGGCCGCGCGTTGTCTCTGGGAAAGGAAAAAATCATGGGGGTGGGCTCCGTCTAAAACAAGTAGGGAACTCACATTACGGATCGGCGCCCGGGCGGGGGGGAGAGGACAAAGATTGGTCGGACTTTGCCCCGGGTAGCCGAAGGGGGGCATCTTCCTGAAGCGCAAAAAACGGGAGGGGTTTACATCCGAGCTTGCAACTGGCCGCACAAGCCAAGAACAGAAAGGATATCTCAAAACCGGAACGGGAAAAAAACCCGGGGGGCCAAATTTCCCTCGCGGTTTCGCGGGCGCACTCCATGAATTCTCCCACCGGCGGATCCGAGGAGGAGTGAAGAATGAGAAGGCATCGCGTAGACCCGCCGCCGCCGCCGGTAACTCCTAGATGACCGGGGAAACAACCGGGAGCGAAAACCAGACCGTTGAAAGGCCCGGCCGGCGCACGAGCGCCTGAACAATGGGGGAAAAGATAGTCGTGACAGTGGAGGAAACGGTAAGGTGGCGCGTGTTAACTTGATCTTCGGACGGGACAGGAAAGGCTAGGAGACAGGGAAACGGCAAAAGCAAAAGGTGAGACGCCTCATCCACGGGTCGAGATATATTCGGAAGCGCGAAAAGCTCATGGCGTAGAGCAAACACCGATCCTGTGACTGACGTCACGCTCTCACTTTCTTGGTGTCTGGGGGAACTTGATTGTGCAGAATCGTGGGAGACTGCTCCACAGACGGGGGGGCAGCGGGGGATAGTACAGGGAGTCACTCGACACCCGCACTGGGATGGGAAGATGGGTTGGGGGAAAAAAGGTACTCCGCCACTGCTTTGCACGGCTGCATGAGTGCAGTACGGATTCTTACCAGCAACCTCTAACCGCTAAAAAGTATTCGCTTAAAACAGACTACCCATGGCCCAGGGCACCGCCTTCGTCCGGGCGGGAGATCCAATCGGATGGAGGGGTGTGTTCAATATGAGTCTCTCACGCGGTACAGGAACTGCCATGACAATAGATTGGGTCTGTTTAGGGGAGATCGCATTCGGTAAATCGCACTGGAAAGGTGTCGGATGGGTCCCGGAAAAAACGCAAGACGCGACCCTCGCCCCCGGCTAAGGCGCGCAAGCGTCGCAAGGGAGAACTGCTCTCTGGGCAGGAAACTCGACGCGGGGCGCTCGTACTACCAGCGACTTGAAACGGGTCCATAGCCTAGGGAAGTGAGGGGGGGTTGTCATCACTCAACATTATCGTGCTCGCGGAAGGCAGACCGCGAGGAAAACAAAAGACTAAGACGATCCCTCTATCGTGAAAACCTCCGTGCCTAGGTGCCTTCATCAGGACAGTGTATCAAAACAGGCCTGTACGAGGGGGATTCAGTGCGAGCGAGGAAAAGCAGGTAGCAAGGCTCACGTTGAACGATCGCGGGAATCATCGTTTGAAGAGGAGGCTAATTCCTCTGACAGAGGGGAGGAACCCTCTCTCGTATGCCCATCAGTGAACAAAAATCCCGTTGAACACATCTAATTGCACTGCCTGGTCCTGGCAAGGGTGGGAGACGATCACCTGACGGACGGGAGGGCGTCGGGGCAACCATCAAACGTTCTGGGGGTTCTTGGGAGCGGCCGCTTTAAGATCGAGCCCTTCCTATGAACACGAGAAAGAACACTGAGGGTTAAAAGGAGGGGACCTCGGCGACCCTACTCTTTAAACGACTTACTAACCGGCTTGGGCCCGTGGGTTCGAACCCGAAGGCCGTGAGCAGGAAGCGACGTAAAGGCACCTTGCGTACCGTGTCTAACGGCGTATTCTTACACTCCGCGCAAGGGATGAGAAAAATGCATGAGCAAACGGACATGGGGGTGGGTTTGCCTTTAAACGAATACTCGGGGGGGGATCTGTATCAACAAACCGAAACCACTTAAAGGTCGCTCCGGATGCCGCGGCCTCAACTAGTGGACGCAGGTCTGGCTGGAAAAAAGGCTCCAAGACGGACTCTTGCGGGCGGGTCGTGCATCGTGATGTCTCCTTGGCTGGTGAACTCTTCACTCTGGGGGCCGGGAAAGCCTCCTAGGAGGGGAAAAGAGATAGATTGAGGACCAACTAGGTCAAGGAAACCCCCGGCGCTGAAAGGGGAGCATGACGCATATCAAAAGGCAGCGGCTGATGACCTCGGAGGAAGCAAACCAGCAAGCCACGGAAATTAGGTAGCCTACTACCGATTCGCGTTCGTTGGGTCCGAAGACCCAGTGCGCGGAAGGAAAACAAAAATGTCCTCTAGTCTCGTCAGGGGAGGCTTGAGCTTTAAAGAAGATCCGCCCAGAAAGACCACGGGGACCAAAACTTAGAACCTTAGTGCGAAAACTTCGCCGGCGGGGCCCATAGGGCCCGAGGGGGGGAACCTGGGGCGCGCGTCCAGGGAGCCAGCCTCTGGTGAAAGGCGCGTTAAAGAGGGCTGAGTCCAACGTCGGAACGGCGGGAAACTTCAACACGCACGACGGCACGGCGCTACGCCGACAAGGCGATCATTCCAGGGCAATCGTAGAAAAAACCGGCGGGGGCAAAAAGGCAGGAACGAAGAGGGGCAGGTGGGCTCTAAAAGCAACCGATGGAAAGTGCTGCGGGATCGAGCGAGGACCCTCCTAGGGAAATTCGCAAACAAAAAGGAAAAAGAGAGATACGTACCGGGGGATCCGACAATCCGCAAGCGCTCGCGCCAACTGAAAAAAACGTAACCAAATCGGGTACTGGGAATCCCATCCCGGAACGGGCCAAATCGGCGGCAAGACAGGGAACCCGCCGAAAGTCAGAAGAAGTGGAGGACGTGGCATGGGTTCCCCGAACCCACGTGGCAAAGGAAACTCGCTTGCAGCGACCAGAAACGACGTAGGCCGTGGACAATAACAGACCAAGAGGGCTAGGAAAATACAGTCGCCGCGGCTCGATCCTAGTCCGCAAGAGCTCCAGGTCACGACGAGGGCGAGGACCGAAAGGCGAACGAGGTCACCGATGCAAGGAAAAACGGATTACGGGCGGACGAAAGGAAAATAAAAAGCTGAGCCAGTTTACTAAACCGCAAAAACAGAGCCGCAACACCGCAAGCCTGGTCTTTCCTCAGGGGCCAAAGAGAGAAAAAAAAAGCTGAGGCTCGCAAGTCCAATCCTTTTGTAATCTCCGGAAGGGTACGGTCGGTTCCGTGTTGAACACGCGTTTTGCTATACGGAGCCGCATTTAATACTTATGAAAAGAATCTAATTAATCGGGTCTAAAGAATCTTCAACGGGGCTGTCCGACTTGACTATTTAGACCCCTTCTTCCCCATCGGGGGAGGCAAGAATCACCTGAGGGGAGAAGGACGGCAAGGCTCGCTGTTGTTTTCGCCTTTGGGAACACGGGACTCGTAATGTTCTGTAGCGAGGGATCCCAGTGAAAATAGATACTTTGGAGCTTTATCGCATCCGCCACATTACCAAGCTCAGCGTCAAAAACAAGAAACGAGACTAGCAAGGTCCTCCTTCTTAACTACAAGTCATCTGCAATTCTCCTGTCATAGGCCAAGGTTCCACTCATCCCTTCGAAAAAAAAAAGCCCTGGATTCGTGGAAAACGAAAGGCTTTCCTGTGGACCAGAATGCCCGGGTCGTAGTCCGGAATCTTTACCTAGCCTTATACCGGGGACCACCACGCGCCCAAACGCCCGTCGGCCCCTATCACCATGGGGGGGTGAAAACGTCTCCTAAGAGCCCTCCTAGCCTAGATCTAAACAACAACCTGATAGAATCGGTTCGACGAGGGTCGAAGTGGAAAGCTCCGTTTTCCCTTCGCCCGTGGGGGGGCCAGGAGCGCCGTTTGACCGGCCGGAGGCCGAGGGATAAAATTCCGACCAAGTGAAGAAGCCCTGGGGAAGTCACTTTATTTCGAAACTGTGGCCCTCTATCTCCGGAACGGCGCACTTGGGTTGGCTTGGTCGGAAACACGGCCGGTGGGCGGCTGCGTTTGGGACTGCTTGCGGAAATGTGCTTCGGGTTGCGGACAAACAGGGGAACGGGGCGGAAGAAGGCGACTACAAACGGCGATGCTTGCACCGGAGGGAAAACCACAAGGAAGTGTGATGGTGAGAGGGATGTCAGGTTGGAGGGACCTTCGAACTCTCCTTCTTGAACTATCGCACAGCGAGGAGTCGTGAAAAACCTCGAGAGACATCAAATCGGACCGCAGTGCCTGAAACCCAGCTCCCGCGCTACCGTGCAACGGACGCAAGGAGGAAGAAGGTTCTTGGCCCGAGAAAGTCGGTTGGTACCAGAGTTAATCAGAGGTTATCATATAACAATTCTGAAGGACGCTTCAAAGACAGGCGGGCCAAAGGGGGAAATGGAAAAAGTGCTTATAGGCGATTTCTCAATGGCATTTCCGTACCTCGCCGCAGAAAAACTCCCCAAAAAAGGAGTGCCAGACTCGTCGCGCCCGGTCGCAGTAACAGGCGCGCCGGGAGGGAAAAACTGGACCAGCGTAAGCACGACTAGCTGTGCGGGAGCTATGCTGAGGCTGGAGATCTCCGCGCACAACGCGTAATGCGGGCGGGCAGCCCAGGGAAAGGACCCTCCACTAGCGTCAGAACAGAGGAGGTTGACCTTCTGGACGGCCGTTTCCTTTTCTCGGCCTGTGGACGGGACCCAAATATTCCAGGAAGAACGCTGCGAAGGGTGAATCTGAGAGGGGAGCGTGCTGTACAGCCAAAAGCTCGGAACTCCGCTCGGAGCGATCAAAAGGGGGAAGGCGGCCTAAATTATGTTCGCTCCAAAACATCAGTGAAACAAAGTGCCAGAAAAACCTCTCACGGAAAAGACCCAAAACCTCGGCATCCATGTTGACCGAGGTATTTCCGCAGAGAATAAAAAGCAAAAAGGGTGCAGGAGGGCCCTTCTGGTGAGTGTTTTGGTTGGTCAACAAGGAAAACGCGGAGGCTACGAAAAACGATCAGCCAAATGTGTTGCGGAGCCACAGCTGCCTAAGGAGTTCGCGGGCCACTGGGCGGGGTAAGACGGAATTTGGACTCCGGTCTGATTCAAACAGCCAACCTCCCTGATTTAAGTAAAACTCGAAAAAAAAAGGTGGCCCGGTAGGCGGCACGTTGGCAAGAGTTCTGCACAGAAAGATGATCACGACTACAAGGGGGGGCGTCTACGAGATCCCGTGGGAACACTCAACCCACCATCCAGGGGAGGAGGTTCAATCATTCTCAAATCCTAGGCGGTTACTGTATGACAGGACTGTGCACACAGGCCGGAAAGACCGATTCCGTGCCAGCTGGCAGTGACCGTCGGCGTCTGATCCCGGGTGCGGCACTGAGCGAGCCGCTCTGGTCAAGAAATAGCTCTCAACACAGGAGAGAGATTTCGAAAAAGGAGGGGAGTAGTATGCGCCGAAAAAGACACGCCCAGATTGGTCCATGTGACGCATAAAAATGGCCAGAGCGAGCTGCGGAAGCCTGTGGGCAGCAGCAAAACAGACCGGAAGATCGTGATAGGAAGACAGCAGAAACTCAAACGAGGTTTGCGGAGGGTGCGTTTTAGCACGGGATCCACGATTCGGCAAACATGTCAAAGTGTCTTCGGCAAGGGTGTCCACCAACTTGGGGAAATGCAGAACGTACTCCCCGAATACTCCCTCCCAGGGGGGAACGACCCTATGACTCGCGCTGGGCAAAGGTTCATCAAAGCCCCGTCATGCAAAGGCCTCGTGATTCAGTCAGCAAATCAGGGGCAAACGCCAGAGAGTGAAGGAACAGGCAGGGCTATCTGCTTCACGCGAGACCTCTGCACACACCGTGGAGCTTAAATCAAAAACACTCCAACCAGGACTAGCCAACGCCAAAGGATCGGATCCATCGAGGAAGCTCGTCGCCCAACCCGGCCAGGCCTGGGCCCACAAGCATGCCAGACGAGGCGAAAAAAATGGGGGCGAAGAAAAAGCTCTGCTTATGTCGAAACCATGTCAGACGTCCGTACCGAGGATAATGGCCGGGGGTCGTAAATAGACTTCAAAAAAGGCGATATCGCGATCTCCTAACGGGGGCCGTGCTTAAAGAATGCGGCAGATATCGTGGAAAAATGGGGGCCGGATACATAGGGAGAAACGAGGGACGGCCCAACCTTTAACGGGGCGGGAAACCCGTGGACAAGGTAAGCCTCTATAGGTTCGCCGAGGTGAAAGGGATCCATAAGAGACGAGCTAGTGGGCGCTATATGGAAAAAAGCAGCTACTACCAATAGAAAAAGGGCCCAGGAAGAACAATTTTCTCGCGCGCGCGTACGCTAAGGGCCAATAAAGGCCCAGCGCGAAGCATCTCATTACTGGCAGGATAGGGCGAGGTCAACGAAAAAAGGGAGAACTGCACGATGGTCGCCGGTCCTACGAAACCAGCAAAGAAGTCGAAAAAAAAAGATGGACCGGCCAGGAAAGGAGATCTCCAAGCCGCGCCGCTGGGCCGCGGGGCCGTTCAAGGAAAAATCCGCTCTAAAAGAAAAGGGCATTAATAGGAACGACAAAAGCAGCGAAGCGGGCCGGCCGGTATCAGTTTGCCACGTTAACGGGGACGGGCGGGGCTGCCGGGAGGGCAGAACTGAGCGACGCGGTAGGGGGGCTGGACCCGTGAGGGCAATTCTTTGGCCGAGAGATCCGGGCTCGACCGAATAGGGTCATCAGGGAGTAAACGGTCGAAAACAAAAGAGCCTAAAATCTTCAGATCTCCCAGAAAAACCCTGGCGACGGGGAAACTTTCAAAAAAACTCGGCAGACGTCGCCGGAAGCACAGAACGCCCGCGTTGCTGACCGGAAAGAACAAAACAGCACAGAAGCCACCTCCAAAAGACGCCGGCGGGGGGAAAAGATACGGGGAAATAGGTATATTCGCAAAAGACGGCCGAAAAATCCTTTCGCGGCTCCTAAAAAGCAGGGGGAGAAAGAAACAGGTAGCCCCGCAGGAGTCCCTCGGATGCCAGGAGACAAGACAAGGGAAGGTCTGCCTCCAGGAAGCGTCCGGTCAACGGGAAGCCGTACCCGTGCCAAAAACAAGAGACCGCCGCCGACCCGGGCCCAATGGGGGGGAAAGACGGATATCTAGCTCACAAAACTTAGGTATAAAGATATGAGATCTGAGAAGAGGGTCTCTGGGGCCCGGGCGCAAAGGTGAGAGGGAGAGGGAGTTCGGGGCAAGAGTATACGCCTTACCTCTTAGTGGACTCAGGAGTCTACACCCTTTAACCCCTTTTCGTGACGAGGGGGTATCTGTACTGAATGAGATCTACATACGAGGACTTGCGGCATGTACGGTGCTGTGCCCGTAACGTCGACGATTGCTGGAGAAATTGGGCCTTCTGTAAACGGCAAACGGGGGCAGAGACGACTCGCCACCTTGCATGACGAATAGTCGACGAAAAATTCTCATGATTGAAAATCGACACCTCTGCGGGGGAACGAGGGGGGAGGCTAGCGAGCTGGAAGTGTAGGAAGGGGATACTGAAAACCGTTCATCAAAACGGGGTCAAAAAAAGAGTCGGACAAGACCTTTCGGAGGCGACAGGGAAACAAGCCAAGGAATCACGGAACAGCCCCAGCTAGAAAGGCTCAGAGGCGCTGCAAGGGATCTTGAGGGGGGGGTTTCCCGGGGAGGGTGGCCCGACGAGGATTTGCAAAAACACTTGCAGAACCTAAATACTTCCCATCTTCGGTGGGAGCGAATCTTATAGCCGAAAAAGCGGTCCAATGTCGCAGTGGGGCGGGGGCGAAAAAGTCAGAATCCACTTAAAAACACGGCAAGAAGCACCCGCGCAGAGTCGAATGGGGAAAAAAAGGGGTGGAAGCGCCTGGGCATAGGCACGAGACACGGGAGATGCCTTACGAGCAGTACGTGACGATGGGGGGGAGGGGCAACAAAAATAGGAACTCTTCTGATGGGCTTACTGCTAAACGACGTCAGAGTGGGCTCGCTGACTCTTAAACCCCTGGAAAAAAGTCCCGACCGAAGAGCTTTTGGGCGTTAGGGACCTATTTTTCAGTTCTCGGCGGGGAATCAGGGTCCCCCAAGGTTGCCGTCAGGCGCGGGGACACGAGAGTTTGCCACGATAGTAAGCCACGGAAGAAAGTTGAACGCTACGTCGAAAAACGAGCATGCAAGGGCGTCGAAACGCATAAAACTCACAAAAAACGGCGAAATCGCGCTAATCAACAGCATGTGCCGAAAATAAGGGCTCAAAAAGTAAAGAAACCTCACGTAGGAAAGGGGCGCCCGTGTGAGTGGACTAAAAATCTTCACGAATGGATCCAAGGTGGCCCCGGAAATAAAATGGGGATGGACTGGTGTGGGAAGCGAAGCTATAAGTTCGGAAAAAACTGAAACCGAGACAGCACCCCACGGTCGCCAGAGTACCTCGTCGAATACGTTCCCTTGGGGAGGGGACTGCGACGAAGGGGAAGCATGGCCAAGCCAAGGTATTTATGAAACAACGCACTCTATCAAGCAGCGAAAGGTAAGTCGATCCAGGGTGGACAAAGGGATAGCTGATACGTAAGGAAACGCTAGAAAAAGTTCTGGCTCCAAATGCCTAGAAGGCAAACAGGACGGACACCGGCTGCATCAAAAAAGCCACCGCCGCCACAGGAGCAAGTCTAGAAGGCATGCTTTTACTCATCGAGGGCCTCGATGTTCCACAGAGGCCTGAAAAAAGACATGTCAAGATTGTGGACAGTCAAGCTCGGGAGGAAAAGGTCGGGCAGAACCTCGGGAAACTGGGGCCTG
>Ga0179593_1327905_pt1 | contig 11985 bp, 13 predicted proteins | sample CZODoug2_1_08_16_FD_185931 | JGI IMG/M metagenome (GOLD analysis project Ga0179593, IMG submission 185931) | Vadose zone soil fungal communities from Angelo Coast Range Reserve, California, USA - CZODoug2_1_08_16fungal (PacBio error correction) | ecosystem: Environmental > Terrestrial > Soil >...
TATTGCCGGTGCAGAAGAAAGAGGGGGTTCGCCAAAAGGTAGGTCAAAGAAGTTTAAAGCCGAGTGTCGGGTTACAAAAAGACTCGTGATTCATGGGGGTAGACCATTTGGAGCGGAAGGCCTCTACAGCGTGGGCGAGGCGGGCCCCGAAGCTGCAGGGCCGTAAGGGGCAGTCACTACACAACGGTCTTCTCACCTTTGAAGGCCGGAAGAGGATTCTCCAGACAAGATTGCGGGAGTTAACTGCTACGAAAGCACTAGAGTATAAATAGTGTCACTCCTCATTCTGCACCGGTACAAGCACGGGGCGTTTTACATACTTGCCACGTCAGGATGCGGCACCAAAAGAGAATCAATGCGGACGGAGTCGAAGCATCTTCGTAACCGCCTTGGTACAAGAAAGGGGAACGAAGCTCGGTAGGTCGGTCAATCTCTACCTCAATCAAGGACAGGTCGAAAACGCGTTTTCGACGACGGCCCTCCCCACACCCCCACAAAACCCCCGCAGGCGGAAGCGGCCAAGACAAAAAAGACCACAAGTAACAACCTCTGTGAGGGGGGAGACATCCTTTCCTTGTCTTGTTATGGTCAGGAAACAGGAAACGGGGTCCTTTCAAAACGTTACCAATGTTCGGAACCATAACCAAACGCTGGTCCATGCAAGCCCCGCGTTGTCAGGCGGAAAAAGGGTAGCATGTGACACTCGTCGGCAGGTTCGGACGCGTATACTCCAACTTGGCGATGAAAGGGCGGGAGTCGAAAAGGAGGGCGAAAAAAACGGTGCAATGGATCGCAAACTGGGCACGGGAGGCGATATCAGGGCCCTCAGACTCGAACTATGGTGTCGTGTACAGGCATCGGTCGCCACGGTTTACGAGATCTCCCGCGCTGGGGATGCCGGGAACGGCGATCCCCAAGGGGGAAGTAGTCGGGCGTTAGAGTGGCTCGGACCAACGTTTGAGGCCCGCGAATGACGGTTAGTAAACCAAAAAACCAAGGGCTTCTGCCTAAACCATCCCATTGACCCAGTCAAGTAGTATATTGTTGAGGACAAAACGAACAGCTGTTCACCGTCTTCCAACGACGGCTATGCATAAAAAGAACCAGCCTTACCAAGCAAAGGCTTGCAGAACTCCTTCCACTCTTCTGGGAGGGGTTCGCGGCTGGTCTGAGGAGCGAACGAGAGTGGCACAAACTCACGTTACAGAATGAAATCAGGGACCGCGAATTTAATAACGAAGGGACATGGGCACTGTCACCGACCTAATCAACTAAAAAATAGTCAAGTCAAGGGGAATGTCTGTCAATTACTAAATTTTCATGTCTGACGGAAGAGCATGCAAAAAAGGGGAGCTGCGTCAAAAAGAAGGTAATAAGGCATGTTCGGAGACGCGGGGCAATGCGGAATGAGTTAGAGAAGTCAGAAAAGCGAGTACACACCCCGGGGTGTCCCTAAGTTCGCACAAGAAGTCCCCGTACTCAAAGCCTTGCAGCGCGAAAGGCTCGAAACACGCTTCCAAAGGACGCCGAAAAAGAAACTAAAAGGGGCCCGGGGAATCGCAGCGGACATAAAGACACGACCAGCTGTGCTGGTCTGGGAGTGGTGAATGGCGGGGCGGCGTGAGGGGGGCAGAAAGGGGGTGGGGTGGTGTCATTGGCTAAGAAACCTTCCATTCGATTCAAAACTCAAAGGACAACCCAAAGGCGATTCGACTTATTGATGTAAACTAGTATCGGGTACACGTACACAAAACTTGAGTGCCTATTCCCGTATCGCAGGCAAGGGGGAATCAAGACTCAAATCGGGACTAGGGCGTGAGCAGCTCTCGTGGCTATACATTCGCCTGCGCACCGCGAACGAGGGGGACAAAACAATCATACCTGTCACGTCGCTCGGGGGCGGATGGCCGCCGCACTCCCACCGGCGGAAAACGTCAGGAAAAAGAGAGGGGAAAAAAAGAGTGCTCAAAAGTGAACGACGGAGGCAAAGCCCAGCAAAGGTCTGTCGATAGATGGACGGTCTAAGAAAATCAACAACGGGACACGTCCACAAGAGCACGATTAGCGTTCCGTTGGCGCGAAACCGGAGGGAAGGCGTCAAGGATTCCTTAGGACGGAATTTTTTCCACGCGGAACGAGAAGGGTCACACCCTCCAGCAAATCTTACTTCTGGGCGATCTCGGGGGTCGGAAGACCGCGAAAATCAAAAGAAATAAAAATTTATCTCTATTCACTGCGGAACCTCGAACCAGCCGGAAGGAGTCGACTCTGACACGGGTCGACGCGAGCCTCTTCCCGCTGAACAAAATAAACCTGACGGTAAAGAAAGAAGAAGGCGGTTGGAGAGAATTCGCAAGCGCAAAAGCGAATGCGGGAAGATCATTCAGATGACGGGGTGGCACATGCGCCTGTTCATCGGGCGGCCCAAAGGCGGAATACCGAATCTTCCCCGGCCTTAAAAAAAGCCTGGCTCCTCACTCGAGAAGGAAAGGAGGCGCGTGACTGCACAAAACAAGTTGGGTCCCGTTTCATAGGGGGCAGCAAGCACAAATCAATAAATCGAAAGAAAAAAAATCGCCTGGGGCTGAACAACGGGAAGGTGACTGTGTGGAGTCGTTTCCAAACAGCGACTTAAAGAGCCGGCTACAAACCGGAGAGAGGGGGGTGAACGAAGAGAAAAGAAGGTGTGCGAGCAACGTCGAGGGGGAACAGCTTTCGGATCACATTGAAGGGGGCTCTGTTTCAGAGCATTCATGGGAGGGATTGAGAGGCAAAAGGGGAGAGGAGAAGTGACGCAGGCGCGTCGTACACGACAGGAGGATATAATCTCTTATTGGGGTCGATGGGTCGAAGCAGGGGCCTCGATAAAGGCAACTCAATGAACGTGTTGGGAATCTGGTTGAATAACTCAGCAAAAACACCGAATGGAAGGGGGAAAAAAAGAGAATGACCAGAGTCGGAAACCAAGGGGAGGTGGGCCTCTCTAAAAACCGCATAAAAAAAAAAAAAGAGGACCAACGAGCGATCTGGCACGCACGGTGTAAAACGGCCTAAAATCAACTGAACAGGTTGAGGGAAACATTAGTTAGGAAGCTCTTCATCCAAAAATGATGAAAGCAAAAAAAAAAAGAGAGCGGACACAGGAAGCGCAATTGACCTCCTCTGACGTTGAAAAAAACACCGAGGCGGGGCGTCCGTAGAATACCGCGCCCGGGGATCAAAAGCGGTGAAGTTGAAACGACTCCAAAAAGAAAAAAGCCCGGACAAAAAGTGGCCGACAGGAAGGAGGTGGGCTAAGAGGGATGGAATGGTGCGTGCGGGGACGAGAACATCGATGGGGACAAAAAAAAGCCGCTATTTGGGAAGGGACGAGGGGAGTAACCATGCGTCTGGGACGGCAGGAAACCTCGGGAGGAAAAGAAGGGAGGGGCGGGCAAAAAAAAAAGACTCCAGCCGCGCCAGTTTGGGCCACCAATCTGATTCAGGGGGAGGAACACGAGGACTTCTCATTCATCGAGACGGTTATCACCACAGAACCGCCGGGCTGGAAACTAAATTTAAAATGTGCAATATACGACTCGCGAACGCTGGAAGAGTAGAAAGAGGGGAGGAGGGAGCGCCGCCTATGGCCTATGAACAGAGCGAGCTAAAAAAAGAACGCTCAAAAGGGTCTGAATCGGTAGGGGAATACAGAGTGCTGCGCAGCCCGTGGCGGGGAAGGGGGTGGCAGTGCGCATTGCGCAGGCCGGGAAAAATGAAAAGCATCGGACTCCGTAAATTGCGCTCCGGGTCGAAAACCGGCAATCAGACTTCAATCATGTGAGAGGAAAAAGGAAAACGGGGAAGGTGGAACCGCCACTCTATCGAAAAGCCTTCTCTGCTGGAAGTGCGCGCCTGCATTGGCAAAAAGTAAAGTGAAAACAAAATCTTGGCCAAAACTCCTGCAGGGAGGGGAGTTAAGGCCGGGGGGCGTCACGGGACATCCGCCCTTGCGAGAGAAGTGAAGTATGATGGCGGATTGCAGTGGAGCGGGAGCGGCGCAAGGGAGAAGAACGAAAAGGGGGTGAGCGTGCTCGAAAAGGCATCGGCAGACCATGTTCACGATGCGTTCGGGGTAAATGGGGGTCCATAGGCACATAAGGCCTGAAAAAAGAAGCTAGATAGCAAGACAATGGTTGGGGATCGAAGGGGCCGGGGAATTTTGTCGGAAGGGGGGGGGGGGGGCAAGCAGAACTGACTTAGGAAGGTGCGAACCCAAAGAGATCTCGGACAAAGGTTTGCTCGCGGCCGGAAGGGATTGATGAGCATTTCTGGAGCGCAATCTCCGGCGGAGGCCAAAAGGTCGCGTGAAAGGGGGGGGACGGCTTTCGTACATTCTCGAGGCAAGAGGGAAATGCGGGGAAGGAAGGTCACTGATCACATGCGGTATGGGGGGTTAGGGCGTTCGGTTCTCTCAACATAACTCGGCCGGCGTCGAGAACCAGAGGGAGAAGATCACAGGGGGCCCCGGAAACGGGGAGGGGACAAAAACGGCATGCTGGCTTTCAGGAAAAGAAAACAAAAAAAAAAAAGAACGTAAAAGGGAGGACACTTTCCTAGGGAAAAAAAAGAAACGTGGTCTGTGAAATTGCTGGTCAGCTCGAAGGGGGCCCAGGCACGGAGTGCTTAAGAGAGTTCAGAGAAAGGAAGGAACGTGCAGGTCTCGGGGAAACCAAAGCCTCGTGCGGAACTTCGGAACTACTATCCGTGTTGTCCGGGAGAAGTATTCCAGAGGAGGGGGACGGAAAGGGGGGGCTGGGGGATTCCCGAGGAAAGAAGGAAAACTTGGCTGGTCCAGCTGGCATCATAAAAATGAGTTTAAAGACATACCAAAAGAGATAAGGAGGAAGGGCGATCAGGAAGTTGGATCGACCGACTGTTGCCCGACGCCCAAAAATGCCATTCGCGTGAGCGATGGGGAAAAGAAGACAATCGCGGAAAGACGGGGATCTCTCAATTAACCACATGAAGGGGTTCGGGCGCTCGCCCAGGCAAAAAGTTAGGGGAAAGGATTAAAATGCAATTAAATCGTCAAGATCCTTTAAACAATTGTCGCGAGCAACCAGGAAGGCAACTGCAGTTCCAAAGGGTGGGCAAAGGCCTTACCGATCCGTATTCTCATACTTCAGCAAACAGGGGGGGGGGGGGGGGACGCGGGTGAATTCGAACAACGCACGCTTTCAAGATCACTTTTGCGAGCAACGGGGGCCTCAAGAAAAAATGTCAGAACAATGGAGTGGCTTGGGACTAGGGGGCGGGAGGGGCAAGGAATCGTGTTAAGATCCTCATCGGTAGTCCCACACTCCTTAAAAGGGCCCTCATCCAAAAGCTGTGAATGTGTCGTGCTAGAAAACGGGGTCTCGTGGTCAGGGCTGGATGGGAGCTCTAGCACATGAGTAGGTAATCCGAACCCCCTGGTTACTAAAGAGGATCACTCTTTAAATCTAACGACTCTGTCCAGCCCTCCCGAGAGGGGGGGCTCCTCTATAACCTGCTTGGAAAACGCAGACGGGCGAGCGCCCAGATTTCGGGGAAGCGCTGCGAGGAAGCGGGAAGGAGTAAGAGAAACGGTGTCTGGCAAAGCAGGACTTCTGTTAGTCCATGGGATAAAAAAGGATGAAAGGGGGGAAAGGAGAAGGAACACACACAAAAAAGGAAAGCCCGCCTATGCCACTGCACAGTTTGAAAAAAACGATAAAGGGGGGCTCCAAAGGAGAACTACTTTGTGCGGAGTGGGGAAAAAACCTGCCGGAATCCTACACACACTCCGTATGGGCGAAGCAGGCCTGTAGGAGAAACAAATATTGTACTCGAAAGGAAATAAAAGGAGATAAAGAACAACCAAAGAAGGGGGAGGAGGGAAAAGATAAACTTGCTTGTAAAAAAAAAAGTCTCAAATTTTTAGCCCTCAAAGTAAGCGGGAGGAAAAATACGCTTTGGGGGGGCTGTCAAGTCCAGTGGTCGGCCGGCACCAGGAAATCATTAGGTCTAAATGTTCCGAAGGCGATGAACCATGGGGAAGCCTTGGAATAGGCAGTCACTATCTCCGGGGGAGGTCTTTCTTACGTATTTCCAGACAAAAGGAAGATGATAAAATGGCAGCACAAGTGGGAAAAAAGGGCGCCAGAAAAATCTTTCTTGGGAGATGAATCGCTAACAGGAAAGCGAGAAAAAGAATCTTTGCGGATAAAGACTCAAGAAAAAAAGGATGCCTACGTGGTCAGCATGCTTGGCCAAGCCAACTCTTCTTCTTCGCTCGACTGCTCTATTCGGATGGGAGGAATCGATTCGGAAACAGGGAGCGAAAGTGACTAACGCTCGAGGGGAAGGGGGCGATCCTGACACGGGGACCTGGGTAAGAAAAAAGACCCGTGGGAGGAACTAAAAACTACAAGAGAGGCGGGTATCGTGGAGAGAAGAGTTGGGAAGACGGCATTTACAAGGCAAGTCAGAGGAAAACGAACTCCATAATCAGGAAACCTGCTGTGGGTCAGGCAAGTTACAAGGTAAGCAAGGGTTAGAAAAACAAAGGAGGGGTCATGCGTTCGAAACTTCAGAGCAAACAGGTCTTCTGGTAAGTGGCCATCAGAGGGGGGAGGGAAGTGAAGGAAAAGAAAGGGCACAGGGGGGCAATTTCCTTTGAGAAACAAAATTAATTTTGTCACCTATCAAGAGTTGGACAAGGGGAGATGTGGAAGACGTCCTGGAGTGAGGGCGGTTCTTGACAAGGCGCCCAGTCTGTCGAAAGCATGAGGAACTCATGCAGTGATGTCGAGGGTATAATGGCAAGATCACAAAGGAGTGGGTCGCGGGAAAATGAACAGGACACATGGTTCGGAAATCATTTCGGATGATTGGAAAAAATTGAGGTCTACTCCAAAGAAAAGGATCGAGACCAGAAGGGGGGCGGGGATATGCTGCCTCAACTGTTGACGAGCGAACCAAAAATTAGGCAGAGGAATACCAGCACCAAGGGCCTTCGGTCAGGAGGAAGAGCGCCAAGAAGGGCAAAAAGGGAAACCAACGAAAGGGGGGGGGAAATCTGCGCACACATTCTTTACATCTCGACCGGAAGGAACCAAGGGATCTTAACCTCTGGGGGTGAAAGGAAGGAAAGGGATGGGCAAAGGGAGGGAGGGACCAGAACGTCAACTAACAAAAGCTCCTCGACGAGTACTGTGTTTACTGGAGAAGCGCAGGAAGAAGGAAGGGGGAGATGCGAGAATGACTCGGGATTGAATAGTAGAAAAAAGCAAAATGGTGGGGCTGCTCGGATCGGGCTTAGGATGTCATCGAGAGTCTCAAGCATCTGAGGGAAAAAAAACACCGCCCGCTGGGAGGAAAACTTAGAGACGGCGCGACCTACGAACTAATTTCAGCAAGGCGAAAGTCGCAAGGGGACGGGCTTCTCCACCTGAACTTAGGAAGAGAGCCGCCAGGGAAAGGGAGAAATCTCAGCGAAAGCGTCATCCAGGATATGCGGCGCGCACAATCGATGCTAGTCACAGCTCAAATCAGGACGAAGCAGCTGGGAAAAAAAAGGGGGAGAGCCAAAAAACAGGTCAAGGCGAAGAGGACTTTTGAGTTAGCCACACGAAGAGTGTCAAGAGAAAAAACCAGTGAGTGGCGGAAAGATCGCACGCACCGGGACTACTCGCGACAAAGGCTGAGCATATCACACCCTGGTGAGGTAAATAAACGAACAAAAAAGAAAGGACACAATCCTACGGGGAACATTCGCCAAGCAAGTCAGGTCAAACCTCAAAAACACATCAGGCAAAATCAAGCAAATTAGTGGGGGGCAAAGCTGGCCAGGAAAGAGATGTGGGACACGAATGGCCTACTATCCGCCCCACCATAATCAAAGGTCATGGTGCGATAAAAGGAAGTAATAAACTGGACAGCTGGAGACTCCACTATTTAAAAAGTCTTGGGGACCGGTTTGGGAAAAAGAGCTCGCAATCGCTCACGGAAGGAAATACTATTTTGTGGCACAGCTGGCATGAAAAGCGATCAACTCCCTCCACAAAGATGGTAAAGGGCTTAGATCACTCAGGACGGAAACCAAAGGGGAAAGGAAAGCCGATACGGGCGTAGCTCGCTTGAAGAGGGGACAGCGGCGGGCACGGAGATCAAACTCTCTGTCTACTACGCATCTCATCTTGCTCTCTCTGCGGCATAGTGGAAAAAGGGCGGGACCATTTAAAAGGAGGACCTGAAAAACTATCAGGCGTAGGGGAAGTTCGCAAGAGAATGACGCATGGGAAAGTTCAGGGGGGGGGGGGAGATCATTGACGATTAAAGGGGGTTCCAGTGCTCTCCTGTCAGGTAGGACGGGAGCGAAACAATGAAGAGGGAAAGAACGAAGATTGCCTCGCTCCACGGAAAAAAGAAAGAACTGTCTCTCCAGAGTAAAGGCAATAAATGAGAGGATTCGTTTGGTTGAAAAATCGATGGGCTCTTTAAAGACGATCAAGCATCAGACCACGAGAAGGAGACAGAGCGGTAGGGGAGGGGGGTTGGGGGGAGTCGTTCACAAAGATACGTACACTCTAAACAAGAGACACGAGCGGTCACGGAAAAAAGCAAAATCGAAGGCTTGGCATCCTTCGATCAAGTCAAAAAAGGGGGGGGAAAGTCAGAAGAAAAGGAGAGGGGGGAGATAATTCATGTCGGAGTTACCGAAGAAAATATCGAATGTCAAGACGGAGTACTGTGGCGAGGACTTACACCTGTCGCCCTATATCTTCTCCTTCTTGGCGCACTGAAGGGGAAGGAGAAGGTGGGCCAAAAAAGAAAAAAGGAACTGTGTGGGAAAGATGGTTTTCATCGGAAAAAAAAACAGCGATTTGAGGAAAGAAGAGAAGATGGACAAAAGGGGAAAACACCCAGTGATTTATCTCGCGGCCCACACGGCTAGAGAAGAAGGAGACCAAGAAAAGAGATGGAAACGAAAACTGTCGTGTAACGAAGAAGGAAGACGACTCCGGAGACCGGACATTGGGCAGCGGCCATCCAACCTGAATGAAAAACCGCCCAGGACGCCACATTATCAATAACTGTACAAAACTCGAAGGAAAGGGAGGAAAGGCTAAAAGAGGGGCGCAGAGGAAGACTAACGCGCGAGGGCAGGGGGAAAGGCGCGTTAAGGAGTTGTTGAAAAAAAAAAAACAGCTCCCCGGCGTCCGCCCATCGATGTTGGTGCTTAAGAGGATGGAGGGTTGCGAGGGAAGGGCAACGAGGAATAGAGGGGGAAAAAACAGGATTCAGAAGTTATTTGGCCGTTAAGAATTTTGATTTGAAAGGGACTGGGAAGTGCTTCCAGTAAAAAAAGAAGTAGGGGGGGACAAGAAAGGGAGGGGGAAAGGGACGATACTCACGGAGGAAAGGTGGGGGCCACCCATAATAATGATCGTCAAGGCGAGTGACAAACTCCATCTCACGGCACCACCTACCGATTTCTGGGGAAAAAAAAAAATGGACGGAAGGGGGTAGGGTTAACAAATGGGCAAGATCCTCCGAGCGAGAAAGCAGGCGTGAAGAAGCGTCGTGTTAAGGGGGGGAATTAAGGACCAACGTCCTATGGTAGAAGAAGAAGGGGGAAGGGATTACGAAAGCTCGGCTTGATGGGGGAAGAGGGCTAATAAAGATTGCGCGTCCCTTTCTTCCCTTAGGGGCTTATTTCCGGTGGAGATCGTAAGAGATGGTACAAAAGAAGGTGATCCGTGCTCGAATTGGGGAGACCTCCGAATAGGGGGGCTAAAACCCACGCCGGAAAGAGTGAGCGTACTTCTGGGGGGATGTGTTATCTCTACCGGACACGGACTAAAGAGAAAAAGGAAAAGGGAGGGAAGAAAGGGGCGGAACGCATTGGTCTGAAAGATTCTTTCCACTCTTCCAAACTCCTTCAGGCTTTCAGGTGGGGTAGCAAAGAAGGGGTACAGGAGGCTGGCGACGAAAAAGGGCGAGGGGTGATAACGGAGGATTGTCCAGGCTCCATTAGCGTATCTTTTCTCGGCTGACATCCTAAAAGTTATGGGAGAGGTCAAACTGACATGATGCGGAGAGAGAGCCTGTCGGCAACACGTATTCTTATCTTTAATACTGCATAACTTGTCTGGGAGGACACAGCTTCTTGAAAGCCAGAAAGAATAGGGGGGAAAGATCTCATGGTTGGGCCGGTTCATTGGGGGGGGGTTGGAGTCCTTTTGCGGGGAAGTCGGGCTAAGTGAGAGAGACCAAAACCAGACCAAACAAAAAAAACAAGAAAAAAAAAAAAACCAAAAAAACAACAAAAAAAAACAAAAAAATGGTTTTAACTCTCCCGTCACAGGGGACGGGGATGAGTATCGGGAAGGGGGAAAGGAGATGCATAAAGGGGAACTGGAGGCTCGAGAGCATTCATGTTGGACTCGGTCGGGAGAAGTAGAATGCAAGATTTGCTGGAGGGGAATGGCATTCCGTTCAGAGGAAAGAAAGGAGGCAGGGTGGTGGGAGGCGATGCGGTGGGCAAGAGCAGGTGTAAAATCCGAACCGGATCGGATCATCCATAAGAAGCAACTTGCCACTTTAATGTCTGCTACGAACCTAGGGAATGAGGCATGAAAGAAAAAAAAAGGGAAAGAACAGTCCAGTTCGGCGACGGGCATGACGCGAGCAAGCGGGTCAGTGAAGGAGGGGAGAGAGGAAAAGTCAGGACTCGGTAGTCAGATCTTTGACTCAGCCTACGCGGAACGGAGGAAAGGGCCCGCCCGAGGGGCGAACGAAGCCGGAAAGAAAGAAGAGGGGGAAGGTTTGTGACGGTGAGAGTGGGGGTGGCACTCTCAAAGGGGGGGCAACCTGGTTGAAGCCGGATACGCGAACGGAAGGAAAGCTGAAAAAAGATGATGGAGGCGCAGGAAAATCGGATACGGCATGAAGGAAAGAAGGTGATGGGGCAAACCAGAATGTAAGGGGATCGACCAAAAAGGGGGGCTAGCAAAGGAAAAAGGTTGAAAAGGAAAAGATAAATCCCAAGCGCAAGGGGTCGAGTAAATACCAACTACACAAACCGCCATGAAGGAATTACGGGGGGAGGGGACTAACAAAGGTGTAGCCGATTGTGGCCTTCGAATCAGGAGGAGAGCAGGAAAGAAATGGGGGAAAGGGGGCATCGAGGCACAAAAAGTGGGGGGGGGGGGGGCGCAGGGGGCACCGGGCTGCCTTTTCGACGGGGGGAAGGGGGAAATGAAAAAGCAGACGAAGGGTGTGCAAAGCTAAATGCGTCTCCTAAAAAAGCATGTCCTGAACGTGAGAGAACATGGCCGTACCGAGGAATGAACACCCTGCAAAGGCTTGAGGAAAGTCCTATCGATTACATGGTTTCAATGCCGCGGGCGGGGGAAAAGAAAAAGAATACGGCCTCTCTCAAAAAGAGTGGTCGGCTGGGCGTAGACACATCAAGTTGAGAAAGTTGTAATTTCTTATTACCTAGAGCAATAGAGAGGGGGGGTAATGCGAAAAAGAGGGGACGAACGAATGACGCCTTAGAGCTAGCGGAGAAAAGCCGCAATCTAGGGACTCACTCTTATCCTAACTTCCCCCCCTGGGGGAAATCGGCATACGGGGGGGGGAGAGAGCAGAAAAGGAGCGGGTCTCAGCGAGAGCGCGAGGACGCTAAGGAATTTTTCTTGCAATTAACTGGTCCACATGAGAAGACGAACAATGGGGTGAAAGGGGGAATACGTCCAAACAAGAGAACCGGCGGTTAAATCCTATCATATACCAGGGGCCAAACTGCTGCTATTCTTCCCATCAAAGGGGAGGGAAAAAACGGAACAAGAAGGGTCGGGGGGGGGGAACCCGGCGACAAGGAAAAGGGAAAAAAACACGCACGATCTGGAAAAATGCATTTCCGTGTAGCTAAACAAATCTTCAGTAACGGAAAGGGAAGGAAAAGGCACTCAG
>Ga0179593_1387213_pt1 | contig 11985 bp, 11 predicted proteins | sample CZODoug2_1_08_16_FD_185931 | JGI IMG/M metagenome (GOLD analysis project Ga0179593, IMG submission 185931) | Vadose zone soil fungal communities from Angelo Coast Range Reserve, California, USA - CZODoug2_1_08_16fungal (PacBio error correction) | ecosystem: Environmental > Terrestrial > Soil >...
CAGGCGGAATGAGGGAAGTTAGTCCGTGGGGAATGGGAGGGGAGTGAGGGCCTCGACTTTTTATCGCGAATCTGGGCAGGGAGAGCTGGTAAAGAAAGTGGGGGTTCTGTGGTGGTTGTCGGGCGTTACTGGCAAGGGGGGGTGGAGGAAAGGGGGGGTCAGAAGTTCTGGGGTCGGACAGGGAGGAAGAGGGAGCGGACCTCTCTAAACACCGGGGAAGTAGGAAAGCGGGCGCGGTGTGTATCTGTGGTGCCAGTACCGCATAGGGAAGATGAAATAACAAGAGCCCACCAGCAGGGACTTTGAAGTCCTGTGGTTTAAATGAATACCGAGGTGGGGGGTAAAAGTTACAGTTTGTTGAGTACCAAGTGGGTAGCATGGCATTGTTGTAAGTGGCGAAGGGGAATAAAGCCCGAGAGATATCGTATCCCGCAGCGGGGATCTGTGCAGAAACATTCAGGGGAGCCGGGACGGGTGAGGGTAGGACGCGGGGGACCCACGAGTGTTCACAGTTGGAGGGGGGCGTGGCTTGCGACGGGCACACTTGAAAACAGGATTCGGTAACCGCCCATTCATCATCATGTAGTAAATTCATGCGACAAAGAAGTTGGGAATCTCGCGCATACAGTTGTCCCAAACAAACTGGGAAAGGGGTGTGCCTTTGGGGCAACCCTGGATGTTTGGGACCATACAAAGAACCCCCAGGGCGCTCTGTGTTCAAAAAAAAATTCAACGGTTTTTGGGTCAGTTTTCGGAATCATGATGCGGAAAAGATGCCATTATAGAAAAAAGGGGGGGGCTACATCAATCTCTAGGACGGAGAAGGAAGGGTCTTCGGAAACGACACGATCTGAGTGGCTTCGTCAGGGGTCCTGCCAAGAGCGGGGGGAAAGTGCAGGAGCACCGGGCTCGTTCAGACACAGAAGGGCTGGGACATGATTAAAAAAGCCTTCAAGGAATAATTTAAAAAGCGTGGGAAGGGGGTCTTGTCTTGGGAAGGGAAAATGGTCGCCAGCGACGTAAACGGGGCAATGATGTGGTGAGAAAGTTCGCAAGAAATAGGGTGTTAGAGGCGGGGAAGCAAACAAAATAAAAGCTAGCTGGCAGGGGGGGAAAATCTCTAAGGAGGTACAATCGCAGATGGGGCGATGAGGAGTATTCGGGTTACAAATCGGAAGGCCAAAACAGGATGGGGGGGGGGAATTCTTTTCAAGAAAATGTCGAGTTTGAAAATGCAGTCACGCGACCAGTCCCGGGGTACCAGCCCTGATGGAAGAATTTACGAGGTCCCCTCGGAAAGAGTTTAGGCACGCTTCTGTCAAGGCCTAGACACACGGCGCCCAGAAAAGCACAGTTGCTTGCGGATTAGGGGGGAGGTCCAAAATGTTTTCAGAATAAGTTTGCAAACACTTTCCATTATGGAAATGAGAAACAATCAAGGATTCTGCAGTCAGTAAGTGGAACTAGGATGTGGAATCTTGGGGGGGGGGGCGAACGTCCACACACAAGGGGGGCCCCAATGCTGGAATCCTGGGGGCTTCGGTAAAAAAAAAGGAGAGGCGGTGTCCTACCTGGGTCCCGGTGGCGGGGGGAAAAAATCGGAAGGGATCATTCGGATTCGGGTACCCGACCATGTTGAAAAAAAAAAAACAGGAGAAAGAAAGTGGTCGGCAGAAAGTGAAAAAAAGGAGTAAAAGAGAGACTACAACAACATAAAAAAGTTTAATAGGAGATGGAATATCCTCGACGGAAAACAGTCGAAAGGGTGGCAAAAAAACTGGGGAAAGGGGGAAAAACCAAGGCCGCACTACAAAATTAAAACTAAGGGGAACGGATTACATGCAGGCTCGGTGTTGAAAATTACGGACAAATGGAGGAAAAATGGAGGTGGAGAAGACATTTGGGGCGAATTTAGATAACCATCCGGACAACTCTCGCGTAAAAAAGAAACTGGGACTCTAACGAACTCGGAGAGCTATCTGCATAATGTAAAGGTTTGGCAATGAGGAAACAGGTCATTACCAAACATCTGAAGGAACTGGGAAGTATTCTGTAGGCAGGAAGTGGTGTTAGGGGCAGAAGCCGTGGGAAGAATAGGAAGGAAAGGTGAACCCGCGGTCTACCAAGTCAGGCGATGGTGTGCTATTTAGCCGGTCTAGGGTACTTCCATCGGAAAACGGTGTTCGAACATCCCATCCTTTGTTCGTCCTTCATTTGAGAAAAACACCGGGCTCCTAACTAAGGAAACTCAATATGGGTTCTTTACCACGAGAAAGAGACTAAACAAGGTCAGTAATGGTCTTTTTTAGTGATGAAAGAAAATAGACAGGGGGAGACATCGCGACAAAGGCAAGTCTCGTGTTCAAAATCTAGATGCTACCCGATCAAAGGGCGGCATCTTTTGTTCAAAAAAAGGGGTAAAGGGGAGCGTAAATGAGTAGGTAAGAAAAATCCCTGAGTTCGGACCAGTTGCGCCTGAGGACCCAAAGTGGGCAAATCTCTTGGGTACTACTCAATCAGCATCGCGGGGACTCGTGAACCCGAGACAGAAACTGGACCAGGGAATTCTGCTTGAAGGGTCTTCAACCGACTGATCGCGACTACTGAGGAGCGGAACTGCACCTCAAAACCGAGTTTGAAAACGGCTTTGTGGGAAAGATGTAAACACCTTCTGGCTCGAACCAGGAAAGTTTTGCAAAGGCCCCCAAAAGTGATAAATGTGGTTAAAAAAACTTTCGGACAGGGATGAAGACCAATTTCGTGTTTCCGAAAGTGAATACTACCGAAAGATTGCAGGGACAGGTGAGTTAAGTTCCTAGAATGTCATATCTGGTTCATGAAAGGATCTGAGGAAAACACTAACCCGCACTAAATATCGTGTGAACACGATGTGAAAAAATACGACTAAACCACTGAATAGCCCCGAGGGACCTGGGGGGTACCTGTTCAATAAGACAAGAGTTCTCGTATATAAAGGGCGTTAAAGAGGCGGACATTCCCGGAGACATCGAACAAATCGGAAAAATAGCACCAAAGATCCGGTCAATGCCACACTCTTGAATGAGAAAAAGGACGGAAAAAGTCCCTACTTGGAGGATTGTTCACTAAGGATGCGAGCGGAAACGGACTACAAGAGTGATACAAGGGTTGAACGGGAAGCCGTACCATCTCCACGGCCGAGACACCAAACGCCCCTCAAGAGTTTAAAGGACTATAAATTCGTCAACGAAAAGACCAACTGCGTTTACAGCTCTTGTAGACTCACGTATTCACAACGGGTGGATATCTCAACCATGTCATTTAAAAGATTCAATTCCGCTCATCCTACCTCGTCCTATCGGTCAGCACTTCTCACAATGACAATGCCATGCAACAATCAATAAAGCCTGGGATCTGGGGATCACCAATTGGGACTAAAAAAAATACGACCCTACGGAAATACTGCTTGTGTCAGTTGCATGAGACGGCAGGGAGTCGAGGGCACAAACGGGCAAATAAAATATACTGCTAAAGGGATATGGGCCAGCTTTTTCGACCAGTATAGCTGAGTGTGCAGACGCCAGGTGGAAAAGGCTTCACAATTGAAAATGGGGTGAACGCCTATGGGAATCTTGGGAAGTGAGAAAAGAATACAGAAAAAAACGCTTGGTAGGCTTGGCAATAATTACTCGGACAAAAAAAAAAGGAGGGTCAGGGTCGACTGACCAACCAAGGTGAGAAAAACTACTTGTGTGAAGAGGTGACTACATGTAACAAGAGATATTGAAATTAAGCGAGGAATGAATCTTAGTGGGAGATCAGTCAAAATACATAAATAAAATCTACCAAAATGAAAAAAATCCGATCTGGGGGGCTCGGGAAGTCCCCGAGTGGAGGAGACCTATTAAAACCAATACCGAAGACCAACCGTCTACAAGGGCCTGGTAGGGCAGGGAAAGAAGGGCTCTGAAAGTAAGAGAGGGTCAAAACCGGCATGAAGGAGGAAAGTAACTCGGTACCTGTATATTATTTTCAAGGGTCGTAGCGACTAAAAGAAAGAGGAAAATTGAAAAACTAAGATAGTGGAAAAAAATGAAAATTGTATTAAAGGGCTCGATCAATACAGGGGTTGGGATCAAGAGCTTGGATAGAAGCCAAACTACCAATTGAACAGATAAGGACTGGGAACGAAGTTACGTTATGGGGGGAAGGGGTTGAAAAAAGAACACCTCGCTCAACAACCCACAGGTATGAAAGAGGAGTGCTCAACAAAGGCCAGCAAAACCTTGAAATAAAGTTGCTTGGTCTCTTGAGTCCAGGTCACAAAAATCGCATTGCAGTTTGATGGACGCAAACGAAAATAGCCAATGTAGGGCTACCTTGAACTATAAGTCTTATCGTGAAAGTTAAAAAGTAGGCCGGGGAATAAACGAAGGAAGGGTAAATCTTCTACCGATGCCGAAAATTTGAAAAGATAAGGGTGGGGGAACAATCTCCAAAAGGAACGAGATGTGTTCAGGGAAAAGTGCTTGGCTCCCACCAACGCGTTGGGGCAGGTTTGGGGAGGGAAAGATTTCGTAGGGGGCGCGTGGGATGCCGGAGCCTCAAAAAATCCGCTGGACTTTGGAATAAGGGGACGATGGAAAAACCGACAAAAAGAAGTTCGGCGGGTGGTTGGGAAGCGGTCAGGGTTTCTGGGGGGGGGTGACCGATCGGCAAAGCCTTTCATGAAGGCATGCAATGAAGGAATCCTGTGTTAATGTCACAGAAAAAGTCATATCGAACCTTGAAGAGCAACAAAAAACAGGGGTTGGTTTGGGTTGCCGCGGGGGTCCAAAGGGGTGCTGGGGGGTAAGCTATCCACCGAAGGTGCGGCGGGGTTTATGGTAACGAATCCAAAAATTCCGCTTTTACGGAAGTCTGAGTGCCCTCATTTCGGCAATAAGAAGCAAGCAAGCGGATAAAAAAAATTAGATCTCGGGGAAGAAGTCCAAGAGGCCCATAGATTGGCTCTCCGATCGGGGGACAGATTGGCTGGCGCGAACTGCCATTCTCGGGAAGAAGGGGCGAGGGAAAATTTAATTGATGTACTTCATTTGGGACATAGTTATGAAAAAGGGGCCAGCCGACGGCGGAGGATGGGGTTGGCAGGAGGGAAGGTCCGTCGTAGAGGTCGTACTCTTGGGGGGTTGCTTCAGGGCTGGAGGGGCGCATTGAAAAGGGAAGTTATGAATCGGGACAGATCAAGGGAAGGCTGAAAAGATTGAGGTTTCAAGAGATGGGAAAAGTGGTTATTATTTTTTGATCTAATGGAAGGGTGGAAGGTCAAAGGGGGGGGGAATCCTTCAGCTGTATCTGCAAAAAAGTGTAGGCGTCACCTTAAGAAAAATGTTAATAAAAATTGAATCTGTGTGGTCAAAAGTTTCACATCGAAGCGAAAAATCCGTCACAAGCAGTACAGGCGTTAGTCCGGTTTACGAGATAAACGTTGGGGGAGGGAACAAGGTTCGGTGGCAAAATGGTGTTGGGCGGTTCGATGGGTGGGAAGATGAAGGAAGATCAAGGGAAGGCCAAAGAGATATAACCGTCGCAAGCGTATCATGACTGGCAGGGCGACTGGGGGCGAGTGGGTGAATAGCGTACCAAAAGAGAGCAGTTTCCGGGTTGGGGAGGGTTGTGCGTGAAAGAACCGGGCACAAGGACAACTGGAAAGGATGTCTCTGGAGAGGCGGGAATATCAGAAAAAAGGGGTCTGGTAGCGGATGACGACCTCAATGGGGGGTCGATAGTTCGAACATGTTTTTTTTAAGGAAAAGGGGTTGCCCCAAACGTACGTTTTGGGGGGGAACTGTTAAAAAGCCTTGGGAGAAGCAAACAGGGAGAGCAGCAATTTGCGGGTTCAAAACAATATCTTGGGGGAGGGGGGGGTCCGGAAGGGGTGCGGCGATAGCAGGCGTTTGAACCTTGGACGGACCATCCTTGATGATGAAAGGGGGGAGGACGGTCCGGATACAGAGATAGCTTGAAGGGGAGAAAAAGTAAAAAGGAGTTATTCCAATCGGAGAACGTTAGGTAACTTCGGCGAGACACACAAAGGGGGGGTCGGGCGATCTCAAGTGAGCGAAGACAATTCCAAATCTTCCAGGGGAGGATTCATTGGGTAAATCGAAGGGCCAGGGTACTCAGGTTAGTTGTGGGGAAAAAAACTCTGGGGAGGCCAGAATGAAGATGATAGGATCAAAGGAAAAGCAAACACAGTGGTGTGAATCGCGTTAGGGAAAGGTACAAAAGAGGTTGTCAGACGTGGCGGAGGGAAGGTGCAAAGCCAAGACGTTGGGTTCCTAAAGGGAACTATGAAGGGAAAGGAAGGACATAGACCATCCTCATGGGAATGGAAATCCCCTCAGAGTTAAACAAGTCGCTCAAAATCAATTAAGAAACACTCTATATCGGCCATAGAAAAGGGAGGGAAGGGAAAGGGTTAGAGTACGGGGGGCAAGAGGCGGGAAAAACTAACCAGTTCACATGAAAGGGGAGGAATAACAAACTAAGTTCTTCAAGGAATTCTGGGGAACGAGAGAGATGGGGGCCATCTTAACGGCTCAAAAGGGACGCAATGGCTATGGTCCAGGTTAAACTTACAGTGTCACATAGGGAAAGAGGGGGAGGTTTCAGGAACGGGTGTTCATTTGCACAAGAGTTGCAGGGAATGTTCTTGCAGGCTTCAGGTACCTTACAGGCTTTTTCCAAAAGAACGAGGGAAATTTTTAAACCTGACGAGGTCGGAAGAAGTCGGAGAGACCAAAAGCTTTTATGGGGCCCTCGAAGAAGCTTGCATACGAACCTCACTCCAGGCACAGCTGTGAGGATGTTATCAGAGACGGTTTCATGGGGGGCCCGCGGGTGGGGCTCAGAGAAAGTGCACTAGGGGAAAAGTTGCTTGAATAACGATGCTAGAATTTGTGTGGGGGCACTTCAAGCAGGATGCAACCAAAGTCGAGAACGGGGTGGAGTATGGACAATGCAAACGTCACCGGAAAATCATACCACCCTGGTGATAGGAATTCAAACTCTATAGCCCGGAACACTGCACGGGGGGTGCCCAGCGAGTTCAACATGTTCAACCAAAGACTCCATCATCGGAGGACATTGCATGAGTCTGCGACGAGTCGCAGAAAGGAAATATTAGAAAAGGGGTACCGCGTACGGATGTCACAGACGGATAGGGGGGAAGTAGGCCGTTAAGGCCCTTACCATCGAGAAAAACGGTTCGTGGAAACAAACCTTTTGGCAGGGTTGATGTCAAAAACACTCAAAGAAAGGGAAGTGGATCCAGTCATCGTATTGCCCTTGACCCAGCTCCTACATCCCCCTGGGAGTAGGAGGGGGTGTCTGCGGAAAACGTCCTCCTAACCAATTGGATAGCACTAAGGGGGCAAAAGGAGAGAAAAATTCTCAAGTTGTACCGTCGAGGGCACCCCGATCATCCCACGAAACACGGGCACGTTGGGGTACAGGGGTAGTAGGGCTTCACATCATGAAACAAGTGGGATTGAAATACTCATTTTCGCAGGGGCCAAAAAAATTGGGTCAAGGGGGACAGAGAAAAAGTTGGGGACGACGCCCACTAGTCACAAATCAAAAAAACGAAAAATGGCATAGGGGAAGGGGAGGCACCGGCAATTGTGAAACATACTAGGAGGGACTAGGGACAAACGGCTGCACCCACCAACTTAACTGGGGGTTGTGAAACGATGGGGTCTTTATCGGAAAAAAAAAGGGGACCATTTTCTTGGAAAAAGGGAAACAAGGGGGTTGAAAAAACCAAGGAGGGGAAAAATTTAAAAAAGCGAAGAACCAATTTGGTATACAAGAAGGAAGTAAGTATTAATGAATCAGGGCTTTGAAAAAACATCATCAAAAGGGCTTTTCAGTCAAGGTCAATCACTCAACAATACTCTAATAGACGGGGGGGGGTTTTACAAGTACTAAGCCGCAAGGTCGACGAAAGTAGAGCCAATCCTAGAAAGTTTATAGGGGGTCTTTAAGAGCATTCACTTCGAAGGATCAGAAAAAAGTCAGGCTCGAGAAAAAGAAGGTTCAATTAAAGTATGAAAAGAAAAGGGGCTTAAACGACCTAAGGGGAAGGCTTAAGGATGTCTTCGAAAAAAAACATCTGGGAAGGGGTTCTGACGGAAGAAGAAAGATCCCGCTAGAAAAGGGAACGTTTCTCAGCATCAAAAGGAACTCGGAGTAAGAAGACCAAAAGCGCCAACGGCGGAGTAATACAGGAGGGCATATGAAAATCTACCGCTGATGTCTCTCGTAACACAAGGAAGGCAAACCCTTTGGACCGGAAAACTCGGAGCTGCCTCCCTCCTACACTTGTTAGCGACAGCAGGGAGCAGTACACTGTAAGCGTCAGCCAGCATACTCCGAAGGGCATTAGGACTCATCACCATTTTGGGGAAAAAGAAAGCATAGGCAAAAATCCGAAAATTTTTAGTGGTCACGTAGTCGGATAGAGTTCTAAAAAGCAGGAATTAACACAGAACATATAGGACAGTATAGCAATATTCTTTTTCTACATCAGGGTCACAAAAGCAGGGAATTGTGGGACGCAAAAACCTTCGGAGGCTTTCCTATTTTAATGGAATCCAGCATCCACTAACTCGAAAAGCAACCAGAGTGCGTTAAAAAGATAAGCAAAAACGCCGAAATGAGGGTGTAAAGGCTCAAGCCTCGGGCTGAAAAATCGGCCAACCCAAAGGATGAGGTCGACGGTAAAAAAAAAAAAGGGGAACTCTCTGGTGGAAAGAGGGGACAAAAAAAAACGTGGAGGGGGAGTAAGGTTCTTCGCAGGACATTCTTGGATAAGAACCGGAAAAAGAACGAGATGAAAAATTCGAAGGAGTGCTGGGAATAGGAGACCAACTAAATCGATTTTGTCAGACCAGATAGGAAAAAAAAAAGCACCCGAAAAATAGCCAAGACACGGGCCAACTTGACGTTTGGAGTTGCAAGTAGAACATGAATAATACCGGAAAAAAGCGCTAGGGGGCGGGGTAATCACAAGGCCTTAACCCCGAAACGGCTTGCCAGTCCAGAGTGGGCGGGGGGCCTGGAAGAAGGTCCGTGACACAGAAAGAAGCCGGTCCAAATCACTATAGGGGCCTGAAATTGGGCAGGTTCAACCTTCAATCATTGGTTGGAGGGGGAAGAAGAAAACGGCAAGCGCTGTGGACAGGGGGGGGGATCGAAAAGCAACATATCAGGGGCCTACAATTTCGGCTTTCGGTGGAATCATAACCAAAAGGGGAGGAAGAAAAGTATGTGGATTGTTCACAAAGAAACCGGGAAAAAATGCTGTCCGGAAAACCTTGGGATGTTAGGTGGGCCGCTGATCTAAGGGCCAAAAAGCCGTGCCGTTTAAGGAAAAAGCAGAAACAAATCGAGTTGGACTGTAAATTAAAACAAGTGAAAAAAAAGGTTGCAAGTCGCGTTTCCAATGAAGGTAGGGGGTAGCAAAACCTGACAGTAAAATCTGGCGGAAAGAATGCAGTGGTACAAGCCGGGTGTGTGTCAAGGACTGAGGCAAAAAGCAAAAGTCGGAAGGGGTGTCTTGGACAGTTGCCGCTCAAGAGGGGAACAGGCATGTAGTTTTGAATCTGATAAGGGTCACGGGCATTGGGAAAGTCGCACCGCCACAAAGCGCTGGTACGTTGGGAGAAACCAAGTGTCCCCAAAAAGTTCTTCGTTTTGGTTAAGGGGCTTTCGATGGGGGAGTCTTTCTGGATGGTTACCGAAGTCATCAGCAGTTCATCAGGCATTGACCTTTCCGACGATCCGTGTGGGGGCATGGCGGAAAGAAGCTGCAACCAGAGGGGCTGCACTGGGGGGAGATCGTCTAATCACCCATTTTGGTGGTTGGGGCAAAGTCGTTACTCCAAAGGGGTTTCTGACTCTGGGGGAGGAACAAATTTTCGGCATTGGTGGATTGTAGAAGAGTGTGTCGAGGGGTAACGAAGTGGCCCTCGAATTCGGTGGTCATACTTCGGTTCTCCTGGACCCCTCGGAATTAAGGAGTCCTCATGAAATAGTCAAACGCATTACCGTTCAGTCTTCGAAAATGAGGACCGGCACGCCGGGGAGCAACTTTATTTGTGTCTGCCCTCGGTTGGGCTGGGTACTGCCCGGACTGAATATTGGCAATAAGAACCCTGGGAACCCATGCTAGGTTCCGATACGGAAGTGGGGGTAATTTGGGAAGGGGGAAAATGAGTGATGTCTTCCACAAGTCTTCATGAAAGGGTATGGAAGTCGTCATTTCAACGACGGGTTTGGGGAAACGAAGGGTATCTGGGTCACGGCACGGACTTGAGGAAGTGTGCAGGGGGAAATGCGGGTTGGATGAAAGAAGGACCTACAATCTCAGGGAGGTTGGGGGTGTAGGGGGGGGGATAATTGCTTGAGTCATAAATCTAAGCAATGAGGAGGGAATTGGGGGGGAGCGAGAGGCGTGACTTCAACGGGGGGGGGCCCTTTGGCAAAAGGGACTTATGATAGTTGAGGGAGTGGCCCGGATGAAATAAAGAAACCTGGGGGAAAATTCAACACTTGCAGGTTTTTTACGGGGTGAAAAAAACAATCGAAGAAGGAACGCCACGTCAGGGAGCTTGGGGTAAAAAAAAAAAAGGTTCTTTGTTAAGGAAGCCAAGGGAAGGTTGGGTAAGGGGACCCAGATGATGTTGGGGATTATTGTTGGAAGGGGGCAGAAAAGGGGGACACCGCCGGTATATATAATAGAGGACCCTCGGGATCAAATAAAGGCGGAGGCGTCTTCGTTCGGGGAACATGGAACAAAAAGTGAGCGTGTGTGGGGGGGGAGGGGATGTGGCGGGAACTTAAAAAAAAAGCGAAAATGAAAAAGAGGCTCGAAGGGCCCTGAGAAGCATAGGTCGGGGTAATAAAGTTGTCGGAAAAAGACATTGGTCGGAACCGGAAAACGTGGGAAAAAATTGGAAAAAAGGAAGGGGGGGTACCCGTGTCAAAGGTCCCTGGTTTTGCAGAGAAAAAAATCTGCGCATCGGGGGGGGGGCACAAAAACAATTTGGTGGCGGGAAGCCAAGAAATTGGGACTATTCCGTCTGTGTACCGTGTACAGGCCCTCCTCCAGTATCAGTTTACCGGGCTCTATCAAAGCAGCGAGGGGAGGGGCGCAGGGGGGTCCCACTAGGGTTCCTGCCACAGCGCCCTGAAGCCAAGCGCGTCAGCACAAACGCCAGGAATCTTCTCAGAGAAAGAAAAACTGGGGACAAGACTTTGAGTTGGATTATGACGGGGGGGGGTGACCGGAAAACGAAGTGGGAGAAATGGCGAAAGTGGGGGCTCCGGGTACAAACTCGTGTAGATTAATCGTTCACGCGAAAAAAAACGGCTTACATGTGGGTAATTCGGAGCTTCCAATAATTATCTTGGCGAGTAGGAGGGAGGCGTTGGTTCAACAAAATCGAAACAACAAACGGCGGCGGAGTGAAAAAAAACAATTGGTAAAGACGATGGTAGACGAACTGGAGGAAAGAAGAGTAAGGATGACCCTCCTAGGAAAGGTAAGGAGAGGGTTAAGAGGGTCACCAGGAGCTTCCAAAAGCCTTTCAGGGGGAAAAGTCTAAAACGAGGGAGGCAAAGGGGCCTTCCATGGGATGGCGTCCCGAAAATGGGGGGGGGGGAAAAAAACAAGTGAGGGGGGAAAAAAGGACCATAGTGAAAGCTGCACTGATTTAGACGTAGTGAGGGTGGTAAGGGGGAAGGGGAAGTGTCCGCGGTTACGATTGAACAATGGAAAAACGTAAGAATGCTGTCCCTGGACAGGGAAGTGGAAAAAAGGTATATCGGATTCCGACTGGGGACCGTGGAGTGACGTGGAAGTAATTTATGAAGGGGGGGGGTAACTGAAGGGTGCACCAAGAAAGTTCGTTTCATGAGTAGATTATAAAGCGAGACGAA
>Ga0179593_1467438_pt1 | contig 11985 bp, 7 predicted proteins | sample CZODoug2_1_08_16_FD_185931 | JGI IMG/M metagenome (GOLD analysis project Ga0179593, IMG submission 185931) | Vadose zone soil fungal communities from Angelo Coast Range Reserve, California, USA - CZODoug2_1_08_16fungal (PacBio error correction) | ecosystem: Environmental > Terrestrial > Soil >...
CCGGGATTCCGGGAGGGTACCTCCAGGAAACCAACTGATACGCTCCCATGGTGGGTGCGTTGAGGAGTTTCTGTAAATCGGCCAGCGCACTTTACGAGGTTGCCGAATGGTAGCCAAGGAAACAAGAGGGTTTGCGTCCCGAGAGAGTAATCATTTTGCTTATTGAGGTGATCCTGCCAAAATGTTGTTCTTCGGAAAGTACATTGTAGAAAAGAGAAGTAAAGAATGTCTTGAGCTCACTCCTAATACGGAAACCTGGGAAGGGGTCGCCCGTGATACTGATTTTTGCATCGCGTTTCCTCGAAACGGGGATCCCGCCCCGCCGACTAGAGGGGAGGACTGAAGGGGGACCGACGTAAATAGGGAGTGAGCAGTAAACAGAACACAAGAGGTCCTTCCGTCTAGAAAGGGGAGGGAAAAGTTGTAGAACATCAGTCAAGCAAAGACCCCCTAAAGGTTTAAGATCCTCCCACTAACGAAATGGGGGCATCCCTAGGGGCAAAGACATTCGGGGTAAATAAACAGAGAATGGGAAGTAGTCACAGACCGGAGAATCACAAAATGGTAAGTGGGCAGGACGATAGACCTGCTCCATATACAATCCAAGATACAGGAGGGATTTAATAAACAACGTCCAAATCCTCCTGGATGAGGGGGGGCGGGACTTCGGACGGGAAAGATATCGGCCTTCCCCGAAAACTTCAAAGAACCTATGTGACCACCGGCTGGGTGGGTTGGGATGGCTTAAAAGCCCGACGCCTTAATGACAAGGCCAGACAGTCGAAATTAGCTTCTTTGCCAAAGGCAAGAGAATCTAAATCGTCCAAAAGTTAGGCTGTTTTCATTTTTGGTTAACCCTATCCCCAAAAATCTCAGCTCCCCAGAGATAAATTTCCAACTTTGTGTCCCTAAATTTTGGGAAAACACTCAAACTTAGTCCTTTTGCCTAGGGTTGTATCTCCCAATGATTGGGCCCCACAAAATACGGGGGGGAAAGCGACCCAAGGACACCTTAGGGGAACCGTGTGTGAACCAAGCGGGGGGGAAATCGACGAACGGTGGTAAATACCGAACCATTGAAAAGTAGAACCAATCAATCCCAGTTACAAGCCAAAAGAACCGTTGTTGGTGCCCCCATGGAATAAAAGTATCATCCTCTTGCCCAACGGTCGATATAAATTTCGGGCTCGTGACCCAATCTAATTCACCGTAGAGGGTCGGTTCTTTGTGCAGTTCCGACCGTTTTCCGCTAACCTGAAAAAAAACCCGGAACCAAAAGCCTTCCAGTTTAGGCTGACTAACTCCGATCAAGTAGTGTAGGAACCGTCCTCCCCGGAGGGCAAAGCTACTCTAGGTGGTCTTCGTGTAGTTCGAGTTTTTATAGGGTTTTCTGAGGTGGCGCACTACACTCGTCAATCATCTAGAAAAACTCAACTGAGAAAGGGCAGGTCAAAGGAATGGAAGCGTGTGGCCCAAAACTCCGAAAAGATAAAAACCAAAACAAAGAAACCTCTGGGGAAAAAACCAAGATTGAAGGGGTAGCTATCGCTAAAAAGGGGGCTTGGCCAACTAAACGGGGAAGGTTGGGGGGAGAAAAACGGAGGGGAGTAAACACAGCAAAATAGGAGAAAAAACAATCCCCAGTTCCGAAGAAAGGTGGACGAAACAGGAGAAACAGGGGGACGCTGCCTGCGAGGGGGTGGGGAGAAAACCCGTTTTTAAAAATGTAGAGGGTTGAGAAATCGGGTGTGTTACCCTAGGGTGGACGGAATGAAACGGTGACTTCTGGACAACTTAAAGACCACACAGACCCGCTAAATTTAGTAAACGGCACCCGAAGGAATATCCGGGTCAAAAGTTTTTGGGAGCGGACTTTCCAAGTCTTAAAGGGTGAGACGTCCACCCTTCATGACAAAATGCTTAATGGAAGATCGCTGGTGAACGAAGGTTGGGTGCTGGGGGGAGAAACATGTTTGGGCCACCCTGTTGAAAGCTGTCAATAATTCGAAGGGGACAAAAAGCGGGGAGGAGAACCCCTTCGGAAGCCGGGTCATTTAAACTGGGGACATCCTCACACAAACACCGCAAACATGGAACTTCCCCCATGGGAGTCTATCACAAGGATGCACAATCGGCTTCAGCAATACATAGGGGGAGAACTTCATCCACTATAAGAAAGGTAATCGCCGGCGAGGGGGGGTTTTCCATAGAATGGGCCGGTGAGTTGGGGTATTGGGAGCCATCGCGCTGTTGGTTTACGGAAATGAGCGATACAAGGGACGTCAAGTGGTTTGTTGTGAAGTAACTTCAGCGCTAATAAGAACAAATACGTTCAAACGGGTCGGGTAGAAAAAGAGGTCTTAATCCTGACGCGGTTGCTTCGATAGAAGCCCGGTAAAGAGGGGTGACAGGGGCAGAGTAGAATTCAAGCCGAAGGCAATCATCGGCTCAGAACCCGACTAAGCCACGGAAAAAAAGGACCCCTCATCTGAAAAAAAAGGGATCCATAGATATAAAGGCGGAAAACTTAAGTTGAGAAATCGGAATAAGGAAAGTGGGGATGTTAAAAGGCCAAAAGAGCAAAGTATTAAGGATCAGAAGAAGCCCCAAGGCGTAAAAGCATCATAAAAGAACGATCCTATCGAGGCCGAAACTTCATGGCAAGAAAAAATTATGGCACATCGGGAATATACTGTCGAAGGAAACATGCTCATCAGGGAGCGGTGAAAAGTCCACCGTAAAAGAACGAAAAACATCAAAAACAGATATGCCGTACCAGAAAAAATATAAAACAAAACACTCGAATATCGCTGGGAAGGGAAACTTCCGCACGTCGGGAAAAGAGATGGAAAATGGATCCGGGTTATCGGTTTTGACAGTAGACACGGAGAACATGGAGGGATAGCGCTCTGGGCAAAACTGCGCATGAATACACATCTTTGTGGTCACAACCTTAGTGACGTCAGAACCAGCTGGGACATCCTCTTTCAATGGCGGGGTAGATTCTCCTTCGGATTATCTTCGCCCTAAGGGTTCTTGGCGGTCGTCCGGTCAAAATACGCAAACCACACCAACAATTCGAGGAAAAGAAACAGAATACCTGATTAACGTAAGCAGGATGACGAGGATCTGGGCACCCCTCCCGAAAAAAAATGTTTGACTAACGTTCAAACCCGAATTTCAGCAGGGAGAGGATTGGGGACTTGGGGGGGGGTTGTTTAGACTAGTGAAGGGGCCGCGGTGCAATGACCATCAAATCGAAGTAAACAGGGCTGAAACAATTTTGAAAAGATCTATGGAACCTGTTCCGAGAGCCTTGAAACTGTGGTGCCCTTTCTGTAAAGCGTCCTGGGGAGGGTAATGCAATTGTAAATCCTAAGCGGAGAAGAGCGTAAGATCGGATTTTTCGAAGGAGGGGCTTCCGGCGAGCGCAGAAGTCGACCCCTTTTCCTTGGGGCCACCGGGCAGGGCCCAGAGGTAAGTTAGGAGTGTACCCATAAGTGGTGACCCAAACACAGACAGCGAATAGAAAGATGGGGTCAGGGGACCCACCCTTCAGCGAAGGGGTCATAATGAGCATGAAACCAGCTCTTTATTCATGCATTACTAGTAAAGGGGGACCCTTGGGGTCCAACAGGGGGACGCAAATGTTGGGATACGTTTGTAACTTCCCCAGAATGATTCGTCAAACAGGGCCAAACATCTTTCATCTGGGGTGTGTAAAAAACGGGGGCCTTGTCGACTACCTTGTCAGAGCAGTCTAAGGAAAGCGGAAAGAAATTCAGTGGGAGATCTATTCAACAGAAGACGTGAGAAGCGCCATTACCTGGAGTATGGAAAACTCAATATTTCCTCTGTGATAAGGAATAATGCAATCTCGTGGATGCTCGCGGGAGTAACATAACTAAATGCCTCCAACCCCCTGAGGAGAGTACGACTCCACTTTATCCAGTTGCAGAAAGAAGGTTCAACCTCAAGACCCCTATCTAATAGCAGTAGGGGGGAAAGGGTCGCGTCGACGCTAAATAGAGGAACACAACCTCAGTCAAAATAAACATATATATAGGTCCGAATCTAATTTCCAGTACGGCTCGATAAGTTTGACAAGATAAGAACACTAAGCAAGTAGAAGTCTAACGAGTCCGTTTCTGACTGTCCACACTCATGGGGTGCTGGAGATATTCAAACTGGGCCGAAAATCATACTCTAAGAATGCAGGTCATTGCCAAAAGAAAAGTAACGGTTCAGGTGTCAACGAGCGAAACGGAAAATGTCAAAAATAGGCGCACCGGCCCCATTTTTAAAACGCATCGTGACCGTGAGTCTTTGGAAATCAGTTCACCGGGAAAGGACGTCTGGAGAAAAAACAGGCTTGCCCCGACATACTACGACAAGCTAGGGGCCGTCTTAACACTGGGAAAAATTGCTATGAAGAGGGGGTCCCCGCCACAGGGAACCTGGTCACTGGACACAACTGAGACAATCGCTCGGGGCGACGTTGACACGATGACAGTAAGGAAAGATCCATAAGAAGATGGCGGCAAAGATATAATAAAAACGAGGGGTCCGATCAAAAGGCGATGTGGTAGACTTTGTCAATGGGTACTAAGGAGAAGAACGATTCAAGGAGTACACTTACCAGGTTATAGTCTAGCTGTGGAAATTCAAAAGTGGCCAACAAAGTATAACCGCCTGTACAGATAAAGAACATAAAAGTATAAATTGGATTAGGACATGGGAAAGAGGATTCACGGATTGAAAAAAGCTCTTATCAATTTGCCGGAGATGGAATTGGATCAACACCCGGGGACTTATGGGTGAATGTGGACACTGAATCGGCACCTATGGGCAATGACTAAACAGAAACTAATGTTCCAAAAAGCGTCCGCGGAATGCTAGAAATAAAAAGTTTGTTAACTGGAAGGGAACTAGTGAAAGCGAACTGCCAACATGAGGGTCACCCTTACATGTGACTCACTGCAGACCAGGTTAGTCTAAAATTGTTGGCTAGTGGAAAACTCCGGCAAAGAACAAGCGTGAGACTCACTAAGAATGCCCCTCATACGAAGACACATAGGTTCTCGAGAGTAACAAAAGAAAGGGTTTTGAGCTTGGAAGGAAAAAAGCACGCCACTTTACACCTGATAGAGTTTCAATTCCTTCCTCATGCGACAAGGTAGGTGAGCCTCTATCGAAACCCGGGGGGGGGCGGGTTATCATGGAAAACTCAGGCGCAAACAACCCTGCTCTTCCCCAGCGACATTTACCAAAAAAAACTGAGAGAAGTGCGCTTTTGTTGGTGACTCCCAGCCTGATTCATGGCGGGAAACCGAGTGAAAAGTCGCTCGTCATGGGTTGGGGTCCGGGGGGGCACGTACCAAAGCACGGCGTGTGGCAGGGCATTTGCCAAACGGACAATAGGGTTCAAAGGCGAACATTGTGGGAAATAATTTATCAAATACGCCGGCTTTTTCATAATTTTTGCAGGACAAAAGACCTTCGTAAAGAAGGTGTGACAGAAATGAGAGGCTGAAAAAGGAATGGTTTGACCAAGGGGAAACTAGAGAGAGTTCGTTGAACGATTTAGACCTACCTTGGGAAGGCCGCACTTTGACGGGCAACCCCCCAATGGGCTGGTCTTCAGGACCTATAAATGCACCGTTAAGAATGGCTACTTTTGAAAGGAAGCGCGGGGGTCCTAACGCCGTAATCCGCTTTGGCAACGCCAGGGCTAGTCGGGGAGATCAATTTGGCGAAGCCCAGAGTTATTGGAGCAACGAACCCTTGTTACCAACCTGATACCCGTCTAGTCAAATGAATCCAAATAAGGAAACTTTTGAGGAAAAATAGTTGGGACAGACACCCGAACCGGTTGTACAGCCGGCCACCCCGACTGCAGGCTTGGGTCGTCCGATAGGAGAGACAGAATCGTTTTTCCTAAACAGTCACAATTCAAGCATGGGCGAAAAAATCATCTCATGTTCACGTCCCGCAGAAAGCCTCCAATCCCCCCAGCGAGAAATACGGGCTTTCCACGCATCGTCACCCCCTTAACGGAAAATGTGGTCTTCCTTCGTAGTCTGGTATTAAAGTATTCGCGTCCTCCCAACTATAACTTAGCGGGCCGCCGATGACTTCCCCTTTTGGCTCCACTTGCGGGGTTGTTGAACAGATTAACCAAAGGAGTGTAATGGAAGATGCAGACACGGCACTGGGTTTCGAGAGGGAATTCTAACACCTTAAAAGGGTCAAACGGGTCTTGGAACCTAGCACAAAAAAGGATCGACAATTAAGCATTGGCAAACCTGAGGGTACACAACAGAGGTTGAAAGAATGGGGGGACGGCTGAGAAAAAGTCTGAAGGAATGGGGATGAGAAAGATTGAAATGGAAAATAGTGTGGTAGCGCGGGTTTAGAAAATGACCGTTGGTTCCCCTAAAAGCAAGATGAGGAGAACTCCACGAGTCCACATGTGAGAACAAAGCGAAGACCGGGGGGAAAGTGGAAAGGGAGAAAAGATCGCAAGCCGCTTTACACAAAAAGTGACGGATCTGTTTTTGGGAACGCACTCGAAGCGAGCACTGCACGCGGGAGTGGTGCCCAGGGTAAAAGTTGAAAATCACCACAAAGCGAAGAAAGTGCCCCCCCGAACTCAAACGGAAATTCCACGGGGCAAAGAGGTTGGAAGGTTGAATGGGGAAGTTGCAAAACGATTACCCAACAGGAGTCAAACTAGCGCAAACAACAAAAGGTATTCTTGGTCAGGAAATATAAAATATGGAACGGGTCCTCTAAAAACTCCAACCAGACAAAACCTAGAAAAAGCGGGGGGGGGAAAAGACGCGAAAGGGAAATGACGTAAGGATGAGGGACAAAAAAGAAGGGCACGAGTTGGTGGTGCTCAAGGGGACAGGGGGACGCCGCAAGGGGAAGAAAGAAAGCTAGCAACACGAGTGTAACAAAACAGAGGCGCGACAAGTGAAAGCTTGCTGCGAATCTGTCATGAAGTTGGGGACAACATAAGGGATACTTTGGAAACGAAGGGGGGGGGGAGACGGAAATTGTTTCGCAGCCATGACGTTCGGATAAACGGGTTCGGCGATCACACCCGGTGGGAACAACAAGGAACGCAATGTAACAAACTTTACATCAAAACGATAAAATACAGCAGGGGTTTGTTAGAAGACACATCGGAACAATTTTCTTGAAACGGGGTTAAGCGTAAACCTTTCAAGGACCACAGGCTAAAACTCGGACCTACACGCACCCTTTGGGGGTGGGACTATGTTGCCCAAAAGGAAAAGGCACAAATTGCAGCTGGTCGAAGTATAATGGGAAAGAAAAACGCCCTGACCGGCTCAGGAAATGGAAAAGCAGGTGTCAATCAAAAAAAAACAAAAAAGGTCACCACAGTCCGCTTATGAAAACCCGCTTTCGAGATGGACTTACGCGAAGCCTATATTTCCCTGCATAAGAAGAACGCCGCCTAAATCACCGCCGTGTGATGCAAAATCAAGGCTGGTAGGGACATGAGGGGATGGAAAAGCGCTGGTGTGGTAAAAAGAGATGAGCGGAAAAAAATAAGTGCAAACTGCTTGCATTTCTGGGTGGGTAGGAACATACTGCGACATGCCACTCAATCACCAGGACAGTAGGGGGGAGGAAAATCTAAAAATTAGGGGGGCATTTACTTAATGTTTGGCCACTACCTTTGCGAGAAGAGAAGAACGGAACAGGGTAACTTCAATAGAGCTCCGGAGCGCCAGTGCAAAATCCGGGCAGGGATCCCGATAGAAACTGAGGTCCGGGATGAACCAGCCGGAAATGCTCATAGAGCAAGGGCGACCCATGCAAGTTGACGTCAGGAAGGGCTCACGAGAATAAAAGAGAGGCAGATCCTCGGGCGGCGAAAAAAAGGCGTAAAAATCATCCATCTACCTAACTAGAAATCGCGTGTAAAGAAACATTCATTGGGGGTGAAAAAAGAAAAGTTCCAATTGAAAAACAATAGGAGAAGCTGGCGCGCCTAGCCTAAAACTTTAAAATATCAGGTGCGGCGCATGCGTCCGCTAAATTGCCGAAAAACAATAAGATGCGAAACCCGCACAATCCAGAAAAAAGCGCGAAACACCGAAACTGAAACGAGGAGCTGCCAAGGCGGGGGAGGGAGCCGCGTTGTGTTCACGGTTTGAAAAAAGTTCTTTTTTTTTTGACCTCCTTTCCATTGTTATTGGTCTCGAAAAAAAAAGCTTAGTAGATCTCTTGCACGAACAGTGGGCAAGACAATGAAATCAACCGGCAAGAGGGGAACCCCGTTGTATTTGGCGGGCTAGAGAATCGTAACCCCGGCCGATGTAGAGACGATAAAGGTTTTATAAGAGAATGGCTTGAGAGAGGAGACTTCACGAGGTGGGGGTGTGGGGGGGCAGTCGAACGTTACCGCAAAAAAAAAAATCGGAGACGAAGCCGGGGGAAAGGGCCAGTGTGAAGCGCCCGGCCAGAATAGGGGAACGCTGATAATTTGCATAACCACGTCCTTTTGAGTGCGAAAGTAAACCCCGACGTGTAACAAACGGTGGCCCCGGTCCCATGCGGGTTGGGTTTTTCGGAAAAGTGCGAAAAAAAATCGCCGGGGCCCCCGCTAAGGGAACTGAACAAAGAACAGCCGAAGAACGGGGACTGGCGACAAACAAAAATTGGGCAAGAAAAAAGACATCGAAAATGCAGCGAGAAGGGGGAACTCAGGAAATATGGGAAAACGGTACTGAGGAATTTCCATCAGGTTATAGTATAAAGTCAGAATACAGGGGGAGGGGGTCTATTGGGTTGCATGGGCCCTGGAGGAGCGAAGTGGAGAAGAACCACCACAACGGGTCCAGGGGAACGGGGCGTCACCGGTTATTGGAGTAATAGTCATTGCAGCAAACAGAGAAAGAAGTCCGCACACGCGTTTTTAGGAAGCCGGTCCCGCAGGACGGAGTACTGACTCCCGGATCATAAAGGCACCTCTCGTTCAGAACTACGGAAAGGGTTACTCTGATGAGAAAACTCTGCTGTCCGCAACAGAAGGTTGAGATCTTAGTCCGGGGAAATCGATGAAGGTAGTGGAACCGAAGGGCCCGAGGTTAGGCAGTCCGAAACGGTGGCCGGACGGAAAAATATCCTTGTAAGAAATATCGATAGCAAAAACTCTTTGAACGCATTCCAAGTGCGCAGAGTTTAAACAAAGGGAGGGGCTAGGGGGGGGGAAACGAGTAATTCCCACGATTTAGTTAAAAACGTAAGGGGAATAACGAAGCACCCGCAAGAAGGGGTCAGACTCAAGGCATTGACCAGGAGGGGAGTTGCGACTCCAAAAGTCGGAGTACCGAAACGGCAAAAGGGTACGCGCGACGCACATCGACTCTCAACCAACACAAGGATGATGTTCCCCGACGAATGACGGCGACGCGACAAAGGTAAAAAACGTCACGGCTGCGCGAAATGGGGTCGGTAAAGACAACGACGCGTCATAGCAATGGGAGACGGAGAGTCTTAAAAATGACTCACAAACGGGGGGACGGCGGCGGGTTCAAAGCGCACCGCGCAAAGAGAGAGGGGGGAGGAGTCTCTTGCCAAGCGATAAGGGGCTGTGGGAAGACGGCAAAGTAATCTCGTCAGAAAATCGCGCGTGGGCTCGCGATCGTGACAGGGGGAGTCTGGGTTCAAAAACACTGGCCTTGCGTAAACAAAGTACGTCACCACGAACATCAAAGCGTTGCACCGAGGGTAAAACTATAATCTAGGTCCGGGTCAGGACAGCGAAACAGGTTGCGGAACGTCCAATAGGGAGTGCAAATACATTCCAGGGAAACATAAAGGTAGAGCGGCCTCAGTGTGGCGCCAAGGGAAGCCATCAGAAGGCGGAAAGGCAGTCAGAAGAAAAAAAACTCGCGTCTCTTAGAGTAAGGGACAGTATATAAAACTCCATAGGACGCAAGTCCAAAAGAAAATGGTAAGATCTGGAGAAGGCAGGGCAAACCCAAGAAACGCCCGGTCATAGGGCAAAACTAGCTTAAGTAGGAAACTTCCAATAAAACGTAACTAATTTAAGCGAATTACCCGTTCCCCCAGAAAAGCACATGCCCCGAGAAGAGCCCAGTGGGGGTTGAGCCACCACTGGCATTAAATGGGTTAATGGGCATGGTTCAACTCCTCGGAAAGCAGGTTGTTCGCGCGACGAAGAAAACAAATAAGGAAGCAGTCTCGGATGTTACAAAAAAAATTTGGATAGGGAAAAGGGTCGGGAACAAAGTGAACCAACTAAAGCGGAAAGGTAGAGGTCAACTGCATGGGGGTGGGGCCCCCAAGCCGTTTCGAATTGTTGAGGGATGTCCCTAAAAGTCAATGTTATGAATAAGTGACTAAGACTGCATCTATAGGATTATGACGCGGATGAACGGGCGGGGGTGTAGCCCGCACGCCCACTCAGGGGAAAAACCGTGAGGTGGCTTGAATTTAAATTTAAGGCGTAAGGGAAATAGAGGAAACCGGTTCTCTTTACAGACCAGGAAAAACCTTCGCAGGAAAACAAGTTGGGGCAGAAAACTCGGGAGAAGGACCCCGCAATCAGGGCAATCGCGCTCGGAAGTGTCCGTGGGATCGCTCGTGATGAGGAGGGAAGGCAATAGATTTGGGGAGGGGGTGCACTCGTCGAGGGGAACAACTTCAGCGAAATGGGTGTAAAAGAACATGATTCTGACGACGGAGCAAAGTACCAGCCCGAGGGGTTGCATTGGTGAAGTCTTGAAAAAGGGATTGTCTTTGGCCCTGAAGTATAATGCAGGGAAGGGGAGAGGGGGATGATCCTCACCACTTGTTCACTTCCCTAGGAAATAAAGGAATGAAGAACTATGGGCGTGAGCAATTGTCCTACCACTGTCATGACCACTGGAGAAGGATTGGATCAAAACCTCCTAGAAGCCTGCTGGAGCCACGGAACGAAAGTCGGGTCCGAGAAGGAAGATGGCCCACACGCGGGGGGGGAGGTGACTCTGCCCGGGAAAACCCCGGGAGAAAGAATTGAAACAGGCAAGTGGAAGTAAAAAGAATCGGCAAGCACCCCCTGTGGGGGTTCAGCCGCCCCCAGTAGGGAATGAATTGGCTTATCGGAGAGTAGACGAAAAAAGGGAAATAAAAAAAAAATTCAGTCATTACAACTCAGATTTAGAGGAAGCATAGAGTTGAAAATCAAAGGCGAACCAAAAACCCCATCCATCAGAGAACTGCTTGTATTTGAAAAGAACCTCACGAAGGATTATATTGATAGTCGTAAGGGGGAGAGTATATTCACTTCCCCCAAACGACTATCTGTATCAGCAAACAGGAAGTTTCTAGGGGGGGGGGTCATCACCGTAAACCCGGGGGGCTTTAACATGAGGCGTCAGTCAAAAAAAAAGGGTCACTGACTGAAAGGAAAAATTCAGACAATCGTTCAAATTCCTGGGGAAGTTTTGTACAACGCCAAAAAAGGGGAGTAGTAACACGTAAAGGACACCTGTGGGGGGTCCCTGGGAAAGGGGTTTAAGAAACCCTTTAGAAGTGGGGTCCGTGTGCAAGAAAAATGCCTTGGACAATATGCAAGGGTGACGGTACGGCCCAAAAAGGGGGGGTCGAATACGGGGGTGAAATGCCTAAAGTGTTTTGAAGTAAAAAAAACGCAAATCTTAAGGCAAAAAATCCCAGAGTCCCGGGGAGAAAAATCCCATCAACCGTTGTTGGTGCTCAGGGAAACCTCTCGACGCCGAGGGACCAAACGAAAAAAGGCTTTTATGCGCGAAAAAACTACGGACAATAGGGATATTGATCTTGGGGAACGGGAACCCTTTGGAGGGCACCCAACCCGAGGCCACTTAGGGGGGACCCAAAGAATCGACGGCGAATTCATCCATATTTACGAAGGGGGGGAATATGGGGAGGGGTGGGCTAAGTTGTATAAAACCGGCC
>Ga0179593_1610865_pt1 | contig 11985 bp, 12 predicted proteins | sample CZODoug2_1_08_16_FD_185931 | JGI IMG/M metagenome (GOLD analysis project Ga0179593, IMG submission 185931) | Vadose zone soil fungal communities from Angelo Coast Range Reserve, California, USA - CZODoug2_1_08_16fungal (PacBio error correction) | ecosystem: Environmental > Terrestrial > Soil >...
CGATACCAGGGGGGAACATGCGTTTGCCAGGAAAGATCCTGGTATGGTGGGGGGGGGGAAGGGCTTCGATCGTAATAAATCCGAAAGGTACTCGAAGGATCGACCTTGGGGCCAGAAGCAAAGCTCCGATTACGGATCCTATAATGACGGATAATAGAGGAAGAATGGGCGAAAGTGAAGCGGGACCTAGGAATTTTCATCGTGGATCTGCTACGGCTAAAGCAGGTAAGGAGAGCCGAGAGGAAATCCTAATTCAAGCCTATTGTCTGTACTCAATCTGATGGGGTAAAGGTCGTACGAGTGAACCTTGGATCCGACATGAGGCCTTAAGTACTGGGACGGATCTCCGGGGAGAAAGTTTTTATCCAATAGAACATAACGGAAATGTCACTACACAAAGAAAAGAAAAAGGTGCCTATACACCTCACTTCGTTCGGGATTATTCACCAGGGGGAGGGGGATCTGCATTCACCTTTTCTATCGGATTCAAGAAAAGGTTGTGGGGATTTCGACCATCCGCAGAACAGCACGACTGGCGGAGAGATTCAAGTTAGGAGGGGGAGCGTTGGCAAGAACTCCTTAAGGCCACCGGTTCGGGAAAAGAAACCGAAGTAGAAAACTTCCTCCGGCTTTTTCCTTGTTAGGGGCCGGGGGTCGTCCTGAAGGGAGAGATACAGAGGATTGGCCTTGCTGTGCCGGAGAATCCGATGAAGGGACTCGAAACCAGACAGCTCCCAATAATGTCCTCGGTTGTCCGGAGGTGGAAAACTTTAGGGAGAGGGCCTTTAGGGAGGTCATCGTCTAGGAGCAGCCCTCAAAGGGAAGGACCACATCCACCAACTCCCTCTACATCCATAACACGGAAAGACGGGAGGAGTGACGCTATCCGGGCATCGCAAGGTGGGGGGGCGTAATTTATGCCTCGAAAGAGCGTAGAGAGTGGGAGGAGAACGTAAAGGAGCTTGCTGTCTTCAGAATGGGGCAAAGAGCGAAGTGCATCTTTGTTGTCCCTCATGGAGAAAGAGAGAAACTTTGAGGAGGGAATAAGTCACTTTTTGGGCGTTGTAGGTGTCAAACGTGGACTGACGCGAAATAGGAAAAAATGGGGGTCGTTCAGTCGCGCGGCGCCGGAGTGGGGAAAAGGGGGGGATTGGTTCAACTGCTTCACTGTCGTCAGGAATCTCCGAGAGGCTTCCGTTGCCCGTTAGACAATTCCTTGATGGGGGGGGTTCTTATGGTCACTGATGACAGTAGGGGAAAGCCGGGCCGAAAGTGGAAGGCCATAATGCCTATAGGCGGAGGGAATCAACTGGTTATGGTCGGTATAACGGAGCCGCAAGAAAAACTAAAAGGGGGAGAGAGGGTGGGAGGTATCGAGCAGTACGGTGGCTCGTGCGCGGGCGTGCTATCGGAGAAGGAAAAAGGAAGGAGATAGATCTACTCTTTCCTCAATGAAGAAGGAAGTCACGAAGGGAGGAAGTACACACTTGTCTTTCGAAAGGGGGTGACTCCTTCCAACGGAGACGTAGGGAAAAAGGAAGGGGAAAAAGCATCCACTCAGTCGAAGCTGTCTCCGTTCTCGGGCCAAGGTCAAAATCCTTTTTTCCGGGACGAAAAAAGAACCAGGGAATATGTCTATGTCCCCGCGGGGCGGACCAGATCCATCGAACCCCTGTATCGAAGCAAGAATCGGTCGGGAGCTGCTCAACCCCACGAGAGTCTCGAGGTGAAAAAAGGAGCTATATGAGGAAGGACCCAAGGACCGCCCTTCGCTGAAAAGCGACTAATTTCATACAAAAATAATCCTGCCGATCGAAAAAAGATATCGAGGAGACAGTCCAAATAAGAGGATGGAACAAGAACAGGAAAGAAAGATGAAGGCTCAGGTCTCTCGACTCTGTGAAACTGGGGCTCGCATGGCATCGGGACTCGCCGACTAAGGTTCTTCATGGACCTTTTGAGATGTCGGGTTGAAAGGAGCCGGCGCGCGCATTCGACCCTTCACTGTGTGTCGGCTGGGGTGGAAGGGGTCCGGAAGGGCTAGAAGACCGTATGTTCGTCCGGGGAATGGACAGACGGTCCACGTCCCGGGCCGCCGAGAGATAGAAAAAGGTTGGGAAGGATTCGGAAGGGCCAATAGGGAGCAGAGAAAATTGCATGTCCTTCTGCTAACATTAAGTGACTTGAGAGAAAACCTTGACTAGAACTTTTAGGGTGTGTCGAAGACCATGCCGGACGGTTAACACGGCAGAAGCGGCGAGAATCAAAGACCTCAGTCGATGCCGAGGAGTAAAAGGGTGGGGACCTCAATAAAAGACCACCTGTTCGATTGATCCAAGGTCCCAAAATAAGACGTCCGGTGGTTGCCGTCGACTCTGCACGTCGACGGAAGAAGAGAAGTCAGCCGGCACAACATCGACGGCTTGATATCGACCAGATTCGCAAGATCCTCGGCGGCGGAACTTTATTACAGAAAGGAGGATCAAAACGGGAGGGAGAAGAAACGCAGGAGGGGGAAACTAGGAGTAGTCGGTCCATAATTTAGCGAACGCAACGGCGGCGAATAGCAACTACATCTCCTGGGGGTCAAACACGAAACACCAACCACCCATTGCCTGAAAGAGACAGGACCTTCGGAAGCCAAAAGGTTCACCGAGCGATGCGGGCGAAGAAGGATGCAACTCTTAATTGGTCTTTCTAAACAAAGGAGAACATATACGAGCGTAGGGTTCCCAGGGCGCCGGTCAATCCGGTTGTAGAAGCACGACACCAAAAACCGCGAACTTCTAGGTAGAGGTCGAAATCAGGGGCGAGCTGACAACAAAATCTCGCAACACAAAGGGGTCGAGTGAAGAGGGGAGGATGGGAAAGGGGAACCGTCAAAGCCGATTTCGCAGGATCTTTAGAACGTGAGCGGTATGGGGGGGGGGATTGACAACCGCTAAGGAGAGCCCTTGGCAAGGCCTCGAAGTTAATGCATTTGGGGCGGCCGCCGTGGGGAGACCAATGTCAACCGGGGCAGAGGAAGACCTCCGTGATGAATTGCTGGACGAAGCCGCGTGGGCACGTGGGGAGTCCTCTGGAAATAATTTTGGTCGGGGGAGCGAGAAATTGGCCGACGATATTTGCGGTAAAAGAAGCAGGGTGTGTCAAGGGGGACATATACCCTTGAGAGGGAAGCTGGAAAAAGGCTCCGGAATGGGGGACGGCTGGCCTACCGTCCGCCAGGCGAGTGAAAAAGGGTCTATCTAAATCTTCGATGGGTGAAGGGGGGATTTAGACATTCAGTCAGGCCGTCAGGGTCTCGAAACCCGAGACTTTGCCGGGGGAGTAGTGGTCTAAAAAGAGGTTCTTAAGGTATGGGCGTGAGAGAGGAACGGGCTCCGGGGGGAGGTAGGGATTTGGATGAGCTTGATCCCCAAGTGGCCGCTTCGATTCCAGATTACTGGGGGGGGGGTAAATTGGAGGAGCAATAAGAACCATTAGAGGGGACAGGGCGGAGACAAGGAAAGAGGACAGCGGTACATCGCAAAGACTGCATATCGTACGGAAGAACTATCTCTCGGAGCGCAACTGCGAAAGGGATCTGAGGGGGGAATAACGTCACAGTTTAGAAAAGTCACACTTCAGCGTACCCCGCGAACCAGTAAGCGTCGGGGGAGAGGGAGTAGTGTATAATCCTTAACTATACGCATACCGGGAAGAATACCGGGAATAGGGCACGAGGAATTGGAGGAAAAGTACACTCTCAAAAGCAAGAGGAATGGGTACTATCGGGCTCGGAGGAGCAAACTGGGCAACCGCGGCAGAGCGACCTGCATCTTGGTCTGGTGTGGATGGGTGATTTACCGCTACATGAGGATGGGGGGGGTTTGGGGGGAATCCTTTTGGTCTAGGAAGTCTTAGGATTTGTCTGACACTCGTGAGGACGACGTGGGGGGGAAGGGAAGTTCGCCTGGCCGGCGACATCAGATCGGACAGCGTTGAAACACAAGGGGCTCTTGGGGGGTGGGGAAGAGCGTGGCCGCCGTCACCTGATGCTGGTTCGCCCGCATCCAGAAACCTTCGGCCGAATGCAACACGTCGGGCTGGGTAGCTCTTCGTGATGAGGCTAGATTCACTTTGGTTTGTTGGGGGTGGTTTTTTTTTGTTTTTTTTTTTTTGGTTTTGGTTGGTGTTGTTTTTTTTTGGGTTTTTGTTTTTTTTTTGGGTTTGGTTTTTTGTTTGGGCCCCCCCCACCCCGTACGGAGCGGGCCCCCCCCCCCGCCCCCCACACTAAGCCCATACCCGCCCCCCCCCGCGCCAGGACCCAGACCCCCTCCCCCCCCCCACCCGGGTGGGACCCAAGGCGCGCCGCCCCAACCCGCCACCCGGGCCAGGTCCCCCCGACCCGCACCGTGCCAAACCTTGCACCCGCCCGCGAGACCCCCGGTCCATGCGCGTATATCTCCCAGCCTGGGCCCCACAGGTTCCCCCGCGGCCCCGAGGACCGGGGGATCCCGTTGCCTCCTCGTCGTTTTCTAAAGCTCGGGGGAGGTTTCCTCGTCAAGGTTCCTACAAAACGGGACGTCTACTTCTTCGAAGTTCATGCCTTTTATGGCCGGGGAGGAGGGAAGAGCCCGGTAGAAACCTACTCATGAGTATCAAGACAGGCGAGCTATCAGAGACTCGCTATTTCAGAACTCGACTGTGGAGATTGTGGAGGGAGTATAGGGGACCATCTGTGCGCGAATGACCTTCTAGGGCCTGGTGGGCTGGCAACACTGTCGAGGAGTACGAGGCCAGAAAAACCCGGCCGCAAGGAACTTTCGGGCAGAACGGGGGGAAAAAGTAGATGAAATGAAAATAAACCATGGAGAAGTCTGCCCACTTCACAGTTAAAAGCACTCTAGCTGGTGACGAAGAAATTCACGGGTAGGCAGCCTAGACGAAACTTGGAAGCTACACTGCAATTTGCCACGGGTGAAATATGGTGTTATGTCTCTAAAATGGGGGGGACAAGATGAGCATACTTTCGCTAGTTGTGAGCAGGAGACAAGGAAGAACCCGACACTTCGGGCGCCAGAGAAGTTGGACGAGCAGGGCTAGGCAGTCAATTACACGCACGAGGGGAGTTCGAGAGAGTCTTCTGGCCTTTTCGCGGGATTAGAAGGCGGGGTTGCTAGCCGCTCGCCGTGGGGGAGGAAGGGCGGGGATAGAAGCCTCGGTGGGACGCCCTCGGCAATTAAGAAAAGCATCAAGCAGTACTGTACAACCAGGCCTTGGTTGTCAGAAAACTGGGCAGATAAAAAGGCAGGCGGCAGTCCGGCAAAGAACGAGTGGGCGGGCGCCGCGTGAGCTTCCTAATGAGTTCTAATTGAGAAGACCAAGAAAGGGGGAGGGTGACGACCTGTGAGGGTCGTTCGAACCTGGCTGGGGCAAAGCGTTCAGGGGGGGAACAACGTCAAATTCTCTACGGTTCGCCAGGGCCAAAGAGAAAGGGAAAAGGGTGGAAAAAAAGAGAAATAAAGAGGTATTTAATCAGTAGCCCTGGTTTACTGAAAGGAAGGAGTAAGAGGTTGACTAGACTAACTCCGGGGATGCCGTCAGTCAATTGAGGTGTGAAGAGAAGGTTCAAGGGTGGTTACCACATAGGATGGGTGGGGCTGCGATGCACAGTCTGATTTCAGTAAACTGGTTCGACAAGGAGACTTCACCTTACATAAGTGCCCCAATCAGGAGGAAAGAGAGTAGGACCTAGGGGGGGGAATTAGCTTCCTTGTTCAGCTGCCTCGAAAACGTCCGAGCCGTGAGCCCAGAATCAGGTAGTGTCCCCAACGTACGGTAAAGAAAATTAAAGGGGATGACTATAGTGAGGGAAAGGATGTGCGGGAAGCCACATTCGCTTCAGAAATGAGAGATCCTTTCGCCAGGAAAAAAGAGGGAAGGGGGTCTCATCATCCAATCGTCTTACCAGGCTCCGGAGCACCACAGAAGGGAGAGGACAGGAGTAAATATATCCTCTAAAAAAAAAAGAGAGGATGACAAGAATATATGACCAGACCTGTCGAAAAAAAGCGTGTGCAGAAAATTGTACTAATTATTGGGATGCTGTGCGGGCAGCGATGAAGAAATTTAAGGAAGAGAGGATCGATGGAGAGGAAGAAGGAAGCTCCGCCCCTCGCCGATAATGGACTAATCCGCCAGTGATGACCGCCGTGAGTTGACCTCTCTGTGTCTCTACCAGTCTCTAATAGCATGACTGGGGGGGGGAAAGGGGGGGGAGATAAAGAGAGGAGGGGGAACTGGCTAGGCTTGGTGCACTTCGGATTAAGGTGACTGCTTGGGCCAGTCAGGGTGTAAGTATAAGGGTCATCGCGGACGAGCCTAGGGACAAGAAGATAGGAAAAGGAATGCAAGGGAAAGGAACGATTCTCAACCGCAAGGTTCTACATTACAGGAGAACACGGGAAAAATTCCGAAAGGAGGAAAAGAGCAAGGGCACCGCTTCCATAACCGCGTTGTCTGGAGGAAAGCTCGATCCGAAAAGAGGGAAGATCCAGGGGAGACAGGTCGAGAAAGGCTTGATAAATAATAAAAAAAATACAAGCGCGGGGCCTGAACGGGGAAAGTGTTCGAATGAAACCGGTCCGCCAAGGCCAGCCGGAGGGAGAGACCATTCCCTCGGTCTGCCAGGGCAGCGGAGCCTTCTCGTGCGTACAGAGCCCCTGCAGTACTCGAAAGGGAGGCCAGACGCCAAAGAGGCCAGTTTGTCCAGGAATTAGGAGTATAGTAAAGGGTAGTATATTAGGATGGAGGCGAGATCCTTCCTCAAAGTAGGGTTAGCGGCAGAGGGTCCATATTCAACGTACAGTCGGGGACTCTAAAAATAGAACACTATCTGGTGGGTAACCTATTTGTGTCTTGCACCTGGGTCCCTCAGAAGCTAATATATTTGCGTTTCTCAGATGAGGAAGGTGAGGGAGAGAATAGGGCTTTTACAATGCTCAAATGAAGCATGTGAGGTTAGGAAATAAGAACTTTTTTTATAACGAATACAACTTGGGTAAGTTTTTGGAAGAGAGAAGCTTACTTACTTCTGCCTGATGTTTACAAGGGTCGGGGAAGAGAGAGTGGAATATTTGCAATGGATGGCTAATTGAAGGGGGAAAGCTGCTTACTGGGAGGGAGAATCGAATATTCTCTTTCGTCTGTTCGAGGGAAGGGGATTTGTGGATCCAGGAGCGGGAGGTACCATAATGGCCGAAAGGCATGGCGGAAAAAAGAAAAGCCTAGAAACAGGCTTCATTCGGAAGCAAGTATGGTCGGTATCCAGAAAGGGACAAGAGAGAAAGGTGCTGGTCACCATCGCGATTAGGGTAAAGAGAGTGCGCGAGTCTCAGAGACCTCCTGCGAAAGAACTGAGGGAGAGTCAGAGGGGGGGGATGGACTAAGAGAAGTGGATGTCAACTATCGCTAATGGGAAAGAGGAAGTGGGGCATGCTTTGCCGCTCCTCCTCTGAAACTGAAGAGTTTGATAGAGAGGAGCTGAAGGAGGGGAGAAATGACTTCGCGCTCGACGAGCGACGACGTTTTTTCCTAGAAGCCTGGGGCGGGTGGTAAAGACAAGGAGATGTCTTTTCGTAAGGGACATAATCCTATAAAGGCTAAAAAAAGATTGAAGAGACCCACAAATCGAGCCTGCGAGTTGAACCTAATTCTTCACATTCGCCTTCGGGAGGGCATGAGCGTTACTTCCGATAACTAGTTCAGAGGGGGCCGCCTCTATGAAACAAAGATATAGGCGAAGGAAGGAGAGGAAGAGTGAAGGTCAGTAACCGTCACAACATCCTTAGAATCATACAGGGTCCGCTCTCTCCTCGGTTAATCCGTTGCTAGAAATGCGAGCAAGAAAAACTTCTCGGATTTGAAAAAGAGTGGTCTTCTGTTTCAGGGGGGGCGGCCGTTCTACCACTGTCTCACTGTCTATGAATGCAGAGGGGATTATGAAGAAATCCAGAGGGCGACCGTGAGTCGCTGTTTACTTTCGAGACTCATGAGTGCTAGGTCCACTTCTTCCCTACCTTAGAGATAAAAAAATCTACAGGGGGGACGCCTTTCCGATAGTGCTTCCAATTATTCGAGGAAAAAGGTCCTTCCTACTACTGTTCCTTCTTGGGGGGTAGAGTGCTCGAGGTTTCTGGGCGCGTCCGCCGATGGGGTATCCTCCTTGACTCGTGCAAGCCGGAATCGGGTGCTTCATGGGGGGCCAGTGGAATCCTTATCGGAGATTGTCGTTTCGGACTCATAGTATTGGTTTCTATCCATTCTACAAAGAAGATGGGGGTTTGGTCCTCACTCGACTGCAGCTGCCTCCGGCAACGAGGTGAAAAGTCCAGAAGGGGGGAAAAAGCGATGGATGATCGACCAGATTTTTGTCACTCTCCCGGACGGAAACGGTAGATCGTAAGAACTCAAGAGACTTTCTGGGAAGGGGTAAAGGGGAAAGGTCCCGGGAGGTAAAGTCCCAGGCGTTATCGCACGAGTCTTTCGTAAAGGTCCAGCTCCATTTCATAGGAAAAGCAAAGAGAGCAGAGAAGTATTAGCCACGAGGACGAGGGACGCAATTTAACGGATAGGGGATGCGGGTCAGAGATGACGGGGGGTGAAATTGGCATTCAACAAAAAGAGGGAAGAGGGGATGGGACAAGTGCGAAGGCCCATCAAAAAAAGTGTGGGATGGAAAGAGGAAGAAAGAACTCCCGAAATTCGATCGGGAGAGAGCGGACTTTTTCTGGCGGTGCTCGAAGAAAAAACAAGGAAAAAAGGGCGGATTAAGTAGAGATTACGAAACGACAAAGCTTCGTCAAGATCTTGAACTTAGGAGTTGGTTGGGGTAGAGAACCGCTGATGACGGCGCACTTGGCAACCGCGAAGGCAAGAAAAAGAGGTGAAGGGGAAGGGAACCGTGGTGAATAACATCACCGCGCGAGTAGTGTTCGGGGAGACGGTCTCTTTTAAATGCGAATAATCCTCTTTCAGGGCACTTGGGGGGACAGCAGGGGAAAGGGGGTGACGATGACATGGATGTAGGTTCCGAAACTCGATCGGGACGAAGAGAGGGAGGGATCCTTTACATAGAAGTGTGTGTGCCTTGAAAGGCGGAGAAGAGATTGATGCGTCTGTCCCGTCCGCCTCAGGGTCTATTTCAGAAAAGTGGAGAGAAAGCAGTCTGGTGAAGGGTGGAAATGCGTTGCAGGAAGGGAATACTTGCCTTCCTAGTGCGAAAGACGGGGGAGGGTCGGAGGTATCAATCTCAAAGTTCGTAAGGATTGCTCTGACACTGCACTAACCGTTCGGGAAGAGCAGGGGGAGTTTCAGCCGATGAAGCCCCCCCCCCCCCCCCAGCCAAACCACCCCCCCGGCTCCGATAACCCCCCCCCCCACCAAGCCCTGACCGGCGGCCGGCGCACATCCCGGCGGGTCTGGAGACCTGATCTGCAAGGGCCCACTGAGTGGGCCTCCCGCTCGCGGGTGTGGCGGGGCCGCTTGCGAGCCGGAAGCGAGCCCGCCGACGCGAGGGATTGTCGTCTAGTGGGATCGAAGAAGCCAGGCGTTGCTTAGCCCGTCAGGTTGGGCACCCCAGCTCGGGGAGGAACGTTGGCTGTAGGACTCCTATGTACGAGCGGAGTTCGACGATCCCTCCTAGGGAGGGGCCCGGCGGCCGGATGAGTAAACAGGTTTCCCCGGGTGGAGCATCCCCAGGACCTGGCCTTCGCCGAGGGAACGTTCCGGGGGGAGGTAGGTGGGGGGCCGCACGATGTCAGGGGAACTTTTGGTTAACACTTTCCGAGGGGGTGAAGTGGCCAGGGAACACACTCACTAGAATCGAGCAAGGGCGGGAGAAAATATGACAGTCGGGGGCTTCAGACGCTCCGAAGGGAAAGGGACCGAAGAATATCGGCTAAGGCGGCAAGACTAAAGTCGGGTTATAGGGGACGGGACCGTTGATAGCCCAAAGACTTCTGGGAAAGAAACCGCTCGGTCGTCTTGGGGGAGAAACTAGTTATGCTAAGGCGGAACTAGACAAAGCAGAAAAGGAACTGAGAGGACGGAGATGGCCCAGCGACACGGGCAAAGCAAATGACTAAATGTTATCTTAACGAGATGAGCAGGCGATCACGAATTGAGAGGCCGAGCGGAAAACGTTCTTCAGAGTGGTTACTTGTGGTCTGAGGGGGGGCGAAGGTGTTTGGAGTAAGGCGCGATCTCTTGGTCGAAGCGCCGGGGAGAAACCTCGTTCTACGCTTTCCTAACAGGAGGAAAAGGGGGTAACCTCAATCATAGGGAAAAATCCTTTTAACATAGCGCCCGAAGGGTAAGAGCATACGACCGGAGGCCGCTCTATCGTTCGGATGTATCTGGAAAAAGAAAACTGAGAAAAAGGCAAGGGGCCGCCGCAGAGAGTCTTCGTTGGGGACCTACAGGTCGAGCGGAGGCGACGCTCTCTAACGGAGGGCCCGAGTAGGTCTGTTGGCCGCGGCAGTTGGCTCGGAACCATTTCGACAAAGGGACGTGATCTGGCGATATGAGGGCAAGTCCTTCGGCATTGAGGGACCGAGTAGGAGGGAAGGAGCCCGGGAAGGAGGAGAGGAGGGGGGGAGGCCTAGACAAATCGCTCACACCAAGGAGGAGCTATTGGACTAAAAAAGGGGGTGCCAAGGAGGGTGGTCGTGATTGCTAGAAATCGAAGATGATGGAGTAAGGCGTCTAGGAGTGTCCTGGGTCCATGCTTGACAGAGTACCAATAGAAGGAGAGTAGAAGCATAAAACCCGCCGCACGATTGTCTCACGGAAAATCCTAAGCAGGAGGTCCGATAAGCAGTCGAAGAGTCACTTCTTCCCTCCTACATGTGACTCGGGCGACAGAGGGGAAAGCAAACCATTCACCTGGGATTCAGCCATCAGAAGACACGGGAAGGGGGAAAACTGGTCGTCCCCTAGGCCAAAATTGTGTGGGGGGTTCTAGCATGAGTTGACACTTAAAAGGGCGAGGTGGCAATTTTTCAGGGGCCCCAGTGCACCAGCAAGACCGTCCCTCGGGAGACCAGGCACTGGTCGACGGAGGGAATTCAGAGGGGACGAAGGGAACTGGTCAGAAGTGGCGTATCTTCGACTCGTTCCGTAGGGGGGAGGGGGGGGAGGTAGGTTGGCGAGATACTCCTAGGGAGGCGATCTAAGAAAGGACTGACTACTTCGGGGTAGGACCAAGTCAGGCCAGCGGAAAGCACTAGAGTTGGGCGCGGCTCGGCTCTTATATAGGGACGAGGCTCGACTGCAATACTGATTGCAGAAAGGCGCGGAGTGGAGTCCTAATAAGAGTAGTCTACCACCTGAAAGAAGGCGAGGGGGGCTAACTGTAGGGGGGGCACTGGCTTTCTCGGCAGGAGCTTTAAACAGAAAAGAAGGGAGAGAGACGACTAGGGAAAGGCTCGCGGCGATCGAGTTCTTGTGGAGAAAACTAAAAGGGACAGGAAGCGTGGAAGCTTATACCATGGGTCATAGGTTGAAGGGCAGGAGGAGGCGACTAAGGTCTAACGCAGGGCTTTAAAGGCAGTTACGAGGGGTCGCATGGGGCGGTTGGCTACCAAAGAGGGAGGGTGGGAGAGAAGTGAGCTGAGTCAGGCTACTTTCGTGACTTCCCAAGCCGTCAAGAAGGGCGGGAAATCAGAAAAGCTGGAGTACACCTAGTCCTGGAATTAGGAGTGAGGTTTCAGGAAGTCAGAAGCCTATAGAAGCCTTAGGTCGATCCAAGCTGAAAGTAAGAGGAAAAGGGAGTTCATTGAGAATGGGGCTACCATGTAGCGTTACGTCATTACGGCTCATAAGTGAAGAGGAGAGCAAGAGGAGGGAAGGAAAGTCTAGCTCCTGCAAGGCTTTCATTCGGCTCACCTCCAATCATTCGGCATGTACGGGAAAGAGCTGCTGCCAGGAAAGTAGAGAGAG
>Ga0179593_1652245_pt1 | contig 11985 bp, 11 predicted proteins | sample CZODoug2_1_08_16_FD_185931 | JGI IMG/M metagenome (GOLD analysis project Ga0179593, IMG submission 185931) | Vadose zone soil fungal communities from Angelo Coast Range Reserve, California, USA - CZODoug2_1_08_16fungal (PacBio error correction) | ecosystem: Environmental > Terrestrial > Soil >...
AAAAGAGAACCGGGCGGGTTATCTCCTAGCGGAGGAGGAGGGAGTAAGAGGAGAACACTTCTGGAGGGGAAAAGGGGTTTTTGGGATGAAGGGAAAGAAGAGATAGAGCAGAGTCGAGTTCTTTCAGCATCATGATAGCGAAGGGGGAACAGAGCGCTCCACTCTCGACAGATCGAGGGTACCGGAAAAGGGGAAAGGAAGGAAAGGTAGTGTATTAAGAAGGACATAGAGTAATTGATATAGGTGGAGTCCACTCCACCACGAAGAGCGACGAAAGAAAACAGGGAGGGATACTGGGCCTCCTTTCGTATCGTAGTAGGAAAAAAGAGGGGGAACTTACTATAGAAGGACCCCCTTCTCTTCCATACGGGGGAAAAAAAGAGAATTAACTATTCCTTCAAGGTTAGAGCTCTAGAAATGAAAGCCAGGGTCTATACTGGAAATCGGTGAGGCCTGGAAAGGGAAGGGGGGCTCTCTTTCTCTCTGGAAGGGGAAGGGGGAGGGAAGAGGGGAAAGTTCCGTCTCCACTAAGATTCACCTCAAGTGGTTCTTCTTCTACTAGGAAGGAAAAAAATAAAGGGAAAAAAGGGAATATCCAAAAGACGAAGCGAGTATCTTTTCGCAGGAAAAAAGGGTATCGCAATCTCTCATCTTACGGAGACGGGTGTTTTAAGGGAAGGGGCGGTCCCTTTTCTTTGCTGGTGAGGGAAAGGGAAAGCAGGTTCCAAGAGCTCTATATCCTGACTCTTAATCGGCAGGGAAAAGAAGAAAAAAAAGAGAGGAGGAAGTCTTAGCGCGGGAAAGGAGGGGCAAGTTAATTCTTATGGCCGTATCTGAGGGAGGGTATTCTAAGTGAAAAAAAAAGGGGACCTATAATTACTTTTTTATTGGGAGCAAAAAAAAAAAAGAGAAAAAAAGGACTCGGGATCGAGTTCTCTGAGAAGGAGAAAAGGACTGATAGAGACTCTTTCGAAGGAAGGAATCTTTCCTCCATTGAGGGGAAAAAGGGAAAGAAGGAAGACTACGGAAATTTCTCCCGGGATAAAAGGGGAAGGGCGGGCCTCTCCTTCATCAACGGAACAAAAAGGGAAGAAAGGCACGGAAAATTATCAAAGGGGGGGGGGAAAAGCGACGTCGCCCTATCCGTTAAGAAGAAAGAGGAAAAAGCAAAAGGTCGCGTCACCTTTTCATCTTGGAACCCGACGAAGGGAAAGGATCCGGGAGAAGAGCATCGGACTTTGATCGATCCACAGACCCGCCAAAGAGGGGGGGGAAACACAGGGACGGCCGAGGAAAAAATAACGCCCCGATATTTTTCGCGGCAGAAAAAAAAGGAAAAGGGAAACCGGACCGAACCTCTGCCGTAATGCCAAAAGGGGGGCCCGAGTACTTTCTTCCGGTGGGTTAGGGAACAAGGCATTCGGAAGCCGGTAGCTGAATCCGGGGGGAAAGGATAAAGGGGAAGAAAGGGCAGATACACAGTCGGGGGCCCGTCTACCTGAGGGAGGGGGAGGGATGGAGACTGGCCGGAGAGCAGCGCTGTCCGTCGCTGCCAGGAAAGAGGGGGAGGGGAGGGAAAACCTTAGTCACGGTGGGTGAACAGGACGAAAGAATTCGCCATACTCTCTGGCAACTTCCCGGGGGGGAGGACGCCGGCTTCAAGGGTTTGCGTTCTAACAAGGGAAGGATAGAGGCCTAATCCGATCTGAAAAAAGACCTTTTTCTTGGTAACAACTCTTTCAAAAGGATTACAGGCCAGGGGGGGAGGAAGCATCATTCACTTTCCCTATCAGGGGGACGGGGTCTCTCAACAAAAGAAGTGGTAATCTCTTCTCCTCTCTCGCAAGGGAAAGGGTCGTGGGTCTTAGAAAATTCTATTACTTCACCAACACTTACCTTGGAGAAAAAGGGGGGAAGGATGAGGTCTCCCAGCTCAACCGGACGGGGGAACACGTCTTCAACGCTGTCGGGAGTAGGAGAAGGGGTAAAGGGGGGGGCTGGGCGCCGGAGCGACTTCTTTATATCCATTACTTTTTGATAGAAAAAGGGAAAGAAAGAGGGAGTTTTCTCTCTCAAAAAAAAAAAAAAAAAAAAAATTACAACGGTGTATTAGGAAAGAAAAAGGAACTGGTATTAAAGACACAGATCACCCATTCCCTTTATCTAAGAAGGAAGGAAAGAGGGTCAACATCGACCCCGGGAACCCGAAAAAAGAAGGGGAGAAAGAGAAGACATCTTGCAAGAGAGGAAGCCTTACTTGGAGAAAGGTCTCTCCAGTACAGCGTCGGGAAGAGGGAAGTAGTTTTGTCCGTACTCTAATGTCAGCGAGGAGAAAAAAATCATAAAGAGCTAATTACCAGTGGGGGAGGGGTTTAGCGCCCGAAGGGGGAACACGTTTACACGGGAAATTCTACCTCCTCAGGGGAAGAAAAAAGAAGAGGGTGAACCTACTCTACGGTCGGGATAAAATCCGTAATATTCTCGATCCCAAGGGAGAACCAACACCCCGAAACAGAAAAGGTTCTCCTCACCACCACGAGGGGAAAGGAGGGGGGAAAGAGAAAGAAGTACCCGGTATCACTTTTTCGTCTCCAAAGAGAATGGCTCTTCTTAAGAAAGAGAAGAATGCCAGATCAATCACTCTCCTACGAAAAAAAGGAGGGGGGGAAGGCCTGCCGCCCTTTCTTTATCTCCAAGGCTCTCTTCGATGCAAAAAGAAAAGGCCTAAGTCCTTTTTCTAGAAAGAGAAAAGGGAAAAGAAGTACTCTATACACCAAACAGCTTCGTTGGGGGAGAGGTACGCGGTGCCCCTCTTCCTGATGCTGAAAGGGGGAGAATTAGGAAAGGAACGTTTTTTTTTGAAAGGGGATGGGATGCGTTCGGGTCTTTTGATCGAGAGAGAGGGGGGTGCACGGGAAAGGGATGCCCCTTTAAAAGAAGAGAAAAAAAGGATGAAAGTAGTCTGGAAGGGGAAAGGAGTCTGATTAACTTCTTCTCTACTTCCGAGGGGACAAAAACACGGGAAAAGTAAGCGATTTGTTACAGTAGAAAAGGTGTCAGTTCTTAATTATACGGCCGCAAGAAAAAGAAAAGGGGGAAACTAATCTAGAAGGGAAGATCTGTTCCTACGAGGGAGGGATGAAAAAAGTAACGCCGGAGCCCTATCTCTCGACTGGCAAATGCTGGAGGGCTTCCTCCGCGCAAGGGACTCCTGGGGGGGGAGAAGGGGAGGAAACTCAACACTTCCCTTCTCGGAAAAAGGGGGAAAAAGGGTGAAGAAAGCAGTCTCTCGCGCAGAACAGAAGAAGGCACAGCCAGTTTCCCTCTCCTGCCAAGACTAGGCAAAGGAGCCAGTTGGACCAGAAAAAAAGGACAGACTCCGGGCTCGCTATCTTCACCAACAGGAAAGAAGGGAGAGGAGACAGGATCCGTCACCATCACGCCATTGAAACAGACCAAGGAGAGGAAAAAAAAGAGAAGGAAGGATTCTTATTTGGCGGGAGGGAGCTATAGCTCTCCAAAAAGGGGGATCGACCTTTATGTCGGGGGGAAAGAGGGAAGGTCGCCCCCCGCACCACCCCGTGGGGGAAGGCAGAAAGGGGAGGTAGTGGCAGCCTATCTTTCGAGCCGCGCAGGAGAAAGGAGGGAACCCTCATAAAAAAGAAAAAGAAGGAAGCCTCCCGATATCTTCCTGCGCAGGGGGAGGAGGTAAAGAAAGAGAAAAAACTGAAAGGAAATCTTTTCAAGGAGCCCGGGGGGGTGGAAAAGGGGAGGGAAGAAAGGGGGTTTCCTTCTGTTATAGTACTATCGGGTTATACTACAGAGGCCCATATCCTCTCCCGTGGCCGAAGGGGGGGAGAAAGGTAGTGGTGGCGTTTCCTCACACCACAGAAAAGAGGGAAAGGGGGGATACCGCCCATACTACTATCTCATCGGGCTCGACTGGGAGAGGGGGGGGAAAAATAAATGTAGCGAGTGGCGATCTCTTTTCGGGTCCGCGCAGATAATGGAGGAAACCGCGAAGAAGCTCTAGTATCTCTTACAGGCTAACAAATAAAGAGAGGGAAGAAATCTGTCAGGAAAGGGGCAGAAACCTACTCCTCCTTCTCCTATGGGAGGAAAAAACAAGGTAAAAGAAAAAACAAAAACGTAGGAGTATCACATATATATCTACCGGGACGGGAGGAGGGAGACAGGAGGTGCGGAGGGGACGGGGGCTGGGGTCAATTACTTCTTCGGGAAGAGGGGAAAAGTGCCTTTCCACGAAGGACGGAGAGGGGGGTGGCGGGGCCGGGCACAGCCTCATTATATCGCGGCCCAGGCAAAGAAAAAATACGCAGACAGAGTCTCTTTCCCTTAAGGGAATACGGAAAGGAGAATTAAAATAGACGTTGTCGGGGAGGGGAAGGGAGAGTAGGGGACCCCTTTCTCGGCTTTTTATGCCAAAGTAAACACGAAGCGGGAGGAAAAGACCAGGAGTCCCCTTTCTAGGACTTGGGCAGCAAGAGGAGGGAAAGACAGAGCCGTAGGCAAGTACTATACCTCCTTTCCCCCGGAGAGAAAGAAAAAGGGGAAACCACCCAAAGAAAAGTGATTTTTCAAATCCCCTCTAAGAGAAGAATGAACGCCATTTCGAGACGGATCTCAAAAGGAAGAGGGGAGCAGGGGGCTCTCTTCGCGCTGGAACGAAAATTCCGGAGAAGAACGTCTTCCCGGTAGACAAAAAAAAGGAAAAGGGGGGGGAGGAGGAGCCGTCCAACGTGGTGGTGCAAAGAAGAGACGCATCTCACCAGATCAAGGAGGAAGCCAAAAAAGTACGTCCTAGGGGGGGAAAGGGGGAGGGGGGTCGCGAAACCCTTTTTTATCGCCAATGGGGGAAGGGGGAGCGGGTTGTGTCGCCGTGGGGAAGGGGGGGTGCGTAGGCTACCAAAGGGCAGCGTTTGTTACGCTCGGAGAAGACAGGAAAGAAGGAGGGGGGGGACGGTTTCCTCCAGGAGAGGAGTGAGAGGCTCGGGCCACGCTGAGGGAAGGGTCAAAATCAAAAAGATCTCTACCATTCCGGGGAGGGGTGGGGAGGGGGGTTTTGAAGGATTCTAACTAGCGCGTCCCATGCTCGTCTCGGGGGAAGGAAGGGAAACAGAAGCTTCCTTAAACGACAAGCTCGAGCAAAAGAGAAAGAGGAAAAGCCAGGAAAAAGGGGACAGATCTCCCGTCAGGTGCCTATATCAACGTGGGAGCAGGGGGGGAAGAGAATTCAGCACGGACACCACCGCTGAAGATATGAAACATAAGGAAGGGAAAGGTGTGGGGGTCACCTCTTACAGTCGCCTATAAAAGGGGAAAGTAGGGAAGCGGTTCACTGGTCTCTTTCCACGAGAGGGGGGGAAAAAAAAAAGGGAGAGGGGTAGAGGAGGAATCTTTTACTTTCTCTATCCCATACAGAAAAAGAAAAGGGAAGCACACCCTTTCTTCCGCTTCCTCCAAGAAAAAAACCTTTCCAAACGTTCTACCGAGAGGATGACCCCAGACCGTTTTTGCTAGAAGTAAGGGGGAGGGGAGGGGGGGGGTGTTACTTGGATCTTCCCCCGGCCGTTCTAGCGAGTGGAAGAGACCTGTTCCTCTCCGAGAGACTAGTGGAAGGGGGGCTACCGCGACGGCGCCGTTCTTCTCGTTAACGCGAACGAGAAAAGAAAACGCGCCATCTCTTTAGACGCCACCGTGGGGAAAAAAAAGGGAAGGAAAAGGATCCATCGCGCGAACTCGGGGAGGAGGGGGAAAACGGGGCAGGGGGGAGGTCGAACAGTTCTTATCGAGGAAGAGGAAAGGGGGGAACCGAAATTTTTCGTTGTCACAGAAAAAGGAGGAGAGAGTATTATGTCGAGAAAAGAAAAAAAGGAAGTTCTCTCAACACAAGAGGGGAAGAATCGTCGCCCCGCTCGGAAAAAAGGGGTACTCAATTTCTGTAGAGAGGGAGGACGGGCACCAACGACTTCCTGGGCAGAACAGTATGAGAGGGGGGAGAAGGAGGGCTCCCATCTCCCTGCGGTGTGAAAAAAAAGATCGCACCGCTTTCTTTCTGCGTGAGCAGGAGGGGGTGACTGTCCCTTGAAAAGTATACTCTGCGTTATATCCGGGCAGGGGGGAGAGAAAGGGAGACTCCCTTTTCCTGGGGAGTGGAAAGAAAAAAGGTATTACTTCACATAATAGATCCAGGGAGTCTACGTTTGGAACTGTCAAAAATCATATTCGACGTGATAGAAAGGAAAAAAAGCAAAAAAGTCCTATATAACTCTCTCACAGCCGGAAAGAGGGGGAAGTGTTTTTCACCCCGTGACGCGTTAGCTGGGGAAGACTAGTCACAGGAGGAAGGAATTCTTTTTGACACCGGGGGAAGAAAGGAAAGAGAGGGGAGAACCGAGAGACCTATATCGTGAGAGGGGGAGGAAAAGGGAGGGGGGTGTTATTCGCCCTGCTATATCTGGAAGGGAAATTTCTCGGAAAAAGGGGCAACTGGAAATATTGTGAAAAAAAGAACAAAAGGGGGGGGAGTCACAAGAAAGACTTATATGCCTCTATCCCTCAAAAAGGGAAAAAAAAAAAACCTCTGCGGGGGGGAAAAGCAAGTCCAAACCGAAGAGCTATGTCTAAGCTTACTGCCCGGCGATCACGTGGAAAAGAAAGAGATGGGAGGGCTTCCTTACCTGCGATCTCATTCAGAAAAAGCAAACGGTCTCCTTCGTACCACTACTCTGTCCGTCCTGGGGGAAAGGGGGAAAAAGGACTCTCTGAAGGAAGGACGCCTCTCTAACGTTCCTTTGTCGAGATACAAAAAGAAAAAAAAAGGGAAAGTAATAGAGCACCACCTCTTCTGTTCAGGACCTGCAGCTGGAGGGGCAAAAGCTTGCCTTAATTCTGCCGAAAGAAAAGGGGGGGGAAAGCCTCCGGGGGGGGAAATCCACTGTTAACTTTATCTTGCGGGTAGGGGGGGTGAAGTCACCGATGCCTCTCATACGCTAGCATTGACCACGGGAAGGGGGGAAGGAAAAGGCAGACCTACCTTCTTGACCGAAAGGGAGGTGAAAAAGTCTTAAAGTGAACCCCACCTTTCTCATTTCAGGAGATGGGAAGGGGGGGGTAAGTGCTGAAGTTATACTGCCGCCCGGTACCCCCCACGAAAGGGAAGGGAAAAAAGGGGAAAGGAGATCTTTTCAAGGACGAAAGGGACGAAAAAAAGGGAAGGGTCAGAGTATCTCAAGAAAAAGGGCTGTGTCTGGCGTCCTCCGCGAATCAGTAAAAAGAGAATGGGGGGAGAGTACTTTCTTCTCACATCAAAAGGATGAAAAGAAAGACCTTGTAGAGATCCTTCAGGAGAGAAAGGGAGATCGGCTCCGCCTCTGTCAGTCAGGAAAAAGGAAAAAGGAGGAAGGGAGCCTTTAGGAACCCGTACACGCCGAAAAAGGGGGGAGAGAGGAAAGGGTCACCACCGTCTGCCCCTCTACGACCGGTAGAATTAAAAAGGGAAAAACACCCCTCCGTACGATTCTTATTGGAGATAGACACGGCGGGAAATCCTCTCCTCGAGAAAATCGGCATCTTTACTGGCTCGACCTTGAGAGATCAGTCCTAAAAACGGTGGCCGGGCATCCGAAGGCTAGGAAAGGAAGGAGTCTCCGCCGCGGAAGAACCGGCGTCCCCCAGCTCTGTGGGGAAGAATCCTCTTAAGCGGAGAGACATGGCGGTCATTCTAGCAGAGAGAAAAAGGAAAGTGAGAGAGGGGGGGGGGCCCCTTTCGTGAAAAGGGGGGAAAGGGCGTTATCGTGTACGGGCACTAAGAGAGACAGGCAATTGCACAAAAGGGCCTCCGAGGAGCGCTCGTGGTGGGAAGGGGGACTGCAAAAAGGGGGAAAGGGGCAGAAAACAAAGACCTACTATCTCATCGTGCTCGACTGGGAAAGGGGAAAGGAAAAAAAAAAAAAAAAAAAAAAAAGCGCTCTTAAAAGCAAAACTTAGCTCCGAAAAGAGAAGGAAATCGGGGGATGGATCGCGGTACGTTCTGCCGACAAACAGGGGGGGGAGGAAGAAAAAGGGAAAGGTTCGGCACTAGTCCGAGGCTTATCGCAGCATCCACGCCCGACTGCGAGAAACGGGAGAGAGATCAACACCACCCACGTATGAAGAGGAAAGAGAAGGAAGAAAGGGAAGAAGGTTGGGGAGGGCGGAGAAGGAAAGCAGAACGGCTTGACGAGGTCATTCTGTCCGGCGAAGTGGGTGAGGGGAAGGAAAGCGATCCTCGATCGCGGAAAGGAATCATCATAATCGGCGCGGGGGGGAAAAAAAAACAACTAGGCTACAGGGACCTGAGCCGCGGAGCCCGTCTATCAAGAGAAGAGAGGGGTGGGAGGGAAAAAAAAGAAGGGAAAATTTTGGGCTCGCGGAAGAAAAAAAGAGCGCTCCTCCCTTAGCCCGGAAAAGGGAGTCGGGCGTCTAAAAGGTGCACGGGACGATAACCTCCGGCCACCAAGAGGGGAAGGGAAAGAAAAAAAGGAGGAACTTCACTATTCCTTCAGAAAGAGAGAGAAACTTCCCTCCATGTCGAGACGGAGAGGCCAAGGGCTCTTGCAGGGAGAATGTGACGGCCGGCGTTCTGTCCGGGAGAGAAAAGGGAAGGCTCCACTAGAGCCCGTCGGAAAGGAAAAAAGGTTTTTTTCTTTCAAAAAAAAGAATATCAAACAAGGGAGAAGCCACAGTCCATATCCGCATATTTTTGCGAGACAGAGGAGAAAGGGAAAATTCCCTTTTTTATCTCCCTCCGAATCGTACGGAAAAGGGTTTCAGGGGGGGGGAACTGTTGCGTGCCTGGGTGGGAGAAAAAGGGCAATCTTCGATCATGGGCAAAAAGGGTGGTGCCTCTCCTATAGCCCGGAAAAAAGGGGTGGCTGGGAAAGGGAGGCCAGGCAACCTACTTCAGGAGAGGAAAAGGTGCAGAATGCTTATTGTCCGTATCTAGAGAAAGGCACTTCTCTCTCCCCCAGGGGAAAGGGAGGACGTGTTTAGGAAGGCCTCATGCGCGGCTCTTGATAGGGGGAGGAGAGGAGAATCCCAAAAGTCTTCACCGAGCGATAAGAGAAGGAGGAAGCTTTCCGCCAGGGGGGGACCTAGAAAAAAAGAGATCCTTCAATTGCCGAGATCAACGGGGAAAAAACTTAAGAGAAAACGGTCACCACCGGAGGAAGGGCTTCCTTCCATCGACGGAAACTGAGCAAAGGGAAAAAGGGGGGGACTTCTCCTAGCCTTTCATCAAAGGAAGGTCAGATTGTCAAAAAAAAAAGAACGAGTGTTCCAAAGGAGAGGGTATAGCAGAGAGAAAGGAAACAAAAAAAAAGCACTCTCAAGTCAAACGTGAACCCGGAAAGGGAAAAGGGAGGGAATCAGAACAGAAGAAAAGAAGAAGCCGGGCCCAAGGAAAGGGAAAACCGACGCGTGTGTTCTCGAGTACTTGAGGGCTTGTGGTGTGGGATCGAAAAAGGGCTTTTCTCAGCGCGGCCGGTCGCGGGGGTTCAACCGCTCCTCAGAAAGAAAAGAAATTAGGTGAGCCGAGAAGAGTCGTTTTCTTACTTCTCCTTGATGCTAAGGGAAAAAGAGGAGGTAAGTCCTCCTCTCCCATCAGAGGGAGAAAAGGGGAGAAGGGGATTCTTCCGCTTCGGCCATAAAAAAGGGTTGGGGGGTGGGAAGAGGGATGCCGCCGCCGGTGTGTGGCACGTTTCTGAAGGGGGGGGAGTAGAGTCCTCTCGGATCTGACCGACCAGGAAGAAAAAAAAAAAAGGGGGCACCTTCTTCGCGGCCGAGGAGGTAGGGAAAAATAAAAAAAAAACTAGTTCATCATCTCGCCGCTCGAGAACGATATGAGAAGAGGGAGTAGACCTTACTTCGAGGACGGCACCAAAGAAAAAGGGAAAAAGAGGGTGTCCTTTAGCGCCTGCAGGCGAAAAAAACCAAAAAGAACGGAACCTCTTCGAAAAGAGAGAGGGACGTGGTGTCTGGGACCCCGGGGGAAAGGGGGGCTTCTTTAGATCCATGACTGGGGAAAAAAAGAAAAAGAAAAGGGGCATGGAAGACGGACACACAACGATGATTATGAAAAGAGGAGGAGATCCACGCAAAGGAAGGAAAAGGGGTTTCCTCTCACCAGTCCCTGAAAAAGAAAAGTAGCTTTCTCGACCCCTGGGAAAAAAGAACGAGGCTCTCTAAAGAGAAAAAAGAAGGACCGAAGCGTGTTTTTTCACCAAAGTGAAAGGAGAAGAAAGGGAGGGAGTCCACTTACAATCTGTCTTCCCCAGGAGGGGGGGAAGAAGAGGAATTTCAGCTCTACTACCTAAAAAAGGAAGATGGGGGGGCTATAGGGGGGGGGTTCTCCCTCTCTATAGGGAACGTGAACTGCCGAGAAGTACTCTTCCTCGAAGGCCGGTAAGGAAAAAAAAAAAGAAACACTTTCTTTTCTGTCAGATACGGGGGCCAACTTGTCGAAAAAAACCCCTGCTTCTGCCTGCCCAACGGGAGGAAGAAAACCCACTAGTGGGACCGCTAGGGAAAAGGGAGAAGCCCTCGAAGGGGAAAGCGATGTTGGAAAGGAAAGCGACGCTCAGAGGAAAGAGAGGGAGAGAAGTAGAAAAAGACTCTTTCTCCTGCCTTCAAAAGAAGAAAAGGGATATCCGCAGTTCACCTTTCTCGACCGAGAAAAAAAAAAAGGGGGCTAAGCCAAAAGGGGCCTCCCCCGTACTCTATCCCAACCGCTTCGTGGGGGGGGAAGAGGACAGGGGTCGCCTGGAGAGGAAAGGATTCTTCCGAACATCTCAGGGAAAAACACGGGTTTGGGTAAACGGTGACCTTTAGCGTGAGGGTCCACCTGGGAGGGAAAAGGGAGGAGAGGACCCTATCCTTTTAAACACCTCGTCGGGAAAACGAAGAGACTTTTACTGGCGGGAGGAAGGCTAGCGACAGAAAAAAGCAATGAAGACTAGGGGGAAGCGGTGGTTTCCTTTATGAAGGAGGGAAGAACAGGAGAACCGCTCCACTTTTATCTCGAGCACCTGCGGGGAAGGAAGAGGGAAGCTTTCTTAACTCGTAACGACCGGAAGGGATAGGTGCACTTTGAGCCTGCCACACACATGGGGAGGGGAGACCTCTATCCGACCGCAGGAAAAGGAAAAATCAAAAGAGGAACACAGACACTTACCTGGTATATATACCGTAAAGGGGGGAAGAAGCAGGATTCAGCTGGCCCGCGCAAAGAGGAGCCTTCTCCTGGGGGGCAACAAATCCGAAGGAGTACCGGGCTCTCGAGCGGAAAAAGCTTCCCCTGCTAGAAGGTCTCCGAGCGAACAGTTAGCAACACCGAGAGGGGCAGAGAAACGGGCGGGACGCCGACCAGATACAGAGATAAGGAAGGGCGAATGGCCTTTCTCTACCTTGATCTGGGGGAAGGAGGAGGGAAGACCACATCACCACCACGTTGGGGGGGGAAGGAGACAAATCCGGGCTTCGGGGAAAAAGGGAACGCTTTCTAGCAGAGGGACCAGCGCCATCGCTCATGCTAAAAAGAAGGAAGAAAAAGAGTCCTTCTCGACATTTTCGGGGGGAAAAAAAATTAAAGAGGGGGGACCACCTTTTTGCCTCGCCGGGGGAACGAGGAGAGTAAAAGGAAGGAGAAGCAAAAGAGTTCTACTACGATCGCAAGGCTGACAAGAAAGAAAAAAAAAGGTGCTCCGGTTATGAGCGCTTCGGGGGAGAAGACAAAGTGAACTCGAAAAGGGGGAGACAGAATGGCTCCTGTCCGGAGCAGAAGGGGGAAGGGAGAGAGGGGGAGACGCGTTCCTTTCTCGCCGATAATGGATGAAAGAGAAAAGAAAGAAAAGCGTTTACCTCCTAACACTTCTCCTACTACTAAAGAAGAACTGAAAACATCACTCAAAAAGAACAAGAACCTGT
>Ga0179593_1279793_pt1 | contig 11984 bp, 21 predicted proteins | sample CZODoug2_1_08_16_FD_185931 | JGI IMG/M metagenome (GOLD analysis project Ga0179593, IMG submission 185931) | Vadose zone soil fungal communities from Angelo Coast Range Reserve, California, USA - CZODoug2_1_08_16fungal (PacBio error correction) | ecosystem: Environmental > Terrestrial > Soil >...
CCGCCGTACAAAAACGCCCCCCAATGGGTCTTCCATCAGCACGCCAAGGCCAATCGGCATCAAGAGCCTTTGCAACCCAATCAAAAGGGGTGAAAAGGAAAAACGCAGACAAGACCTGAAACGTGATCGGCCAGGAGATCAAAGTAGCCCGGGGACGCTTGGGGAACAAGCAAGGGAAGGAGGGGTCCACGAAGTGTACGAGCCGTCTGCAATAACAAAGGGGGGGCTGGGAATGAAAAAGAGATCGCTCGTCCCAAGCGGCGGGAAAAAAACGGTAACAAAAGGGGGGGAAAGGTTAAAGGGGGGGTCCCAAGAGTTCAATAAGAAGTGTTGCGAAGAGGATCTCCACAGTGTTGAAGTGTAGAGTCTGATGGGGGAAATCGGAGGTGTCAAGGTGAATGAATGAAAAAAACTAAAAAAAAAAGGGATGGGTCAACTTTGCATTCCCGCACGCGGGCTGGCGAGGAAACGGGGGTTGGTCAGAACGGTGGAAAGGTAAAACATGGACACCTACAGCAGGGGAGGAGGGGGAGGGGAACCGACGAAGTGTTGATTACCAACACTTTGCACCCTGCGGCACAAAACTGCCAGAGAATTGATACAACTGGTGATCTATTAAAAAGCAAAAAAGCAGGTGAAAGGAGCACGGGGCAGGGCAGTAAGGGTTTTGACATACGATAAAAAAAGGACCATGGGTGGGGCCAGAATCACTAAAAGCCAGGGGGAGGGGGAGATGAAAGCTGCAATTCGAGTGTGACATCTCGATCCTGGGGAAGAGGGACAAATACGGCCCCCACCAAAGGACTCAGAAAAAAGTTAGATAAAGAAGGGGGGAAAGGACCGTGACTCGGTCCCAAACCGAAAACCCGTAAATGGTAAGAATGAAAACACTCCATATATTTCGCGTGGGGGGGGTGGGGAAAGGAACTGGGATAGGCCGGACACGGAACGTGTGAAGACTTCGTGGGTAAAAAAGATGGGACCGGGCCTAAACTCACAGGTGAGGAATCAACAATGACGGGGGAACCAGCCGGAAGGTGGAAAGGGGGGGGGGGCGAAAATCAAGTGCAAATGCCTGGGAGTAGGGGACTCAGAAAAAAGGCTTAAAATTCAAACGCCGAGCCATCATTCGGGCTTGCGTGTAAGAAAAAGCTGGCAGGGTTACACCACACCGGAAAAGGTGCAAGTCACGAGGGTCAAAAGCCATAGAAGGAAATGGTAGCGGGGAGAAAGGGGGGGACCCGAATCTTGAATTGGCAAGGGATGGCACTCGGGAGGAGAAAAAAAAAAAACCCAGAAAGCGGATGTTCCCGGAAGGAAAGACTGCAAGGATTAAGAAAAAAAAAAAAAATAATAGAGAAAGCAAGGGGGCAGCCGCCGAAGGGTGAACCCCTCAGAAGGTGGACGATCGACGGGGGGCAAGCCGCGAAGGAGATTCTCGGGGCCAAAAGGGAAGCCAAACTGCAGGGTCAAGGAAGTGAGGACGTAAAGAGGAAAAAGCGCGGGCCTGAAGCATCACTATGAGACCGTAACTCAACTTCGGGATGACAACAAATAAGGTGGACGAAAAAGCGGTTGGAAGGAATTGTTGGGACAGAAAAGGAAACATGGGGGGAAAAAAACAAGGGAAAAACAAAAAAGCAGGAGGGGGTCGGACCCTGTGTTGTGGAAGAAACGGCTCGGGGTGGATCTGGTCAGCATTCCAGAAGCTCATCAGAGTTAGCACGGGAAGGGAAAAAAAGGTTCGAAAAAGCGTAAAGAAGACACGGTTCAAACACCCGTGGGCAGTCAGGTGGCGATCGCTTCCCCCGAGGGGACAAGAGCCGGTCTAGGGGGAGTCCAAGAACGCGGCGAACAAGGGGCACAAGGAAGGAAACCTAGGGGGGAAAGCCATTGGGGGGGGGGCACAAGCCAAGTAAAAGTGGAGCTTTCTGTTAAAAACAAGGAAAAGAGCTTTACGTCACGGTGTTCAAAAGAACATGAAAACCCCCAAGACGACTTGTAGGACAGGGAAAAGGGTTCAAAGGGTTTGGCCATGCAGGAACGAAAGGGGGTCTTGAACCGGGTTCCCTACGGTCTAATGGCAAAAGGCTGAATTAACAATCACGTAGACGGGGGAGGGGTCATTCCACCGACCCGCTTGTCGGGCGGGAACGCGGGAAAGCTAAAGACGAAAATAGACTAGGAATAAAAACAAAAAAAAGAGAAGAGAAATATAGAGAAAACGGAGTTAAGCAGAATACGGGTAACTAACCCGTTCCGAGGGGGGGGGTGGGGGAGGACGTAAAGGGCCAAATACGCAAGGAGAAAAGGAAAAGACCAAGTTCAGGGGCGAAAGGGCCAAAATAAATGGGGACCGTCTAAAAAAAAAAAAAAGTAGTAGGGAAAACGGGACCTGGGAATGGTGGAGGGGGGAAAGGGGGGGACAAACGAGGAACGCTAAGGAATCGGGGTGGGGACACAGAAGAAAAGAACGTTCGACGAAACTGGCATGGGGACCCAATGACAAACACGAACAAGAAACGCAGGCCAATGGAGACACGGTGGGTCCACGAAAAAAGAAAGGCGATTCAGCGAGGAAAATCCCACTGCAAAAGAAAGGGGGAGTGTTGGGGCGAGGGTTCTGCCGAGGAAAAGAGGAACCTCAAACTCGACGCACACGGGGTGCGAGAATTTCTAGACGGGGACAATAGAATTTTCCAAAAACCGGGCAAAAAAAAAGGAAAAAAAACCAGGATCTGACTTTTGTTGGAAAAAAATGGGGGAACAAAAATAACATTGGTAACGGGGGGGGGGTTACCATGGCTCACACCAAATGCAAAAAGCGGAAAAAAAAAAAGTTATTTTTTGGAATTGACACAGAAATTGTTTCTACAGGCGAACAAAAAAAGGAGAAGGGGGATAAATAAAACAGCGCGGGGCCGACAGGGAAAAGAACGGTTAAACTGACCGGCAGAGGGACACAAGACTCTGTAGAGAAGATCCGGTAAAATGCGCAGCATTCCTCAGGACCTGTACCGGGGATTGACTCCGGGTGAACCTCGAAAAAATTGCAGGGGGGGAAATCAAACAGGGCAAATAATCAGGGCCATAACGCAGTTTAGGAGGAAAAAAAAAGAACCAGGTCCTTGCCAAAAGAACCAAGGCTTCACGGAACTGGGGGGGTAAAAAGGTACATGCGATATGGGGGGAAACAGAAATGAAGGAAAAGTGAGAACGGGGGAACAACGAGAAAAGGGGCGGTTCACCAGAAAAAAAACCAAGGAAGCACGTCAAGAAAGTTGAGGCGGATATCATTTCGATGCATCCGACCAAAATCCAAAAGGTTTGGGGGCGACCCCCGTGTGAAAAAGTGAGCAAGGCGGGAGAACATTCAGAGGCTGACAAAAAAAAACGGGAAACCGGAAAAAAAAGGGCAGGAAAAAGGTTCCAACAGAGGGGGGGGAAAGGAGAAAGCGAAAACGTACTTGAAGCTCGAATCCTGCAAACTAAAAGCGAAAACTGGATGGGGGGGGGAAAAAAAAAATCTGGGGGAAAAAAAGGAAAAAAGGAGACGGCGGGGACAGTCACGAGGAAATCAGGTTAGAGGGCAACGGAAGGTTCGCGGGAGCCAATATGTTGCCTCAAAACCTTAGCGAAAGGGGGGGGATTACTCAGCCGGAAAAAGCACGTAAAGTATTTGCATTCATCAAAAAAAAAAGGGGGGGGGGAAAAAAATGGGGACTGAGGGGAGGGATTCACCAACTTTACGGGGTCGCAGAAGAAGTGAACCTTCCTGACCATATGGAAAAAAAAAGGGGTTCAATTCATCTGCGGAAACAGAAAGTCGACGGGGAAAAAAAAAAGGTTGGCCAGCAATGCAACAGTCAGGGAGGACCTCAACAGGGGAGACCCGCGAATGTTCGGGGACGTAAAAAACGACTGTGCTGGAAAAACAAGGAACGAAAGAAAAACGCGGGGGTGGGGGGGGGGGGGGGTGTTTTTCTTCAAAAAGACATTCAAGCCGTGTTGAAAGAATACTAAAACGGAATCAAAAAATCGCACAAGAATCCATGCAAAAAAAGGAATCAGAAAGCGGGTCGGAGAACGAAAAAAGGAGAAAAAGATGGAAAAAAAAGAAACGGGGACGTTGAACGGCGCGGTGGGGACCTCGGCCGGCACAAGGGTAAATCTGAAGGAAAAGGCAAAGGGAATGAAGGTTACGCGGGGGGAACAGACGCCTAAATCAGTAGAGTAAGTAGCGCATTAGAGAGGGAACGGGGAGCAAAGTGGTTGGGAGGAAACAGGCGGGGCGCGTGGGGCAAACCGGACAAAAAGGATTTGGGGGGGGACGAAACAAGGCAAGCGGCACAGGAGGAGAACAGGCGCGCAGAACAATAGGGCTGGAAAGGGGAGGAGAGGGGGGGGGAACAACGGGCGAGGGGGGCGGAAAGCCGTGGGCGTGGTAATCACAAAGGTGGGGTTGGGAAAAACCACGAAAGCAAAGCGTTAATCACGGGAGGCGGCCCACTTTCTCGGGGGGGGGTACTGAGCAGAAAGGTAGTCAATGAGGGTGGACTCTGCACATTTGCGCAAAAAAACGTGGTGGGGGGAGCGAACTTGAACGAGTAAACTCCACAAGCCCGTCGCCAACATTCCCCAAAAAAATGAAAAAAGGAACGAACAAAAACCACAAAGGCCGTCAAGTTAAGAGGGAAGAAAACGGAGCGAAGAAGCAGACCCAAGAAAAACAACAAAAAGGGAAAGAAGTAAGAGAAAAAAGGAGAGAGACTCCTGAGGAAAAGAGGGAAAAAAAGTCATTCAGGAAAAACCATAGAGGAATTTCAACGGGGCTGCTTGGCATTCCTTGGGAGGGCAAGGAATGTGGGAATGAGGAAGAATGCCCCCAAAACCACGGCACGGAAAAGGGTCAAAACTAGCAATGTAGGGGGAAGAAAACCAGCCAAAAACTAGAGCGCAATCTAATTTCCAAAGAAGCACACCGGGGGAACAAGAGTAACTTGAAGGTGGTTCCCAAAGAATTGGGGGAAGACCCAAACTGGGGCTGGAGAAAGAAACTTCGGACACGTGGTCAAGGAAAAAAGGAATCTTCTAAGCGCAGAGAAACAGAGGTAAGGGGAAGAAAAGCAAAAAAAAAAAAAACAAGTAGAAGGGGGGGGGGAGATCGGGGGGAGAACCCAAATAATGTGAGCGTCGGAGCCAACAACTGGGCAAAAAAAAAGGCACACGGCCTAAAAATAAAAAATGTGGCTCCAGAGGGAAGAAGGGACTCCAGCATGATTCTTCTGGGGTACCGGGGATGACAAGAAACTCATGAATAAAGGCTTCCTTCAAAGGAGAAATGGATACCCTTAAAGCCAAAAAAATCTGGGGGTCAAAAAAAAAAAACGTAGGCAACGAAAATGTTTTTTCTTTGCGTGGGGCCAACAGAAAAAGAGCTTATCTGAACAGACCCAGAAGAGGGAGAGGCCCAGTGTGGGGATGGGGGGGGGGGGGAAACGTCGAGGTGGTTTCTGAAGATGGAAACGCGGGAAAGGTCCGGGGGAAAAAAGCCGGGGAGTTTTCTATAGGGAGGAAAAAAGGTTTAACACAGGCCAACGGTACAGGGGTACGCCGAAAAACTGCGTTTATGCGGGGTAAAAAACACTGGGGGTGCTGGTTTGAAACAAAATTGCCGGATCTGTTCGGCAAAAAGGGAAAAGAAGTTCTACCCCCTTGATACTCTTCTCAGCCAGCGTGCAAGGAGACAGTGGGGGAGAAGAAGGTGTGGCAAAAAAAGAAAAAAAACTTTAAAAAAAAAATCCATTGGGGGTGTCCTCAACTCCAGGGGAGGAGCACTTCCATCTCAGATGAGGGAACGCTGAAAGAGAGGAAAAAGAACCAACGGCTAAAGAGAGGACAAAATAAAAAAACAGCAAACGGCAAATCAGGGTGAAGAAGGAAAGGGGGTAATCCTGAGGCCGACCTTAACAAGGTCAAAAGGAGGAACAAAAAAGAGAGGGGGGGGCTAGGGAGGGGGGGTGCAGAACGTGAAGACAACGGCAACGGGAGCTGGGAAAGGAACCAAAGGGAAAGCAGACTCGGTTGGGAAGGGGAGAAGAGTGGGAAAAAAAAGTTGTTGGGAATGCCGCTCAGAAGGGCAGGTCGGAAAGACAACCTATTGCTTTAAGAGGGTTACCTTTGGGAAAATGCCTAAGGCAACAGCAAAAATCGGACAGACAGGGCCCCAGTGCTGGGGAAAGGGGGCAACACGGGGGAGGGATCAGTGGTCAAGCAACCGTGCGCAGTTCTCTTTTTAACAGAAAAGAAAAATAAAGCGGAAGACGGCGGCTATGAAGAAAGAGTGAACTTTAAAGGAGGCAAAGCGGGGGGCGGGGCAGACGAACAGAGGAATGTAGAAGGACGAGTGGGGGACAGGGGTATAAGAAAGCAATGTTCCCTAGAGGCGGACTTGCGGGGCAAAAAACGCAGGGGGGTAGTCGAAAAAGACTGCAGAAGAATCTCGATATTAAATCAGAGACGCAAGAGTGCGGCACGACTACTGTAAGAAAAGGAATCGGGGTCGGAAGGGTATATTAGCTATCGAATACAGGGGGGGGGGAGAAGGAGCCAACTTTCGGTAACCAAAAAATAAAAGGGGGATAATCGGTGAAAATGTGACGAAGACAGTTCCCTGGGGGGAAAACACTGGAAAAACGAAAAAAGAAAAAGAAGGGAAGGTTTGTGCAGGATTTGAGGTACGGAAAAACGGAAACGGCTTTGGGGGGGGGATCAGAAAAGGCACAAAGCAGCTTTCGAGCAGCCAAGTCCCGAGGGCGCCCGGCGGAACAGACAAAACCCAGTATGTCGCGCGAGCAGGAAAAAAAACGACATCTCCTTAACTCGAGGAAAAACGAGGGAGGACAAGGTAACGAGGAAACCTTGGGACGGCTGTGGGAAAAAGGGGAAAAAAAACAAAAAAAACAAACTTTTGCGGTCGAGGGGAAAAAAGGTCGGGAGGGGAACCTATGACGGGAGAACATCGGCAAAAGTTTGTTGGAATACAAAGACAAAGCAAAAAGCCAAAGTAAGACTGGGATAAAAGGTCCAAAGGGGGTGGCGTGGTGAAAAAGGAAAAAATGACCCAAGGGGGTGCTACTTGCCCTGTTATAAAATGGAGGTAATAATCACTGAAACCAAGAGTAAATTTTGAATTTAGTCCCGGTCGGGGGAAAAGGACGCGATCCCAGCTTCAAAAAACAACAAAAAAAAAGGGGGAAAGAGATAGAAAGTCAGTTTCTAAAGGGCAGAAAAACAAAGAAAAAGAAACAGTGGGGATACTTCGGCACGGCCGCCAGGAAGAAACGCGGCAAAAATTTCGGAGAAGAACGAACAACAGTGGGGACAAAAACTCCATTCGGTAATCCGGGGGCCAAGATGTGGGTGACGGGAATGGCAAAAAAACGGACGAAAAGCTTCACAAGGAGGGGGGTAAATAACACGAAGAACTAAAGGGGAGAAAAAGACAAGGGGGATGGGGACACAAAGGAAAGCGCGGTCGGTTGGTACGGCGAAGTGGGCCCGAGTAAAGGCTAAACTTCGTCGGGAGGGACGCACTGTCTCTCCAAACTGAAGGAAGGGGGGGGAAGAAGGTGGAAGTGCACGCGAAAAGGAAGTCCCGAGGGCTCGCGGCGAAGGAGAGGATTCGCCATGCTGTATCAAAAAAAGAGCAAGTGGTACAAAAGAAAAAAAAAAGGACGAAAAACGAATACCAAGGAAAGAGGGCGTTGGAAAAGAGTGGTTCAGTTAAGGGCACGGACACCAAAAAGATTCCAAAGGCAAGTTACGGACCACAGGGTTTGGGACCTTGTACAAAAGGAAAGTGTGGAACGGGAAAGGAAAGCAACTGGGAATGACGATGCTCAAAAAAGAAGCAGCGTTGTTAGAAGGACAAAGATCCAAGGTACTGAATCCCTCTTAAGACAGGCGAGAAGGAGTAATCGGGCGAAGCCTTTCCATTAAGGGAAAAGACAGGAGGGAAAAGGCAAAACGCAGCAGAACTTGGAAGAGGAAACTTTGAAAGCGAAAAAAGCTTGGGGGGTTCTTGGTGCGATCAGGCGACTCTTCAATCACCTCGGGCACTGTCGCTACATTAGGAAGAGGGCACAAAAAGGGAAAATAACTGAAAGGGGGGGTGACTTGATCTCCAAAAGGAAAAAAAGTAAACCACACTCACAGAGTCGAAGGAAACCAAACATTTTCAGGAAAAACGGCGGAGCAAGGGGGGGGGGGGAAGTGTCGGACCAGTTTAAAAGGGATCAAAAAACACGTCATCAAAACGTGAACAAGCAAACGGCGGTCGACAGGTGCAACATCGGAAAACGAAACGTCAGAGAATTGGGGTGGGACGGCGGCAACAAACGAAAAAAAACTCATGGCGGTTTGTCCAAACAGGGTGAACTAAGGAATTCGGTCGGCGCGTAACGACGGGGACATAGGGTAGAGGCAACCTATGGGGAAAGCCGAGGGGAAGAAGTCACACGTATTTTGAAAAAAAAAAAATCGAAGCTGCAGTGAGGAAGATTGCAGTCAGATCAGGAAAAAAAATGAAGACCAAAAAAAAAAACAGGGACCTGTACACGGGAGAGGGGAGGACCAGGACACGATAAAAGACGGCTACTCATCGATCACCAGGCAAACATCAGGGGGGCCGTGGAAAAAAACGCGCAAAAAACATCAAACTCATACAAAAATGTCGTCGGATCAACGAAAGGGAAAGAGAGGGTACGAACTATGTGAAAAAAGGAAGAAAGGGACTTCCTGTTTTCAGGACTCAAAAGAAGGAAGGGTTCGTCAGAACAAAAGTAAAACAATGAAAACAACACGAAAACATGGGAAATCAAGCACAGGGGGGGGTCGAAAGACGAGAGTAAAGAGGGGGGAAGAACTGTTCGAGTGCCAAACAAAAGGGGTGAAAACGTATCTCAATGGGGTCATTCCCATTGTGGAAAGGTCCAGGGCACAGAATTGGGGGGGAACCCGCCCATTCGGGGTCATCAAGGCCTTCTCAGGAAAAAGAAAAAGAGCGTGCAGGTGGGGTTGGGGGGGGGGACGACGACTGTTGAAGAGATGTATTTTCTCAAAGGAGGGAAAAAAAAAAAAGATCAACAAACGACTGGGCCGCGCCAGAACAAACTTCTCTCAGCGAGATCATGTAAGCGAGGAAAAGAAGGGAGAAAAGCAAAACCCAAGGACCATGGTGGAAACAAAAGGGCACCACTACACTTTAATCACGTGAGAAAAGGGCAAAACGTGACGTCTCACGCCGGCAGGTTATCCTAGTTGGGGTGCGAAAGGAACATGCAAGGGGGGGGGGGGGGGAAGGCGTCAACCAATAAAAACGCACGGAGAAAGGGAAAAAAAAAGATATCGAAAGAAAGAACCCAAGGCGACAGTTTTGGCACTCATCAGTTCTAAATCTCAATCTCAAAAAAAAAAAAACGGAGGAAAGTTAAAGAAGAAAAGAAGTGCTCGGAAAGGGGGGGGGGCGGCTCGAAGAAAAACTGCGGGGGAAAAAGGCAGAGGGCTGGCCAGTTGGAAGCAATGTCATTTCTGGGGGGCAATAGACGGAGGGGGGGGGGGGGGGAACAAGTGAAGGAGGCAAAAAAAACGGCCCCTGTTCCGAGACACACGGAGATAGACGAAGCGAGACACAAAAAAAAAACTAAAAAAGAACAAGGGTATTGAACGAAGTCGATGGGGGAAGGGGTGGGGACAAGAGGGGGCGAAAAAGGGAAAGGGGGGGGGGGGGGGAGTGCCTTCCTCATGGTGTTGAACGTCCCGACATGAATCGACAAACTGAAAACGGAACCCAACCGATGGGTCTGCTCGCGCGAAGGTCAGACCGGCGCTTAACAGAAAAAAAAAACATCCTTGAAGATAAAAAGAAAACGGGGGCAAACAACCAACGCTTCAAACGGGACGCGAGCTAAAATCAGACGAGGGGGGAAAAAAAAAAACTCGAAGATTGAATCCAGGACGGGTTTCAGAGTAAAAAACCAGGGGCCGTCTGCAAAACCAGTGCAAAAAAAACAAGGGGGGAAAGGCAAAAAAAACTCGGGGTCAAAAGAGCAAAGAAACGACCAGGGGGAGGGGTCACAATAAGGGTTTCTAATAAGCGTCAAAAACCGCTGATCTGCAACCGTGTTGAGTTCGTTCGTAATTGGGGAAATCGTGGGGGTTTGACGGAGGAAACAGGGGGGGAAAAGGGGGAGTTGATAATGAAAAAACGCCAAGGTGTCGAGGAACTGGGGGGGGTAAAAATACACACCGGGGTCAGGGGGGTACGGACCGAACAACCTTAAGGACCTTCGTGAGACGCCTTGGGGGGGGATAGGCAACGTGCCGTGAGATTGGCTGACACGACAAAAATTGATACCCAAACTGTATCGGGGAAAAAAAAGCAGGGGGAAGCGTGACAATCTCGGGGGAGAAAAAACAGGTTGTTGACCGTCCGATAAACGGGCCAGTCCTGGTGGGGGCAAAAAGAGGAAAATCAGGTGGGGAGGACGGACAAGGAAAGAAACTGAACGCGGCAGCGCAGAATTCCCAAAAAGGGGGGAAAGAGAGAAAAAGAAACGGTCTCCAGGGAAAAAAGAGGGGTTGGAATAGACAGAAAGGGGAAATCGCAAGGGAAACAATCAGGGATGGGGGAACAACAGCCAAGAGGCGCGGGTGTGGGGGGCAAAAAAAAAGTGCCGAAACGGCAAAAAGGGGTGGGTGCGAGGTCGCCGTGGAAAGAAGGGGGGACAGGTTCCTTAAGGCCGGGTGGGACTTGGAGGGAAAGAGGACGGGTGAGGGGGTGGATCAGCGAAGCAGTGAAAACGTTTGTCAGAATCCCGAAGAGAAGGCCCTCACTAAAAAAAAATGGCCAGGGGAGGCGTGGAAAAAAAAGGGACTGAAAACAGGGGTATTACAGCCGGCTTTGGGAAACAAAAAAGGGGCCGCAAATACTTTGGTTCTAGTTTGGTACAGAAAGGCAGGAAATGGTAAGGCGGACAGGGCACGAGGGTGCCTTTGCAAAAAAAGACCGACGGGGGGGGGGTACATCAAAACATAAGGAGTGGAAGACGCGAAAAATGCAAAAGGGAAAAAGGTAATCCCTACTTGAGCTAAACGACTGGGAAAAGGGGGGTGAACTCCTTAAAAGTAGTAGGGAGAATTCTCAATTTTAAGACCCGATCCTCATGGGGAGTCTGCCCAGCTGACAGGGGGCATGGTAACGGGGTGATCGGGTGAAGATGAAAACTCGCTTGGGAGGAAGATACACTCCACAAGGGTTGGCGAGAGTCGGGACCAGCCCCAAAAACCCTAAAAAGGGACGTAAAACGTGGGGGAATCTTGTTGGTGGGGGTGAGAAAAAGGAAATTACACGTGAAAAAAATTAACAACTCCATAATAGGGGGCCACAAGGGGGGTTGATTAAACAGGCGCGGGGTTGAGAGTCAAGATCATCCAGAAAATACAGAGTTCTATCTCGGAAAGCCCGAGTTCGCCGGAAAAAAAAAAACATGAACAAAACCCCTCGAGACCAAAAGAAAAACCGCCGGAGTGGCGCGCAAAAAGAAAGGGACTCGAACGAAATCGCCGGGCATCACCAAAAAAGGGTGAGGGCCGGGACGGAGCCCTCGACAAGGGACAGAAGCCGCGTCAGGGGGAAGGGGGGGGGGATGGGTGAATAAAATGAGTACCTTAGTTTCGGGGCTGTGTCACTAAAAACATTACGGAGCGTGAGGGGAAAGGAAACGGGGGGAACAGTCCAGAGCCCCAAGAAAAGGGAAGACTAGTGAGGGACCAAGGTTAGTTGGGCCATGACTCAAGAAAGGGGTCGTGGCAAAAAAAACAAAACGGGGGGACATCTTAAGAGGAGGACAGGAACCGCTGGAAAGAACTAACTACTGGGACGACAACTGGGGGGGGAAAGGACCGTTCGCGCGGAAGAACTG
>Ga0179593_1311578_pt1 | contig 11984 bp, 12 predicted proteins | sample CZODoug2_1_08_16_FD_185931 | JGI IMG/M metagenome (GOLD analysis project Ga0179593, IMG submission 185931) | Vadose zone soil fungal communities from Angelo Coast Range Reserve, California, USA - CZODoug2_1_08_16fungal (PacBio error correction) | ecosystem: Environmental > Terrestrial > Soil >...
ATAGGGTTTGGCCATTCGCGAAGTACATCGAGACATCATGTGTTGGTACAGGAGGTAATGAGGGGGGAAGTAAGCAAAGCCGCTCATGGGGGGGAGAGTACGATGAACCGGACGTCAAGGGTAAAAATAAAAAAAGATTAAAAGTGCGTACAGCGTCTAAGGAGAGACCCGAGGGAGCTGGTGGAAAAATTGGTAGAAAGAATAGAAGTTGTCGACCTTGGACAAGAGAGAGGCGATGGAGGGGGGACCGGGGGGAGAGCCGCGTTAAAAGGGTGGCCTTGGCCGTCAAGAATTGGGGAGCATAAGGGCTCGGGGGATTGAAAAAAATAGGGGGGGGAAGGGGGGGACAAGTACTCACAGACGGAGGATGGTATGGCACGTTTGGCTAATGGTGGAAGTCAGTGTGGGACGCTCACGAGAAAAAAAGAGACAGGGGGTCCATGATGACAAAGAAATGAGGTGGGGGGGGGTTGATGGGCTGAAAGAAAAAGAGAAGGGCCGCTTGAAACTCTTAGCTAAATGCGAAAAAAAAAGAGAGGAGCGAGACTGGAAATAGTGCAAAAAAGACGACAGCTAGGAGCACCCCACAGGAGAAAGGAAAAGAGGGGTGGAAAAAACGAAAGAAAACGGCGCGAAAAGAAAGCCCTCGAAACTAAATCCATCAAGCACTTGCGTCGATAAAAACGATGAGGCGAGACCATGCAATCACCATTCCATTGTTAAACAGGAAGACGGTGCGGTTTGAGGCTGAGGGAATGGTGGCGGGGAAGTGTTTACAAGGGAAGGGGCCAGGGGGGACTGCGAAGGGGCGGGGGGATTGAGGCGCGCATTTAAGTCAAGGCCGTATGGGGAGTAAGGGCGAGCGATTGTTAATCATAGAGGCGGGAAAAAATTTGGGGGGAGGGCTCATGACGGTCGTTAACATACCGCACTGGTGATGGAAAGGGAGTGTAGAAAAAGGTCCGGGGCCTGAAGCTCGTCAATTGAGAAAAAAGCCGAGGGGGGGTCGGGGATGGGGGACAAAAACCATGCGTCGAGTGGCGAGTGAGCAAAAACCAGGGGGGGTCAGGAGGGAAAGTCGCGCGAAGGGATGAAAGAATTAGGCAGGGCTGCTCATCAGGCTCGGGAGAGGGGCAAACGGGCGGGGAATATAGACCCGAAAAAGTTAAAATTGACTTGGGCTAAATGTAGATACGGTTCGGGGAGGGGGGAGTTTTCGCTTAACGGGGAAGGCGAAGAAAAAGTTGGGGAAGTTGGCGGTTGGTTGCAGTCAAGGGATGTGGGAGATGCAAAAAGATTGCCGTTGCAGGCGGAAAGGCGTACACTGTACGACGTGATCGGGAGAGCAGAGAAGGAAAAGAAGCGGGGAGTGAGGGGCTGGCGAGAGAGTGCACTTGTGTGGAGTGGAGGGAACTGGGACAGGGAACAACTCGGCCGGAGGGAGAAGAATTTGCAGCAGAGGGTGGTGAGTGAAGAAGGAAAAAGATAGGGAGGATGCGGTCGGGGGGATTTCCGACAAAAAATGAGATGGTTTCGTAAATGTGTGACAAAAAAAGGGGTACAAATGGGCACCATGGGAACATGGGAAATCCAGAGGGGACGGCCGACGAAAAAGGGATAACAGTGTCGCGGACAAGGAGGCGGAATAAAGTGTGAAAAAACTAAGAGGGCATGAAGTGACAAAAAGGGCCAGGTAAGGTTGAAGGGGGGCAAATAAACAGGGCGTCTCTTTCGAGGAAGGAAGGAGGGGAAAAGAAAAGGAAAAGGAAGAGAACGAGGATTAAAGAATAAGGAAGGGGGAAAAAATAGCGAGGAGATTAGAAAAGTAAGAGAAAACGAGGTAAATTAATAGAAACCAAGGTCGGGCTTGGGAATAAGTTGCTGAGACTCAGGTGCCTTCGTAGGTAGAGAGTACCAGCGAGCGCAGAGATGACCAGTGCTGACATGAATATGTTGTATAGGAAACAGAGGCTATGGGAGATCTGATGGGAGTAAACTAAGTGAAAACGAGACACGACGAAAGCATGTATGATTTATTTTTCACAGGGTTGTAGTAAAGTACCGTTAACCTGAACGTACGAGACGAAAAAAAAATATAATACAACTCATAGATAGGCATGCCTTTATCAATAAAACCACAAGAAAAAAAAAGGAAAAAAAAAAGTCGTGACGATACCCATAGGACCAATCAGCAGCCACGTCCTTAGCTTAATCGAGCAAGGCAACCAGTAACATAGGATGATATTTCTTGCGAGTCTCGGCGCCCCCTCTACTAAATACTAGTCTGAATAAATGACTAAACAGCAGGATGGAGGGACGATAACGTTCAGTCCTTATGGCCCCGACGCTTCTAGGTCCTCTTCAGTACACACGTGGGGGACACAGGCTGCGCGGGAGGAAAGGTAAGAGAGATAAAGAGGTAGAGAAAAGATTCAATTAGTACATCACACACAGACAATAGGACCAGAGTTCATCATAAGGGCGCCACAAACCTCCGACAGGCCGCTCTAGTGTGCAAGATTATTCATATTAACAGACCAAGAGAGTGCTCCTCGTCCTCGACCAGAGATTTTGAGACTAAGATAAGGCGAAGGTATTATTAGGCTGCGGATAAGAGGGATTGTCGGAAAGAGAGGAGACATCGAGGTCCGTCTGTTGCTGTCGAACGCGCGCGGCGAGGGGAAGCGCGGACGTACTAACCTGTTTCACGAGGCATAAATCGGGCGTGGCTACAGAAAAAAGAATAGGGGCGTCATTGGAAAAGCCCTTGGCGCGGAAGGACCAGGGACGAGACGATGATGAAGCTAGCAAGGGCTCGAGGAAGACTGGAGGCAGGCGGGATGAGGAAAAAAAATCCTGGTGAAAGGAGGGGCGGCAGACAAAGCAAATGGCTGAAGGGGAAACTAGGAGTTCGGGAAATGGGAAAAATACAGTCTTGGGAGGTTGGGGGAAGATTCTAGAAAGGAATTTTTGCGAGGAGTGAAGGAGAAAAAGGGCAACGCGCCCGGCGAGTAGGAAGGGGAGGGGAGATGGTCCGCTGTGGTCTCATGCGTCGTAACGCCCTGACCAGGGGAGAAGTTTCAATAAAAACGAATAACATAAAAGTTGCATAAGGAAAAATTGTATTACCATGAAAGGTGAACCCACGCGGTTAGAAAGGGAAGGTGAAAGCACTCTGGAAGAGGTGCGAATGATCCGGGAAAAGAAAATAAAAAAGGGATCCACAGGAAAGGGAAAGGGACTTCCGACAGAAGTGGTGCGGTCAGTTCAGACAGAAAATTGTGGATCGCTTCAGCCCTATAAGGGGGGAGGAAAAACTGAGCGGGGACGAATGAGGGAACCCTATGTGGTCAGGGACAAAAGGGTGAGGCCAGAGGGAGTGAAATAGTGCCGGTAGTGAGGGACTTAGGACGATTTAACGAGCGAAGGAGGTTCAAGGTTACGGAATGGCGGACGGGAGGTTCCGAAGCAAGACGAGACGATTAAGAAAACAAAAGAAGGTAATCGCCTGCGCAGGAGATTCTCAAAAAGGAAACTTAAAAAAGGAAAGGGCGGGAAAGGGGTAGTGGTGGCTCTGTCTGGAGGAGAAGATTCCCTCAGGGCCGATGAGGGCAGGTGCTGGCACAGCAGTACAACTACTGGCTGAGGACAGAGAAAAGATATATCCAGCATCTCCGGGCCAGAGAAGCTCACATCTGCAATAAGAAGAGAATACTGTTTACTTCATCAGGCGCAAGAAAAGGAGGTGTGAAAGTAACCTAAGATTACGAACGTGAGTAAAAATAGTTAGGCTAGAAAGAAGGCGAGGACACGTGAAAAAAATTATCCCAAGAGAAATAGAAGGGATGTCAGGTTGACTCTGGGGTAAAAGAGAAAAAGGTTGTTTGAGGGGGGTTGTGACACAGGTGAAAGTAACAGAGAAGGGGACCGGGGAATGACACGAATGTGGTAACGTCCAAGGAAAATGACCGGAGATAGGGCAGTGCGTAAAAACAACCATCTCACCGACTCAAATATCCGGGATTAAATTGTAGGGGGGGGGGAAAAAAAGGGAATTAGAAATAGAAGAAAATTATAGGTCTGAGGAAATGGAAAAACTAAAAGAGGGAATAAGGGGAAGAGACTGCGGTCCTAATATGAGTTTTTATGGGGTATCGACGTAATAAATGTACTACATCAATTCCAGTAACACGTCCTCCTGACCCTAAGAGTGTCATAAACCTATAGGAACAGAGAGAGAGAAAACTAAGAGGAACGAAGAGAAATTTCCTGAACGAGAGCATATATAGACAAAAATGAACATAATACCCTTCTCGCTATTGAAAAGACGGTTATACATTAAATAGCCTGGGTAACGAGAGCCGCCTAATACAGGAAACGGACCGAAGCAAAATTGTTCGACTAGCAGAGCAAAGTGCTCCACAAAACAAAAGGGATAGGAACCTACATTGCCTGCTATTTCTTTTGCCTGTTCTCGGCGGAGTGCTAGGTAAAATAAGAAGAAATTCAAGAGCATGAGAGGGAGGATGAGAGAACGGGAAAAAGAGCATAAAGAAAAAGATAAAAAAAAGATGGAGGAGATGAAGAAGGGGGGTAAGTGATGGAATGAAGCGGGAGAAATAACCAAAATAGGGGGGCAGAGACGAGAATGGGGAATAAGAAACAAAGAAGGAGGAATGGGCGAAAAAAAAGGGGGAGAGAGGAAGAAAAAGAAAAAAGTGGGGGGACACCGGGAGAGAGAAGAAAAAGGAGAGAATAGGGGTTACGCGCCGCCTTTGTCTCTCATTACTCCTTATCGATAATCCGAGTTTTAGTGCTCGCTAGCGTATGCGGCAGGCGGAGAAAAAAGGATATCCCATATGGGTAGACAGTCGACGAAGACTCTGCGTACGACTCGGTGTAAAATAGGAAATGAAATGTCATTCCCGAGACCCTAGGTCTTTCCGACTTTGGGCGGTGTGGACAATTAAGCGTTCGGGGAGAAGAAGTTTACCGGAGGCACGCTCTCAGACAATAAATAAAAAAAGCCTGGGCTGCAAAAGACCGTCCAATAAAACGCTTAATCACGAGGAGTCAACGGCTCAGTAGAGTTTGTAAAGGCCGGTAGTTGAACTCGATCCAGATGCTAGAAGCGTATTCGTCAAACTTATCACGTGGGCACAAGCGCAGTAGTGTCCCCGTCATGACAAATTCCGCGGATTCATGCGTTGGGCGTCTACGCGATAATGACAAGGGGGACAGGAACGGCAAATAGGGGCGGGAGTAGGAGCCGACCTGTGAGGAGTGAAAGGCGGCAACCAAAATGAAAGAGTGACAGAGAAGACGATAACCGGGGGAGAGACGGACTTGAGACGGAATGAGATGGAAAGTGACAAACTATAGAAGAACAAGTGAACTCTAATCTAGCACCCGGGTGGGGTGAAAAGAAGGCTCACCAATTAACTGCAAGGGCCGTCCTCGTGAACTGCTGGGTGGCTTTAACAAATCCATCCCTGAAGAAAATGGATGGAGATTAAAAAAGAGGGAGGCGGGGGGAAGCACTTACGGTGCTAACCACAGAGCACAACGAAACGAGGCCGCTAGGAGACCTGTACTCGCTCGCCCGGATGGCCGCTTGTTTTCGAGGGTCAAACCGGGGGAGGCAGGGTGTGAGAGAAGTAGCCTCGTCTAAGACGACAATGAACGGGGCGAGATTATAAACGGGGGAAAGGTGAGGCTAAAAGCGGACACTAGCGGAGATTGGGAGAGATTAGTGGGAAGGTTAAGGCAAGACTAGACTTAGGGGCAGGAACGGCCGCGGGCTAGTGCCGGACAGGCGATACGTGGCAGAAGAGATCTCGGAATACCGCCTTAGAAAAAGCAGAGGGAAGGGGGAAAAAAGGGGAAGTCAGATTAGAGGAAGGGTGTGGCAGACCAAGGGAAATTTAGAACAAAAGAAATGTTCGGGGCGAGAGGCAATCCGGAGATAAACGTCGGAAAGAAAGTTAAAAGTAAGGGCGACTAACGCGTATTTGCACAACGAAGGGGGAATACAATGATAGAACGGAACGGCACAAAAGAAAAAGAAGCAGTCCGACGTTCTACAACATTGCCCAACAAAGCCACGAACAAAAACGCCGGACTCGGAAAAAGGGAAAAAATTAATAAAGGAAAGAACCGAGACCTGGGAAAAAAAAAAAAAAAACCGTACAGAAAAAGGGGAACCGGGCCCGAACGAGCAACGGGTCCGACCGTCCAAGGGACAGGAAGGAGGAAGATCTGTACCACAAAACCCCAGACGCAAACTGGAATGGGGGCGGGGGTTCAGTGACGCAAACCGTCTACGACCCGAGGGACAGTCGTGCTCAGGAAAGAAGGTCGTCGCTACAAGCCGCGCGGGTGGGGAATGAGGGAATGAACAGTATAAAGAAATGGCAAAGATAATCCACGTGAGGAAACGCCCCCGTCAGGAAGACGCGCCGCCAAATTAGGGCCTCAAAAACGAGATCGTTGTGAGGGCCGCAACCACCTCCGGGGGGGTTCTCCAGAGATTGATCGGAGTTCACAGAAAAAAAGGGCAAATATAGTCGTCTTTCGACTGAAGACATCGCCGAAAAAGATCTCAAGAAAAAAGCCGGCGAACGCAAAGAGAGAAGCAGGAACAAAGGACGGGCCCTTGCTCGCGCTCATCCCAGGCTGGCGCCATCGCCCGATCCCCCTCGAGGAGCAACCGGCGCAAAAAAGAACCGACAAAAGAAAAGGGAGAAGAAAAAAGCAAAAAAAAAAAAAGACCAGATCTGGAGGGCACCAGTGCAGGCGGAGGATGGAGGCCAAGACAACTCTAGGCGCAAGTGACTTTAGAGCCGGCTTTATAACCGTAAGTATGAGGGGGAGCTGGGAAGAGAACAGGGCCAACTGTTCGGTACGTGGGGTTGAGAAAGGGGTCGATCCTTATTCATACCGCGTAGGTTCGCTGTCTCCTCAGCGATCAAAGGGAAGGCAGAGGGTCCAAGGGAAAAAAAACCACACAAAAAAAAAAAAAAAAAAAAAAAAAACCATCATCTAGACCGTAAATTGAAGAGGGCAACGCTTGGTCTTCAACGCGTGAGCGACCGAAAAAGAAGAAAAGCAAACCAAAAGGAAATAAACTACATCGACGGGCTTCAGACAAGCAATGGTCCAACTCGTTCCAGCCTAGCTCGACTCGGAATGACGAAGGACGGCTGCTACGAAGCGGGCGAGAGACACAAAGAGGAAAAAGCCGAGACAAATTCAAAACCGGGGACGATCGAAGGTGCAGAAGAAAGAGTGAGTCCAAGACGCTCGATAAGGGTGGGTACGGCGAGGGCCTGGGCAGGCGGGACGCGTGAAGACTATAAAACTCGCCGTCGGGGAAAAGAAATTACCAGATGTATATGAACGGGATTGAAACCAAAGCGAGCTCTCATCAACAACCACGGAGGAAGAAGCGTTTGTGCCAAAGGGAATATACACGATTCATCTGTTGACAAACACACACGGCGAGTTTGTATAGATTAAAGCAGGAGGAGAATAGACAAGGGGGGGACCAAGCGAAACTTGAAAAAACTTAGTCAGCAAGCATTCTACCACCACTGGGTTAGCAATTAGAAGACTTGTTGAAGTGAACCGGCAGACTGGGGGGTCGCGAGGGGCTACTCAACAAGGAGTAGCAGACGGGGGCCAGACGGGAGGTAGGAAGAGGAGCTTATCTGAGCAGGCGGGTGAAAGGGAACCAGCCGGGTCGAGGACACGTAGGTAGAAAGGGCCGGGGGTAGGGGGGGGGAAAGGTTTTGGACGACGGGGGGGTGACGCTCAGCTACGTCGAATTTTATGATGAGAGGTTTGGTTTGCTTTCGCTGGGAATACCACACTGGCGCTTGACATTAGAGAAAGGAAAAAAAAAGGAAAGGAGCGGAAAAAAAAAAAAGAGTGAATAGAGGTCCTTAGGGAAGCAAACCAACTAAATTGAGATAAAATAGCTCGAATACCCTGCCAGGGAAACCGCCCCGCCTCACTACAAGTGGGCCTTGGCTCCTAGAAGTCGAGAATGAAGGGGGGAAGACGCAAAACCGCAGCCGAAGGAAAATTGTAATGCCAAAGCCGTCGTGCCGGTCGAGATTAAAAAAAGGGGGGGGGTGTTTTTGCAGGAAGGGAGCACAGAGGTGGGACCGAGGCAATGGAGGAAGAAGTTGGGAATGGGTGACGCAGACGAAGAGGACTGCTGGGGGTGGATAAAGATGTGCTTCAACTTGTTAGCGAGAGGAATCGCTTTCGTAATAGAGACCCTCAAGCCGGTAGTGAAGGGGGGGATGTGCTTGCAACCCGGGAACTATGAAACTCTTCAACTTTCTGGCGGGTTGTACGAAAAAATCGAGTTGGCAGGGGATTACACACCATGGGCGCGACGCTACCATTATTAAAGGAGGCGACGGCCGCGCACGAGCGGGGATCCCTTCGTGCGGGGAAACATTCGAGGGCAAAGCGGCTTGAGCAGGGGATGTGATGTAGAGAGAATGTAAAGATTTTTTTCGGGGTCGAAGACGAAAGTTGCTTTTGCATGGGGGGTGGGTGGGCATACCTCTGGGGGAGGGGAGAAGGGGTCCGTTGGCAAGCGTTAAATGCGTCCTCCTGTTCGTCAATTGGGAAAAGGATCTAGGGGGCGGCGAGAGCTTTCGGGGGGGAGGGGAGAGGAAAAAAGTTTGTGGGAAGGGAGAGATGATGATGGACAGAAGTGCGCAAAGTTTGGGGACGTTCCCACTGCACAGAGATGTAAGATGGATAAGTTTCAGACAGCCAGAATTCGGGCGAAAAAGGTGCCGAAGGACCAATGGACATGAGGGGGCAGCCCATTTATGGACTTCACGAGCTGCGGATCGAATCAGGGCGGGGAGGGAAAGAAGGGGACTGCCAGCAAGGAGCAGAAGGGGAAATGGCTATAGTTTCACGTAATCAGGCGAGGGGGAAGGGAAGCGCAGATTGCGCGCAGAAGGGGAATTAAAAGGGTCTCTCGTCAGGGAGAAGAACTGATTACTTCGTCCATGTACACGGGGAGTCGAGGCCAGGGACGCGGGGCGGTCGAGTCCTGGAGGCCAGTCGCGGGGCGGAGGGGAATCTGGGACTTGGAGATTGGGGAGACGAAGCGATACTTTGCGCGGCCACAAGAGGGGGAAAAAGCAAAAGATGACGGGCGGAGGGGCATGGGAGGGACCCGACTGGTGGAGGGCAGATTCATTGTTTGGGGGGGGGAGAGGGGGGGGGGGGGTAAAAACCTCAACTAAAAACCGCGAAAGGAGGTGAACGCGTGGCCACGCCTGTTATTCCACCCACTCACGAAAGAAGGTGCGGAATATACGACCACTTTTTTCAATCCCATGCCCTTTTACCATTCCATCCCCCCACCCAAGGTGTCTTGGGCAAGTTAACACAAGGACGCCCTGACTTCGCATCAATTCGTGAAGAACGAAGGGAATCAAACTACGCCAAGGCTGCAGGAGATTGACACTCTTTTTATCAAGACCAAAAGTGTAGACAACGGGGAGTCAGCTGAAAAACTGACGACCGATTTAGACGGCAAGAGACCTGAGGAGAAAAAAATGGAAAAGGGTGAAGGGGAGGAAAACGCGTGAAAAACGTCGTCTAGGAGGGGCAACGGAAGTCTGAAGAGGAGGAACCGCGAGCAGATAGAAAAAAAGCGAAACTCCAGGTCAGAGAAAAAAAAAAAACGGGAGAGGGAAAGGGATGCATTCTGTTTCAGCAGAGTAGAGCTGCCTGACGTCATAGTGCACCTCCATACAGGGCAACTAAGAGCAGAAGTGAAAAACGCGTCGAGCCTAACACAAAAAGAGTTTCATCGAGCTCTAAAACTCTAATCAGATAAATAGTGAGTCAAAAAGCATCTACCGACGTTTGTAGAAAACATGATTCAAAAATGCAGTTCTATGCTTGGGAAATCGCCGCACTTGTCGAAAGGAATGAAAGGATTTTCAAAAATGGAATCGAAGGAAGGGGACGAGGTGCACACTGGAAAAAAAGAAATTGGTTTGTCCTGGCGTTACCTGGGACGGGCATGCAACAATTGGATGCAGTCCGGACTTCTCCGGGAAAGTGCACGATAACAAAAGGGGGGAAGGGGGAACCCTCAACCCGCAGAAAGAAGAGCAGAGGGTCGGGGGTTTAACCCAATAAGAAACAAAATGACTACTGGAACCTGGTCCCCGCCATAAAACCACCAGAATCCTTAACCGCGTCGCGGCTGTCCGCAGAAGGGCCACCTAAAAAAAGCTGGGGCGGACAGAAACGAGAAAAACGATCGCGACGCTGTTAAGGATGCGACGCGGACCTGGGATCGCTCCAGAGTACAAAAAAGGGGAAAGTTCCCTCGGCTGCGCCAGGCCAAGAACAAAAGGGTTATACTTCACGCGCAGCGAAGGGAGGACTTCGACGAACGGAGAAGGAGAACGGGGGGCCGATGACAGACCGCGTCCGCCACCTCCCTCTCTCACGACGAGCAAAGAAAAACTCCGAGAAGGAGGAGTCCTCCGGAGGCACCGAATCCATTGAAGGGTAAAAAGGGAGGACAAAAAAAAGGGCGCAGGATCCCGGAGACGGAGAAAATTTCCCGAAGACTACAATCAATCAGAAAACCTAAAAATCAAAAAAAACAACAACGTATCAAACAAATAACACAAAACGGAGGAAGACCGAGCAGGAAAAACGAACAATGAATCGCCCACAAAAAAGGATCATACCAGACCTCGCCGACGAGAAAGCTAAAAATCCCCGAGAGTTAAGAACCTGCGCTCGCCAGCAAAACGTAGACATCAGGGGACAAAAGAGTAAAGGATGAACACCAAAAACAAAAAAAGAAACTTTGCACTGCTCCACAGAACGAACTCCCACAGTCGACACGTATGAGGAAGAAGCAGACCAATCTCACTCAAACCGCGGGTACAAGAGAAAAGGTATGCACGGGCCAAACGGACACGAGATTTCTCCGCGCCGTCCATCGGAGAAAAAGCAGCGCCAATTTCTTTCCTCGCCCTCGAGCGGGGTGGGGAGAGAGCCACCGGGCCTTTGTGGGGTCTCACCGGAAGAAGTGAGAAAGGGAACGGTTCAAAAAAAAAAAAGGAAAATGTTTTCATGGAATATGAAAAAAGAGATAACGCCGAATCAACGAAGCAGTAGGACGCACAAATCCACTAAATGAACCAACAACAGGGAATTGACGCCTCAGAGCCTTCACCCCACGGCGGCGGAAAGACGCCCTCGGACAAAATCGATTAAGGCAAACTCCGCAACCATAACCGCAAAACGAAAAGGACGCAAAACGCCGCTATGCATGGGCACATTGCATCGGGAGGAGGAATGTCGCCGGAACATCTTAGGGGAAGGGCCTATAAGAGAAAGGGAACACTGAGAGGACGAGGGGACCTCGAAAGGAGGGATTCAAGGGTTAAAGTTTATCATGTGGAGTTCGCTTGGGTTGTCTTCCGAAGAGGACGAAGATGAAGCCGGCTTCTTTCCGACGCTAAAGAGCGGGGCGAAGGGTCTACTCGCAGCAAAAAGGAACGGAGGATTCAAGAAAGGAAATAAAACAAGCGAACCGGGGAAAATTCCTAGGGACGTTTTTTCGAGTGCGCGGTCCCGCAAAAGAAGAACACGCTGCCAAACAGAAAGGAAGGGACCATACATCAAGGGGGAGCTCTGAAAAAGGCGAAATGGATCACGCCGTCCAAAAGCAGAAGCATAGAGTAATGAAGACTCCGCTGCTAGAAAAGGCGGCGGAGAAAAAACCCGCAACAAAAAAGGGGACAAACTTCATCCTAGGCTAGAACTCTCGGGGAGGGAAAAAATCATCTCTCAGTGGGGCCTCGGGACAGGGGGGTCCCGTGTACGCATAGGGCTTAAAAAAGGGAAAAAGAAGAAAATCGCCAGGCGGGGTGGTGAAAAACAGATAATGGATAGTCCGGTAATTGCAACCGTCT
>Ga0179593_1398285_pt1 | contig 11984 bp, 18 predicted proteins | sample CZODoug2_1_08_16_FD_185931 | JGI IMG/M metagenome (GOLD analysis project Ga0179593, IMG submission 185931) | Vadose zone soil fungal communities from Angelo Coast Range Reserve, California, USA - CZODoug2_1_08_16fungal (PacBio error correction) | ecosystem: Environmental > Terrestrial > Soil >...
ATCACTAGACTTTCCAAAGGACTGGTACCGCGGAAAAGGGAAAAAAGCCAGTGACTTGCCTCTCGGACGGAGAAGTAACAGAAAGCAAAGAAGGCAATTTTACATCGTGGGATAGAAAACCCTGTAGGAAGAGGTTGGGGAGCAGAGGGGAGAACCGATTGGCAGTGTCCACTCATTTACAGACTGGCTAATGACAAGCAAATGGGGGGGACCACCATCAAAATATACGATGTTGAAGGAGGTTCGGGCCTTCCCACAACCACGTAAGACCAAAGGGTAATTAATCTCAAAAGAAAAGGGGGACCGTCTAAAAAAAGGCCGAGGCGGGTAACTTACCAGTTATAAACGGGGGGATCCACCGAAGCTTAAACTAATCTCTGGAAAAGGTAAGGGTACTCCTAACCGCTAAAAACCATGGGGACTGTTTATCCTAAATATTCTCGACCATTATTATAAACCCCTGAGGAAAGACGACGGCACCATCTCTGTGGGGGGATCCGGAACTTGGGGGAAATGTCGTGGCGGGGGGGCAAATCAATTAATATTTCTAAAAAGTAACACTCCCCGCTGTATGCGAAACGAAGGGGGAGCAAATCACCAAGTAGATTCCACGGATGGTTTCCCTCCGGAGAGACGGACAAGAAAAAGTAAGACCATGCATCCATCAGAAACCGTCGGGCGGGAGGTAAAAAAAAAAAGGGAGGATAGATGCCTAGTGGAAACCTACCGACTTAGACGTTGGTATGAAGTCAAAAAGGGGGGGGCGCTTACTCCAAGGGCACATCGCTGTATAGAGGGCTATCGGGTATAACAAAGGCCGGCACTATGGGTCGGGTAAACGGGAAGAGAACTAAATCAAAACCATTGTAGTCAACGTATAGCGATCGGCCTCGAACAAAAGACCTTCCTTCAGAATATTCCCGCAAACCCCTCAAGAACAAGAGGAGAGAAATAAGAGATGCGAGCAAACAACGGAGGGGGTTAAAAGTATTACCGATAAATTTGTCAGGAGGTGGTTGGGGGGAATTCGTAATCTGTACTTGTCAGTAGTCGTCGTGACATCGGCTATCATTTTTGGAAAGGAGGAAGGTAAAAGGACGGGGCAGAGAGAAAAGACATAGGTAAAACCCGAACGAGTAACAAGAGAAAGATTCAAGAATACATCTATGCCTTATGTCTCGCCGGGGAAGTGGGGTGGAAAAAAGTGAAGAAAGGTACAAAGGAGAAGAGAGGTCTGCATCCGGGTCACATAGATAGAGAAGGGGGTTCTTTTGGGGGGGGAAAAATGAGAGGTAGGGGGGAAAGTTGGCGATGTCATAGGACGGAAGAGAGTGGGGGCGTCTGGAAGAGGCCGGTACCCATGTGCATAGGGGGAAACTTCTTGGGCTCAGAAGAGGGGTTCGGGAGCCAGGCGGGACTGGGCAGTGTCCTGGAGAGGAAGTGGGAAAACGTCACCGTTGTAGAATAAAACAGCGGGATACGTAAAAGGAAGATTTTCCGGGGGCCGGGGGGATGCATTAGTGAGAAGCAAGAAGGGTCCTAGTACTCTTGGAGGAAAAAAAAATGTCCCACGTCCGGGAGTTGGCAAGCTCAGGGGAGGGGAACCGGAATTTCCTTAGGGAGAATTGTGAGAAATGTGGAAGAACGTGGGCACGGGTAAGGTATGCCCGCCTCTCGGAGGGGGGAGCTTAGAGAATAGAAAAGGGAGATAGAAGGCACTATTTTCGTTGGGAGGGAAGGTGTTTCATTCAAGAGAGAAAGTCCCCGATCTTAATGGGTGGGAACTTGAGGGTATCACTCTCACCAAAACCATCCACCATAGGAAGGGGCATTTGAACAGAGGGAAAATGGTATTTTGCCATCTGCGCCCGAAGTCAATCCCTTCTTACAGGTCTCCAAGAAAACCGATGAAAAACCGATAGGGTAAAGGTCGGCTCCTAGAGGGAAAAGAAAAAGGGAGTGAGGGGACGGCGTGTACAAAAAGGAAAGATATCTTGATTCTTCCTGGGGGAAGGGGTGGTACGGATAAAAAAAAAAATGCAAGATGATAACCAAATGGGGGGGGGAATGGGGGGCGTTTTGACTCGGTTTGTGAGACCTCTGACTGCAGGAAAAATAGAATACTACCGCAAAGGCTGAAATCGGTGGGGTTCAGCTCAGGTACGGGGGTAAAGGGGGAGGAGCTTTCAGGAATAACACTTTAGCAGGATATATGGAAAGACGGGGCCAGAACAAGTTGGGGGGGGTGCGGACTGTGACCGCGTCGGCTCAAGAAGGGGTTAAAATCTCGAAAAAGGGGGCGGGGTGGAGAAAATTACGACATATAGTGCTTGGTTTTGAAAGCCCACAACCGATGTCGAGGTCACCAGGGAAAAGATATCCGTCAGGGTTATAGGCTGGCAGAGATGGGCCAGAACTGAGGGAACAGGGAGAAAGTTCTTGCAGATTCTTGCCGGGGTATCAAATTAATTGACCGACGAAGGCGCTTTTGCCTTCTGGGGGCCGAATACTTATGAAGGATGTCCCATTCATCTATCAGGGGGAAGTATACTGGGGAGGGAGTAAATTTGCATTGGCCGGCGAGGTTGAACAGCGGCTGAAATGGGGGGGGGGCCTGGAAACCTGTCCTTATCAGAGGCGCCATTCATCAAGGTATCAATTTTAACGGACTCTGGACGAGAGGTCATTCCGGGAAGAATGGCAAAACGCATAGGGTGTGATTGGTGGGATTAGTGAAGGAGGGGTAAGGCAAGAAATGCCAATGAGGCGCGCGGAAAAAAAAACCCTGGAAAACGTGCGGTCGCTGCAAAACTACAACAGTGTGGTGTAGGGTTGGGGACCGAAAGGGAAAGGGGACTTGGGATTTGAGTTCTTTCAAAAAGCTCCTTGGTCAGGGTGGTCCAAAAGATTTGACATAGGGGGGGGGAGGCAGAGATTGCCAGGGGGGGTTCTGCCGGCTCGAGGAAAGAATACTTTCTCAAAAAAAAATCATAATTCGCATTGGAATTCTTTGACCAAGGAACGGGGGGGCCACCAACGATGGTACTGAAAAGAATAAGGGACGCAATTTTCCGGAATCAGGTATGCTAAACTGGTGCAAAGGAAATGCGTCAAAAAAACAAAAGCAAAGGAGGAGTCAACGAGATGAACTCCAAAACTCCCATGGGCAGTGCAAGCTGAAGGTCACGGCTAGGAAAATGAGGTCTAACAAGGGGAGTCTGGAACTCACGGTTTGTAAAATAATTCCAATAAAAAAGAGGGATATGGTGGGAAGGACAATGCTTTCCTCGCCAGACTAAAGGCGGAAGAACGGCGTTACCGGAAACCCCGGGTGCAAGGGGGGGGAGGAAGAAAAAAAGATACCAAACAACCCAAACCCAAAAAGCAATACTATGCGGGCACACACATCAAAAGTGGTCAACACCAAACCCACCACCTGGGTATTTGTCAACGGAATCACGCGCCATTCCGTTTGGATACATAACTCTCTCTGTGAAGGAAAATAAAAAAAGGGTGGAAGGGGGGTTATGCCAGAACAACACCGTCTAAAAGAACTCAAAAAACACATACACCAAGGGGATATGGTATAACCTAGCGCGCCATTACGAAAGTTGTCTATGATGGGGGAGATAGGCAAGTGGTTACAACCCCTCTCTACCCTGTTCAATTCAGTGTTCCAAACTCGAATCACCAGATGAACACGTATACGCAAATTTATAAATCATTGGGTCAGAACCTGTAAAAAAAGAGTTCTGCAAAAAAAGCGCCTTTCGAAGTCACTGATACAGAACGGCAGAAAAGAAACTGACGCACCTACTACAGGTCTAAGTGCAGGGAACGATCCTCCTAGCAAAAGTCCAAGGGGAGGGAAGGGGGGGCAAGGGGCCGGAACATGTGGGTGGAAAAAGATCTATGGGTCACCCAATTGTTGATGTAAGAAAAAAAGTAGATCAGGGAGGGCGTCAAATTTCAACCATTTTGGGTAGTCATGGACAAGGGCTTTTCCCTAGGAGAGAGATCGAGCCGGGCCTCGAAAGCTTAATAAACAGGTGAAAAAAAAAGCGGAACGCATGGAAGAAAAACTGGGGCGCACTGTGGCGGTCATTCTACCGGGTGTTCTCATGGTGCAGGCAGAAGGAGAAAAAAAAATAAAGACCACACAAACCTCCTCCGGTGCAGAATCACCTGAATGTGAAAAGGGGGAGGGTCTCACCAGCGATGAAACAGAGACTAAAGGGGACGGAAAGAGAAATGACCCTCCAAGACATGAGGCAGCCAAAACGCTGGGTTAATACCGACGTGGGATCACAAAAAATAAAGTCCATTGGATCATCGGCGCCAGTTTCAAAACATTCCGATCAAGAAGGGACAAGAAGGGAAAAGCCGGGTTAAAAAAAACGGGCTGGGTAAAGGTACAAAAATGATGTGCGCAGCAGGCGTGCTGGGTAATATGGCCTTTCACAAAGAGGTAAAAAAAGGAAGAAAAAAAAGGGAAGATCAAAAAAGATGCAGGTCAGTATAACGCGTGCCCGCCCACGGCGGGGGATGAAAGGAACCAACAAGGGAGCAACTCAAAAAATAACACCTGGACCCAACTTCAAACAAGAAAATTGAGCGCATCGTTAAACAAAAGGGGGGAGCCGAAGATAGGCAAAATAACCAGGCGGACAGGGCCCGAAAAGTACTCGGACCGGATGATCAGCGATACAAGTAAGAAGGACAGCACAAAAAAACCATAAATGCAGTTGAGCCGAGGGGGGATACAGAGCTAGCCGGGAATTGGGGGAAAAATGACATGAAAATCGGTCAAACTTGCCCTTGCCGAACAAGGGCAGGCGACAAATAAGGCAAGTGTAAACAAAACAGACTACGTGCGTTGCGTGCGTTGGCCTCCCCCCCCCCAAGCAGGGAAAACCGTATGATGGTTCTTTCTCATTTCTAATAAAAAAACGACTGAGACAAATAACGAATGCCGTGCGCAACTGCAACTACCTCTATGTTCCCACCTGCTTTGGGAAAAAGAAAAGGATAGAGAGGGAAATAGCATTCAGTAAAACCAAAGTCAAAAGGCACTAATCCCGAAAGTTCTGATCTGTCTGAAAAAAAGAAAAACCGGAGGTAGTAGGCATAAGATTCAGAATCCCGGGGTACCGGAGCGGAGAAGGGTCTACAAGTGGAGCGGAGAACACGATTGCACTCGAGCAAGATTCGCTCACAGGAGGTAAAGGACTGGCTTATATCACAGGAGGGGAAAAAACTATGCTGGAACTTCCGCTGGGAAAAAAGGTGCCTTAAACAACGGGGGGGGAGGGAGGCGAGAGCATAAGAAAGGGAAGACCGCCGCAAACCCCTCATCGACCCGATTAAAATCGAAAATCAGTAGAACTCACACCACAACGGGAAGGGATTATGAAAGAAGAGATATAGTCGCGGTCGAGAATGTTTTGAGGGCTGTCAGGTGCATTATTTGGGAGGGGGAAAAAAAAAAAGAAAAGGAAAACGATGGGCGGGGAAAGTGTCAGATCCGCCCGCTCAAAAATGGGTTTCAATGTCTACGGGGCGCAGGAAGGGGGAGAAGGTTCAAGCCATAGATCAGTCTGCCGCCGTTGGGGAAGGGCAGTAATCAAAGTCGAAAGAGAAGTATATCCTTAAACAGAAGATTCCCATAGCGAAAAAGGCAGATGGGGGTTACTTGAAATACCGGAAAAAAGGAGGCGCAGGGGTGATCTACGAATCCGTGACGAATTAGATGACTATACCTCATCAGGGTGGGGCTGATGATAGGTAAGGAAAAAAAGTGATGTCAAATTTTGGTTGGTACTGCAGAAGTGACGGCAAAGTACAGGAAAGGGACGGCAAAATCATGGGAGAGTACAATAGGGTGGACCTGGGCGTTGCCGGAAGGCAACGTTCATTTCTAGGAAACAAAAAAGGGCAGGGGAAAAGGGGGCCGTTGCCGAAAGAGTAGCTTCGTTGTCAAATGAAGAGTGGGTAGGACAAGGATACCCATCGCTCAAAACAAGGGGGACGGTGTGGGGGTTGACAGAGGGGGGAGTGGGGATGATAGAGCATTATACAGGACTAATTGAAGGGGCAGTGAGGGAGACCAATAGGTCCGGGCCATGGTGCTACAAAAAAAATCTCCGAGTAAAAAGGAGAGGAAGAGCGAAAAAACATGGTAAAAGGGTGAATTCCGGACTGGGTTCCCGGCAGGAATGCGAAACGGGGAAAGGATCCACAGCTCAGGCGGGGGGAGCTGCTATAAAATCAAAAAGAGAATGTTCCACGGAGAAATTGAGTGGGTGGGGGGGAAAACGGAAAATAGACTCAGACTTAGCGCAACGATAGGGAAGAGGTGGGACAGGGGGGCGCATGATGGAGTGGTTACGAGGAAAAGGAGTGGCATTTTTTTCCAGCAGGCAGGAAGGGATAAAAAAATTGACCGTTTCGACGAACGGGGCAAGGGGGCTGCTGAGGGAGCGCAGAAAAGAGGGGAAAAAAGGGGTTCTTACGAGAATCGCGTCGGGGGCACAGCCAGACGATATCGGTGGGATTGAAGGGAGGGAGGGTGGGGGGGGTTCGTCTCTTTTGGGGGAAAAAACGAGGCCGTCCAGGAAAAAACGCGAATTACCAGCCAGGCGCATCGTTTTAAAGAGAGGGGGACTGGGTCCAGTTAAAAAAGGAAAAAGGAGGGAAAGCCGGGAAGGAAAGAAAGATCCTTTAGGATATCTCTATAAACTACGGTCACAGAAAAATGGGGGGCCCAGGGCACAACGCGAGAGGGAGAGGGGGGTTGGGAGAGAAAAGACATTGGTTGTTTTCGAAATATGAAATAGATTTGGGGTTGGAATCCCCACCATGGGATGGAAAGGTTACAGGGGGGCAAATGAAAAAGGGGATAGTAGGAGAGGTGAACTCACCTTTTTCCTACAAAATACGTGTCTGGACGATGAAACCGTTTGAGTCACAGTGGAAATCACGAAGAAAGGGGAGTTGTACCATGGGGGGGCAGGAAATAAAGGAGTATGAAAGGGATTCAAAGTCGGGGATCAGAAAGTGGAAAAGGGTAAGAAAAGTGAAGATGTGTTCTTGAAGGACCGAGTGAACGACGTGCATTGAAAACCTGTGGGGGAGGAAAAACCTGGCAAGACATCGAAATAGAATGGCCTGTCAAACTGAGGTTCGAGATAGGAGGAGATAACTGGGGTATTGGGAGGGGCGGGGAGGAAGAAAAGGGAACATTCTTATCTCTGAGAAAAAGGCCTTTTCCGGTTCTTTCTTGTGGGGAAACAATGGAAGGGTGGAGGAGGACCTCTACAGGGGGGCTTTTGGGACTGTCCAGATCGTATAGGGAGTAGGGAACCTTGTCGGGTGTCCGGAAAAGACCGTGATCAGGATATCTGCTCAAGTGCTTCTGCATGTGAAACTGGGTCCGGCCGGGTAGGCAGGGAAAGACCATATCCTATTAGACGTCATGTATGAAGGGTGACCAGGGAATGATTGGAAGGAAAGAGGTGTGCGTCAAAAGGAAAGAGGAAAGACAGCGAAATGTCCTTTTCGATGGTGGCGGAATCATCTTGAAAAAAAAACGGATGGGGTGGGGAAAAAACTAGAAGGCCAACCGCCATTACCCAGCGGGGGATTCACCAATACTAACGGTTGAATGGAGGTGGGACAGTAACTGCGTGAGGGACAGGGGAAACTGCAGGGAAGTGTGGTCAAAGAAGGCCAATACTAGAACATCTGGGGGGATTGACATGCTGAGAACGGACACATCAGGGGGAAGGAAACGAAAGACTTCTCGGGAGGTAGTAGGACAAGAAAGAAGGGTAAAAAAGGAAGAGGCGAAGAAAAAAGGACGAGAAAAGGAAAAAAACACACTCAGGAGGGAAACAAAACTAAAAGGGGGTTTTCAACTACAAAAAAAGGAGGACAAAGGAGTGGTAACTCTCTGACCATATGGGGGTCACTCAGACCGAAAAGGGGAAAATATTGCAAACGTACTAAATCTCTGGGTAGGAGCGTGACCAACTGACAACAGCAAAAGAGCCAACTGGGGAAAAAAAAAATGGGGGGGGGAAAAAATTTGCGAATAAAGACAGGGCAGGGCAACCGTTAAATTCCTGGTCAAATCTCCAGGAAAGGAAAATCCAAGAGCCACGCGAGACCTTCAACAGTGAGAAAGAATGGGAAATACTAATTCAAGGACAGGAAATCGGAAGGGCACGGGGTCTGGTCACGGAGCGAAACCGAAGTGGCGGCCTCTAAAACTACTAAAGCACGGCAAGTGGGTCACACCAGCGAGGGAGGTCATGGGCCCACGGGTCCAAAAAAGTCCTAATAACAGGTTCCCGTAAGACTTGGAGGTAAAAAGGAACATGGTGGGATGACAACAAAATCTAGGGAGGTAGGTGACTCCATGGGGGTGAAGTGGGTAGAGGGGGGGGAAAAAAGCGCAGAGGGTGTAAAAGAAAACACATTTTCTGTGAAGTGTGCGGTCATATTAAGGACTGATTAATCATGCCACCTTACCCGAAGAGGTACCCATGTAAAAAAACAAACGAGTATGTGAAAAAGAGTGAAGCAATGTAAGATCTATGCCTGGGCAGGAGACATGCCAGAAAGATCGTAAAAAAAAAAGAAAAAAAAAAACCCAATTCCTCTCAGTGCGGACCCGCAACGAAACCCTAAAAATAGGGGAGCGGTAAGCCACCTACACGAAGAGGAAAAAGAAGGGCCCGGTAGTTTAAGACGGACCTCCCAAAGGGGAAAGCCATCGGGGTCTTGGGAAAGATGGGGGAGACCGGGGAGGAAAAAAAACGATGGCGAAAGGAGCCGATGGAAAAAATTGAAAGTCCTGGAGCGACTGACGAGGAGGGTGGGGAAAAAATCAGTCCCAACTATGAGAGCGGGCCGAAAACCGTGGTTCAGGAAAGAAATGACACCCAACCAACAAGGAAAGACCCACTGTGAGGGGAAGATCTCTTGGGTGGGGACCGACGTCCTCCGAGCACGGGTGTCCCTTAACAGGAGACCGGAATCCAAGGGGGAGGGAAAAGAATAGCTGGGGGAGGCAAGCAGAGAGGGGCCAACCATGAGGAGAGGGGAGCAATAAGATTACTCTTATATCATAAGATAAACAAAAGTTCTCACCAGCTAATTGTGTATCAAGGGGGGGAAGGGTTGGAGAGATTACATCTCTAGACTGTGGCAACAAGGACGAATCAAGAGGAACTTAAAATTCTGCCAAACTGAGGGGAATGCTACAGCGGGAGCGCTGAAATAGGAGTAACAGTACCTAACAGTAAAAGTATGGGGTACGTGCAGAAGGATCGACGTCAATGCAAAGTACCCATCCAAAGAACCGGTCGGGGGGGGGAGGAAAAAAAAAAAGGCAAAAAAAAGACTCTACTAGGGATTTCAGAAAATCCCTCACCGTCGTCTCTTTGCAGCGCATTGTAGGATGTCCGAAAAACTGAAAGAAAAAGGATCATAGAAGAAGAGGCAGTGAGCTGTACGATCACAGAAAAAAGACGTGTGTTCACAGGGAGGCAGGGGGCGAACTCAAGAAGCGAGACATCGTGCGCTTCAAAAAGAGCGCAGGATCAGGAGGAACTGCCTCGAAAAGAACAGAAAAAGGCAAATAAAGGAAGGACCTCAGTCAAAAAAAAAATCCGGCCGAGGGGGGAACACGAACTATCAGGGTCCTCTAAAAAACGCAGGGCGGGGGGGGGCGGGGGGGGGGGCCCCCATTGGGCACCGTCCAGGTAAAAAAGGAGGAGGAGAAAAGATAAGGGGGCAAAAAATCATTCGGTCGTGGAAGGGTGTTGGGTACAGCTGAAAAGGACAGGGTTGCAGAGGGGGTATCGAAGGGGGGGGGGGTGTGTCAAAAAACAAGATGGGGGGAAAAAAAAAAAAGAACAGTGAAAACTAGACGGCTCACATTACAAGGGATGTCATAGGGCTCCCGAGGTTTGGTACGTTGGGATATCATTCCCGTTAGGGGGCGGCTTTCAGGCGAGATATCCGTGTGGACCGCCCTTGCGTCCGGGAAAAGAGGGAAGGGTGTCCATGTAGTGGGACGGGATAACCACACACCACACAAAATACGCGGGGGACCCCACAAAAAAGAAGAGCCGAGCAATGAAGATCAGAAACGAGACAAACGACGGCAAGGAGGGAGGTGACTGACTGAATCCTGTAGGCATAAAGAATAAAGGTGCTTTTGGACGACAAAGAAAAACGGGGAGTGGGGATGTTGGTCAGTGTGAGGAAATGTCCGAGAAGGGAAAAAAGCAAACGGAGGGGACGTGTAGACAATAAAACAGGTTGGCATATGGGAGGGAACAGGTGGACGTGGAACAACAAGAAGGTTTGCTCTGGACTAAAGGCGACGGGGGCATGCAAGAGACGGACTTGGGCGAGGCCACAGCCCGATAGAGAATGTAAAGATAATCTAGCTACAAGGAGAGGGGTCAAGACAAAAGTTGTGAAGGGCGAGGGAGACTGTGAGGAGAAAAGGGGAGTACTCGTTGGAAAGAACACAAGAAGAGGGTGTAGCAAATGACCAAGGAAGAACTGGGAAAGAGATTGTCGGGCTAACGATGGGGGGTGGTGAAAGGTGGAGAGGAGAAGGGGTTAGGCCTGGTAAAATCCCAAGAGAGGAAGGAGGTATAAAAGAGATAGTTCGGGGGTGAGGGGGGGGGGGGGGAAGGGAAAGAAAAAAACAAAGGACAAGCTCGGAGAGGGACGATGGGTAACCAGCATGTCATTGTAAGGAGGAGGGAAAATGAGGGGCGAATTTTTTGGGCGGCGAGCCCGGGAGACAGGAGTAGGGAGAACTGTCTCTACAATGAAAAGCCGACTGGATGCGGGGGTCGAGAAGAAGGTCCAGTTCATTACCTATGAAGATGGTTAAAGATAAAGAATAGGGATTCTTGCCGGATGTTGTGGTGTCTGGTGTTTGAGCAGAAAAGATACTCCCACATTCTCCAAGAAAAACCAGGGCATAGAATTAAAAAAACAAAAATTAAGTAAAAAAAGTAGGGAGGAAAAAGAATCGAGGGATGCTGAAGGGGGGGAAATTGTTACGAGCGGTTTCAGGGAGACGAGGACAACATTTCAAGAAGGATTGTCTCGACTCGGCGCAGACGGCAAAAATTTTTGAAGGGGGTTCAGATACGGCGCCAAACGTTTTCGAAAAAATTGGGACTCTGAACCGATTAGGTGAGGGGTGGAACAAAAACAGATTCCCGGGGTTCGAAACAGAAAAAAAACCAATGTACAAAGAGATATCCCGTGGTGAAGCGGTGAAGAGGCCTTCTGGTGAAATGCACTCGACCCGTAGTCGGTGAAGGCTGCCGGTATCCGGGAAAAGGAGGAAGAAAAAAATAGGGTTGGGAAATGTGGCCTGATACGATTGGGGAAAAGATTCAAGCTGGAGCACGGTTACTTTATGATGGAAGAGCGATTTCGCATGGGTCAAAAAAGATTTCGAAACAGCGCGATTAAAAGGGGGGGGAAACTGTCAACGGAATTAGAGCAAATCATATAAAGTTAACGTCCCAGGGTCTAGAAGGAGATGGAAGAGAAAAAAAGGGGGGTATTTTTACCGGTAGGTTTGATGCTAGCTAGGGAAAGGTCTTACAAGAGGAAGAAGCAGACGGAGGGAAAAGGAAAAAGGGGCGACAAAAAAAGAAGAGATGGTGGCAAATACCAGAGGTGGTGGGTGGGCATGTTTGGCTTTTGGGCCAATTTACAAGTCGGTCTCTTAGAGAATGGTCAGGGTTTAGACGTAAACGAAGCTGAATTGGTGTCTCGAGTAAAAGGCCTTGCAGTTTAAGGGCCGAACGCGGGAAGAAAGAGGATCTCAAGCAGGGGCATTCTGGTGGTACGCAAGACGGAGGGGAGCGAAGAAATATGCCAAGTTACAATACTCACTGGAAGAAGGCAATTTTAAGGAAAGGAAGGGGGTGGGTGGCTCG
>Ga0179593_1399761_pt1 | contig 11984 bp, 15 predicted proteins | sample CZODoug2_1_08_16_FD_185931 | JGI IMG/M metagenome (GOLD analysis project Ga0179593, IMG submission 185931) | Vadose zone soil fungal communities from Angelo Coast Range Reserve, California, USA - CZODoug2_1_08_16fungal (PacBio error correction) | ecosystem: Environmental > Terrestrial > Soil >...
AAAAGGGTCTGAAGAATCAAGGCCCGCGGATAGCAAGAAGGAAGGGGGGTTGCAGAAGACACACACGACGGCTAGGGACGAACATGAAAAAGTGAGGCTTTGACTGTCGCCAAACGAACAAAACCGCGTTGAGAGGACGCACCAAAGGTCTGAAGAAATAGGGCCACATGCTGGGCCAGGAATCGGTTAAAAAAGCCTTGGGGGAAAGGACGCCTGGGCGTCACGGGCGGAAGAGAGGTTCAAGCTGAAATAATGTTGGGGGGGGGGGTGGTCCAATGCTCTTAGCGCATGGCGGGTGGACCTGGCCCCGGGACAAACGGGCGGAGGCGGGAGGAAAGATGCGGGGGCAGGGGCGTGCGGAAAAGGGACCACTCCCTAGACAGGCGCGAGATAGAAGGGGGGGGTGAGGCATACCGGGTTTTGGCAAATAAGGAAAAGAGGGGGTGAGGGGGAAAAAAATGGCAGAATCGGCGTAAAGGGGGAGTGCAAAATGTTAAAAAAAACTGAACACGAACGAGGGGGGAGGGGTTGAGAATCGGAAAGCTGTTGGGGGTCAAGAGGGGAATTTTGGGTAACGGAGTTGAGTACCGGGGAAGGTCAAGGGAAGGTTCTCCAATTGGCCAAAATAGAAAAAACGAGGGATTGGGGGGGGGGGAATAAAAAGAGGGGGGGACGAGAGATGACTTGGTGAAACAAGCCTTTAGGTCATGGCAGGGGGGGAGGGGAACTTCGGGGGGGGGGGGAGAGAAGTACGGGCGGGTTGGAAAACCCGAGAGGAAGGGAGGAAGAACTTTTTTTTGTAAGGTGAAAACACAAAGTAGACGCCAAAATGCCCGTGTTGGGGGGCTATTAAGAGCTACTTGCCAAAAGTTGGACGGGACGGAATGAAGCAAGGGGGCTTGGTTCGAAAAGGAGGGGGGAAAATATAATTGGGCCTTGAAAAACGTGGGACTCTGGAGCGAGGGGAACGCCCGGGAGCTTGGGATGGGCAGGCAAGGAGAAGTGAGGGGTGAATAAAGGGGTAGGGGTTCAGGGGGGCTCAAAAAGAGGAGGAAGGGGGGAGTAGCTTGGGGAAAAAGGTCGGGCGTAACAGAGGGGGTGCACGTGGGGAAAAAAAACATCGCTAAGGTGTATGGGGTTTGCAATCGCTGGCGGAGGTTTGTGCGGAAAAAGAGCGCGGCCCTGTGGCATCGGGATTGAGGCGGGGGAGAGAAAACAGATGTCTTAGAAGTTGTTTTTTGTTTGGGAAGAGAAGGTTCGAGACGAGGGAGGAAGTTCGCGAACCGGAGCAAAAACGCGGGGGGGGGGGGGGGGGGAGGAAAGGGCAAAATCTCAGGTTAAGTCGTGAGGTTGGGGGGAAAAATTGATAACCTCACTGGCGGACAAACGGACGGCGCGACAAAAGGGAAGGGGTGCAACAGGAGACGGGTCAAATTACTTGGGCACAAGTAAGTAGCAATTCGCCCGGGTGGCGACGAGGTTAATCGAACTTGGGCAGAGAAGCTTTTTGGGAGCCCCGGAAAGGGGAGGTGAGGGAACGGGGTGGATTCGTTTAAACGGTGAGGGCTCTGGTTTTCTCTAGGAGGGCTGGATTACGAGAAAAAGACGGTTGGCGAAGACCACAGGGGACATCAGACCAAATTGGGGGGCATGAAAGGAGGGGGGGAAAGCGAGACGAGACTCTAGTTGGGGAGAATAGGCTTCCCCAACCGGATTTCAGGAAGAGACGGCGGACAGCGGAGGGGGGATCAGGTCACTGCTTTGGGAAGGAAAAAGGTTTGGGTAGGCGAAGGGGAGCAGCAAAAACCGTGCAGGCAAGAGACACACAAGGGAATGTCGTCGAGGGATGGAGAAGGGGGGGGAAACACAACGGGTGGACTGGGGGGGAGGGAAAAAAAAAAAAAAGAGCGTTCAGAGCATTCCAGAAAGGTTCGCCTGACGGGGTTGGAACACACTTCGAACCCGGGGGAAGGGGGGTGGAGGATAAGGCGAACAGAAGGTGTTGGAACGTGGATGAGACGAGAATCACGTAAAAAAGAAATTGAAAATTTCTTAAAAAGTTGACCGACGGCAGGGGAGGAGAGGGGAAGAAAACGGGGTAATAACCCTATGGGTTTTCCAGGGGGGGGGGAAAAGTCACGAGTCAACAATTGTACCATGGAAAGAGGGGGGAATGGCGGTCAGGCCGGTGACGTGGGGGGCTGGGTTATAAGACTCCTCAGAGGGGCTGAAAACTCAGGAACGGGGGGGACCACAAGCTTTGAGAAAAAAGGGGCGGGCTGCGGACAGTCAAAAATTCCCTCAAAAACACTGGTGGGGAGAAGAAGAGGCTCAAAACGAAAACCCAGGAAGGAGATGGTGAACGGTGAGGCTGTAACGCGAAGGGGACCCTATGGCGTGTGATTATATAAGATAATTGGTGGACGACGAGCACCTGGGGCTGGGGATTAACAAATAACGAAATCGATCTCAAAAAACACAAGAGGGGGAAGGGGGTAAATAAATAAAAAGGATCGTCGTGGGGGGGAAAGCAAAACAAAAAGCGCGCACAATCCCAGGGGGGCGGGAAATCGTCTATACATCAGATCATTAAGAGAGAGCGGGTCTACCGATCGGACTCAGGAGCCGCGGCCAGGTAGTCTCCAACGGTGGAGCGAAAAAGGCGGCAGGAACGGGGGCGAACCTCAAAAGGAAAAATGGTACCGCCTCGGAAAAACAAAACCAGCACACCCTCAACCTAAAGCGGGATAAGCCCAACAGACAAGCAAAAAACCGACACCAAACATGCAAAAAATGGGGGTTCATGTCAGCATGGCCGAGCAAAATCAAGGGGGGGGGGTGAACTTTCCCAGAAAAATATCAGGAACAACAAGGTTGAACGCCTCACAAACTGAAACCCCCGAAGTTGGGGTGAAAAGTCAGGGATGGGGTCGCGGGAATCGATGTCCAAGGGAGAACCAAAGTCTGCGACAGGACAAATCAAAGGGGAAACCACCAGGGAGGAAGGCAGGAGGGGTTGGGGACACCCCGTCCAGACCCCCTTCAGGAAATCAGGCACCGAAACGGAGAGCAACCAAAAAACGCGCTTCTCCCAAAAAAACGTACTAGAAGGGGGACGAAATCGGTGGGGGGTCCGGGGGAAAAACGCCGCAGAACCGACTACTATCTCTACCAAAAATGAAACCATCAAAACGGACAAGCGGGGGGGAAGGATGGGCAAAAAAGGAACGCTAAACCCTGCAGTCAAAAACCCCACAGAGGGGAGACCGGGGGGGCGCAGACGAACAAACGCTGGGGCAAGCATAAATAACGGCAGGAAACATGGGACAAACAAGGGGGGGCTTGGGGTACAGCGGGATTACTGGCCCACAATGAGAGAGGAGAAATGACGAACCATCAAAGCGAAGATAAAAAGCAAGAAACCAACTCGGGAACTTTGTGCAAACAAAGTCGACAACTCATAAAACCCAACTACTACGATGGAGGGGACATCAACAAAACGAGGCCAAGTGTTGTAGAGGTGAATACCCAATTAAGTCGAAGGCAAACTCGACTGGCATCGAAGAATTTCACGGAGAAAGGCAAAGCAGGTGCAACAACGCAGTGAAGCCTGAAAAAACACCACTGTGACAAAAAAAAGTGGGGAAACAATCAAAAGATTTCAAACAGGCAACCTTTTGGGCGACAACAGTCATCAAAAAGAAAGAACGCGGACGAGTTCGCAGGGAAAAGGTCCCTCCAAAAGTCTGAAACTCGTTCCTGAGTAAAACACAGAAATGGAACATTCGCTGGCCACGAGACTCCAAAGAGCTGGCAAACCCGCCAACCGCCAGGAGGCGCAAAACAAAAGACGAAAAAAGCAAAACCGAGGGTAAAAAAAGATGGAACAAAAAGACCAACGCACTGGTAGAACCACCGTCTTGGGGGGAAAACCCAAACCTAGACAACGGAGCCTAAGTGGATACCCCACACAGGCACACCCGCGAACGACAGTCCCCAAAAAAAAACGGACAAAGAAGAAAATCAAACGCGGACAAAATCCCGCGACGCATTCCACGGGTTGGGGGAAAAAGATTCAATCGCACAAGAAATTTTACGAAAAAATCCTGAAAAAAGAACGGGGGCCCCACAAAATAAAAAGTTGGAACTGTACAACCAAAGAATGGGGGGGGGGGAGCACTTCAAAAACTTTTTTGTGAAGGAGGAAAAAAAACCCAACGGACCTCAGAGGAAGCAGGGTGCCCGAAGAAAGCAATCGCAGAAGACGAAAAAATCACAAAGACCTCACTCCGAGGGTTTTCAAAAAAAAAGTGGAAAAAAAAATCGTCACGGGAAACCTCGTTCAATTTATACACCAAAAAAACAAAAAAAAGAGGAAACAAAAGTTCCCACAGGGGAAGAAATGGCCGCCAAGGAAAGAGGCGGTAAGCAAAGGCGGCATCAAGGGACAAGGAGTAAAAAGGCGCTAGAAAAAAGTTCTTTTCAAACCGAAAAAAATTCAGGGGGGGAACCAACAAAGACTGCGATGACAAAAGAAAACTACGGGACAGGGGAAGGCAACAACGCACTCAATGACCAATCATCATCTCGGGACGAAAGGAGCAGGGGACGGTTCAGATCAAAGCACCGCACAAAAAAAATATGCAACAAACGAAAGGGGTGGGGAGCCGGGGAAAAACAAAGCAAAATCTCACTCGAAACCAGTGCCAAAGAAAGGGGAATGGGATGGAAGGAGAAACGACAAGTAGGAAAAAAAAAGGCGGGCGCTACAGCAAGGCGGGGCCCCCAATTGACAAAAGGGAAAAACTGGACCAGAAATGGGGGGAGGCTGATGAATAGGGTCGAAGTTGCGCAACTCGTGGGGTCGCAATAAGGGGGAACAAGGGAAAGGCAAGAAAATGTATAAGCCGAGGCAACCGGGAGTGCACAGGGGACAAACTGGGCCTGGCCGGCTCATCGGGAACGGACCTGGAATCCCAACCAAAGTCCTTGAGATAATCCAAAAAAAGAAAAAAGGAGGAAGGAGGGAAAAAGGAAGAAAAGCAATCGCGTAAGTCAAAACACCAGGGCCCCCGAGCTGAAACAGGAAACAGTGGCCATTCAAAGACGCGGGCAGGGGAAGATAGAGACTCCGTTAAAAGTAGTTGAAAGTGAGGAGCCGCCGACACCGCGGTGGCCACCTAAACAGAGGACCTCGAAAAAAAAAAAAGGCACCTCTGGAAAAACGTGGCAGGACAAGGGAGAAAAGGCTTAGGGACGCGGATCAGTAAAAATGAATGCAATTCGTGGCTTTGGGGGTGAACAGCGGCCAGATGGCATTTGCTGTACGCGCCACTTAAAGAGGTCGGCCAAGGGCGGAGCCATATCTGGAGAGTGTTGAGAATAGGAGAGGAAAGGACTGAACGGGCTATATAGAGGTGAGACGGTTTGTTAAAATCCGAAAGTGAAAGGGGGATCCGCCCAAAGGCGCATGTGTTGGACTGGGCGAGGGGGGTGAAGGAAAATGAACGGGAGAAGGAGCCAGGGGAAAGGGATTTTGTCGGGGAGCCGGGGAAGGTTTGAGACCGGCGTGGGTCGCCAGGGCGGCCACTTGGCGGGAGAGCACGCGACTGGTTCCTCCCAGAGGGGGCGGCACGAATGGCAAACCCAGCCGGTTTCGGAAGGAGGGGGGCAGGGGACAAACCGGGCGAAAGGGATTAAGGGGGACAAAAGAGAGGCGGAAGCTTGGGGTGTGGGTCCGTCACACACAACGAGGAAAGGCCGCCCCATCGGGGGGGGGGGGGTATGAGAGCAAAAAGGACGCTGGGCCCTGAGCTGCATTTTGGGACTAAAAAAAAGGAAAAGGGCGAAAGGACGGGTTTCGTTGGGAACCAATGGAAAAAACGTGGAAGGGCATATCGGACGTACCGCTGAAGTTGAAAAAATGTCGGGGGGGGGAAGGGGGGATCAGTGTGAAAGGGTGGGGGGGGACGGAACTCTCTGCAAATGTGAGACAGAGAGGTGGGGGGGGGGGGGGACAAAATTTAGCTTACAGAGGGGGGGGGTGGTTCAGATTTACCTCGAATTAGGGCGCACAGAAAGCGCAGAGGGAGGGGGGGACAAAAAGAATAGAAGGGATTTGCTCTGTAAACCTAAAAAAGGAAGGGTTTGGTGGGTAAAGGAGTTGGGGGTTGATTAAAGAGACAATGTGCCGGAAAGGAAAAAGGGAAAAAGAGATTCTTCAGAACCCAACTAAGACGGGGTGAGGGGAAGGGGGCACAAAGACATTGTGAAATCGGGAGGCCAAGGGGAAGCACAAAGAAGGGCGCAGAGCTTCAAAAAGGGGGGGGGGTGCGGCGAACGAATGGGCCAACCAGTACCTTGAAAGCCAACCCTAATGCAACAGGAGGAGGCCAAAGAAGCCGAATAGCGAAAAGACGAATTTGGCACGCAGGAGCGGGGGAGTCCACGGGAGGAAGGGTCGTGGGGCCCCTGATGTTGTGTAAAGTCGGGGGCCGGGGAGAGCGGTTTTAGAATAGGACACAAGATGATGGGTGGGGGAAATGAAGGAAAAAGAAGCGGGCGCCCGCGAACAGCACAGGACCCAACTCAATAAAAAGTTTTGGGGGGGGGTTGCCTTCATCCTGTGAAGGGGGACAGGGCCAGCAGGCTTATAAAATTTGTGAATAGCGCAACTATTGTCAAACTGGCCCCTTGCGGGGGGGGGGAGAAAAGCGGGGGGGACGATCAAAGATGTGGAAACTTGGAAAAGGGAAAGGGGGTGGTTTTTGTAGTCTAAGTACTCCACGTTGGAAGTGGCCGAAGAAACAACAACTGGGGTCAAGGGTCAGGGAAAGGGAGGAGGAGGGCTGAAACTTTCTGTGGGGGCTAAGGCGAGGCAGCGAAAAAGAAAGAGGGCTGAGTTTTAAAAAAAAAAACGGCGAAAAAAAACAAAACCCACTGGAGTTTTCGTAAAGAAAATGAGCAGGGGGGAGCAGTTTGGGGTCAAAGGAAGGGTAGGTACGAAAATGACGAGAAAATACTGTACTGGTTCAAAAAAACGACGAAAAAACAGAACGGGGATTAAGGACCAAAAAAGGGGTGGAAAGAGAGTTTCAGTGAAATGTCCCCCCAGGGGGTGCCGGATGGGGGCAACAAAGGGAAGAAGGGGTAAAGGCAAGGAATAAGGGTGTTGGACAAAAGGGAGGGATGCCGTTCTTGAAAACATTTATTAAAATAAGGGAGCGTAACAAAGAGAGGAGGTGGCGGCGAATAAATAAACACAAAATATACTAAAAAAAAAAAAAAAATAAAAAGACAAAAGAACAAAAACGTTGAGGGGCAGTGACGACAGAGGGCCAAGGAAGCACACTGTGGGAAGAAGAGCGGAAGCCAATTAAATAGAGGGCGGGGAGATTTCAATGAAAAGGGATTGTTTGGAAAAAAAAAAACTCGGAGATCCTGAGGCTAGGGGGCATTTGTACTGAGCTTGCCAGAAGTGGACGCGGGACAACGGGAAAAAGACTTAAAAACCGTACGAAAAAGATCTAGAAAACCAACAAAGAGATATGAAACGAGATATAGGGAAGGGTGGGGAAGAATCAACGCCTCCAAACCCAGTTCAGGAAAAAAAAAACTGCACAAAGGCAAGATAGGTTGAAGACTAGCAGCGGCAGTCTTCCACCAGGAAAGTCCCGGAAGACAGCTCAGGGTCGTTAGAACAACCAGGGGAGGAACGGGGCAAGAAGGAAAAAAATTGAAGACGCTGGAGACAAACGCCAAAACCTCATGACGCGAAAGGAAAGGGAAACCCAGCAAAGCATCGTCGCCATGAAAAGAAATTAAGGGGGGGACCGTAAGTGTGGTCTGAACGCGTCCAGACTTAAAAACTTCACACGAAAAAGGAAAAAAATCGGGCACCCAGGGGCGGCCTAAGATCAACTCCAGCGTCCCGTGTTTTTGAAAAGGCACAGTGGGAGAGGTGAGGGAATCAAGGGAAAGACAAAACAATGAGGAATAACAGGTCTGGGAAAACTCCGTAATCTTAAGAAAAAAAATCCAAGGGAAAGGAGAACAAACAACGCAGCGACAAACCATACATAAGACAGGGAAAACACGCAAAGACCCCAGCCTCCGCACCCACAAGGACCCTGCTCAAGTGACAAAAAGAAAATCCAGTTGGTGTCAGGGCAGGGACAAACACGGAGGCTTACGACTAACATTTAATCCAAGCGCCAAAGGAGCATCGTCATAAAGACCAAAAAAGGAGCCAAAGCACGGGACACAAACGGAGAAAAGGTAATACAAAAACGAAGCAATCAGCCCTGCGCCATGTGAAACCCCCCCCAGGGGGACCAGGGGAAACCGGGGTCGGAGGAAAAACAGGGGGGGGATGAGCCACCGATCAAAGCCAAATGGGGAAGAAAAAAAAAAGAATACGGAGAAAAAGAAACCTCAAGAAAAACCGGGCCCCTATCTCAGCAACGAACCAAGCCAAACTTCTCCCGCAAACCATTGAAAAGGCTGCCAATTTTCCGTGTATATCGCAGAAAAGGGGACCGGCACAGGGAAGAAAAGGCCTCTCCTGGGGGCCAACAGCAAATGGCTCGATGGCAAGAAAAAGCGTTGCGCGCAATGCTAGGAAGTATAGGAGCCATTGGGAAGGGGGTGTATAAAAATTTCAATGCACGCGTTTGTCAACCTCTGCTGAGAAAGAGGGTCAAACAAATCACAACCAGACGAGGAACTAGGTTCAAGACGTACGATCCTCACGGGGTACAAATTCAAGAAAAAACGCAATGGTGGGAGTCGTAAAAAAAAAAACGCAAAGAAAGCGAGAGGGAAAAGGCTCCAGCCGAAAAAAGGTCCTGCCAAGAAAATCAAAAATTCAGGAGAAGGAAGTAAAAGAAATGGCCAGACCACACTTCGTGACCCCAGGTGAAGTGGGGTATAAAGATCTGAAACCGGGGACGTTCACGTAAAAGGGGGGGGGAAAGGAATCACAATAAACACCCGACGCGTAACAAAAAAAAAGAAAACAAACTAAAGGGCAGAGAGCGCGGGCCTTAAACTCACCCTGAGAGGGAAAATTCAGAGACCTCGCCATTTTAAAAACTAAAGGGGACCGGGGTACAAGAAAAAAAGAGCTGGGAAGTGGAAAAAGTCCCATCCAAAAACACGTCACTAGGTGTTGTGGTGTCCTCGCGAAAAAAAAAGCCTGATCCTCGCAAATACGGCCACCACGGAAGCCAATCCCGAAGGGTGGAAGGGCCCACGCCAAAGAAAAAAATGATGGCAACGCTTTGGGGGAGGAATAACGACCCGGGTCTATAAAACTTGGTTGTTGAGAGAAGGAGGGGGACGAAAGACCGCCGGGGGAACAGTCAAGGGCCGCGGGGGGCACTGATTCCTCCAAAGGAGGCGAAAGCAACTGGTTCATGAAAGAAAAGAACATAGGGTAACCCAAAAATTCGAAAAAAAAAAATTTGAGGCGTCTCGGCCCAGGCGAGGGAAAAATTGCAAGTAAAAAAAACTCCGGGTGTGAAAACCGATGGAACAAAAGTTCGTCTGGGCAAATGACAAGGGATAAAAAACCTAATAGCGGGCGTGCAACTCTCCGCCATACACGCCGCCCAAGGACAATATGCAAAAAAAAAAAAAAAAAAAGATAGCCGGTGGCAGGGGAAAAAAAACAAACATGACAAAAAACACACAAACGAACAAAAGGGGAAAGATTTAATAGGAAAAAGGGGGGGGAAAAAAGGATGTTCCTAGAGTAAGACCGTCTCCGGAGGTCAAAGGAAAAGAAACAACCGAAATGACAGAAAGCCCCATGAACTGTCGAAGCAACGAAGGGGGCAACAGGGGGGTCCGCGAACGTATCAATCACAAGCCGACTGTGTGGGGTCGCTAGCACGAGTATTGCGGAAGGCGTGCACAAAAGGCAAGGGAACGGAAACTCATGCGAAAGGTAAACCGGTGGAAGTCATTCCCTAAATTCAGAGAGAGAAGCAAAACGGGGATGAAGGAAAAAGGGAAGGAAGATAGAAAACCCTCGAAATGTCCAAACGAAAAAAAAAAGGAAAATACAGGAAAGCTCAAAGGGGAACGACAGAAAAAAAGGTGGTGTTCGGGCTTTTACGTAGGAGAGAACAACAAGACAAAGATACAAAAAAGACCGTTTGGAGCTTGCAGAAAAAAGGAATATTGTCCTCAACGTGCCATACTGCCAGGAGGAGGGGGGGGAGAGAAAAAGGGGAAAAAGCAAAGTGGGGGGCGGGGAGTGGGGGGGGGCGGGGGGGGGGGGGGGGGGGGGGGGGGGGGGGGGGGGGGGGGGGGGGGGCCTAGAGGGTGGGGGGGTGGTGTGTTGTGTTGGGGAGGGGGAGGGGGGGCTGCGATCCTGTCTAGCATGGCGACCGGGGGAATCAGGCAGAACTGTCAATCACTGGGGAAAAAAGGGGTTTGGGGGGGGAGCGGGGGAAAGGGGAAGAAGGGGGGGGGTTGCGGGGGGGACGAAAAAAACTTCGGCAACTGCAGTGGAGTCAGATTCGGCTGGTGCCACCGGGAGATACGGAGTGCAAACCAAAGGAAAAGAGTGAGGGAAAAGGTGCACAGACTTGTGCCATACACGGGCATGTGGGGGGGGGGGGGCGGAGAGGGGGGGCTCAAAGGCAGAGTTAGGGGGTGAAGTGGGGTTAAGGACCGCAAGGGGGCAAGGGCGCCGGAATTGGACTTAAAAAAAGGAGGGGAAGAAGCGGAAGAACCCTGGCGGAATTAGGGGAAAAAAGGGGGGGAAGCGCGTTGATGGGGACCAGGAACGGGTCGGCATGGGCGAAAAAGATGGGGCTTGCTAGAAAACAAAACTGGGTGTGATGAAGAAAGGTCCGCGAAATGTAAATGTTGTGAAAAAACGGCCGTAGAGGGGGGATCGAAGGGAAGCGCATTTAGCGGGGGGGCCACACCAAAAAACAAAGAGCGAAAGCAGTTGGGTGGGGGGGCAAAAAGAGCCGCCAACAAGGGAAGTGGAGGGGGACCAAGAAAAGGTGACAAAAAAGGGGGGGGGGGAAAAACAGGAAGCGACGCTGGCTGGTCCGAAAGGAGAGCGATAGAAAGGTGGGAGCGGCAGGGTTGCAACGTGGGGGGAAGCCTGGAATACAGACGGGACAAGCGACTGGGTAGGTCGGAGGGGAAGGGAGTTCGCGGGGGGGGAGGGGGGGGGGGGGGCCCACATAAGTTGGGGTACTGGCTTCCTTTGCAGAGGCGGTGTAACAAAGGAAAAAGGGGGGCTAAGGATGGGGGGGCACGGGGGGAAAGATGTTTTTAAATTAGGGTCACCCGAACGCAGGGAAAAAATGGAGCGAATAAACGAGGCGTGAGGGGTGGGGGGGAGCAAAATTGCCGGAGCAGCCATGGGATTGACGGGGTTTTTAGGTACGAAAGAGTAAAAAGACGGGACAGCAAAGGGCCTGCGGGGGGGACAAAATGGGTGGGGGGGATGGGAATGGGGGGAAAAAAGGCTCAGTGACGGAGTAAAAAAATGGGGAAGTAAAAAAAAAAGAAAGACCCACCACAAACCAGGAGGGGGGGCAAAGGCACGGAGCCGAAACGAGTTCCGAGAAAAAATAGGGCCCAGGTTGAGGCCAGTTCGGAGCAGGATTGACCGGATGAAAATCGGCGAAAAGGGGTGGGGACCGACGCAGTTACGGGGGGAGGTTGTGACGTACGAGGGGGGGGGGTTTTTGAGAAAAGCTTTGTTAAATTATATAGCGAGTGAATGTGGGGGGGGGAAAGGAGGGGAAAAGAGGAGGGGGGGCCGCAGCACCTCAAAAATTGGGTAAAACAGTCAACGGGACCAGTTCGGGCCCAGGAAAGGCATCAAGAAAAAAGGTCGGGGGGAAAATAACGCCAGGCAGGGGGGGGGACCGGGCGGGAGAGCAGCGCGTTTGAAGTCAAGGAAGAGTTCCGGTTGGGAAAGGAAAAGGTGGGGGGGTGGGGGGAGGGCGAAG
>Ga0179593_1471109_pt1 | contig 11984 bp, 12 predicted proteins | sample CZODoug2_1_08_16_FD_185931 | JGI IMG/M metagenome (GOLD analysis project Ga0179593, IMG submission 185931) | Vadose zone soil fungal communities from Angelo Coast Range Reserve, California, USA - CZODoug2_1_08_16fungal (PacBio error correction) | ecosystem: Environmental > Terrestrial > Soil >...
GCCGGGAAAAAAGAAAGGTGAAACCGGCAATTAAAAGGGGGCGAAAGCCCTCGGAGGCAAACACTGAAAGGGGAAAGATTATCCGCAACATGGAAAGGAGGTTAAGATCTAACATGGGCGAACCTGGCAACGGTCTTGGGGACTTGGAACGAAAAAAAAAGGGGTGTGAAATTATAGAAGGCGTCGAGAAGTCCGGTTTTATTGAAGAAAAAAGAGGGCCTTGAAAAAAACAGATGAATCATATAAATTACGAAAGAAGCCCATTGTCTTACAAGCCGAAGGGGAATTGGAGGAAAGTCCCTAAAAGAAGAGAACGACTGCTGGGTTGTGAAGAAAACATCAGAGGTATGAAAATAAGATGGAAATAGGGAAGCACGTAAAGGAATCTAGCACCAGACTCACCAACGATCAGGGGAAAGAGTCAATTCCAAAGTTCATTGGGGGACGGACGGACCATCCAGCAGGGAAACTACCACACAAGAACGACATGGCACAAAAAAGCAGGGGACGGGGAAGGTTTCTGAAAAGAAGGTGATATGGAATCAATTTCACTTCAGCCCGGAACAACCTTACATTTGGGGTGGAAAAAAATGAAAAAAAAAAGTGCGTGGCCGCTTTTTGGTGTGCAAAGAAGCCTATTTCGGTCAGTGGGGGCGTTTGAAAAAAAAAAAATCCCACGACTGGGGGGCGCCGGGCCCCAAGCTAAAGAAACTTGAGGACCGGCAAAGAACGAATTTCGCGCCTCATTGGAACCGGCCGGTCCCCGCCGGTCATGAAGAGGCCCTAGTTGATAACAGGGTGTTTATAAATGCCAACGTGCAAATGATCACCATCCCCGGCAACCATTAAACACTGGGGAGGAAAGAGGTTTGGGAAGGACATCGGCAACGACGGGTTAAATCGCCCCAATTTGAATATGGCGAGCGACAAAACGTCACAAGGTGGAGGGAAAAGATGAAAAAGAGGTGAAAACCAGACAATTCGAGAAGATAACGAATTTGGTATGAGGTAAATCTAGAGGGGGTGCACAGCGTTGATCGGATTGCGGGAATGGCATTCAAAAAAAAACCAATACGTGGAGAGTTGAATGCTACCCAGAATTCCACCGCCGGTCGGCTTTTGGTAAACTCCCACCAGGAAAAGCCCACTTTAGTAACAACACGCCTTTCGGGCCGTTGTTGTCAGGCCAAGCAAAGGGGGGGAATCTCACGGGTCTGGTCAAAAAAAGCAAAACGCAGGCCAAATGCGGTTGGAACGCCTAACCATGGTGCCTGGGGGGGAAAAAATCCACTGTTGGTAGGGGGGGGCAATGGGACACCGGCGGGCGCGGGTTGGAAATGCCCTGAGAAGGATTTCACTTAAAAGGGGGGCAGGGAGGAAAATGAGGAAAAAGAAGTTTGTTTTTCGAAAAAAAAAGAGCACACAAAAAGGGGTTAACAGACCCAAGAATCGATGGCTGGAACCAGGAAATATAACAGAGACACAGATATTAGTGAAGGGACACCAGAAAACACCATGACCGCAGTTCACAGCTAGGGAAAGTCAGTTTAACGGACACCACCAAAGAACTGGCCCAACACGAAAGGATGCGGAAAGGAATATCTTGAAGTCATGTCGAACAAAAGGGATCCAGAGGTCGTGCCAACCTCATATAGGGAAACAAGAACGGTCAGAAAAAAGAAAGAGGGGAAACCCCACGAAAGGAAACCTTGGTCCCATTGTGTCCACGCGGGCAGGGCGCCGCGGAAATTACGCACGCCAGAAAGAAAAACAAAAAAAAAAACACCGGGTGGTAGCCTTAACAAAACATCCCGGAAAATTACCAGAGAATGGCGGGAAAGTGATGCATGGTGGTACCTCAACAGCAGGACAACAAAAGAAATAGACCCAGGGGGAAGGGAAAAGGTTGTTCAGGAACGGAAAATAGTTGTGGGCCACAAGCAAGGCAGGTAGCAAAAGAAACTTAAAAATCGAAGAAAGTGGGACGGGGAAATGCTTGACAGAAACGTAAAAGATCCAGCCTTTTCGGAATGGGGAGCAAGAAAACCAACAGAAAAGAGCTCCCCCTGGAGGGGGGAATGAAACTTTTGAGGGCTGAAGAATCCTTTTGAAACAAGTTTTACAAAAGGTAAACGAATCACATCCCACGCCCCATAAAAAAACTTAAACTCCCCTAAAAAACGATTCTGACATGAAGGCGTCTTGCAAAAAAACGGGCAGTGTAAAACCCTTACTCAAAAAGAAAGCCGCAGATGAAACATAAGTAAGGCCAAGCAGCCTCCACAAAGGTTCGTGAACGCTTGAAGAAATAAGAATCCAGATCGGCCCGGACCCACCGTGAAAAGAAGCACTCATCCTGGGAAAGTCAGACACCTGCAGTGTCAGGCTTAGCCTGGCATTAAAAGGTGGGGGTCAACAAAAAGGTGGGGGGGGAAGCCGCAGATGAATTCAGCAGCACCTCAGTGCATGACGGCCAAGTTACAGAAATCATGGCCAGACAAAATTTGGGGGACGCCAATCACGAACCAAATTTTGAACGATTGCAAAGCCCACGTAACCCAGTGCCGAAAACAATTCTAAAAAACCATCAAGGGTGCAAGAGGAAAAAAAATAAAAAACAGGAAGGGAAAAGGGCCCAGTTCCCCCACCAGGGAAAGGCCGGGGTTTTCCCCCGGCCAACATCAACCCCTATGCCAAGAACCGGGGTGGAGAAAAAAAAAAAGAGAGCTCTATGGGGGCCGATTGGAAGAGGAAACCGAGGGGCCCCACCCGAGAACAGCGTAACAGAAAAGAAAGGACCCATTCCAGAAAGAAGAGAAGGAGCGCCTATAATAGCCTAGGAAATAGAGTGGTCGAAGGGCAGGGACAACATCAGCGAATTTGCGGAAACCTCACTGGAAAGGAACCCTCCTCGATCAGACCCGGGTGCGGTTCCCCCACTGACCGAAGTGGGCGGGCCCGGGCCTGTTTTGGGGCAGAAAGTTCAGGCAGCCAAGGGGTTTCCCCACAAGAACAGGAAGGGGGCCAATGTGTAAGATAGAAAAAGAACCCACTCATCCCACACCCTTAAAAGAAAAAACTGCAGGACGAAAAAGGGGAAATCCAAGACTTTCGTCAAGCCCCCGCCCAACGAAAAAAAAAAAAAAAAAAAAGACGGGAAGTGCCTTTGCCGGCAAGGACAGCGACTCCCTGGAAAAGACACCCCAATGGTCGCGTTGCGGCCAAGCGGCAAAGAAACATCGGGGGGAATGAAAAAAATGCCAACGGTTGACGGGGGGGGTAAAAACAAGCCCATTGAAAAGGGGAGAATACCCTGAATGGTCCCCCAGAAGTCAAAAAGAAAACAAGAAAAGGGGCTGGCGCCAGAAATTACGCCGCCAAGCCCGGATAGGAAAACACTGGGGAAAGAGGGGAGCAACAAATCTTCCACGGAAATGTTTGAACAAAACAACAAAAACAACAAAAAAAAAAAAAACCAAAAAATCCTCTCAAACAAACAAAGTAAAATGAATGGGGGGGAAGAAAAGAACTATGGCAAAGGCGCGAGTTTGACTGAGAAAAAAACGGCAAGGGGGCAAGAAAAAATGCCAACGGGAGGGGGGTAGGGAGGGGGACCCAAAGTTTCTTGGAAGAAGAAGAAGAACAACGAACTGGGGTTGTCTAATGGCCTAAACGGGGAAACCCCGTCAACGAATTTCATGTCACCAGAAAAAAATCCATGTCTTGAGGAACTACAGGTCATCGAAGAAACGAAAAAGTCCCCAAACAAGGGGACCGGCACGGTCCAAACAACTTTCACCCGTGCCAACTGGGGAAAGGCAAGGCCAAAAAGAAAGAATTTGCAGTTGACGGAAGGAAAGTGGGCCAGAACGTGGGGAGACAAGGAAGGGGGGGCTCCTTAGGAGACAGAAGGGGCTTTTTTTCCCTATTTTTCGGACAGCAGCAGTCGGCAAAATGTAACAGAACGCCTGAAAAAGCAGTACTGCCCCAAAAGCGACTCCAACAGCGGCACGAACCAAAAAAAGAACAAAATTGAATCGAGAAGGAATGGAGAGGTTTTCAATCAACTGGAAAGCTGCGTCAGCAACCCCACCGTCAATGTTCAGGGAGTCACGAGCCCCGCCCTAAGCCCCTTCAAAAATGGCCCCCGTATCCAGTAAATATTTCCCAATGCTAAACTTTGGGAGGTGTTTTGTTTTATAGGTTTTGTAAATTTTTATTGTATTAAGTTTTGTGTTTAGTTGTTTTAGTTATAGATTTGGGATATTTTTAGGTGTGAGTTAGGAGGGGTTTTGGTTTAGGGAGGGAAAGGGGTGAGAAGTGTTGGTGGGAGGTTGTGGTGGTGGTTTAGTGGCTTGTGGGGGAAAATGGTGTGGTAGATGGTAGGGTTTCGGAGAAGGGTGGTAGGGGACGTGAGTTGTGTGGGGTGGGGAGTGAAAAGGTTTTGGGGTAGGGGTAGAGGTGTGGATGAAATTGATATTGGGCATGGGGTAGTTTGATTATGGTACCGAGCCAAGGGTAGGAACAGGACTAGGAGCGGTGAATTGGGGGATTGAGGGAGGTGAGTGGAGTTTGGTTGGTAGAGCAGTAATGTGGAGAGGAAGTATTGGGGGGAGTATGGTAGAGGTGAGGTGAGGAAGGGGGTGAGCGTTATTGTGGGTCAGTGAATGGTAGTATGGTGGTGTGTAGGGTTGGGAAGTGGGTGTGGGGGGGTGATGGAATGGTTTGACACCCCACCAACGATGCCTCGTCAGGGTACAAACGTCCCCCAAGATAAGCAACTTCCGAAGCGGTAAATCACCGAACTGAGGGGCCATCTGGAACCTCGGGGAGGGGCAGGCAAAGCCATATCGGATGGATGGAAAACGGACCGTGCAACCTGGGGGGGAATAGAGGTTTGCCGGCCGTTGCCACATAGAAAGGGGGGGGGTGAGAAAAAACATTGTTTTGCGCAACACGGGGGGGAACGGCGAAGAATTTAGGTTGCCCTCAAGATGGGAACCAATCTCTTTAGCGGGACACGGAGAAATTAAAATAACGGCCAGAATGCAAAATTCAAATGAGTGAAGGAAAGGACGCTGCGGCTGGGCCGCCCACGGGGGGAAAATTTCAGCACCCCAGAATTAAATCAAGGGAAAAATGGGAACAAAGGGCGGGGTGGTAAACACGGGCACATGAAAGTCAGATTAGCGATGGGAGTAAAAAGCAGAACGACAGTTACAAGTGTGGCGGGGGTGGGGAAGGGTGCCAGGAAAGGGGAGGTCAAGCGGATAAAAAAAAAACAAGAGACGGGGTAATGTCGAGAGGCATACGGGTTTGGGTTCGCCGTCCAGCCGCACGGTCTTTCGGTTGGCGCATTTGGCCTTTTTAGCGCTGGGAGGTCCGTCATCTTCCTGTGGGTGTTGAAACAGGTAATACGGTCCGAAGTATTCTACCACACGGGAAAGTCAAAGCCGGAACAAGTGGTCCATGGTGATGATCAAGACCAACCTTAACAAAAAAGATTACCATCCAATACCCACCCCGAAAGTCAAAGCCATAGGCTTTAGCCGCCCTCTTGGGGGTCCTAAAAACCCAAGTTTTTGTAAAGACCGAAGACGTAAGAGATTTGGGGGGGGGGTTTCAAAAGGAAGTGAAAAAGCATTTCGCTGGGGGGTTGAAACTAGGGGGTCAGAGTTTCCAATTCCAAACAAGATGAACCCTGGTCGGGGTCGACCACCCGTTGGAAACCACGTAAAAAGGGGGCCTGGTGGTGGAGGGAAACAAAAAAGAATAAGCAGGATTATAAACAACCGAGGAGGGAACGGAAGTTAGACAAAGCCAAAAGGGCTACATGGGGTGACCCAATGTCCCTGGGGGCACAGTTTCAATTCTAAGGTAAAAACGCGTTGGGTGGGGGGGACTACACGAGTAAAGGAAAAGTGTGAGGGTTTTGCCTGTGAACGTTGCTACCCGAAGATGACAACTGTCAGTCCCCCAACCAACCCCTAACTAACCGTTACCCTGTGGGTTTGACGAAGAAAGGTTCCCCCACTCATCAACTTGAACCACCATGAAGGAACAAATTTCACGGTTGGGGGGAACCCGTCCACAGAGACTTCCCATTTCCCGCCCCAAACGCTGGGGGGGGGAAACGCCCCAAAAATCGGAAACCGGATTCTTGTGGTCGGGGAAAGAAAAACCTTGGATCCACCCGCGACGATATAATTTAATTTCTAAAATAAGAACTGGGGAGGGTGGTCAAAGAGTGGGGCAAAAAAACTGTGGGAGGGGAGACCAAGCAAGGGGGGCTGGATGAAAAGTTTGTTGGAAGGTGAGAACCCAACCTAGCAGAACGCCGCCCTGATAAAGAATGGCCCCATGGGGGGGGGGGGGACGCGAGGGGTCCCGGCCGAATTCCGAAGGGGGTGGGTTGTCCCTGTGAAACCCCCCAAAACCCTATAACCTGAACCACAGCGCCAAGCCGAACGAACAAACCCGAAACTAAAATCGGGGCAAAAGAGATCTGATTCTTGTTTCCTTCCAATGCTTCTAAAGGGGTCTGGGGTCGACCAAAGGAAATGGCCACGCTGTCCCGGAACCTCGTGGTTGTGAAAAGAGTAAGGAGCACAAAAAAAACCTGCGCAAGGTTTGCCCCCTTCCAAAAAAGAAAGGGGGCCGGGGAAACCCATGTCGTTCCCAAAAAAATGCCCGATAAAACATCCACCAACAAACTCGGGGGCGGGACAAAAAAACACCTTCATTTGGGGGTGAGAGCTGTTGGGGCCGGCGAGAAGGGGATAACTGGGGGGGTGGAGGAAACGGCTGTCACGGGCATTTGTTTCCGGGTTGGTCAAATAACCCCGTCAACCAACAAAGGGTATATCAAAAACCTTAAGTACCGTCAAGGAAAAAACACGGGCCTGCTTAAAGGTGCGGCCATGCCCCAGATACCCGAAAAAGCGAGTAACCCCGGAGAAGTCTGGGACGGGGCAAACTCTCACAGTCTTTGGGTGGAGGTAAAAAACATTCGCATTTGTTAATGTCATCAAGAAAATGTACAAACCGGGGAGCGAGAGAACACCATAAAAGCAACCCAATGAGGGAGGGGGAAAGAAAGGCTTCTCATTGGGGGGAGGGGGAAATACACTGTCCTACGAAAAAATCCTAAAAGGTGCCCCGAAAACGTAAGACTTTACAGACCTAATTGGGCGGGAGGAACGGGAGGGGTTTAAAACATTACGCCCCCCTCTAAATTTTAAGAAATTTGGGGGAAAGGGGACCAACCCCTTACCCATGGATTTTTTTGCTAGTGGGGAAACCATGGCGTTCGAGCACCCCAAGGACTGGGGGGGGGAAGGTTCCTCGTGACGGGGGGGGTACGGGTGACATAGGTCGTCCGATTGGGTGCCCTAGGATACCCCCTCGAGGCTTCAGTGCCGCCTCTAAAGACAACCGAACACTGAAGCAGGACGTATTGCTTGGCAAACAGGCAGCCAGAGTTTATTGGGGGGGGGGGAGGGGGGGGGGAAAAAAGTGCACAACCAAAACAGAAAAAAAAAGGCGATTGAAAACGAAGGCTTTTGTTTGACAAAAGGGCGGCAAGAAGGTTCCCAAAAAAAACCCAGAAGGTACAGGCGGTGGGGTCAGTTGGGAGGGACGTAACCGTGCCGTACAGAGCACTTCAAGAGAGGAAGGGGTGGGGGTGCGTGAAAGGGGTGGTGGGCCGAGGTGTACAAGGGGAGGCATAATGGGGGGGGAAAAGGGAGCAAGGGCACCCCATGCGCTCCCCAAAGGGAAGGAAGGAATAGGGGGTTTGGGTGAATTAGTGGGGAAAAGGAGGGCGCTCGCCGGGGTCGGCGGGTCCGGAGCACAGGGAGACTTGGGAGGCAGTACAATGAGAAATCGGTCCAAAAATGGTAAAAAAAATGGGAATTAGGGGTCTGGGGTTTGGAGGTAGAAAAGAAAAAAATAACCTCGCTCCGGCAAAAACTGGGAAGGAGGAAGGTGAAAGGGGGGAGAAGACTGATACCTCCCGTGGTAACCAGGAAACATTGTAAAATCGTGATAAATCGAACACAAGAAAAAAAACTTCCCTTGCGCGCCTCACTGGAGGTCGGTTATATATCAAAAACGATGGACTGTCAACATGGTTTTCGTGGGAAATCGGGACACTCCGGGGAAGGTGTTCGCCATGGGGGGGTGTTTCGGAAAGGAGACGGATAACAACCGTCCTCCTCCCCCACAACCCGCAAAGTAAATGTCCAAAAAGGGGTCAACCGGATAGTCACCATTAAACACTCCTCCAATAGCATTGGTAAACTGCCTTTTCCCCTTGTCCCCTAAAGAAGAGTTACACCCTTTTGCGGGTCTGACAACGAGGTATCTCAACCAGTGTTCTGCCCCCCCAGGGACAACACGACTGAGGGGGATGTCCAATCTCTCAGATACGAGCCTATCCGTGGCAGCCTTAAAAAACATTGTTTGAGGCACCAGACCACACCTGCAGGACGGCTACGTCAAGGGCCCTACCGGTTGTAGGGCCGGGACCAGGAAATGAGTTTGTAGAGTAAGCCATGGGGGTGCGAAACCTGAACGGTTTCCAATTGAGAGAACGAAACAGGGGAATATAAACGAAAAAAAAGGAAAGGTCTAAAACCTGGATGAAGACCATTGTACCCCACAGGAAACATAAGGCCAAATACGGCACGCCATGCCATCCCTTGTACTTCACCGACAACTCAAGGGTCTGTAATTATCCCGCCCCAACATCAACCAAAAAAAAAGTAAAAAAGTGGGGGGGGGGGGAAGACGAGCGCTCATTTTGGCAGAACAGAAAAAGAAAAATCAAGACCGGGGGTCCAAAAATCAACAGAAACGGATAAAAAGCCCATGGGAAATGAAGTAGGACCAAAGACAAGGAAGCCTCGAAGATATTTTGGAATTAATAAAAAAACAGGGGGAAAAGGCAGCGATACTTCAGTGACTGCCGGGAATAGTTCGCAAATTCCCCACCAGGGGACAATCACCGTGTAAGGAAAAAAAGTTGGGTGAAAAACAGGGGAGACTTCAACCAAAAGCCAGGGGCCCGCCTTTTGGTTGCAAAGCAAGACTTGGAAAAAAAAAAAAAGGGAGCTGTGGGGGGGGGGGGGGGGGTCTTGGCAAAACCAAATTAGGCGGGGAGCCGGGAAAACTCTTGGCAGGAAAAAAAAAAACTCAACGGGAAAGGGAGCCAAGTAAATCAGGGGAAAAAGGGCGGTGGGAGAAAGGGAAAAAAGGGCTCAAGAAGGGTAAAATAAAGGACGACTTTTCTATCGAGGACGGTCAATCAAAGGAAAAAGACACCAAAGGGGGGTAAACCAATTACCTTCGAATATTTGGATCGGCCAAAAGACATGAAGCGACAAAACCAAACGGGGAGGGATTGATTTATGCCGATCTCCGGGGGGGACATTCTGACTAGCCTAAAGACGGGGCCGAGGAAGAAAAAAAAGAAGCAGAACCAGAATGGGATGAAAAATGGTCGCGTAGAACGGGTTTGGTACCAGCGGGCCTAAGAAGGAAGGGGATTTGCGAAGAAAAAAGGGAAATCTTTCACTCGACCCCCCCAGTGACTCCCTTAAGGGTAAAAGGGACTGGGGGAAGCCCATTCCCAAAAGACCCACCGTTAAAAAAAAAATAAAACGATGAACTTGCCGGCGCCTTGGGACCTAACCAACACCCAAAAAGAGGGAAAAGGGTACTTGAAAAAGAGTGTAGAAACTCCGGACAAATTCTGTGACGCCACGGTTGGGGCTGTGCAGTGGGACATGGACACTTTTGAGTAAAAAAAAAGTCCCGGAGAAGGGGGGGGGTAATAGGGGCCACTCGCAAAGGGCACGGCATTCGTAGATCGGGAATCGAATACGTGGGGGGGTCATGAAAAGAGAGGGTCCATGGAAAATGTTGTACAGCCCCAGAATCCCTGGAAGTGCGAGAAAGGGAAAAGGACAGCGAAAAAAAAAAAGCATAGGAGAAGGCACAATACCTACCAAAACAGGTAAAAAAGAATTATCAGCTTTAGCTCGTTTCGAGCCAAAACCTAGGGGGGAAGAAAAAATGGAGGGGGGAAAAAAAAAATCAAAAAAAACAAAAGTAGATTAAGAAAGGTGAGTGGGGGAAATTACAGAATCGGACAAAGAAAGAAGCAAACCGGACGGGTTTAAAGGAAGGGGGTGGGACTGGGCGAAAAGAAATATCGTGTACAACGGAAAAAGTGAATGTTGAGCACACGGTGGGTACGCTGGACGGTCAGGGGCCGAAACGAAAAGAACCAATTCCTATAAAGGAAGAGAAACCAAACCCCAAAACCCAAACACGGGAGGGTTGGACCGGCGCAAGAAACAGCCCACAGGGGTCATTAGTAATGGCAGGTTAAAGGTGTCGGAAAAGGTGGGTGGGGACCGGCAAACAGCAGGGAAAAACGAAAGCAAAATTAAAAGGTGTGAAGGGAAAAAGAAACCAGACACCCAGATCGCCCAAAAACAGAAAGAATACCAAAAAATGTTGCAACAGCCGAGCAAATTCTGAGGGGGTAACACTCTGCGGCCCGCCCGATAGATAAGGTCACAACCCTGGTGGGCGTGAGGAATGTGTTTTTGGATCATCAACCATCAGTGGGAAAGGGGGACGGTTTCCTAAGGTAAGAACTCCGAAACCGCGTACAATGTGAAACTGACCCGGAGGGCAGACCGCGCCCCAGCCATGAAACGAAGCCCAAGCGAAGGGGCAGGGGAAAAAAAGTCTCTCAAAAGCCACAAAAAACTGGGCCGAAATGTACCGTACGCAAATTCAGAAACTCATTGAAGAACTGAAAAACCTGCAACCCACAAATGTACACAGTAAGCGAAAGACAAGCTGACATAATACAGTAATTGAACAGGGGGGGGGGGGGGTTGTGGAACATCAAATACAAACGCGACTCCCCTTTCGACGACGGATACTGTAAGCAAAGGGTGTATGCCAAGGGGCAGTGGGGGGAGCCGCCCTCCCCGACAGCCCGCAACCAGGATGCGGGAAACACAAAAGGGGGGGTAAAGGTAGACAGGTCGGGGAAAAATGGCCCCGCAACGGCAAACTTGGGCATCTCAGGGAAAAACTAACAGGGAAAGTTGGTGAAGGAACAGTGGCTAACACGAAGGGAAGATGTAAAGAAGAAAAATCCTCAATCCGAGTTTAAGGTAAGGGGAAACAACTGAATTTGGCAGGTCCGCAATATAAGACCTATTTGAACATCAGTTGGTTGAAGAAGAAGAGACTGCAAAGAAGAAGGGGTTCAACGAGGGGTGAACCATTGTTGTCCCAGGATATTCAAATATTTGTTAGCCAAGGGGTCTCTAAAAGAAAGAGGATACTTTAAAAGCTAATCTTAAAAAACCGCACGCTCGAAACATCTTCCCTGAAAAGGTGAGCAAGGTTCACATTGGGAAGAGAGGTTGGGACAAAGAGCACAATCCCCGAAACAAAAGGTGGCACCCTTCCGCGGATCAAATCCGGGGTGAGGGGCCATATTGGGAAGATGGACTAAAAAAAAATTGCAAAGAAGCGTTCCCCAGCCCCCCCTCCCGCTTCACCTAAAAAAATAATAAAAAAAAAACAAGTCACCGGGAAAGAAACAAGTCAGTGCTGATAAACCACGAAAAAATCAAAGTGAAGCAAAATTAGGGGAAAAAAAGAAGCATCGCTAAAAGGGCCTGAAAGGGGAACCAATCCAAATCTTTTTGAAAGAAAATCAAATTTTTGTTCTATGGGTAGGTAAAAGGGACGGAGGAAAGTACAGGCGGGGGGGAAAAAGTCAAAATAAAGGGGTTTGTGAACTGGTAACAGGCACCCATTAGGAAAAAACGGGCGAAAGTATTGCCCCAGTCCTTCTGTCAGGTGGAAACCCCTTTCCATGTAAAGGAGAACGAACCAGAAACCTGGGGAGGGCTCCAGTGAATCCTGCTGAAATCTCCAAGGTTGGCCCC
>Ga0179593_1510021_pt1 | contig 11984 bp, 10 predicted proteins | sample CZODoug2_1_08_16_FD_185931 | JGI IMG/M metagenome (GOLD analysis project Ga0179593, IMG submission 185931) | Vadose zone soil fungal communities from Angelo Coast Range Reserve, California, USA - CZODoug2_1_08_16fungal (PacBio error correction) | ecosystem: Environmental > Terrestrial > Soil >...
CGTCCAGTCTCGGGAAGAACTTGCCGAAACAGGTCGGAAATTTGGGAAGGGGAAACTGCGAGGGAAGAGAAACTGAATAATAAGATGCTACTTCACGGCCTGATGGGAAAGAGCCGGGAAAGCGCGCGCCCCGCCCTGACACTTGGGGGGAAAGGTTTTTCTAAGTTGGCTAAACTGCTCATCGCAAGCCTGGGACCCGCTGCACCTGAATTGGGGAAAAAAAAAAAGAAAAAACCCTAACGAGCGCGACGTGAAAGAAACGCGGCAAGGCACCGGCGGAAGGGCAAGCACGCCAAGACGGAGGAGGGATTACCAAGCCATCGCGACTGCCGTGCTGCCGCTGCAAACGCATCGATTAATTCCTGGTGAAAGCGAGGCAAAAATCGTGTGAAACACGACGCGTGCATCCGCACCGTTCCTTCAACCAGAAGGATCGTGGGGAGCAACCAAAAAGGACAGCAGGGGGGGGGAAAAGGTGAACCGAAATCACCACTATGAGTACTAATGCGTAGTAAAAGGAAATGGGAAAAAGAGAAACGAACAGGGCGACGAAAGACTCACGTCGTCAGTGAGAAAGGGGAACCGGGAACGTGATGGTAACTAGGAAAAAAGACAAAGGCCCGGAGGGGGGGGATGCTGAGGTCTCCCAAGCAGCAGGTACAACAAAGGAAAGCAGGCGCCTTAGCCTCTAACTTCATGAAAATCCGCCGGAGCTGTTGAGGGACTGCCGCGTACAGGACCGAGGGAGAGGGGAAAAGGAAAAAAGTCGCCGCGGGGAGGGAAGGGAAGACATAATGATCTCTGCATAACTCGTAACGAAAAAAACGTCCAAGAGAAAATTATGGAGGGGAGTAGGGCTTTAGAGGCGACCGGCTAGACAGTAAGGCTGTCGAGACTCATTCCAAGGGCTACGCCGGACCGCTCTAGATTCAAGAAACGGCGATCTACGGGTGAGAAAGAGGGCGGGAGGGGAGGGCGGCCAGGTGATAAGCTGAGCGGTTCTAAAAAAACTTCGCTGGATACCCTTTAGCAATTGAGCCGACAGGGAGTTGAGACTTCTAGGCCTCAGGGGCAGGGAAGCTCAGGATCCACATTTCGCACCGGACCCTCTAGCACTTTCTGAGTGCGAGGGGGAAGAACTTCGATAGGGCCGAAAAAGGAAGAATAGTGGGGGCACGCTGAAGGAGAAAGTCTGAGAGGTACAAGGGGGAGACGGCTTCATGGGTTCCGTTAAATCCCCCCATCATGCAACTCTGGGGGAAAGACATAAAGGGTTTCGACGACAAAAGAGGGTAGATACTGGGATTATGGGAACCTAAGGAATGAGCCGTTAAAAAACCTTATCTCGCGGGAATCGTGCAAGCCGCGACGAACTCGAATTGGTATCTGCACTGGGAAATCTTTTCGAGAGAGGGAGGAAGAAGAGGGACGGGGCCAACAGAAGAAAAGGGAAGAGGCAGAAGGCCCTCGGGGTGGGCAGCTAAAGGGCTAAGTATTCGCTATGCCTGGGTTAGAAAATTGGTCCAGTCAGTCCAGGGTTGACTGTCTCTGCAGAAAGGTAGAACGTGGAGGAGGATCTGCTAGTACGACTACAGGAGGGGGAGAGAAAACAGTCCAATAGGCAAGGTCATATTAAAAAGACGCAGATGCGATAAAGTATCTCCTCTGAGTCAAAAATAAGGAAAGTAGACCTAAAAGGGGGAGAGGGAGTACGCAGGCAGCTAGGTGAAGGAACGATTACGTCAAAAAGTCCCACTTCTGAAGGGTGACCTTAGAGGAGCGCAAATATATGCTAGCGCTGTTTATAATCTGTAAAGCAGATAGATGGTCGAGCAGGAGGCAAATCGATGCGTCTGAAAGTGACAGTACATTGTCAGGATACCTAACAGAAAGCCTTGGGTAAGAAAAACTTTGAATAGCCGCATCTCCCAACAAAAATTAGAGACAATAAGTCGGACAAGACATCGAGCCAAAGAGAAAGGGGGACTGGAAAAAGCGGAGAATCAAGGGAGCGCAGAGACAGGGACGGACGTGGCGCGCTGGCATCAACCGCCACTCATATCGATCAGACCCAGCTGCGCAAAAAAATCCTCCCAGAAAAGGAGGAGAGCCAACGAGAAGCGCACAAAGCAAATGGATGGAGAAGGGAAAAAGGAAAATCCAAGAGGAAAAGAACTGAAGAAGCCAATCGAAAGCAAAAGGCCTAAAGAGTCCTGAACAGAAAAAGGATTCTCGTCGCAAAGGCGTTCAAGAATAGGGAGGATCCGAACTACTGACGCTATAGGGAGGAAAGGAGAGAGCTGATCCAGAAAAATATCGGACAGAGGAGCAGAAAAACCCTGGTGAACACTAATTTTCTACCAATGCAACCCGACAAGATAAAGGGAGCGCTGTTTACTCAGGGACTCAAACCCGAGGGCCGAACCCGATCCGATGCTTCGTCGGTCCCGCAAGAAAAAGAGAAATCAACGGCAACTTTTTCCAAGCGACCGCCGAATTCATGATCTGAGTCTCGGGCTGAAGGCAAGAAGAACGAGAAGAATGGGGGAAAAAGGAAAAATAATAGAAAAGAATCCACCGGGCATCAGGGGACGAAAGCATCAACTGGCTCCGAACCTCAAGATGTCGGACTATTGGAACTGGGGGGAAGAGGTCGGGAGGGACCACGCAGAGATTGGAACTTCGAGGTGCTGAACCCGAGAGACTTCTACCTTCCACAACTAAACTCGGCGTCGTCTTAAACAAGAATCTAAGGTGATGTGGGACTAGGAGGAGAACAGCGAACTGCCTCGAAAACTTCCAAGGGCCGGGCGCGACCGCAGGGAACCGAGCTTCAGAAGACACAGAACTATAACTCGAGCCACCGGCGCTACCTGCTCAACGTCAATTCGAAAAGGTAAAGGGGTTGAAAACGGGAAAGGACAGAGAGCAAAGAAGAATCGGAAAAGAAAACGCAGATCGACTAACAGCATTCAGCGGCGCCATCGGGAAATAATATTCCGTACGACTGAAGGGAAAAGGGGCAAGACATCGCAGGAGGAAGCGTCGAGCTCGCTCGACACAATCACGCCAAAAAGACTTGGGCCCGGAGATTACGAGAACTCGGTAGAGGCGCAAAAGAAAGTAAAAAGGAGGGGACGAAAAGGGGATCAACTGGACATCCGACCGGGTCACATCCTAACGGCACAGAGGGGTGTCCCGGAAAGAGAAAATGCGAAAGAATAACCACAGCTCAGTCGGAGGTGCGAAGGAGGAGGTGAAATTCTGCTCACGTGGGGAAGAGAGTAATGGAAAGCGAATGCAGGGGAAGGGATAGGGGTTCAGGATAAAGTAAACGAGACACAGTGTGCGCCTCCCGAGACAGAGGCGCGGGGGCGTAGACATTTCGTGGAGATTGAGCGAGGAGAAAAAGGGAAGAATACGAGGAAAGGAAGGTGCAAAACCGGGGGCCGAAAATTGGATCGATCGTGAGTCTGAAGTATTCTTGAGGGAACGAGAGAGGTCATAAAAAAAAAAAAGAAGGGTGCAGGGATGCCGGACAAATAAACAGAAACACTCTAACTTGACAAGGCTGCAAGCAAAGAAGGCGTTTAGCTGGAGGGAATAAAGGTGCAGGACGAGGGGGCCGAGGAACGAAACCTTGAAGAGAAAGGGCATTGAAAAAGAGCCGTCCATCACTCGCGCTCTGTCCTCTGGTCTCCCAATCTGTCTGCAAAAGTCGGTGGGAACTTTCAGGTTTACTCAATCTGAAGGAAGGGAGAGGACGGGAGAGGGAAGAAGGCCTGAAAAAAAAAAGGTACCAGAGACACGGAGAAGCGCTAAACCGAGTGAAGGGATCAGGCTCAGTGGCAAGCCACTGTCATTATTGACGCCGAGATGGACCCATCGAGAGAGGGGAAAAAACTTCACGAAATGGGGGGGGAAAGGTCTAAATATCCCAGGAAAGCATCAAATCAACAACAACAGAAAGGAAAAGAAGGAAACGGAAACGAGATGTACCCTTGGAACATCAAGTTGAAAATGGAAGTGGTTCCTATACTGCTAAAAATGTATAAGGAGGAATACTGAAAGGGGCGAAGTCTTCACGGACGCCATTCAGAAGCGGCGGCGCCGCCCGGAAATGGTGTTGTTTTGATGTACGAGTCAGAATCGCAGGGGAAGGTGCCAAGCGAGGAAAATGAATGGGTTAAAACACCGCCAATTGCTAAAAGGAGAAAGGCGAAAGGGAATTGGTCCTAACAAAGTCATCAGCGTCGGAAGGAGTAAGGCCGCGGGGAAAAAGTCGTAGGTAGGACCTTCTACAGCACAGACTAAAACTAAAATTCATGCAAACAGCACTTCCCGTTAAAGTATGAAGAGCTGAATCAAAAAAAGGGGAAGTGATGAAGCGAGAGGGCACAAACACCTTGTTACCGGGGCAAAAAGCCCGATCAAAAAACACCCACACGGGGTAGTAAACCAACCGGGGGGAATGCCAAGCGTGAAGAGAGATGCGTGCAATTATCGAAACAACAAGCTACTCAAAGCGCGGCGGAGGGACTTGAGCCTGGGCAACTTAGGGGGACGTACGGAAGGCTCGAAAAAGGAAGGGAGTAGGGCGGAGGGAGCCAAAGCGCGGGGAAAACAAAATGAGCGCCGCCAAGGGGCCAAGGGACTTCACATGGGAATCAGACTGACAAGAGAGGAAAGGAGTGGACGGAGGAAAGAACCCACGGTGAAACAAATGAAAGGAACCGGGGCCGGCTCAGAGACAACGGCGCGAACACTGGGGAAGCTCGGAGCAATGGCTACCTGGCGTTCTCGTGAAGCGAGGAAACAAGTAGGCGGGATTGGGGCGGTGCGTTCTAGAGAGGCACGATCAAAGGAAGGAGCAGAGCGTGCAAATGGGGACGGCATGCGGCGCCGACCCTAATAGCCGCAACGCCCGCGCTGTGTGTCGGAGGATGGATGCCGAGGGCGTCTAGGGGGGGAATCTCGAAAGGCTCGGGCAGCAAACCCGGACGCACGTCGAATTGTGCCTGAGGGAGCAGGGCGAACGGGCGATTCGAGCAGATGGCAAAAAATTAGCCGGGAAAAGACGAAATCCATGAGGGCTGCGCACTCAGGAAGGGACCGTGGAACAATGCCTGGGTCGCGATAACACAGACCTTCGAGAGTCGAGACTACGAGATATATGGGGGGGAGCGTAATTCGCAGGAGAGCTTGAACACCTCGACAAAAGCGGACCGGAGGGGGGGAAAAGTGAAAGCCGGACCCCACGGTGACAACACGCAACATCTCACAGGGGCGAAAAAATCACGGGCAGGATCGCGGCTGATGTTCACTGAGCGCAGAGGAGTGTGCCGAAAGAGGGAAACCCTGAGCATCCTGAGGATAACTAAAATACAGCCGCACTAAAAAGAAAAAGGTCAAACCTGGGTCTAATGGCCAGAGCGTACTTGCAGACGAGGCGGTGCCGACTAAGAGAGGATCGGGGGGGGATACGGCAGCGGGGGAAAGCGTGGAAGGCACCGAAAGAGAGAACGCGCATGCCTGGGTATGGGGCCTCATCCAGGCGTAGGAAACTTTCGCAATGACCGTGTGGGACGGGATACGAGGAGCGAAAAAGGGGCATGCAAAACCAGGAACAGGGGCGGAGAAGCAAGTAAAAAAGATTACGCCGGCATGCGCAAAGCCCATTGATCTCAGATTGGATGGTCCTCGGACTGTCGCAGGGAAAAGTTCGATGGGGATGAGGCGGCAGCTCGGACTCCGGGGGAAGAGTAACAGTCGCACACTCCTGAGAATGGGCAGTAATAAAAAGAAGGAGTGAACAACTCACGCTGCTTGGAGGCGACTGCTGGGTCTGGGGCCCTCCAGATTCTTGATACTTGAGGCAATAAAACCGAGATTCGGCTTCGCCAAAAGGAAAGTACCGGAGGAATCGCGAAGATGACGATCGTCTAAAAGAAACTAAAGGGGCAAAAAGCGCGTCAGATGCAAGCATCTCTTAAAAAGAAGGTAGACTATGCTGATCAAGACAGCCTTCGGAAAAGGGCTGGAACGATCGCTAATAAGTGAAAAAGCTCCGCGTACAAGGTAGGCAAAAGGTGGGGCGCAGAGGGAATCAGGTGATAAAAAAGCCGATCCATAAAAAATTGACCGACTCCCAGCAGCGAGAGCACAGACTCTAGTCAGCTACGCACATAAGAGGACTGGGCAAAAAGGGGGGACGAAAAGCAAAAGAACAAGACGCAGAAGCAGAAAAAAAGCGGGAGGAAAGCAAGCGCCGAGAAACCCAAGAAGTGAGAAAGCTCGAACGCAGGCGGACGCCACGGGAAAAAGAAGGGGGAGAAAGCGGAAGTAGCCTGACTGGGACTGGCAGGGGGGGGGCCTCAAATGGGAAAGCTCGGGATAAAGACACAAAAGCGAACCATGGCAAGCAGCCGCCCCTGTATGATTACAAGAAAATCAAGCGAAGCAACCTCGATCTCGAGGAGGCAAGATCAAAAAGAGGCACGGAGGCCAAAAAGATGCTGAGAAACCCGATCGAAGGAACTCGGGGCAGACGAAAGGGTGCAATAATACGGCCGCAACTGTCGTGCTGGCCCCCTGAGTGATCGCGGCAGGGAAAGAAGGGAAAGAAGAGAGAACAGAGGGGAAAAGGGGCAGCAAAATAACGGCGCGAGCCCTGTCCATCATCTCTCAGGAAGATTCTCGCGAAAAAAGGAGGATTTTTTCGAAACGGTGGGGAAAGGGGGGCCGGAAATTCACTGCGGGGAAAACACTAGCCGCAGAGCACTAAAGTTGGACGGAAAACCCAAGAGGAGACCTTCCAGACAAGATACGTCGTCGACTTCCTCTAGAAGGGGATGTTGCCATAAAGAAACCCATGCTTTCTACCAGGGAAAGGAAAACGTGCACGACGCTTAAGGGGGGTAAGAGAGCTTAGACCCGGCCTACACAAGGGGGAAGAGAAGCTTCGAATCTTCCCGAAAGAAAAGAACTAAAAATCGCACTGAGAAGCGGGTGAAAAACAGGAAGAGCAACGGAAGCCATAACAAAGCAGCGCAAGAAGACAAAAAACCCGTCAGGAAATCTGGATCGCTGATCGACGCGCTGCCTCCAGTAAAGACTCATCAGAGGAGCGTCAGAAAACAAAGCGGGGGGACGCAACAGAAAGAGAATGGCATACTTGTAAAAGGGCGCTTTCGATAAGAGGAAGAAAAGCACAAGCAAACCAATCCAATCTCGAAGAAGGTGAAAAACCGACGCCGAACGAAAGACAGAAAGTGAATCGATGCCGCGGGGGCGGGAAGAGGGGAAAGCTCGAAAAAGGAAGCTGAGAGAGTCATGGTGAAAAAAATGATCATGCGGGGAAATCAGGGTGTAATCACCTGAGACTAACAGCGACGGCAAGGGAAGAAGAAGTCCGACTTTCACATCACGTGCCACATTCCAGACCTAAAGAAAAAAAAACTGCGTCCCGGTGCTTTTGCCGCTGGCTCTATACCACATGGTGCAGAGCTGGGAGGAAAGGGGGACTATGACGCGGGGAAAGCGCGCAGTTCCAGGTTGGGAGCAAACAAGAGTTAGGACTGAAGGAACAGTGTGCTTAAAGCGCCGAAGAAGACACGACTTATTGGAACGCGATGACCAGCGACCAAGGGGAGGAAAGCGGAAAGCGTTAACAACGTCATTTAATCTCTGTATAAGGTGCAAAAAGCAGGTGGCCGGGGCTCCCTTGCAGAGGGGGGTCAGAAAGCAGGTGCTAGCTTAGCCTTACAGCACGTGCCGCTCTGTCACCTGGACTCCCACAGGAAGAAGTAAGTGGTAACCATAAGGGGGAAGCTGGGAAGAAACTCGAGGCGGGCAGCGTTCCAGAAATTCAGTAAATGGGGGTCAGGTCTTCTCTCAGAGGAAACCTACGGGATACAGTGCGGTCAATTGAAACCTACCACTTAATTATGTCCGCCAGAGTACTCGAGTATCTGAAAAAAGACGACCGGGGGTAGCAACATGGGCACCTCCTTCTCTCAAAAAAAGAAGATGAAAATAATACCGTCTCTGTAGATCCCAGAAACAGTGAGTACTTTGTGTGGACCGATACTGAGATGAAAAAATCTCATGGCGCAAGAGAACCTGACAGTTATATCGCCTCAGTCCTAGGTCGCCAAGACACGAAGAATTAAATGGTGGCGGTGTGAGGACTCTGGAGCCTAAGGGGGGCCGGGAAAGCCACACTGGGCGAAAAAAAGGAAGTTGTGGTAACAAAGACCTCGCCTAAGGGAAGGCCCAGAGAACAGAGCGGGACGCCGTTATGCAGGCAGACAAGAGCATCGGGGGAACTAGAGAAGGGATTAACTTAAGCGTCACCGCTCGCGACCTTCAAACCGCCAGAATAACGTACAGTACACCTCGGGACTTACGGCAAGAGGGTTACGCGCCAAATCCACATGGGAAGCAACTCGCAAAGCAAGGACAAAGTTGTCCTGCACGAAAAAAAAATAAGATGATCACGAAAACAATGCTATGTTAACAAGGTCAGCCCCGGATACGACGCGATGAAAGTGTGATACGGTACAAATGACCCGGAAGAGGCCCTGCGCTCTGTCAGTGAGTCTTTATGCTCCTTACTTCACAGAGGACGCAGGAAGACGGGAACAGGCCGACTCGATTCTGAGGGGCTCAAACTCCAGTTAAACGAAGGGAAGGGTCATTTCATCAAAAAGGACCTTAAAGAGACGGAGCTGCCCGTAGGATGAAGGGGACAGATCCACGTAAAAATATGGCCGCAGAGGAAAAGGAATGTAGAAGCCGTCGAGTCCAGGCGAGACCCGTAGGCGACGCCTGGGACGCGAGTTAGGGACAGAAAAAATTTCAAATAAGCTCCGCCATATGGAGGTGCGTGAGGTCAAGATGCAAATCTCGAGGTAAAGGAAGTCGCAGAGGAGCATGAAAAAGGGCGGCGGGGAAAAACGATACACTCGAGAGGGGAAGACAAGACTGCCGGGGTCCTCTTGGAGGATATTCGCTGGGTCAGACACGGAGATGGCAAAACCCGTGAGCGGAAGGGGAAAAAAAGCGGGACAAGGACCGGGCGATTAAGATCTCCTCGGGGGAAAACTAACAGAGGGAACCTCCATGGTTACTCGCACAACGGAAGTGAACCAGTGTCGAGCACAGGGGGGGGGGTACGAGGACTCACTTAGAGAAGGATAAAAAGAAGACTAAGTTTTCGGAGTCTAGTCTGGACAAGCAGCAAAGAGGAATCGAGGGAAGGGGCTCCATCCGGTCCAAAAAAGGCTGTTAAAGACGGGTAGAAAAAGAAACGAGCAAGCCGTAGGGAGAATGGATGATGTGGGGAACACTAGGTTCACCGCCCCAATCAAGGAGACACGCCGCCGAGACGAAGACGGAATTGGCGGCCGGTCAAGCGAAAATACTTTCCCTCGGGGAGGGGTGATGCAGACTCAAGGGAAAAAAAAAAGACAGATAGGAAAATAGGAGGCCGTCAATAAGTTCGCCCGGAAAGATTCGGCGCTTACTGGTAAAAGAGTGGGCACACTTTTCTTGCGCGCTGTGCAACGGTCGAGCGGGGGGAGGGATCGAAATTGGGGGAAAAAAAAACATGACCGAGAGAAGACAATAGGGATAGTGCTCATCCCTGTAGAGGGATAGTCCGGCAGGAAAGAGGAGACCTCTTGAGCTCCTCTTGGCATGGTCCTGGAAAGTTGTCAGAACTGATGGGACATAAGGATGCGCGCAGCTAGGGGTGAAAAAGGAGAAAACCTAACAGCAGACCTTCTGAATGGAAAAACGGAAGGGAGAGAAATATTAAAGACTCTATCTACCGGGGAGGCAAAGGTCTGCAAAAATTTAGAGGAGGGCGCAAATGGGGAGCGGGCTCCAAATTGAAGTACCTTGTCGAGCGCCCTGATAGAGAGGAACAAAAAAAAAAAGTCCTGATCCAGACAGAGGGGGGAGAGCTTGAAGTCCTCTCACCCACCACCAAAGGCAGGTTAAATATAGCAGGAAGCGAAATCGACGCCCCGTCGAAGGCAGATGCTGGAGACGATCTATCAAGTATCGCCTCGCAAAGTGGACTGGCACTTTGGCAAAAATAGAGGTGCAAAAAAAAAAAAGCCGAAAATCGGAGAGCAACCCAGCCTCCAGTAGATATCCTGCACAGAAAAACTCCGACACCTTGAAGGAAGCTGGGGGCGGTACTAGAAATCCTTCGAAGTGAAAACAACTGAGAGAAGCCATCGAAAAAAGATGCCGAAGAAGAGGGACCAGGACCAGAGAGGAAAAGCGGAGATATCCAACTACCCCCTTAATACGGGACCGGCGCCTATCGGACCTATGAAGCCCTGGTCGGAAAAAAGAACTCCAACTATCGACTGAGAAAGCGCGGAAAAAACAACCTGAAGGACCACGTGGAGGACCCAAGGGAAAGCAAAGGAAGCAAGATGAGGAAAAATCCGCACAACAAGGGGGGAGAAAGAAGAAGCTGGAGGACGAGCCCCGGCGTCGAAGACACTAGGCTAGGGCAGGGTATTTGGGAAAGAGAACAAAAGCAAAGGGGAAAGTGCTATGAGTCGGTCGGGTATCTGGCACGATAAGCGTATAGAAGGGCACCGGAGAAAAAATGGGCGGCTCTTCAGGCCATCAATCTAGCCGCAGCTGGGAAAAACACAAGGGGGTTACGAGGTGGGACAGCATGGTGTCCCTCCCTACCCGCGTAGAATGCCTGTTGGAGGGGCCCCGAGTCCAGAAAAACGGTCAAATCAAACAACTATAAAAGTCAGTCGGGCAATCTCGAAGGGGATTTCACTCGTACCAAGTGCTACAAATGTTCAAGGTCAGGTTGCGAGAAAAAAGCAAGGAGGGATAAAAAAAAAGGAAGAACAAACACGAGAAAGAGTCCGCAAACAAATCAATCGGCCAGAGACGAAAGTGTCTAAACGATGGACGAGAGGAGAAAGGACCAGCAAAAATACCCGCGAACTAAAACACAGAGAACCGTTCTCACTAGAAGAGGGAGTGATAGGCAAAAACCGCCAGAAACTTGGGGGGCAAAAACAATTTGCTCATCGCAGAAGAACGCGACGAAGAGAAAAAGAAAAGGGCACCGCACACATTCCACTTGCCTCTTGGAAGAGAAGAGTCTACTGCCCCCGATCACGTCCAGGGCCATTCTTGAGGAGACGGGTAGACAAAAAAGGGACAGGAAAAGGGGGGGAGGAAACAGGGGTACTCTACGAGTTTTTCCTGGAAGGAACGCATCCTCACAACCGCTCGGCGAGGGAAAGAGTGGAGGGACAGGCAGAGCAAAAAGGTGAAGCTGGACCTGGAAACTTCGGCCTTTGAAGAGGTCCCCCCCCAACGGGCAATCCACGTTGGCTCAGGAGGAACATCGAACCTAAGAACGACAAGAACAGGGCGGCAGGGCACAGGGTTTGCGCTTTCAAGATTAGAACTGAGAAGAGAGGCGTAAGACGTGGGCGAGACAAGGGGGAATCTCGCTGCGGGGCTGGCCTCACGATCGGAAGGAGGGGTGAAAGGGGGAAAAAGTGCTTGGGCACTCGAGGGGCTACACGACGTGCTGACTTCACGTGCGAGGGAAAGAGACCCGGGAGACGTGGGCAACGAAGCGAACCGAAAAAAGTACATACGTTTCGGACTAAAACGCTCCGAAGGAGTTGGGCCGCGAACTTGTAACTACCGTCCGATAGCGGCGAGAAAGCCGGCCAGAACGGGGACGCGCTCTCGCTTTGGAAAACAGGAGGAAGTCGTGGAACAATGAGGTGGAGGAAGACTGCACAGGCACCAGCGAAGAAAGCGTGAAAAATGACGAAAAACAAAAAGGTGAACAGTGTCAGGACTGCTCGAACTAGAAGGAATTGGAAAGTTGAAGAAGACTGTCAGGAGGGGCCGAAATTCAATTCCATCGCGATAGGAAAAAGGTCCGACCGTGGGGCACAAGGGTACCGAGCAAGCAG
>Ga0179593_1548711_pt1 | contig 11984 bp, 14 predicted proteins | sample CZODoug2_1_08_16_FD_185931 | JGI IMG/M metagenome (GOLD analysis project Ga0179593, IMG submission 185931) | Vadose zone soil fungal communities from Angelo Coast Range Reserve, California, USA - CZODoug2_1_08_16fungal (PacBio error correction) | ecosystem: Environmental > Terrestrial > Soil >...
TTTGCAAAAAAGGCTCCCAAAAGAAAAACTGGTGAAAAAAAAGCGGAAAAAAGGGAAGAAGAAGCCCACGCCGGGAGCCCCCCAACTTGGAAGGGCCGAGGTTTATGAAAAAAAAAAAGCGCAGAAACTCAACGCTGCAGTCAAAAAAACGACGATAAGACAAGACAACGCGAGGAGACTAAGGTACAGAAACGGCACCTTTCATATCTGGTAACCACATGAAAGAAAAACTCTTAAGAGAAAAAGCCGACAAAAAGCAAAAGATCAAAGCCCCGAGGAACAGGACCTCTGCTTGGCTAGTCGCACGGATCCAAAAGCTGAAGTTGAAGAGGGGGAAGCCGTTGGTGGCCTGCGTGGGGTTTTTTGAGGGGAATTAGTTCTCAAGTAAGGACCGAAAAAAAGCGCTAAGGGTACAACAAAGGCGCATCCGGCCGCAAAAAGGGGACTTTGACGCCAGGGGAAGGGGGCTTTCGTAAATGAGCCGGACGTAATCAGGAAAAAATGAAAGAAACTCGGAAAAAGGCTCCTCCAAAGGGAGAAGCGAAGTGAAGACAGGAAATGAGGACCAAAGGTCCGGGATTTCTCCAGAAGGAACCCAGAGCACAAAAGAGACATTTTGTACAAGGTTACCGGAGCAACAAACACGATGACGAAAAGGACCCGGTTAGCAAAATCGGGTGCAAGGACCTGGAGGAAAAAGTCGTACCTTTGGGTCCTCAAGGGGAAAGTCCTTCGAAAAAGAGAGAGGGCGAGAGTGGATACGCCCGAGGAAATAACAGGGGGGAGCGAAGGAAAGAAATCCGCAACCCTTCCGGCTTCAAATAAGTGGGGGGAAAAGAGAGGCGGGAGAATGAGGTGCGGAAACCGCGAAAAGCAGGATCATTGGACAAAGAAAAGTCAAAACAAAGAAAAGAAGGGGACACCCCCCGCAGAAACACAAGTACTACAGAATCATCAAAGAATCTAAAGGGGAATTGAGGAGGAGAAGAACCCGCGAGCTCGACGCACAGAGGGGTGGGGAAAAGGAGAATCTATTGTCCGGAGGCGGATGAAATTAACGAAAGGTGCACGAGGGAAGTCAACGTAAACTGGCAAGAAAGTGACAGAGAAAGAACGGATTGATGCGGTGCTGCAGAGAAAATTACGAAAGAATCTTACAATGAAAGGGTCTGAAAGAGGGGCTTTTAAGGGAGCTTTCCGTAGCAGGTGACGGTGCTAGTATTAAAAAAAGCAAAAAAAGAGAAACAAAAACAGAAAGACCTTAAAATCCACAAGGAGGTTAGAAAAACCGATCCGAAGGGAGGGAGAAGGGAAGCAGGGAAGCTGTCGCCGCGTGGGAACTGGCGTTCCAGACATGGCTTTACTGAGGAAGTGAACTGAAGACGCACGGAAGAAAACCGAAGGCAGGGTCAGAACCTGGAGAGGCAGCACAGAAAATTCTCAACATCAATGCAAGCTCGGCAAGGAGAAATCGAAAGAAGCACTGGGAAAAAAAAAAAAAAAAAAAAAAACAAGGATACTGGTGGTTGCGGAAGAAAAACAAAAAAGCGGCAATCACCTGAAAAAGGTTTTCAGTTCCAGTTTACGGAAGATCAATACTTGCAGCGTCAAAAAGGGAAGGCAGCATAAACATGCACCATCAAGGGGATGACTTTCGCGACCTCGGTCGGAGGGGGGATCTTACGGGAAAAAAAAAGGAGGGCAAAAGGGGGAAGCATCAGTCTACGGAACTCGTTAACGATAATTTGATGGTGTGACACTCGCGACCGGGGGAGGGAAAGGGGAGTTGAAAAAAAGATCAGGAAAAAGCAAAAAGACGTTTAATGCGGGACAAACAGGCCTGCCACTCAGCAGATCGGCGATCACGCGGTGCTAACTGTCGTCGGAAAGAAAGAAAGGGAGGGGATCGGGGGGGGCAGGTAAATGCGAAACTTTCCGGGGGGCAATATCCTGACGTGCAGGAGAGAAAAAAGAATCGGGATAATAAAAAGGAACCGCCCACCGTGGGGCGCTGACGTGCCATCGCAAAAAATTTCTCTGCGGAAGCTGACGCTACCAAGAAACAAACGGGGAAAAGAGAGATTTTGTAGCGCGAAAAGGGCATCGAAATCGTCTCCGATGCCCGTGCAAAAGGCCGTGATGATGGCGCTAGTGACTTGGAAGAGTGGGGGAAGAGGAAAGAAGGGCAACGACCGGAACGGGCCGGAGTGCTTGCGCCCCAGTTTCCTAGGCCGCCGGCGGAAAATGTCAAACGAACGAGCTTGAAAAGGGGGGGAGCACGCGCGATGAATTCGGGGATTGCCATGCATGAAATCTTGAAAGAAAGGTTGAAGATGGAAAGACTCATGCCTTCGAAAAAGCACGCGCCGCGTAAGAAAGTGGAACGAAATGGAAAACCAAATTCAAAGCTTCTCGGCACGGTTCTCGACGTCGCCAGGAGCTGGGGGGAGGTGGAAAAAGAGGTTGTTGGCAAAACGTACATGAGCCCTTAGCGAGGCCCGTTCTTGGGATTCGTTCCGCCTTCTCAGTTTCATAAGCCACCGAACGAGTCTTGAGGAAAAGCACCCAAGAAAAAACTTCCCTGAGTGACGCCGTCCCCGGGGTGGATCGTATTCCTAGAACGCAAAAACATTGGGAGCCATAACTATTAGCTAAAGTCAAACAAGTGCCGGCGGTCCTTAGTGGATATCCGGCGGGAGTTCATGGAGAGATTCAGGGACGATGGGCCTGAACTCGGGTCTCTGCGCTCGAAGTACAGCGTAATGTCAAGAACTTGTTCATACGCCAAAGGAAGAGGTCAGGAAAAAGGAAAAAATGAACGGGTTTTCCTCGGGATGGGATCGGGAAAGTAACCTTGTTCCCGGGTCGGAAAAAGGGAGGAGGAAGGATGTGGAAAAAGGTGGCGGTTTGCAGGTTTCATAGGAAGGCTCCCACACCGAAGTTCGAGCGAGATTTCCAACCAATCGGGCATTGAAAAAAGCAAAAGCAAGAAACGGACACTGGGTACGTTGTCGCAGGTGAATTTTCCGGTTCAGCAACGGGGGAATTGAACTCGGGCACGTTCTTGAGTCTCGTGCAAGTTCCACGGATGCCGAGGGACAAAGGAAACGGAAGGGGGAGGAAGTGACGAAAGTTCATCCGCAGACTGATCGCGTCGTCCAAAGGAATTGTCAACCACGGACAAAAAGGGCGGCCATCCCTGAGAGAGGTGCGGAGGGGCGCACGGCCCTAAGGCCACCGAGCTTTGCTGGATTTCGAGGAAATACGGGGCCGCACTGCAGGGAAGCCGGAGGGAGCGGAGTGAATGTGTTCGAATGAAGGATCCTTGCCAGCAACGGGGCGCTCAGTGGCAGGATGGGGAAGCAACAAAGGAGTGCGCATCAGGGATCAAAACTTATTTTCAGGGGGGGAGCAAGGAGGCGGAAATTGGCGGATTGATCCGTAGTCGATACCCGGGGAAGTCCAATAGACGGGTAGGGTTCCACTCCATCCCATCTCGCAGCGATACGTGTCGAAGGAATTTACCAACCCTGAGGAACCCAGGTTTGTCGAGCAGAAGGGCAACGAGCTCGGGCTCGAGCTAATTTGGAAGGGTCCCTTTTAAAAGGGCGGACGTGTAAATCTCTAGGAGGAGAGAAGGGAAAGGGAGAAAAAGAACCCGGAAATGAGCTTAGACAGGAGCTCGGGTAAAGGGACCTGTGAGAAACTCCTCGGACCGGGGGGTGACTCAGGGTAAGAGTCGCACGTCGGGGACTTAAGGATGGGAGAACCCTACGGCTGGAGTGCAAGGCGAATCCGGAAGGGTACACGAGGGATAAGAAGGCCGAAGTCAAAAGTTTGATCGCGGGGCACGCACGTCCGTATTGTGCGGACGTCCCAACGAAAAGCAGAGTCTAGAAGAAGTGGGGGGACAAAAAGGGGAAACAAAAACTCAAGCAACAAAAACCGCAGAGCCATCCACCGAAGGCGAAAAAAATGAAACTAAAACTGCGAAAATGGCATCAAAGTACGTTGGCATCGAGGCGCGGAAAGCCAAGCCCGCTAAGAGAAGGGGAGGATTGGTTGACACCGGGGTTTTTGAAAGAAGGTGTGTACAATTCCGTGAGAAGCGACAAGTTGAGAGTACCTTCACTGAAGCCGATGAATCAGTCACCGTATTTTAAGGCCGCGGGCAGCCCCGGGGGGGCGACGGGAAAAAACCCAGCGGGTTGCAGACTTTTCTGAACTAACGAAGAGGGAACAGCTCAGAGTGTCGTGGATTCACCTGGGCGTTTCCGGGCGGAATGGCAGCTCGAGGGGCTGATGAAGCCTACGTGACGGTGGGGGGGAAAGAAGGCATAAAACAGCCACAAGCTGGAACATACCTTAATGCTCAATACCGGAAAAGGGGAGTCCAAGAAAACAAAGAAATTGTTAGAGAAAACGGTCAGAACTTTGGAAACACTCGGGGAGCAAAAAGGTTTGGCCGGAAGCGGAAAGGGGAGGCATGACGGAAAAAAAAGCTCAGGAGAAACAGGCTGCATTCAAGTTCAAGGGGCTTCAGCTCAATTCATTCAAGCACGGGAGAGCGGAAACGTGCACTAGCAGCAAGCCGCGAAAACTGAACTCGAATCGCGAGGCAAAAGGGATTGGGGGGGGGACTTCGGCGAAATCAACACCCAGAAAGGACTGCTTCACGCACCTTGCTGTGGAGGCAAGAGGAGCAGACGGAGTAGACCTCGTCAGGGCATTCTAAAAATATCAGAGGACGACGTAAAGTCACGGTCCTTTAACCTAGGAGAGGGGGGGCAAAAATACTTACAAAACAAAACAATTTTCTGTTCCACATACCAAGTCAGCTGAAAATCGAGGAGGGGGCGAAGTAAGACAGCTGGGAAATTGCGAGGGGACATCATTCTACCGTGCGCGGAATATTTCCAAGTGAAAGATGCGCCTCGAAGCTCTCAAAGCTTTGGTTACTCTGAGCAAGCCGAAAGGGATGAAGGGGGGGGATGCAAACGAGATTGAAATGATGCTCGTCCCTGAGTTGCGAATGTTGTAAAGTCGGCGGAAGGGTCACGCAAAGGCGAAACCGGGCATTCTATATCCGATCGGGAGGACTGAAGGAGCCCGGGAAGGGGGTACGACAATGGTGCACGAAGTCGCCAAATCAGCAACGGGGCAAGGCATAAACAAATACAGATTAGGGGGACGGTACGCTGAGAAAACAGAAACACAGAAGAAAAAGAGGAGGAGGAAGAGAGATTTGGTATCGCAGCTAAGGACGGAAATCGTCTTTGAGAGGAAAGTGAATGGGATGGCAGGGGGTGGCACCAAATTAGTAACGCCCGTGTCAAAGTTCAGAGAGGCACTGGGGGACACGGAAGCGCAGAGCTTTCCGAAGCCGGGATTCTCAGGCGAAAGTTATCACCGGAGCCTTATCCGGCTCCTGGCAAAACGATTGTGGGAAGGACCGATGGAATCACGAGGTACAAGGCTATCCATTCCCTCTATGTCGTTCCTCTTAGCTCACTAACCGTCAAACGGAAATCGACCGCTACGGGAGAATGCTTGTAAAATTCGCAAAGCTTAAAAGCGCACGAGGGACTAAAAAAAAGGGAGCCAGGGGGGCTCTTTTCAGCAGGCCCCTTTTTTGTCCTCGAAAAGGGGTTGTGGCAATCATAAGAGGAAAAACCGCGAGAAGGAGACGAAGTAACTCGGGATGTGAACTTCGGCCTTCTGCTACTGTGCATAACCGCAAGGACGGCGAGGGAGGCGGAGCGTAAGCGGAACAGAGGGACTGTTCTTGAAGCAGTCAACGGTGTGAGAGTAGCGAACGAAGAAAAGGGGAGGGAGGTGGGGCCGCGAGGGTCGGTTTTCCGAAACGGGGAACGCGCGTTGCCTTGGGTAGATCTGCGATTCAGCGTGTACAGAAAGGTGACGGCGGAAAGGGGGGGAAGAATGAACGCCCGTTAGGGGAATTTCGAGGTTTCTCGTGCGCTAGTCCGTAAGACGGGATGTAAGGAAAAGTTCGAAACCAAAGCTGCGGCGGGAAACGCAAAGGGGCTTCCTCTGGAAATTCCCTTTGGAATCTGGACGGAACAGGGGGGGGGAAAAAAAGGTCTTGGGGGAGCGTCTTGCCGTTCGGTTTCCAGCTGTGGACGGGGGGGGGAAACTGGTAAAGGATACAGCCGGAATGTCACGGATATGCAAAGAGAACAAGCGAACATTTCCGAAACGTAAACTCAGGACTCCCTTGCAAACCCATTTGGTAGTCGTTGGAAGGCGTGCAAGTCAGCACAAAAAGCGAGTGCCGTTTGACTTCGCGTGAGGTCGCAAAGGAATGCCGCAAAAGGGGAGCGAGGTACGTTAAGAGGCGGATGTCATCCGCATACCGCAGGTAGGCCAACGGAGTGCCACCCAACTTAAAAAAGATGGTGGGAAGAAAGATCTCCGCCAGAAGGGAGGGTGGGGGAGAGGCCAGAGACCCGAGTACAGGGGGATTCGCTTCGGAGTTTGTCCTCCCTGCGGGTGGCTGCCTTGGTTTTCGTTGTTGCTAGGTGATTGTAGAAATAAAATTACTACGGGGGGAACAGCAAGTCTAGTAGAAAGGGACGGGTGGCGACGAGAAAAACAGAACCGGAGTGAGAAAGCCGTCGATCAAAACTGTTTGCTGTGAAGCAGAAGGACGGGGAGGGGACGGATTGATCTAGTCGCATATGGACGGGACATAAATCAAAAAAAAGAGAGGGTAAACACATCCCATCGAGCGCACTAGACTTTGTCGAAAGCATTTACCCTGAACAAAGGTCCGAAGGGGGTTTCCTCAGAAGACCGACGAACGGCGCGAGACATGTCCGACTTGAAAGAGACAGGGGGGGACGTAGAAAACACAACAACGGAGGAGGAAAATATCCGAGATTCGACACTCCATGGAAAAGTGACCCGGAAAATGAGCAATTAGCGCCAGGAGCGAGGGGGGGAGGGAAAGAGAAACTCTAGGAATTTGTCAATGGGAAAGGGGATTCGAAAAGATCGCGAGATGGCAGAACCCCAACGAGAAAATTTATTTGCCCGGGAAATCCTTAATCACAACAGGGGGGGAAGGCGACTTAGGGGGAGATCCGCAGCACGCAAGGAAGGTAACAGAAAAAGGTTTGTCCGGGGACTCACAAAGGATTGTGCGAGTAAGACCAACGCCAAGGAGAGCGATAGGTGCTGGGCCCGGAGAAGGGTGGAAAGAAACGTCAGCAACAAAAGCAGGCGCCAACCAGGCTTACACAAAAACGCGAATACAGAAGATACTCAGGGGGGGGGGGCAGGGGCGAATACCCAGGGAAAAAGAGGAAGGGGAGGAGGGAGGGCCCTCTTGGGGGTAAGTGTGAAAGTCCGTTGAAAAGAAAGCGTTGGAAGGGGCTTTCAGAAGGACGTCACGAACGATAAAGAAATGGCAAGGGGAAGAGGAATGAGGGGTACATGCACCGAGTGATAAAGCCGGAGAATTTTTTCTTAAGGCTTCAAGCAGGGGAGGAAAATGAGGAGCGCAAAAAGGACCAGGGGAGGGGTCTTCACGGTGGGTTGTGAAGGTCAATGCGGGGGTAAGATTGGCTGGAGCTGGAAATCCGTGAAGCGCGGGGGGGGCAGACTAGGGACCGCCAAAAAAAGGAAAAGAAAGACGCGCAGCAAAGGTTAGTTCCAAGATCCATCGGTCGATAAAACGTAAGTTTTGGGAAAACACGAGTGAAAAGGTTTGAATCGAAATGCTAGACAAGGGAGGGAAAAGGGGAAAAAGAAGAGACGGAAGAACCGCGGAATTCAGGGACGTGCATCCACCTATTCTTCAAGGCACAGGAAGGGAACGAGGCAGCCCGCTGAGTCAGAGGAGCGCGGCTTTCAAAAATGAAAGGCGAGATATAGAAACGGGAGAATTTTTTGGCGTCGCGAATAGGAATCAACACCGTGAACGGGCGGACGCAAGAAACTTTCCGTGTTCAGACGAAGTTAGGAGCGAGGGGGGAAGCACTTCGGGGCGGCGGGCATGCTAAGAATGACGAATTCACAGAAGGCGGGAACGTTAAGGAAGAGGGTCGGGTCGGAGGACAAAAAAAGGCCAGGAAGTTACAACTTTCAAGGAAAAAAAAACACTACAGAAGGCGACGTCTAAACGATGAACGGGGCGAGGGGGGTACATTAAAAGACCGTCTGGCGGACTCATTATTTCCAGAAGTCCGGGAAAGGGCTCAGGGAGAAGCCGGGCCCAGGGAAGCGCGGGGAAAAGTGAGAGGAACAAAACAAATGGATTAAGAGGCTGCAAAATGTTTAAACTCGCAAAGATTTCCAGTGGCGCGAGGGGCTCGGGGGAACTTTGAGTCAGAGAATCCGACCGGCGGCTCGGCAAAAAATGGGGAGGCAGACCGTATAGTTCGTCGCTTGCCGCTGAGGGCGAGAACGTTTAAAAAAAAAAAAGCGCCAAGATAAAACGAGAAAGAAATCCATCATCACGCAAAGGGCATCTTTAGGAACCTAATGAGAATTCCGGGAAAGGGAGAAACCCAGAGAAAAAAAAACAACGGAGAGTAGTCAAAAATGGGTTAGCTCACTTCAGGAGAATCGAATCGTCTTGACGATGCCGTGCCAGCGGAAGTTATTGGTGACAGGAAAAGCTTCGGCCAAATTAAAAGAAGGGGAGGATCTGCCCGGCAGCAAATCTCATGGGCTTGTCTGTCGGGCCCCAGCTTGGGCGATCCGAGCGGAGGGAGACCAAGAGGACTAAGGAGGGCCGCGCACGCAATCTCCTTATCTCGTCACTGGCAAATCGGCGAGTTGTAACTTCAGCCAAGGAATCCATGGGAAGGGGGGGGCGCGTCAATTAAAACGAGATTAAAGCTGAGGAGAGCAAAGGGAGCCGCGCACCTTGAAATGCTGCCGCGCTACGGTCGAATGCTGGAAAAATTTCGAATTGGATAAAGGGATGAAAGTGATGCGCGGGGAAGAATCGGCACTTGGTCTTAAGCGAAAGGGGGAGGGGGTTTGGAAGACTGAGCACCGCGAGAGGGCTTCAGAGGAAATACGACGGGAGGGGGACGTCCTTCTCTCTTAAAATAAAGCAAGTACGAGGCGAGTGGGTGATCTAGAGCAACTCGGAAGAAAAACAAGGAAAGCGGGAAGCTGGTTAGACGTATTTCCGAATCCAAAACAGGGCACGACCATACGTATATTATAAAAGGCAGGTGGAAGGACCAGAGGAAGGTAAGGTAGCGCTTGCCTTCGATGAAAAGAGGCGAATCGTGCAGCGTTAAGGCCGCGATAAGGGCTTGACAAGGAGGGGGAGATGCCCGCAAGGTGAAAAGGAGTTTCTCCGGTGAGCTCGTAGAAGCGTACTCGTCAAGGTGTAAGGAACGCAGTCGCGAACCTTCGACGCGCTGAGAATGCGAGAAAAAGGCTTGTATCGGGTGGAACGTAACCGGTGACCTTGAGGCGCGGCGTTTCAGGTCTGGGGAAGAGTTGTCGGGTTTGCAGGATAAGGAGACCACGGGGGGGGGGCGGAAGAAGAACGGTTCCAGCTGCAATCGGAAATCGCATGGAACCGACGGAAACGCAAAGCCCTTGGACCACGCTTAACTGGGGGGAAAACGCTGTCGGAATGGGGGGAGGTGGAAGCAAAAAAAAAGAACTTTGCGGGCCGTTAGATTCTGAGACGTCGCGTGCATGAAAGGAATGACCGTGGGGGGGGGGGGGGGGGCCCAGTGTCAATACGGAAAAGCGGCGACGTGACTGGGGGTATCCTCATGACCTTCCATCTCTGCACGAATTTTGGAAAAAAAGAGACCACACAGAGGTGGGAAAGAAATTACCCCGTAAGTAATAGCGGGGGGAGGGGGAAAACGGCCTCTGCCACCTATACTTTGATGGGATGCGTAGGGAATTTGTAAAGAACAGGGGTGGAACTGTTTAGGGGGGAGACGTGGGGATTTGAGAACATGAATCTCCTGGCAAAAGGAAACTTCTCGTCCAGAGGCGTTTGGAGGAACAAGGGAAAAGAGGGGGTGCTCATAAGGCGATCAAAAAAAACTTAGTTTGCGAGAAGTGTGAAGGGCCGTAAGGTCCCAACTTTGATTCCGGGTAGCTCTGGTCAAATCCAGACGTATGGTGGAAGGCCATCCAGGCAGGTGCCAGATCGAAAAGGGCGAAACTCTTTATAAGGGAAAGGAGGAAAAAACCAAGGTCTACGGGAGGTGGATTCCTCCAGGTCCGTTCACGCACGAGCTAAATGGGAAAAGCCAATGGGAAAGTCACGTTACAAAAAAAAACGTGCATCAGAAACGGAGGAGGAGGAAGAGAAGCGACACGTCAGAAATTTACCCTGAGAGCTCGCGCCAGGAGGTGCACGGACCTGATAAACTCCTGCGGAAAAGGTCCTCAGTGTAAAGAGTGGCATTCAAAGGGACAGACGAGAGATGGAGCAGACCCTAACTATCTGGGGGGCCCGGCGAATCCGTAAGCACAGGAACGTAGGATACAATCCGCCCAAGCAAGTGGAACAAAGGTGGGGGGAAAGCAGGTGCGCACGAAAAAATTTGTTCGGGTGGTCAACAACGCCGAAGGCTAGCGGAAGTTGAGGAGGTCCAGGAGCATGGGCACAAAGAAACGCGCAAACGAGCCAACAAACAATGACACAATTACGCTACATCCCAAAGTACAGGGTAAGGGAGGAAAAAAAGGCAGAAGAAACGAGGGTATCGGATCTGCGGGGAAAAAAGAAGGGGAGGGGAACATCAGGGTGGGGAAGTGGTGGAAAAAAGGCAGTGCGATTAAATTACAATGTGCACGCCGATGAACCGTCAAAGTAGGGGGGAAAAATGGAGATGAATGACGTGAAATGAAGAGAGAAGGACCGCAGCGATTGCTGACTGGGCTGTCAAGGCCGGGGCGGAAGAGACGAGACAATCAAGGGTGGGCGTGACTTCAAAGTGGGTCGTTCCGTAGAGTCAATTCGCTTTAAGATGGGGGGATTGGGGGAAGCGATATTCTGAGGGACGGCAAAGGGTGGGAGGACTTTGAAAATGCGAAAAAACACCGCCAAAGGCTTAAAAAAAAAAAAGGATACGAGGAAGAGAGGACAAAGGGGATTCCCCGAACCATCCTTTGGCTAGCAACGGTCATTGGTGGAGACAACGCAGCGTTGGGTGAAGGGCGGTTCAAAAGGGCTTGACGATTAAACTGAAGGACGAGAAGTATAAAACGGGGGGGATTCAATTACACACGGTCAGGCATCAGAATGCCGAGGGGGAGGAAGAAACTGCGTAAAGCTACATCAAGGAGTCAAGAAGCACTGAGTCGAAAGAGAGATGCCTGATAAGAGAGGAGGGGGGGGGAATGGTGGGGGATTCGCTGACAAAAAACCGGGGAGGACGCACAGGTGTTTTGGTTGTGGGTTTTGATTGGAAGTGGGGGCGGAGCGCGGTGACGCGCGAAGGAGAATAACTTCGCTCGTCGAATGCTGAAAGAGCAGAAGGGGGGACAAGTCCCCCATAAAGGGAGATTGAGAGTCTCGAAAGGCCTCGTCGCGTGGAAAGGACATTGGAAAAAGGTAGAGGGAACGAGGGCAATCTGAGGCTACATCAAGAGAGGGGTCGCGCAACTCGTGAAACGGTAAGAGGGGAATGGTTTTAAGAATAAAGGAGAAAGACGCGCGCATGATTGTTAGGTTGGGGAAGGCGAAACAAAAGGCGAGCGCGTGACGCGACGCAAGTCCTCCTTAGTCAAGGAGGGGCCTTAAAACTCGCACGATTGCCATGAGGAGGGGGAGGAACTCAAAAGTCGCGGTTACAGAGGGGGGCAAAGAGCTCAGGCCAAAGATGGGGACCGCAAGTATCATGAGTCTTTCCGCTTGAATAAGATCATGACCGTTGAAAAGGCGAGTGCGACAGTTAGGGAAAATTAGCTAGAGACGGCGACTGGGAATCCGAAAGAATATGGCGGGTATGCCTTGAATCTGCTCGCAC
>Ga0179593_1732317_pt1 | contig 11984 bp, 15 predicted proteins | sample CZODoug2_1_08_16_FD_185931 | JGI IMG/M metagenome (GOLD analysis project Ga0179593, IMG submission 185931) | Vadose zone soil fungal communities from Angelo Coast Range Reserve, California, USA - CZODoug2_1_08_16fungal (PacBio error correction) | ecosystem: Environmental > Terrestrial > Soil >...
GAATCGGAGATCCTATCAGAATGGCCGTTTTGAATGGGCTATAAAAGGACGTGCGGGCACTTGGAAGACTGCGGGGGACTCGCTACGTTCAAATACCGAAGAAACGCAAGGAAATCCGGGCAAGGTCTCGTTGTACGTAGGCGCGCCCAGGGAGAAAAAAAAGGAGACCGTGGCGTCAAAAGTGAAACTAAAGGGGCGCACAGGGATGCATGCAGTAGGGCTCCAGGATAAAAGCGGTTCACTCATGTTATCAGGGAATCTAGGACCGAAAATAAAAAGGACAAAGACTAAAAAACACTTGCAGGTCGGTACACCCGAAGGGGCCGTCAGCGCGGGGACCTCTTCTGAGCGTAAACGCATCCTCAGGAGGAGAAACGATGGTGCATGACAACGTCAGTGTCTTACGAAAGGGGGCTTTTCCAAATCCCCTCGGGACTAGGCTCGTCAAACTGGCGGCTTTATCGAAAACGCACTTCCGGGCGTAGTAAAAAATAAAAGGGGCTGAAGAAATCACGAAACCATGGAAAAACTCAAACTTCGAAAAGGATCAGATACCCACAGCATCGAAGATGGGCCTTGTTTCTGTAAAAAACAGCCACGAGATCAAAGGAGCCCGCCGAAAAATCTCTCCCCTCGCTCGAAGAAAAACATCCACTCAAGAAGAGCAGAACGAGGAAAGAGTCGGGAAAAAGTTAGATCGCCACACGAGCCGTAAGCAGAAGACCACTGGAGGAAGAAGACTTCGTCCTCACAAAGAGCCAAAGATCCGCAAAAGACCTACCCTCTGCGAACGGAGGTGGGAAACCCTACTGGTCCAGGGGCCTTAGGCGGGGAAGGAAAATAAGCTAAAATGAAACGGTTCCGGGACATTGAAATCGTTGTCACGCGGGGCAGTAAGTTGAATTAGAGAAGAGATCTTCTCAACTGGAAAAAAAGCTAAACAAAGCCTTTTGTTCCCAAGTAAGAAACTAAAAAGGACCGACAACGCGCGTGTATCTCAGCCGAGCGGTCCTGCCCCTCCTGAAAGCAACAGCAGAAAGCGTCAAGCGCCCCGTCAGACCTTCTCTAGACTCTTCTGTCTCAGAAAGCATCCTCATCGTCGGCGCGAACAAGGGACCTAAAACCGGACTCACACAGAGCTCAAAAAAGTTTCAAAATGTACCACACAAAGTGTACGACGTGGCTGTGAAAAGCATAAAAGAAATCTCAGGACGTGTATAATCCCAATGGGTTGCGGCTCACTTTGGACTAAACATACTCAAGTCGTTTTGCAGCCGTTTCAGGAATCGAGGGAAAAAGGACACCGGCGGCAAGGTGAAAACCATGGTGACAGAAACCCTCAGCAGGTCTGATTTCTATGAGAAAAGACTCTTACCGAAGCACCACACCGGGGACCTTCGAGGCTGGTCCCAAACGGGCTTCAGGTCCATTCCAAAAAGCGGGGACTTATATGACGAACTCAGAAAAGGACATCCTTGAACTCGGAGTGACTATAAGTCAACCTCGAAAGAAAAGGGGGAATCTTCCAAAACTTATCGGAGGCTGAGGAACCACTGCTCCCCACTTAGGAATCAAGTAGAGATACTTTCTAAAAGAATAATCTAAGAACACGGGGGGGGCTTCCCTTGGGGGGAAAATAGGTCATACAGTCTTTTGTTTCAACTTCGGAGTGCAGTCGCAGACTGGTGTTGGAGAGGGAAAAAAAAGGTAACAAAAAGGAACACAACAGCCCTTGGGGGTTTCCAAGGCAAATCATGGGGTAGACAGAGGGGGGCGGGTCCCGAATGGGACGGGTAGAGGTTTGGGAAGCCACAATAACGGGGTGAAAAAGTTTTTGAGGGGGCCGGGCAATGAAGGACCCTGGGAGGGGTAACTCAACCACAAATCAAACTAACATGGGGGGAAAAAAAAACGGGGCGCACAAAAGGGGGGAAAAACCGGGCTGGACGGTTCGGCCAAGGGAATGGACGAGGTCAAAACATTCCTTGGCGCCAATCCGGAAAATGGCCGAATTCTTGCTTGTGCAAGTTACTTGCAGGAAGTTGGGGGGCGTCGAATTGGGGAAACTGAAAAAAAGAGCGGAAAAAGCGCGAAAAACGCGAGAGGAAAGGGGGTGAACATTCCAGGAGAGTGAGAAAAGGTCTCGCGGTCATATGGGGCCGGTCAACGAACGGTTTCATACGACAGCAACCCCCATCGCGTAGGTTGGAAAGCGCCACGCTAGGGAGGGGTGGAAAAACGAAAAAGCCCAAGCAAAAATGATTTGACAGGGGGGGACGAAAGACTATTCAAGGGACGACGGGACAGGGGACAAACCTATCGGGGGTTAAAAAGGAAAGGGGGGGGAAGGCAATCCTCAAATAGGGAACCCGACAAAACTTTCTAAGTTGGAAAGGTGTTGGGGGACAAAACATTAGAGAAAAAAAAAAAAAGGTAAAAAAAAACGGCCACCGGGCCGGGCAAAGAAAAAGAAGCAAGGTAAGAAAAAAGGCAGGGCTGGTAAAAATAGGGAAGGAGGAATATTGTTTTTGTCTTGGGTGCATTGAGCGCAATATCCGAAAAAAGGGGGGGGGACCGAAAAAGCTGTAAGGGCACGTGTTGGAACAAGTGGCTCAAAGGAAGGTCAGGGCGGTAAAACATAAAAGACTGGGGACCGCATCAAGGACATTAGTTCGCAGTCCAGGGGGGAAGGCAGTTGACAGGACCGGGAGGGGGGGTCTCTTGGGGGAGAAAAAAGCCGTGAAATAACCAATGTCAACTAAGGAACGTCACGCTATCCGCTTAAGAAGGGGCGAGAAGAGAGTCAAGAACCTTAGGACTGGCGCGGAAGAGGCCGTCTTGACGACCGCGCGGGAAAAAAACAGGAGCAGGTCCAGGGCGTCCAATCGGGGAAAAAAAAAAAAGATGACAAAGCCCAAAGTGGGGTGACTTGTTAATATCCCATCATTAAAGAGCCTACATCGAACCAGTACGAGAAAACGATGCCCGGGGGGGGATGGGGGCGGGCCGCGGTCGACGGTCGCTTTGGTGGTAAGGGTGCTGTTGACAAACCAAAAAAAAAAGAACACAAAGGGGGACAACAATGGCGGCTCAGGTTGGTAACTGGGGAAACGCACCGGGAAACAGTCCCAACGGGGAAAGGAGACACACTCCTCAAGAGAGGGGGGAGGGTGCAAGGGGGGCAAGATAGTGGTAGGCGAGGGAAATCCCCCTCTCCAAAGAACGGGCAACCAAAAACGTGTCGCCCTCGAAATTCAAACAAACCCGAAAACTACTCAGCAGGGGGACGGGGGACCGTTTCAGAAGACAGGAAAACCACGGCGAACCGTCCAAGAGGCGGGGGCGAATCGTAGAACCCGAGGAAAAATCTTCATGGAGATGTAAAGGAACAAGTCGTGCACACAAAAAAAAAAAAAAAAAAAAAAAAAATAGAAACTGAGGGAAATGGGGCAAAAAAAGAGTACACAATACTGCGGGGGGTTGGGGGCTGAGAGAGGAGGTGGGGGACCGAACCTCCAGTTCTTAGGGAGGAAAAGGAAAGAAAGAACAAAACGTGTATCAAAAACAGAAAACAACACAAATGTTGGCGCAAAGAGGAAAAAACCTTAAGTGGGTGTTGGTGGTCCCAACCCTCGTAAAAAATAACGCCCATAATTCCTCAAGCCTACAGCCCCCCCAGTGTCAAGGGAAGGGGGGGTTCACATCTAATCACCAAACTTGACCGTCAGGGGGGTTCAGAAAAAATTGTTGACGGGCGAGCAACAAAATAGGGCCAATAACGCCAACTCGTCCAAAGTGGAAACAAAAGAGAAAAAAGAAAACACCCCCACAGACCCAAAAAACCAACCCCAAGACACCCGCCCCCCTTCCTGCACAACTGCGGCTTCCGTATTCTGTCACCTCTTGGAGGCTCCTTTGAGTCACAGGCAAAAACAGGGGAACGGGGCGGGAAAACGATCAGTCACCAGAAACCCATCACAAAACACAAAAAAAAAAAACCGGCACCGCCAGGGGGGGAATGTTTACTTTGGGTGAAATAATAACTTTCGCATAAAGGGGCAGGGCGTGCACGAAAACACACCCGGCGCCCAAAAAATGAGTCAGAAACCGCGCCTGGCAAAAGCAAGGGAGGACACAAAGGAAGATACCACAGGAGCCAGCCTTGCAAGCCGGCCGCAGAAAAATGTTGGGAAAAGACTAAACGGGAAAACGAGCCTGCTGGGAGGTGAAAATTGCCACAGTTAAGGAAAATCCCCTTCGCAAAGGGGGTTGGGTGGTTGGCACTGTAGCCCGCACGGGCGGTGACCCACAAAACAATAACCATCGGAGAAAAATGTGGGGGGTCACAACTTACTCATCCGTTTAGGATCCCCTGACAGAGGGAGAAAATTCCCAGGGGCAAAACGAGACGGCCGACATGCCGAACGGAAAAAAAGGGGAAGAGGGAAACTGACCCCGTGGTCCGATTGCCACAGGACCCCACTGCTGGAAAAAGAAAGGAACAAAGGGAAAGGTTACTTGAAGGGACAAGGGAATCCCTGTTAAAGGCAGACCCTCCAAGGAAGTGAAAAAAGTCCAATCATGAAAAAAGGAAGAAAAAGCCGGGGGGACATCCCCGAACCCTAGAAGGGATCAAAAGAAAATCCCGCAGGTAGAAAAAAAAACATCGGCGGAGGGGTGAGGAGCGACCCTGGGGGCTGTTGGTTCTCCATATCAGTGTCGGGCACGGAAAAAAAAGGACCTTTCTGACCCAAGTTTCGTGGAAGGGAGTGGCCTCAAATGGAGGGGGGGCCCGACCCGACTTGCCCGTGGGGGGAAGCAGATTGGGCCTTTCAAAAAAACACAAAGGTATAGCCAAAGAAGAAAGGTTACATACAAACGCCGCCCGGGGATAAGATTTGGGGCACATAGGCAAACGGGCGGGACGAGGGGACCAAAAAAAAAAAAGACCCCCCGAAGGGGGGGTAGCAAGGTGGAAGACCAACTCCCAAAACATCGGGGAGTCCGGAAGCAAGGATGCCCTTCACCGAAACAGGGCCGAGGGCGAGGCAGGAATGAGGAAAGATGTGCCAATAAGTTCCTGCAAACGGGAGCGACGCAAACCAACCGAAAAACGCGGGGGAAAGAGAGGAAGCAAAAAACTCCAATCCCTAGAAAATTTGCCGGTGGAGGGGGCAAAACTCGTCAGGGATCGGCAGTTCCCGGACGCAAGAAAGAAGGTGACCGGGACAACAAAAGTCTTCTCGAAAAGGGGTGTTTTGCACAAGAGCGGGAGGCAACTTCCGGTGAGGGTCTATAGGAGAAAAGAAGGTGGGTCGACTGACAGGGCAGGATCAAGGACCTTGGGGGCAGGGAAGAAAGAAAAAAGGCAAACAAAGCAAAAGATGGACCACCCGGATCATAAAACGGAAAGACGGCGATTTTCAAAAGCAAATGGGTTTGGTCCAGGACAGGGAAAAGGGGGGGGGGAACCGAGCATATCAGGGGACGAAAAAAAAAGCCCGGCGGGGACTGGTGTTGGAAAAATGGGAGAAACGGGGGGGGTCTGGAAAAAGGGGACGATCGCCCGTCATCCCACAACAGGGTGCGTCCGCCCCCTAAAAAAAACTGAGAACGGGACCCTACACAGTTCTTCCTTGGTAAAAGGAACAGGGTTGGGCCAGGCCATAAGCCGCCCCTTTTGATCCTGGGGGGGGGGGGGAGGGGGGGGCGTACTACCGCCCCGGCTGGGAAAAACAAACAAATTTCACTCCCGAGGGAACGTAGGAGGGGATCAGGCCTGGCTGTACGACTGGGGATCTAAAAAGAAGGGGGGTCAGGAAGTAACAAAAAAGCCACAAAGTTCAACACATTGACACCCCATCCCGAAAGAACCGAATCATAAAGAAAAAAAAAAAAGGAAAAAAAAATTGAGAGGACTGGGCAATGGCAGTCGGAGGGAGGGGGAAAAAAACATTTAGTTGTTCTCAGTAGCGGGGTCAGGGGGGGGAATCAAGAGCAAAAAAGACAGCGTAAAAAACCGCCGGAAGACAACAAAAGAGGGGGGGACGCATGGGGGAAACCGACAAAGATCGGAAGAAGGGAAAGAAGCCTCCGGGGAAGGTTTTTTTGTGGTGGGTTCCGGTCCTGAAACAAAACAGACGGAAAGGAAGCACTCCAAGTGGGGAGGAAAATGAAAAGGGGGAGACCTCAGAAAAGAAACGGATGCCACAAAAAGGGAAAAGGGAAAAATCTTTTGCCAGGTTCAAAAGGAAAACGTTGGAAAGGGAAGGGGGAAAACAGGGAAAACGCACAAACGGAAAAAAACACTCGTAAAATATGACTGGGGGAAGACCGAAAGGGAAACTAAGTGTTACAAAGACGCTATGGCTTCACGAAAGCATTGGGGGGGGGGACCAACAGGGACCCTGGCTTGGACAACTGAAAAAACGTCTCCAATTCTCGCACTTCCAGCAGCGTGTCACCTTTAGGGGGAAAGCAAAGTCCAACTGTGGTGGGGGGGGGGGCGCAAGCTCAAAAAAAATGGCTGACTGGAGGAAGCGACCGAGGGGTGGAACAAGAAAAAAACATCCCCAAGGTCCAGGGGAAAACATCAACTCAAAAAAGTGTTGATGGGGTTTTTTCCTGGTGATCACGGAACAGTCAAAAGGGACACTGGGGGGGTCCTTCTTCGAGACGCGCCAACAACACCGGGGTTTAACGAAAATTGACCGGTCTCGAATTGAAAAAAGATGAAGGAAGAGGGGGGGAGCCCTTTTGGACAAAAGAGAGTAAAGAGGACTGAAAAAATCAACACAAAAACGAAGGGAGGAGGGAAAAAAATGGGAAAAAAGAGATTTAACCCCTCATATAAGAGACAATTGACTGCGGTCGCGGAAATCCGGAGCGGGGAAGCGACGCGTTTCAGTACTCCTAAAGAAAGTCACCAGGGCGGAGTAAACGACAAAACTTGATAGTTTTGAGGGGCCGGAGGTGTTCGAGGGGGCCAAAAACGCTTCTTAAGAGGCCGGGGAAAGAACAACGGGGGTTTATAAGAAACAGAACCTGTTGCAACAGGGACAAAAAATTGCCACGAAACAACAAGAAAATCATGCCCAGGAAGAAGAGGGCGGGGCCAGATATTTCCCGCAGGTCTCCTAAATTAGGGGGGCGGAGTCCCAGCAAAGAAGGAAAAAAAAACCCTATGCAAGTTAGGTACACCTGTGGGTCCATCATATTAGGGGGGGGTCCGTGGAGCAGCGGACCCATTCCAACGCGAAGGCGGCAAAAAAAGGGGGGAATAAACAGTCCAGGGAGGGTGACTGCCGATTGAGTAAGGACGGTTAATTGAAGGTTGAAAGAAAAAGCCCGCCAGCACGCGGGGAAACCGGAAAAGACCAAGAATGCGGCCCTGGGAAAAGGGGGACGCCGCAGATGCAGAGGGGGAAAATGGGATTCTCCGAGGGTTGGGGAGCCGGGAAAAACGACAGAAGAGCCGGAAAACCGCCGTCAGGAGAAAACCGAAAGCAGAGAATCCCATTGCACATTGGGAGGAATCAAAGGGGGGGACGAAGGCATGACAAGATTGTGAGTTGAGGGGAAGGAAAAAGGGGAAGGGGGGGGCTTGGGGTCACCCTGGGGGGAAAAAAACGATAGCATGTGAAAAAAGAACCACCCGGCAATATCCGGGGCCGGGTCTAGGTGCAAAAAGGTCACCCCACACCAAGGGGGACAGTTAGGGTTAGTCACCCGTGGAAAAGAGACCGGACTGGGGCGGAGACAAAAGCTCCATGACGGGGGGAGGGGGGGGGCGTAAAAACACCTGTTGTGAAACGGGAGATCGCTAGGAAAGAAGAAAACCAAGGAAAAAGAAGCTTGGGGAGCCAGATATGCAACTGGAAGACCTTTACAAATGGGGGGGGGGATAGCCGAAGCGTTTCCAGAGAAAAGGTGAATCGGGGGAGGGTTTCTGAACTTACGGTCTGGAAAGACTGATTGGGACTGGGAAAAGAGAGGCAGAAACCGGTACTTACTGGGCCGCCGCGGGGGAGCATCGGGTAAAGAAAACACGGGAGTCGAGAAGCTGATTGGGCTTAAACGAAACGTCCACTTCTAGGCGGAGGGCCCGCGCGGCACAAATGAGAGGTGAGGGAAGCATCGAAATGGGATCCGGAGAGGGGGGGGCCGAGGACTGCGGGGCGAAACAGAGGGGGGGAGGGTGAAAGATATTTGAAACGAGAACATTGGGGTAGAGGAAGCTCAAAAAAGATGGGTAGACCCCTCTTCCAAGGAGAGCAGAATCTGCTGGCGAAATAGTTTCTTTTGGGCCGAGGAACTTCGGCTAAAAGAAGGAAACGGTGTTTGAAACCGAGGGGCAGCGGGCACAGACCTACCCCAAGACGGAAGGGGAAATGAAAAAAAGGGATAAAAAAAATGAGGCATCCATCCAGTCCCTTGGAGAGAACGACAATTCGTGGCAAGCGATAAAGGAAGGGGGGGAAAAAGGTCATAAAGGGCAGGTAAACACACCAAGGCAGGGGAAACAGGTAACCAACTGGAAAACGGCCGATTTGGAAAAACCTCATCAGGGGGTCCCAATAAAAGAAAAAGGTGATGAGCTGGAGGGGGTGGGGGGGGTCGCTCGTGGGCGGGGCTGAGGGCGTTGGAAAGGAGGAAAAACGGCCGGTTCCGGTTCGATTGACGTTAGGGGAAGTAGGAAGGAGCGAGAGAGGGAAGACATTTCAAAGAGGGGGGGGGGGGGGGGGTCCCCAGGTTGGGGGGGGGTAAAAAATCATTCCCAAAAAGGGCGGGGCCCCCAATAAGCAAAGAAAAAGGTCTCCTTCGAAAAAAGGGGGGAAAGCCTGAATGTTCAAAAAAAAGCGGAAGGACGGGAAAAAAAAGATCGAAAGGGGGGAAAAGCTGCAGATGGTTGGATTGGGAAAGAAAGCACCAGGGCGGCTGGGCGAGTGCAAAAAACAAAGTTTACTAGAGGGGGTGAGGAGAACCGACAGGAAAAAAGGGGGAACGAGATTTTCCTTCGAGGAAAAGGGAGAAAATGACGGCTGGCATATGGGGATCAAAGAGGGGGGACTAAGTGTTAGAGAGGAGTGCGGGTGCGAGAGAAGTGGGGGCATAAATTAAGGGAATGTCGATCGAGGGGGGGTAGGACCCGACAACAATGGGAAACAAAAGTAGGTTCTTAATGAATAGGAAAAAGCGCTGCGGCCTGGGTGGGGGGGCAAATCAGGAGAAAAGGGGGGAAAAAAAAACGTTGAAGAACCAGAAAATTCTGATGATGGACCTGCTTTGTCCATAAAGCTGCATGGGATCGAGGGGCAAAAAAGGGGGGGAGGGGTGGGGGGGAAGACTGGGGGCACGAGAATGGTAAGGGAGCGAAAATTGTGGAAAAGAATGGCCGAAAGAAGGTGAATTTCAAAGGGGGGACAGCTTTTTTGCACACTCACCAACCTTCAAAAAAAAGAAGGGCGCGGGCGAGGAGGGGACGGACTAGTGGTGGGCCAGCTTTAGGTTCGCACAACGGGTGGGAGGTTTATACCACCGGGTTAGGGCGTTTCCCGCGGGGGGGGGGGGGGGCTTTTGGGATGGAGGGCCGGGGTAACGGCGGGGGATGGTCGAAACGAGAACCGAGTTTGAAGGGAGGGGACTTGAATTGGAGGGGGGAACGCTAAATGAGGAGCACAAAAAAAAAAGGAGAAGGCACCTGCTGAAAAAAATGTTAAAATCGGGCGGCTGGACGTGGGCGTTGAAATCCAGGGGGAGTCTTGGGGGAAAGGCGGGGGGAAGATGGCTGGGATACGAGGCGTCTAAAAAGTACACTTAAGCGAGAACCTGCTAGTATTGTCGGTCAACAGGGACTGCGGGGTTCAGGGAAAAAACAATAGGTTGGGTATACCTTGCATGGTGAAAGGGGGGAGTGTTAACGACAAGGGAAACGAAAAAAAGGGGAGAACTCAAGCCACTCAGAAAAAAACGGGGGGCACCCTGTTCGGCGGGGGTGAAAAAAAAGTAGAGAGGGATATAGTGAAACAGGGGGGGTGTGTTTGGAAAATTCCCAACATTTTTCGTCCCGGCGAATTGTGTGCAAAAAAAAAAGGGGAAAGGATTGGTCCAGGGGGACGGAAAGGCCAAAAACAGGGGGGCCCGCGAAGCGGGGTCAGAAAGAGCGAAAAATCGAGCAGACACGAGGTTGGGAAGGTCATGGAACCTTTCTTCAGAAATCCGTGGGCGGGAAAGAGGCTTCCCGCCAAACGCAAAAAAGAAAAAAGCCGAAAAAAATGGCCGATCCGGAAGGCGACCAAAAAGAAATTTCCCTGCGGAGCACTGAAGGTGGGCGCCCGGAAAGAAAAGGACCAAGAGATCTTCCGGGGGGGGAAATATCAGCTGGGCCGAACCGGGGGGGGAGTACAAAGGAATGAAGGGCAGAAAGCCCCATCGCAAGCATGACGAAATGATTTTGGTAAAAAAGACAGGGGGGGCATGTGGAAACGGGACGTCTCTGCAGAACTGGCCACGGTGGCACAAAAAAACAGCAAGGATCGAAAAAAAAAAGGGCCTGTCCCCAAAAAAAATAGGGACTGGGGGGGGTGTGCGGGGTGAAGGTGAAGGGGGGGGGGAATGGCATTCGCAACGAAAAAAGGGGGAAATAGGCTCGCAAAAAAGGTAAAGGCGCAGTGAGGATGCGCCCACAGCAGAAATAAAATCAAAAAGGGGGTTGGAGCTTCTTGGGGGGGAAAAATCACACTCGCGTGGAGCCAGATATTGGAGGGAAGGGCGGATCGTACGGGGAAGGGGGTCGTCCAGATGGAAAAAAAAATAGCCAGCCGCGGAGACTGGAACAAAAAAAAAACCTGGTGCTCAATCAGCCTCTTGAAAAAATGGGGTTCCCGGGTCAAAACGTAAGGTTCCCACTCAAGAACAACAAAAAATGCTCTAAAAAAAAGGAGGCTTTCCAGAGGAAAAGGGGGAAGGGGGTGGGGGATTCGGAAGTGAGCAAAAGGACGGTTACGGAACGGCCAAGCAAAGGTGCCCTTATAAAACCGGCAAAAGAAAGGGAGAAAAAGGGTGAAGACAAAGTACAACAGAAGGGGTAGGAGCAAATCATGAAATATTCAACTGGACACCACTTAAGGATTACCAGACAATCCTTACCAAAAGGGGGAATCCACTTTCAACAAGTGGAAGGGTTACACAAGGTTATGCGAGGAAAAGCAACGGGGGGTGGGACCGGGGCTGTGTAGACCCGACCAAACAAACGCGAGGGGCCCCCAGGAGGGAACTCCTTTTTCCCGCCGGCACAGTTTCGCATCTGAAAAAATCACATCTGCTGCGGTAGGGGATCGTCAGGGAGTTCCCCACGGAGTCGGTCTCCTCGGGTGGGTGTGGCCCGATGCTAGCAACGAAGGTACGTCCTAAAGGCGAAAACTGATACCTCTAGGGTAGAAAAAGAACCGGGTGGCTTACGGATTCCTTGACGGAGGGTGGAGAAATGATCCAGAGGTAGCATGAAGTTCCTAACTTTGGGGTTGAAGGCAAGATATCAAAGTGAAAAGGTGGCCGGTGGGGAAGGGGTGAGGTAGGGCAAATAAAGAATCGGTGCCGGTTAAAAACCGGAAGCGTGTTGCACGACTGTGCAAACGGGTGCTCTCTGGGGGGGGGCCCAAGAAGAAGGAAAGGGGCCCCCCGACCCACAGGGTGCGTTCACCAAGGGGGGGGATCTTAAAGTAACGGAAAAAAGGGGAACGACAGCCTTCGAGAAAGGTAGCTACGCTGCCGATCAGCAACGCCTCTAGGACCGTGTAGGGGAAGTCTTAAAGGTCGAGGGGGAAAGGGGTGCGCGAAACGAACGGGAACAAAAAAAAAGGAGGAAAAGATGTGCAACTGTCCTGTCGAATAAGAGTGAAACGCGATGGGAAAAAAAAAAGGGGGGGAGACAGGGGGAAGATGCGCTGAGGGACCCTTACTAACCGGGGGCGGGCCTATCACGG
>Ga0179593_1302949_pt1 | contig 11983 bp, 23 predicted proteins | sample CZODoug2_1_08_16_FD_185931 | JGI IMG/M metagenome (GOLD analysis project Ga0179593, IMG submission 185931) | Vadose zone soil fungal communities from Angelo Coast Range Reserve, California, USA - CZODoug2_1_08_16fungal (PacBio error correction) | ecosystem: Environmental > Terrestrial > Soil >...
GGGTTCGGAAGCTAAACAAAAACAGTAATCCCGTGGCCTGGTAGTGTTGTTTCGCTCAGGTTTTCTTGCGCTTCGACCGAGAGGCGCCCCGTTACCAATTTTCCCCCTGTGGAGAACAACAGGCGGGAACGGAAGCCGATCAGCGCCAACCTTGGACTTAAAAGACATACGTTCGAAGGCCTGCTCACGATATCGGTATCCGGCCGATACGACGAACCCGGGGAGCCCCCCTCCGAGAAGCCATTGGAACACGGACGCCGGAAAAGAGCGTTCCTGACAGTTGAGGCGGTAACACGGGTTGTTCCCTGTTGCCGGGATGAGCAGCACTGGGAAGTTTCAACGACGTGAGCCATCGGCTCGCCCGGCCTAAAAGGGGGAAAGTTGATCTGAAAGCGAGGTCCCAGGCTGCCCTTGCCGCAGGGCGTGGCCTCAAAACTACACACGCAGCATCCGGTTGTCAACGCCCGGACGGCGCTGGGAACGGATTGCCCCAAATGAACCAAAGTCCAACAGGGGGAGAGGATGCGAGAATCAAAGGAGAAGGAGTCAAAAAAACGTTCCCTTAATGCGACAGACACCCCGAAACACGCTGTCTCGCGAACGTCTGCTGTATCGGTCCTAAAGGATTTCGGGCGTTGACGACTGGTCGAATCATGTGGATCAACAACAAACGGAGGCACCAAGATGAAAGGGATCTCCCCCGCCCCCCATCCCTCCTCCCCCTTTGTTGTGTGTGTTTTTTCGTGCCAGTCTTCGTTCCAGGCACCCCCAAAACGGTTTAAGGGTTGATTTGAAATAGGAACACAGGCGGAAGCCGCCAAAGAAACAAAGACACCGGCGAGGAGAAGGCCTGCGTGCGTACATCGCGGGGTAAGAAGCGGGAAAGTCTGCAGACACGAACCCCGAGAACTAAGAAAGTCTACCTAGGGACCAGGGGGAGAGCGGCCGGGATTCAGATGAAGATTTCTCCGACGGCGAAATAGCTACTGAGCTGCATGGTCCCGCGGGTAGGAGCACCTGGGACGTGATGTTGGTAAGCCCCTTCCAGCAAAGAGCTGCGTCAGAGCGGCAAGGCGCGATAGCGGCAGGGACAGGATGCTCTAATTTCAGGGTTTAGCGATCGAGTAATACAAGTCTCCCTCAAAACACCTTACCGAAAAAAAAGGTTAATTGGTGAGACAAGCCGCTCAAAAAAATGCGAGCATAATCGCAACTAAGCCTCCAAAGTACAAATCAGGACGGTTGGAATCGCCAGCCGGGAAGACCACTTTCAGTTTTTGCACTTGTACCCGACCGCTGAAGTAAGGGAAGTTGCAGGGAAAATACCTTAAATAACGCATTAGACAAACCAAAAAAAATCGGGGACTGAAAATTGAGCCGATAGGATGCATTGAGCCTTAGGTACATGCTCCAAGATCTTAGTCCCACGTTGGTGGCTATCAACGAGGAGGAGGGGCAAAACGCGATTGCGATGTGTGAACCACACTATTGTAATATATCCGCCGGGCCAGCAGGCGACATCACGGCGCAAGAAAAACCGAATTAGGTTAAGGAAAAAGTAGGCTGCGAAATGAAAAAGGAAAATGTCAGTGTGAAGAATAGGACAGGCCAGGGAACAAGAACAATCGCTGAAAGGCACTGGGCACGACCCTGCATAACCCGGCAAAAACCGCGAAAGGAAATCAAGAAGTCAATAAATGTGAATATTTTAAAGAAGAACAAATCATTGGCGTGGACGTATCGAAAGAAGCACATGAGTCGCGGTGCATGCGGGCATTTGGTAAAGGGAAAAAAAGGGGAAATGGTACCACCTAGTCGAAGAAAAAAAGAAGAACCGACCACACCGGGTGAAAATTAAAGTCGAGTGTAGAAGATCAGAGGGGTGAATGAAAAGGCGGGGGGAAACTAGCACAGCATTCACCCCTGGGGTCGGTGAGGCGTCGAGTCGCTAGGAAAAGAAATAGAAAAACTTACTTGGGCCGAGAGCGGTTTAAGAGTACGACACTGGCATGGGCCACAGAAATCCGCGCCGTTCCCGCGGGAACCAAAGAAAAACACCACAGCGGATATAGTCATCAAGGGGGGGGCAGATCCCAAGGGTTGTCCGTAAGAAGCAGGTCCAGCACCACCAGCGCCTGGGGACTAGAACAGCGGTAAAAGTAAGGGGCAGTGCGGTTGGAATCCAACTAAAGCGGAGGAGTACCAAAGATCCAAAAAAAAGACAGAGGCCAATGGGAAGATCGAGAGTGACTGAGAAAGGGAAGAGAGGACCTGTCCCGCCCGAAATTGCTTTGAAACATGCGAATGCGATGCAAACACTGACATGTAAGAGACGAGGGACGCGATAAACGATCGAACAACGGGGCAGGCAAAAACGATGAAAAAGAATGAAGAGTAGATCAAAAACAAAGTAGGAGGGGAAAAAAGAGGAGAATTCTCAGGATTAATACGGTGGGGTGGATACCCGCTTGGGGGAGGATAGGAAGCAGAATCAAACTGGAGAGAAATACGGGGTAAGTACGGTGTAATGGAGGTGGACCATCGGGATCAAAAGGTTTGGTTTGTTCAAGGAAAAAAAAGGGGGGGGGATCAAAATAATTGATACTAGCACTACGGGAAAAAAAATTGGAATCTCAATTGGGGAGGAAGGGAAGAGGCGGTAGGATTTTCATGACAAAATGTTCGGAAGGTGCAGAGGAAATGTGGTTCAGCTCACTGCAAACGGTACTTGTGACGCGGGGAGGGTCCGATGGCCAGGGTGTCTGGGAAAATAACATTTTTTAAAACAAACCAAGGAGGACGATGGATCGTTGCCATAGTACGACTATAGCAGGGGATGGGGGGGTGTTTAAAGAAGGAATTAAAAAGACCGGCGATGGTGAAACATTGAGCGACATGGAGTACTAGGAAAAGGTAGGGGCCGTCAGAGAACGAGCAATTATTTGGAAGGGGGAGGAAGGGGTCGAAAGTCTGAGGACTGAAACAAAAAAAAAATGGGGGGGGGGGCGAGCCCCAACCTGAGACTCTGTTTAAGACCACTCATAACTTCTGGGGGAGTGAGGGAAACGATATAGAACGAAACGAATGAACTGGGTGTCCGGGGTCGGGAACCTGATGTCGGCGTAATACGGAAAACCTTTGGGGGCAGTGAAGGGAGAAAAGCCAACAAAACAAAAATGGCAAACGATTGCCCGGAACATAACTTCCTTGGTCGATAGAAGAATAGGTGGGGGACAAAACTTTTTCAAAATAGGCAGGGGATTGAAGAAATAGAGAAATGTGTTGGAGGAGGAGGGCAGGACAGTGGGAAAATTATTTGTCAGTCGATTGGTTTCCAATCAGACAAGGGGAAAAGGGTTTCAGGGTAAAGGAATGGGGGGGCGGGGAACTAAGGATGGGGATCTGTTTCCGGACGGGGGACTAAGAAAAGTAATGGCTTGACGAAAGGTGCCTGAACAGATGGTAAGGGGGGAAACCGAGGAATAAAAACTAGGGGGTGGGGGGAAACAAAGAAACAGAGACGGGGAGATGAGAAAAAACTGAATAATAGGAAAGAGCCACCAAAACGTGGCCGGGACCAACGGGGTGGGTGTGGGGAAACAAAAGGGTCAAAGGCCAGAAAATAGAGGGGGAAAGACCCCAAGAACTATGGGGCAAGGGCGGGACGGGGGTAGGGCAGGGGGAAGCAAAAAGAAAAGGGGAACAAGAATTAGCCGGAAGGAAAAGGAAAATTTTCCCAGCAAAAGAAAAAAAAAAAAGTGGGAAAAGAGGGACAGAAGGAGGCTGAAACTCAGAAGGAAGTTTAAGGTGGAGCTTAGTTTGAGGCTCGCAAGTTGTGGGGGGCGGGGTGCTACAAAGTTGAAACGCTAACGTTGGGTTGAAAGGGGGAAAAAAAAGGGGGAATGAAATGAGGGGTTATAAAAACAGGTCCGATTTGACAAAAAGGAAGAAAGGGGGCACGGTCAAGCACCTGAATCTATTCGAAGGAGGGACGGCGCTACTGAAGGGCAATTGGAGGGAGGAGGGTGGCAAAAAAGGGAATAGAAAAGGGCAAATCACAAGGGGCACCAAAGGGTCCAGGGGGAAATACTAAAAAAAGCGAAAAGTCCCCAGTAGAAAAGGAAGTGGAAAAAAGCATCAGGAGAATCTTAAAAAGGGGGAAAAGTCAAGAAAAAAGAAAAGCAGGGGGTCCCGAAGATGTAGTGAGAGAAGACTAATTTTGAAAGATAGGAAGGGGGCTGCAGCAGGACAACTCTTCTGTAACAGGGAAAATGTTACTAAAAAAGAAGGGAATTGATTAAGGACAGCGCAGGACGCCGTCGGCTGGGTCGAAACTAGTGTCGAAAAAGGCAATGGGGGGACAACTCTGACCAGTGGGAATGAAAAATACTGAAACAAAGGAAGTGGGGGGGTGGGGGGGGGTCAACTCTCAAACAGGATAAGGGCGTCACTGCTGAAAAAGTCTGGCATGACAGAACGATAAAAGCAGAAAAAGGACCACCACCGAAAAACGAAGAAAGGGGAGGGCGGGAGGAGATTCCTGGTGAGACGAACAACGTGTGAGAAAGGAAAAGGAAGGGGGGACTTTAGGAGACGAGCATAACTTGGGGTTGAAAAGGAAACTGGAAAAAAAAACCGGACAAAGGAGAGGGAAGAGGGGTAGCAGAGGTTAAAGAAAAGGTTATGCTCAAGTGAGGGTGGGGTGTCTAAAATATGAAGGAAAAGCGTACGGGGAAGAGTTTTTTTTTTTTTTACAGAAGAAAAAGGCAGTGGGGTTAAAAGAAGGAGAAAAAAGAAGGGGAAAACAAAGGGAAAGGCTCAGTGGGCAGAGATAAACGGAGGAGGAAAGGAAGGGGCCATTCAGGAAAAAGTGGTGTAAAAAAAGCAGGGCCCCAACAGCAATAAGGGAACGGTATGTCATCGGGGGGGTTAATCTGACGGACGGGAAAAGAGGGTTTCGCGGTGGGGGGCGAAAGGTTTCGTGAGGGAGACAAGCGAAAGGGGGAGAAAAGAAGCCATTGAGGAAGTTGTACTCTGGGTAGTCCAAAAGAGTACAAATCTGGGGGGAGGTAGGACCTTTGGTAAAAGGTTCAAAGCAAAGGGGGTGAGACATAAGAGGAAGGGAGGTGGATGCAGTCTAAACGTAGAAAAGGACTGGAGTGAGATCTGAAAGAGGGAAAAAAAAACACTGAAGAAAAAAGGGGCAAAAAAGACAAATTGGGGTCAAGGTGGGGGATCAAAGAGGAAGAGGGACGCCAGGAGTTTTGAAAGAAAGAGAGAATGGGAAGCGTGGGTTGTGAGCGGAAGAACCAGGATTGGATACCAAACAAAAGGGAATTTTGATCTGACGGCGGGGAAAAAAAATAGGGTAGGGGGGGAAAAGAGAAGACTAAGAAAAAAAAACAAGGAGGGGTGAGAAAAGAGATTGTCACCGACAATAGTTGGTTGGGGGGGGGAGGGAAGAGAAAAAGGAAAAAGACAGAGGGGGAAGAAAGAAAAACATCCGCAGAAGAGAAAAAAAAGGCCCCACATACATGGGGAAAAAGGGAACGCGGGCGGAAACATTTTAACTGGCCATAACCACTGGGGAAAGGGGGGGACAAAACAGACCGCATTTGGGGGGGGGGGTTGGTTAGAAATTGGGAAAAGAAAGGGACACAGAGTTGTACCTGTGGGACGAGGGAAATAATGCACCAAAAAAAGGGGGAATGGGGGGGAAAACAGGGAAACCTAAAAAGGAGCGGTTAACGAAAAAAAGGGGAAAGAAAAGTCAGAAAAAAGGGAGGAACAGAGATAGGGGAAAGAAAAGGCGGGGAAAAAGAAAACCTAAAAAAAATGGGAAATACCAGGTGAAAAGTACGCCGAGGAGCACACGAAGGAGGAGGAAGTTGAAGGGAATTTGAAACCCGTCAGGTTGGGGAACAACGGGGGAAGTGGGTGAAGTAACAAACAAAAAAAGGTGGAAGCGGGGGACGAAAAGGGAAAGGAAAAAAAGGAAACGGGGGAGAAAAGGAAAGCAGGGTCAATTGCACAAAGGTGGGTTAGAGGGAAAAAAAGTGAAGGAGGAACTGCCTGGAAACCTGCGAAGTGAGATACAACCAAAAGTCACCAAGGAAAAAACTGCACCCTTGGGGAAAAGAAAGAAAAAGGAAAGACGAGGGGGGGCCGAAAGAAAGAAATGGATGTGACGAGGGAGACCTAAGGAGAACGAGAAAGGAAGGGTTAAGAAAAAGCAAATTATCGACCATGGGGGGAGATAAAAATACCACTAAAGGGAAATCGTCAACGGGAAAGGATGCTGGAGAGAAAAACCAAAAAACGAGACTGAAAAAGGGGTGGGGAAAAAAGTTTGACGATGGAATCGGGGGGAGAGAAACAAAAAGTCCTTCCCTGGACAGGTTGAAAAGGTATTCATGAAAAGGGGCAGAAAGGGGGGTTGAAAACGAGGTCAGAAGAAGTCAAAGAAAGTAGGAAAGCGTGCGGCAAGGGGGGACAAGAAGGGTCAAATGCTTGTCACGTGCTGAAGAAACCTTGTGAAAAAAGTTGAATTGGGGGGAGAAGAAACCGCCTTCAAAGAGAAAACCCAGGGGAGAGAAAAAAATGAATCGGCGCCAGCGACCATAGGGGGAGGAATAAGGGTGGTCAAAAAAGAGTACGGGGAGAAAAGGAAATATGGGCAAACGTACTGGAGAAGTGAAAGTACATAGGGAAAGTATCGGCACAAAAAAAATAAGTTAATTTTCGAGGAAGGAGGGGAATTCAGCCTATGAGCAGAGAAGGGGGGGGGAACACATCGACCGAGAAGAACAGGCATGACGAAAGAAATAGAAATTGAAATCCACTGTAAGTGGTAACTGACCTAATGTGGGAAAAGGACAAAGTCTAAAAAAAAGGTGAAAAATTTACAAGGGTTGTAGACGAAAATCCAAACACCCACGTTCGAAATGGGAGAACTAAAACGAAAAAGGAAAACAGAACAGGACGAGTTAAAAGGCAAGAGGGGAAGCTTTGGGAAAAGAGAACTTTCGTTTGGGTTGTCAAGGGAGAAAACCGAAAGAGGCCGGGGAAAGGGGTTAAGGAAAGCTCAAAGCCCGGAAAATGAAATAAAAGAAAGGGGGATGGGCCTGGGTGGAAGGAATAAAAATGAGGAATTGACTCTTGGGGACAACACAAAAAGGGGTTGGGACCAACGGGTGGTGGGGGAATTCCACGGTACAGGGACAAGACAGTAAGGGAAAAAAGGGAAAGGGGATATGTGGCCACAAAACAGGGGGGGGACAACAAACCGTCAAGCAGAGAACAAAAAGAAAAAAATTGGGGGAATGCGAAGACCGGAAGGGACGCGGGGGGGAGGAAAAAGAATGTAAGAAAAAAAAAGATGGGATAGCACGAAAGGGGAAAAAGGTAGTCAGTTCAAAAGGGGAAACTCTCTGACAGAAGAAAAACCGAAAGGGGAGAAGGCACGGGGAAAAAGGATAAAGGGGGGTATAGGGGGGTCAAAACTGTTAAAGGGGGGGGCCAATCAGGCTGTGAGGAAAAGGGAAATGGGAATTCAACAAGAATTGCAGTGGAGGAGGGGGGGCGTGGAAGGGAAAAAAGGTACGAAGTGAAGAGAAAAACGAAATAGGGGAAAAAACACAAAAAGGTCAAGGAGGGGGTTAGATAAGGGAATGGAAAGAAAAGCGGCTGAAGTGAAGGTTGGGGGAAAAGAGAGAAAGAGACGTTGGGGAGATAAAAATTAAGGGCAGGTCGGCGAGATGATAAAGAATAAAGGGGTCGTTCTAAGGGTGGTCAACAGGAAAATCCTATTATAGAAAGGGAGAAAAGGGGGAACAAGATCAGGCAGAGAAGTAGGGAAAAAAAAACTACCCAAAAGAGAGGTAGTAAGGAAAGATTCAAAAGAGGGACAAGGTGGATGTAAACCATGGAAGAAAGGCACACCGGAAGAGAGGACTACGAGTTGAAAAAAAGGACTTGGGGAAGGGGAGTGGAAGGGGACAACATCACGAATCAAGGAGGACAGGAAAAGGAAAGAGGCGTCAAGAACGGGAAAGGGGTCAGGGATCAATTTGCTTCCCATTAGAGGGTACAGAGGGAAAGAGGGGGGGGTTGGAGGAATCCAACAGTGGGAGGGAAAGGGATGAAAGGAATTGAAGGAGGAGAGGGAGCGGGAGTGAAAAAAATCAAAGATGAAAGGAGGGAAGAAAAGCCAACGGGGAAGGGAGGGGGGGGCTGACCGCACAAAAAAAGGAAGAGAAAAGAAAAGGAAGAAATTGAAATAGGGTATTTCATGAGTGGGGGGGGGAGGGGGGAATAAAAAGGACTGGGGAAAAAGAAATAGGAAGAACCAGGGCTCGAAGGAGGCGACGGAAAAATGGGCTTCTTGGGGTCAGGGGACGACGAGGAAGGAAGAAGGTGGAAGGGTTGACCAAAGTACACGAGGACTAATAGGATCGGGAGATCAAGCACATACAGGTGCTCATGATAAAAAAAAAGGGTGCATAGGGATGATAGGGGACTGAGAAGGATTAAGGACTCTAGGGGTGAGGGAAAACAAATGACCAACTTCAACTGAGGGGAAAAGGCGGATCTCAAATCAGCATTGAAGTGTGGCAGGAAACTTGACTTGGTAGAAAAACCCGCCTTCAACATTTGAGAAGGACAAAGAAGAATAAGAGCGAAATAAAGTAAAGACGGGGATGTGGGAGGGGGGGTAAGTTTACCGGGAAAGGGAACCTATGAACGGTGCACCAAGGGGAATAGGAAAGGGGGACTGAAAAAGAGGACGTAATAAAAAAGACAAAAAACCGCCAAAAAAAAGGGGGAGGTTGGGGAAGCTAAAAAAACTGAGGATGAATACGAGGGAAGGGGCATGGGGAGAAAAAAAAAACTCAACAAAAGAAGGGGTCTGGGAGGAAGGAATAAAGGGGTGAACGGGGAAAAAAAAGAGCAGGAAAGGAGATACTCAGAGGAGGCTCAGGAAAATAAAAACTGGGAAGGACAGGAAATGAAGGTGGTCGGTTTGAGTGGTGAAGGGACGAGGAACTGGCAGTGGTTGTCAACCAGGGGACAAGGAAGAAAGGGAACAGCAAGGCCAGAAAAAATTAATAGGGAAAAATCAACTCAGGAGTGTGAGGGATAAGCAAAAAATGTCGGGGGGGAAAAAAGAAGATGAAGCTAGGAGGAAGAACGTTAACAGGGGGGGGAGTGGAGTCTTCATTTAGGGAAAAGGGGGTGGGGACAGAAAAAAAGAAAACAGTGGGTGGGGAACTTGGGGGGGAAAAAAACAACTGTACAGAAAGGGGAAAAACGGCACGACGAAAGGAAAGGGGACAAAGCAGTAGGCTTGTCAATAAAAAGAAAAGGGCAAGGTCTGCAAAAAAAAGTTGCAAGGAGACTGAGTCAATCGAAACCGCGTGAACGGGGTTTACGGGGGGATAATATAAACAGAGGGGGCCAAAAAAAAACAGAGAAAGTTAGGCGGTCAAACGGCCAAACACCGAGAGACTTTAAAGGAACAAACCCAAGGGGAGAAAGAGGGGAGGGATCAATGGTAAAAAGGAGAGGCAAATTCCTAGCCTGAACCAGAAATCAGGAACAGAAAGACCAAGGGGGAGGGGGCAAGAGGTTCTGGTGTTGTTGGGGAAGGGGGGTAGGCAAAGAAGAAGAAGAAGAAGAGGCAGGATGGGCCTTTCTGGGCCAAAAAAGGGAAAAAAAAAACAGAGAAAGACGAAAAAGGCCTCGGGGGGGGGCTATTGGGGAAAAAATTGGGAAGGAGGCTTTGGGGCGAAAAGAGCTTAAAGCAAAAACGGGGGGGAATACACACTTGTAAAGCAAGGACAAAGAGTCGGGGCGGGGGGGGGGGGTTTTGGACGGAGACGGGGGGGGGGGGAAGAAAGTCAAAAAAGTCGGTGGGATGAAAAAACGGGAAAGGGGGTGCAAAGAGTAGGCAATTTGGAAAAGGGGAACAACTCTCTCTGAAAAAAGGAGTGGGGAAGAGCGAAATGGAAATCTCTTGGGGGGAGGGAGGGACGGGTAGGACCGAGGCAAGAAACAATGGCCACAGCTATGGGGAAGGGAAGGGAGAAGCTAGAAAGGACGGAGAAAAAGGCTCGAAATAATTGGGAGCGCAGGGGAGAAAAAAACTGTGGGAGTGAAATCACAAAAAAGAGGATTCTAAAAAAGTAAAGTGAGATGGGAATGCACTCTGAGCCAGAGATACCAGGGGGGTAGAGATTAACTGGGGGGGGGAAGGCAGTACACTTAACAAAAGAGGGCCCAGGAAAAACTTTGTATGATGGGGAAAGGGAACAACAAGGGAAAGAATGGAGCTCAAAAATCTATGACGGGGAAGGAAAAAAAAAAGTTTCAGAAAGGATGGGGTGAAACCGAAAAGGGGGGGGTGACGGGGGGGAAAGAAGAGAAAAAGAAGAAGGTTGGGGGGTGGGTGGTACTAGACCACATCGAAGAAAAAGTGAAAAAAGAGAGGAGCTAAAGGATGAGGTTAAAAGATACAGCAAGGCAAAAATCGGGGGAAAAGTGGTGGAGTGGTCAAGTAAGGGGGGGAAGGTGACTCTACAATACAAGGGGGGCAGGAGAACTAGACAAAATGGCGAAGGAGGGTCATCCGAAATACGTGAAGGAGGTGTGGGGGGGGAGAAGTGTCAAACTGGCAAATACCTATATAAAAAAAGGGGGGGGATGAGTCAAGGGCCACGGGAAAAGGGGAATCTGAAGTTTAGAAGGTTGGGGGGGGCGGAGGGAAAACAAAAAAAAAAGAACATCGAATGTTTTTACGGTAAGAAAGGAAACAATTTGGGGGGGGGTAAGACTATGAAAAAGGAGGCAGTCAAAAAAAGTAGGAGAAGGGGGGGAAGCTCTAGCAAAGGGGAAAGTAGTGGGCAGTTAAAAAAGGTTTGCAAAAAAGGGGAAAAAAAAAGGCCGGGACGAAATGGGGGGTCCAAGACCGACAAAGGGGGGGGGGGAAGGTTCGGGAAGGGGGAGAGGTCTTCAATAAACAGAAAGGGTCTGAATAGGGGTAGTAAAGTAATAAGTCAAGGAAAAAATGAATATAGGCATAAGGAAGTGGTGTGTGAAAAAATAGGTTAAAGGAGGAACGAAGGGGGTCTAGGGAAATGAGGTCGGGAAGGGGGGAGACATCAAAAGATTAAGGAAAGGGAGGAAAACTACAGATGTCTCAAGAGGGGAAATGCTAAAAAAAAAAAAGGGTTAGTCGACGGAGGTCGAAAAGAAAAAAGAAGGAAAAAGAACAATGAGCATAAAAGGGGTGTGCTGGGGGAAGAAAAATAAGAAAAATTTGTAGTCACCAGGGAGGGGGGGATATAAAGGGGGGGTGGGGAAGGAGTTTTGAACCTTCGGAAATGTAGTGGATTGAAAGAGGAAAATTTGGATATACGGGAGGGGTAGCTCCCAAAAAAAGGCAAAGGGTGTCAAAATGAAAGAGGAGGTCAAAACCAACAACAGGAGAGGAAAAGGAAGAGGTGAAATAAAAAATTTGGGGTTTTGTTCTGACGCGGAGAACAAAAGGGGAGGGGTACTAAACTAGAAAAGCCGTCAGTAAAAATAGGAAAAGAAAAAAAGAAAAAGGTAGAAAAAAACCAGAAAGAAAGGGAACCTGGGAGGAAGGACACCTAACCACTTCCAGGAAGTGCCGGTGGGGGAGGGGGGGGGGGGGGGGGTGGGAGGAAAAAGAAGAGGGGGGGGGCAAAAGAAGGTCGGCGCGGGAGTGCACAACACGACAAAAAGGGGTCCGATGGTGAAGGGCAAGGACGGAAAAATGTAAAGCAAGGAAACGCGGTGGGAAAAAAGACCATACCGTAATAGGACCACAAAATATCACTAATCGGTGACCAGGGAGAAACCGACAAAAAACCGATAGAAGAAAAGTGGGGGAAGACGAACGAGGACCATCAAAACTCTACAGGTTCCCAGAATTGAGAAAAAAGGGAGGGGGGAAAAGGGA
>Ga0179593_1318872_pt1 | contig 11983 bp, 9 predicted proteins | sample CZODoug2_1_08_16_FD_185931 | JGI IMG/M metagenome (GOLD analysis project Ga0179593, IMG submission 185931) | Vadose zone soil fungal communities from Angelo Coast Range Reserve, California, USA - CZODoug2_1_08_16fungal (PacBio error correction) | ecosystem: Environmental > Terrestrial > Soil >...
GGGTCTAGAGGTCCTTCCTGGTCTTGGAAATCAATAGGTACGGCTCAAGGGCTTCTAACCCTTGGGGGGAAGACGGGGAAAGAGGAAAACCTGAAGTAATGGTCGGAGGGTAGGGGAAACCAACGCAATGGTGTCCGTTCCTCGAGGGTAAAAAAGGATCCGAAAACGTCGTATGATAACGAGGAAGATCATGCGAGGATAAGGCAGGGTCAGTCCATCGATCAGAGAGGGAACATTGACTAACCCGGGTTTCAACCTCAAGAAACGGAAAAAGTGAGCCTACCGGCTCAGATCGATGAAGGAGACGCTAATCAAAGGGCAAGGACTACTTAGGGCGCAAGAAAAATTCACGGGGGAGGGGTCAGACGGGGGGGAAAACTGCGTTTCGGCTATTTTGAGGAGGTCGGGTTTGGGGACACGAAACGTCGAAGGGAAGGAACGGTCCCAGAGATAAAACGGCGCTCTTTGCGCTATAGAGTATGCCTGTAAGTGGAAGGTCGAAAGGGGTGCAGGGGGGATCCCCGTACAATGATTCCAAGGCCGAGTGGATTATCGGGAGGAATTCTTGATGCAATCCATAGTCCTCGAAGGATCAGTCGTCGGGGGAAGGGGTGAGAGAGTACTCGCTAGAAATTAGCTCGGAGACTAACGAAATAAACATCGTGAAACGTAGCTAACGCAGAAAGGGGAACGCTGGGCACGATGGCAAAGGAGAGGACCTTAGAAGACGAGTGGTTTAGCTAAAAAACGAACCTATTCTCTAATATGCGCTCGAGAGGGAGATGTGAATGTTAAACGGAGGAGAAGAGCTTACGGTGAAAAATTAGCTAAGAGAGCAGACGCTCGATGCCGAGAAAGAGGTTGCAGTTCAAGAGAGCTTGAAAAAAGAAGACTGAGGAAGTTCAAACAGGAGACACGTAAAGGAATGGCCAATAAAAAACGGGCATCAAGAACACCCGAAAAGGAGTCTAGGTGTCTGCATGAAAGGGTAGGGAGAAAGCCGCTGCGACAGGAAGAAGACGCATTCAACTGTACTGGGAAAGGGGATTAGAGGGTTGGGGAAACCGGCAAGGAGAGGGTGCTCGGCGGAAACGGATGAAGATGGCTGAAGGCAATGTATAAGAAAAGGGCCTCAAAAAAAACGACAATCAGGAGGCGACTCCTCTCGTTACGGGGCGACCGGAGAAGGCGATCTACGGCTAGAAAACGGCACCAATATGGAGGTGAAAGTCGTTTGGTGGTGTAGGGAAGGGACAGTCGTATAGCTCCATAGCGAGGGTCCTCATAGAATGATGCCGACCCGAAAAGGAGATCGGCACAAAAATCGCTGAGCAGAGACATCTAAATCAAGGAACTGACCTCCCAAACACCGGGAGAACGTCATAAACAAAAGACGAAAAAGGGGGGCGGTCGCAAGCTTACGCAGCCAGGGGAGTCGGCCAGCTAGAATAGCAACCCCTTCGGTGAAGATTGGATCAAGAACCAGCTGACTGCAGACCGTACGTGAAGGAAGGAGACGTGAAAACAAGGTTAGTATACGCTGCAGTCCGGGGAAGGGCACTCGGTTGCTCCGAAAACATTTACACGAAAACAGTGAAGAAAGCCAACCCCACACCACAGGGGGAGGAAGTGCTCCCTGCAGAAAGCGATCATACGGGTCGAGAGGATGACGAACTTCCCACGAACGCGTAGGTGAGTCCCGGGAGATTCGTAAAAAGCGGGAGGAAAACACACTGGGAGCAGGGGAGACAGGAGTAATCTGTCCAGGTGGCAAGGGAAGTCGGCCAAGGAAGTATAGAAGAAACGGCTGGAAGGTTGGGAGGCCGTTGAGAGAAGACGGTTAGAGGGGGGGGCAAAAAAGTCAAATTACTCACAGAGGGGGCGCGCGGTCTGAGGGAGATATCGGGCTCATGCATTGTCAAAAATGCGAGTTCGTCGGAAAAAGAACCAAAAGGTTCGGAAACGCGTACGATTGCAGACAGGAAAAAGGTGCAAAAGTCTCGTGTGAGGGGGGGGGAAAAGTAGAAGAATGTTGCTGAATTACAAAGAGAAAACACTAAGGGTCACACAAAAAAAAAAAAAACAGAAGACTGAAGGAGGAAAAAAAAGACGGCATTGGGTGTGGGGGGGGAGCAACCTGTAGTACACGCGTTGGGGTGAGAGAAAGTCGGACCAACATAACGCGCGGTCAAAATAGAACCTGACCAGGATAGTGAGGAAAGGTAGCGCTAACCTCGCGGAAGTGTCCATATGTAGGTGCAAAACAGAACGCGGTATACTCCATGACCTGGGAAGAAAGGGGGGGAACTGCCTGTAATCGTTCTGGCAGTCAGTACAGCCTCTAGTCACATCTCTCCACTCTCTTCTGAGGTGCAAACTCGTCTGAGAAGCCAGGGGCAAGCAAAAATGCTCAGATAGGGAAAGGGGGGACAAGACAAACCAGACATGAAAAGAGCTCACCTCCCGGAAGATTAATTTTCGGAAACTAAATGAGTGGACTCATAGACGTTGCCATACGGGAGCGAAAGGGCATAGTGGAGAAAAGCGAGGATCCATCGAGGGGGATGTTCTAGTAAAAGAAAAATGAAAACTAGCTCATAGACTCTCCATCATCGCGGAATCATAGGTACGACGGATCGGACCGACGTATCTTCATCCTCCGTTCTACTCGCTTCCCGCAGCAGAGAAATTTCCGGGAGTTTGACCGTGGGAATCAAGTGCTTCTGAGTCCGCCGTTGGAAAAATTCGAAAGGTTCACCTGATGAGATGTCCCAAAGAAAAGAAAAAAAAAGGGAGGAAAAAAATCAACGCACCCTTAAGAATCCCACCCCCTCCTTCTATCGGGTTAAGAAGTCAAAGCGAAGGAAGGCCAACCACAGACTGAAAACGCTGTCTCTGACCTTGAGAAAATGGGAACGAGTCCTAGGGAGAGCGAGGAAGGGGTGGGTTTGGCATCATGCTGTCTATAAAGAGTAAGACCGGCCCGAAATAAAAAAAAAATGGACTGAAAAAAACCCCAGAGCTAAGAACAGCTCATAGAAAGGACGAAAAGCTCAATACACAGAGACGAACAAGGGAGTTCAGAGGGGGATACATTCCTCCCTATTCGGGCTAAAAAGTAAGAAAACACTAGTTGCCAGGATTTCCCGAACGAAAAGGGAAGACAGAAAACGAACAGAAACAAGCCGGTTTAAAATTCAGAAGACTTGAAGGCAGAAATCAAAACTTTGACTAATCCACGTCGCGGAGAAAAAGAAAAGAGCAGTGACAGCGCGACAGATCTACCCTGGGGGGGGGGCAAATCTTAAAGGTCGTAGGAAATTGTGAACCAGATTCACCTACTGAGGGAAGAGGAATCAAGACCCGAGAAAGGCAAGTCACACGTCGGGCGGTCCGACACCCACGCTGAGGACACGTTCAGGGAAGGCCGCCGCTGGGGGGAAAAGGGAGGGGGGAAGAATCCGAGGTCTAAAAGGAAGAAGCGAGTGGAGAGAAAACTCGAAAAGGGACTTGATCACAGACAGGAAATAGCAATCTCTGATGAAAATGGGGCCGTCGAAAGCATAGCAAAAGTCAAGGAGCGTCGAAAAACATTTGAAGTGCGCAGCCAGACGAGGAACAAAGAGCGAAGGGCCAGAAAATCGTCCCTAAGGAAAAAAGAAAGCCTCTGGGGCTGAGATCATCGGTCCAGAAACGGTAAACTGGGAGAGAACGGGGTCCCGACTTCGGAAAGAGGGCAGCATGACCTTCGGTAGACAGAAAGGGTGTCGCGGAATCGCGGTTAACTTAAACCATGACGAATACGGAAACGGGGACCACACCTATTCAATACTAGAGGGTCTCTCCCAAAATTATTTACTTAGGGCGGGGTAAGAGAGCCAGGGGACTCCACAAAGAGAAAACGGATTAGGGTAGAAGAGGGGTCAGAAGCGTTTCAAGCCTGGTTGCGCTGCTCGACCTCAGCGTAAAGTCAAAGGTTTTTTCCGGTAACGTATTTGCACGGTGGGAAGAAAGGAACACCTTCCATGAAGCGCCACCGTGGAGGAAAAAATGTCCTGCGTACTCGTCTGACCTGGCACAGTCATACAACAATCTCACGTTTGTTAGTACTATTAAAACACGAACAGAGTCGGTGTCAAAAGGAAGGGAGGTCGAAGGAGACGAGGCAGGGAAAGTCGCGGGGGGAAAGGAAAAGCCGGCTCCGTCAAGGGGAGGCGCTTTACCAGGTTCAGGAGGAAAAAGCTGTGGGTCTAGCGAAAACCAATGGAACTAAGGAAAAGGGGAGCGGAAGGGGTGGAATGTATTATAAAAAGAAAATCTGTGAGCGCGAAAAACTCGCGGCGAGCTTTACAGAAAAAAAAAAAACCCACAAAAGACAGTAGAAGAGGAACAACAAACAAGAGGATCCGGGAACACGTGGTGAAACTGTCTGCCCGTGGTGGGAAAATCTACATAGGATATGCTGTATCGGAAAAGGGCTGAGGGGCTCAAAAACCGCCGGAACTGTCGGTGCAAAGCTGAACGCCCGACCTACAGGGGGACCTCTTGCAGCGGAGGGGACATCGGTCGAAGACGGTTCACGCGGCCTGGAGGGAGCGCTAAAGTCGGCTTCCTTCAAGAACCAGGTGGGGGGAAAAAGCTTTTCTGGAGAAAGGGTGGGAAATGGAACCGGATTGGAAGTACGGGGGGAGGAATGGGGAGCGGTATTTCCTTCGGGAAGGGGGAAAGTTCGTGGGCGCCGAGAAGGAGGGGAACGCACGCGAGGAGGTGGGGGGAAAGAAAAAAATCATCCCTGTTCTTTCCGGAAAAAAGGAAGCCTAGGGTTCGCGGCAGAGGGGGTAGGGAAGGGCAGGGGCGCTTAAGAAGCCGCGACTCCAAACGCGGTCGTCGGGCTCAGTCTCAGGGGGGCGACAAACTTCTGGCAACGAGACGGTGTCCTGACGGGGAGAAAGGGAAGGGGCCCTTAGAACTGTTCGAAGACGCGTTTAGGCATTCTCAGTTTTGATGTTTATTCTTAGCCTGGGAGAGGGCCTGAAAGACGGGCAGTGGTAGGAAAAAGTGGTGGCGTTAGGGCCCCCCTTTTAAATGTATCCTTCCGGAAGAGGGACTTTTAGTGGGCGAAAAGGGACCCGGGTCCGGGAAAAATTCCAGGTAACGTCCGAAAGAAAAAAAATTATATAAATTACTTGACGAGTCAAGGGTGGGCCGTGGGGGAGAATTCGATCAAAGATCAGTGTACTAAAGTCACCTGCACCGATGAATATCTTAAACTACTGAAAATAGAGGTGGTGGATACTTCGAGGATTAGGGGAGGAAATTCCTAGGAAAACCTAACACTATAAAAACTGGGAGGGTATCGAGAGAGCAGAAAAGTTTTCAGATGCGGGAGGGCAAAGGGATATGCTCGGGGAACACCCTCGAATGGTACTCTTTCGAACTGACTAGGAATGGGGCGGTGCCGAGTGGGGAATCGGCCGGGCCGGAGGCGCGAGACCGACCATCGGAGAAGTTGAGGGCGCACGGAATGGAGTCTTGCAACTAAGGAAAAACAGGGCCCGAGAGGTGGAGAAAGGATGGTTCGGGAGGCACGGGGGAAAGAGATACGGCAAGGGTATGATAGGACTACCTTTACTAGGGGGTAAGTCAAATCGGGAAAGGATGCGTGGGGGGGGAAGAAATGTACCGATCAGGGAGGCTGCGCATGGTGAGAACGGGGAGGCCGCGGGATCTAAAAGCGTGGGGGAAGAGACATTGCCCGGGAAAAACACACTGCACGGGAGCTTACGGAGTTCTGGTGTAAAGTATGTGGGGGGTCGGGATAACCACGAGGACGAAACTCACAATCGTGAGAAGGTGCAAAAAGACGATCGACGGTCTCACAAACCCCTAAAACTGAGCAGTCTACTTAGAAGGTCACAAGTGGATTTCAAACTGGGTCTGGGACTGGACGATAGAAACACAGTGGGACCTTAAGCGACGAGAGAGAAAGACGCGCGGCAGCTTTTGAGTACGGTTTCGGGGAGAAGAGATCGGGGGCTCGAATCACTGTACCAAAAGGGAAAAAAAGAAAGAACTCTTCCTGGAGGAAAAAAGTAGACAAGCTAAAAAAGCTACAAATGATCGATACGTGGGGTCCTCAGCTCGACGCCTGAGTGCACCGAAAGGGAAAGCACCTACTCCGCGGTTCGGGAGCTAGGACATCGAGAGTAGACCCGGGAGCAGAGCAGGAACCCTAAGAAAGACCCTACCAAAGGGGCGGGAATGGGGGGGCCGAGCAACCGAGTGCCCGCCCAGGGTCCTGCAAAGCTCGAAAACTTGGTCAGGAAATAGGGCCGGGCGGGGGGGAAGACATGGAAGACCTTAGCGGACAGTACGAGAAACCCGGGTGCGAAGAGCGCTGGCCGAAAAGCCCTGGGACATAGGACCCAAAGCGAAAGCAAAAAAGAAAAGGTTCTAAGGGGGCGTCGGTTCGGGCGTGCGGAGTTATAGGTCGGGAAAAAAAGCGCGATCCAGATCCCGGTGGTCCTAGAGCGATGGGGCTGGGACACGGGAAGAAAGAGAAGGAAACAGGACCAGAGGAAGGGAAGCGATCGAAGAAACAAGCGTTAAAACAACAACACACGACTGGGTAACGAACAACTCTTCCGTTAGTGGTGAAGATCGGCCGAAGGGATCAGGAGAAAAAGAAAACGGAGTCATCAGCGATAGGATTCTGGTGGTCTTAGTAAAAGCAGGTGGAAAAAGTTCTGATAATAGGACAGAAGGGAGAAACGAGCAAACTCAAAACGCACGTTGTCCACAGGCACCTGAAAGGAAATCTTTGGCAGCTAGGGCAGAGGACAGCCATGCAGCTTTTCGTAGAACCTGGAAAAATCGTTTCGCCTCGAAAAAAAGAGCAACTTCCAGATAGACGGGTCCGGATATTTTAAAACAGAGCCGTAATCTGAGCACGGAAAAAGGATTGTTGCACCGCGAGGCACCGCGGGATAAGACGCGAGCATCGAGAAGAATTCGCGGGACCCACGGAACCTGGGGTGGGAGCTTAGAAAGGAAAAGAAAGAAGCGCAAGAGAGAGCTAAGGACTCAGCTCGTCGGTCTTAATCTACAGACGAGTCTTCAGGGGACGTAATGAGTGCTAACTGAGAGGCAAGGGACGTCGGCGAATGGGAAGGTAGCTGGGAGTTTAGGTGTATTTACACGTCGACATGGCGAATATACACTGGATCCTAGACCCCTGCCAGAAACGAAAAGGGGAAAAAGGCGTAAGCAGGAAAGACTGTCATAAAGAAAAAAAATTATACCAACCATAGAGGCCGGGTCGAAGAAGTTTAAAAGGGGATCCACTCTCCCAAGGGGGGAAACCCGGGTCAGACAAGAAAAAAGTCGGAAGAAAAGAGCTCTTAAGCTACGCAGCGGCAGAGGGGGGTAAAAAGTTACATCCATCTATCGGTTGGCTGTGACTAAAAAAAAGCGTGGGACGAACAACGAAGAAATGACACTTCCGAGAGCACATCGATTACAGTAAGAGGTTTCGGCGACAAGGGCCGGTTAGCGACAGCGTACGGACAGGAGACTGGCAGCGAGAGGGGACGGAATCGAAGAAGGCAAACGGTAGGCTCAAATTACAGACGTTCGTGCAAATAGGGGTGCAACGAGCATAGGCGATGAGACCCTTGAGAATGGAAAGAATCCGAGTGAGACTATCGAGGTCAAATCCTAACTTGTGTCACGGAAAGCAGGGGGAAGGAAATAAACAAAATGTTGCGTGGGGAACAATACTCCGAGATCGCAGGGTGTTTCCTGAAAAAAAAATCGGGAAAAAAATCGGGACGAGAAAAAAAAAAAAGACCGTATTCAGGAAAAAAGAAAAAGAGCAGGCAGTACGCGGCGAGACAAGAGAAAAACAAAACAACGGGGATTAAAGAGAGTGGAGAGGGCCGGGGGAGGATCTGAAAAAATTGTCGGGTGGAGAAGAACATAAATCTATCCGGTGAAATTCGGACCGAGGGGGAGAAGGGGCAGATTAACACCTCGATAGAAAGTAGGAGGAATGGCCTGGCAAAAAACGAGGCATGGTTGAAAGTTCAAGCGCGGAAAGGCGTCCCGAACCCGGGGGAATTCGACCGTCATCTCATGCTTCATAAGAAAGGAGGGGCCGCAACCTCTCTCAGGGAAACTGCTGGAGGAAAAAGTCGAAAAGCTCCCTTAAAAGGGATGAACTACCGGCGAAAAGTCGGAAGAGATTCCCAGACAGGCTAATCACTTTCAGAGGGTTCGGGGAGGAGCAGCAAGCAAGGTCGCCGAAGACGTGAACTGGACGCGAGGCGTGTATAGAAAAGGGTTTTAGACCATGCTGGGTTGGGGGGGGGAACGAACCAAAATAAAGGCTCGTACCGGTTCGACGCGCTCGCAAAAGGCGGAAAAAGGCTATCATTGCAGATTCCGCTGGCCGGGGAGAACTGGGGGAAGGGGGTTCTCCATACCAGAAAGGAGAACCTGGACGAGATGGGGGTTTATAAGATTTAGTTCATATCAGAATGGCCGCTCCTCAGGGAAGGATGGAGGGTAGGATCGGGCGCTAAAAAAGCAGAGATACGGCAATACACAAGGAGAAGCCCACTCTAACTAGGCAAAAATTACACTACCACGCAATTTTGACGAGTTCTCAAATCTGCCTAAAGAAGAGTGGGGAGCTGCCGCCCGAAATAGGACATTAAAAATATTCGCTCTGTCTCTGTCTCGGTCGTGGAAAGGGGAGAGAATAAAATGAAAGATGTTTGAGCGAAGAGCTCAGAAAGACGGAAGAAAGTATTTTCTGAATTGCAACCTACGAGGGGAGGGACGCGCAAAGGGCACCCGAGCGGACCGCTCTTCAGGCCATTGGGAGAAAGGACAGCTCTAACTCTAACATGCAGAGAATTCTGAATGGTCACCGCTCAAGAAAAAGGGTCTAAAGAGCTGATCTCGTGTCGGTTGACGAGGACACCTGATTTGGTTCGTCCGGAGGGGACTGCTATGGTAAAAAAAAGATAAAAAGCACGGGACCAGATCGGGAAGAAAGGAATCCGACTCACCCAGAGATAACTGAGAGAAGCATCGGTTCCTGTCGACCGGGCCTAGGAAAGAATCGGGGAGGCGTTCAAAAAAAAAGTATAAAAGTCTCGGGTATTGGGGGGGGAACTCGGGGGTGTCTAGACGAGCTAAAAGAGAGTTTTTGGCAACATTATCCTAAACAAGAGACGAACTCGAGGGACACCCTGGGGCGAGGGACATCAACCATCTAACTCCTTCAAAAACCACACAACGGAACGCGAACGTAAGAACCAAATGGGGAAGGGGGGGTAGTCGGGCTCTTGGTGAAAGCAATGGCGCTCCATCAGATATAGACCGGCTTTTTCGGAGGGGAAGTCCCCTCTATTCCAGGACTTACCGGAAGGGAGGAAAAGTGCGCCCAGGTCGAAAGCAGGGCGGATCCTGACTTCTAGTCGGTGTTCTCTAAAGAAAGAACAACGGCAGGGAAAGTCCGTCGAGGTGGGGGGAGGGCAGAAAAGGATCCCGGGGGGTCGAATATCGTATTGGGAAAAAAAGGCGAAGTAGGTGCGCGAGCCAGAGGATTGCAAAGCGTCGAGCGGGAGACCCAAGAATTCTATCGTAGAATTTCTCAGGGGCGCGTACTTCATAACAGAGAAAGCTTAGTCTGCTGATACGGGAGGTCAGAGTAGAGAGGGGAAGGGAAGAAAAAATCTGACGTAAAAGGAGCCAAATCCTCGCTTCTTCTTCGCTCTAAGAAAGTCATGTCCAACCAAGCGACGGTAAGGAGAACAAAGGGAAAGACCTTTTCACATAGTAACGTAGCAGTCGGGCGGCTTCGGGTCGGGAAGTTTCAACCAAAGCAAGAAGTTCTTAAAGGCTATTGGATAAAACCTCAGCAAAAACTAAACAACTAACAGGTGCAACAAGTTAAATGTTTCTTCACAGAATTTCTTAAAGACTGTTGGGGGGAGAAGAAAAGTCGGGAAAAAACTCGTGAAAACAATTTCAGGAAGACGTCCAAGGAATCGGCGACAGTGGCAAAGAGACCATGTCTCATTCTTCCGCAAGGGGGGCCATTTTCACCTATACGCCAGGGAACAGCCGGACCGAGCCGAAAACGAATCGGAGGGGGGTACAAACTATCCGTGCACTGCACACTCTCAAGCGATTTCCAAAGCGGTAGTCTGTGGACAGGGGCTTCAATCAGGATAAAAAGTAAATCCAGCCACAAAAAATATCAGGGAGGGTGGGAAAAGCTCGAACCGAAAAGTCCTACACCGGGGGGGGAAATCTCACGTACCTAGAGGTCTTTCGGGAAACGGGGACGATCTGGGGGGAAGATCGAGAGGCAGAAACGATGAGAAACTTTGGGGAGAATCGAGCTCCGCGGCTTATACAGATACATTTCTTTCAGGGCTAGTGAAGGGAGGAAGGGGGCTCAGTAAAATAACTCAAGAATAGAAGAAGCTCGGCTCTTGGGGTTGCTCGTAAAGATAGCTGTCTCAAAATCCCAGTTGGAAAGAGCGGACGGACTCACTAAAAGGGTAAACAGCCGTTCTTTCCCGTAATTTCTCGGTTTTGGGAAACCCTCGCCGTCTCGAGGAAGACAGGTGCTTGGAGAAGGGAAAAAAAAACACATGGAAATGCCCTGGAGAATTGTAAACTATGCACCATGAAAAGTGAAATAGACCCCACCAGCAAAGGGTCGCTCGAAGGAAAATTCAGATTGGGAAGCCCCCGACAAACCAGAGCAGAAAGGGAAAAAAAGCGGATCTAAGGGATAATGAACCTTCGAGGGGCGTACGTAAGAACTCTTCAATCCAAGGTTGACATGTGTAGAAAGGTAGTAGCTCGACGAAAACAGAAACAAGCTTGCGATGTCAATGACTCGAGACGAATCACTCAACTCTACGTACGACAGCGGTAACATAAAAAGAAAGCTCACTCTAGAACTACCCAAGGTCCCGGTGCGAGGAGCATAGAGTCGTCACCTCAGAGCGCCAAATAACTTTGCAACCCTTGCTGGTACCGACTGGGAAATAAAGAGCGACTACCCGAAAAAAAATCCCCAGCAGTTTCCGTCTAAACTTTCACGAACGTCATTCTAAAAAGTTATAAGAAGAAACATCACGAAGAATCAAAAAAAAGGAAAGCCCAGCGAGTGGGCATTCTCCGGCCTCTCAACCGGGAACTTCTGCGAAGGGGGTTTGGTAAATATTCACCGAACAGTAATCTGCGATCGCAACCAGCTGCCTCAGCAGGAATCAAATAAGATAATTAAGCAATTTCAGCAAAGCACCACGGCAGGATAAAAGGTAATTGAGATACATGAAGAGATGGGTCCTGCGGCCCAGATGTCAACATGGATGTCTGGGGAGGATAAGACCTCTAGGTCTAAGAAAACTCGGGGCAATTGTATAGAAGCAATCACAAGATATCTCTTCTTCAAAGTATTTTCCGTCTATATTCACAATTTGGTGGGAAATCCGTAACACATAGTGAAAGAACTACAAAAAAAACGGGACTTTAACATAAAAAAAAAAGGAAGAGAAATTACCATACGGAAACCCCATCTTCCCGGCACACAGCAGCCGGGGCCTCGGTTTTCTTTCTAAATCTGTCCGAACAAGGGAGCAAGGTAGGAATTGCAACTTTATTAAGGGTACTCTGGGGCATCATTACATTCGAACTTCCGTGGGGGGGGGGAGGGAAATGTTAGGGAGGAGACTACCCCGTGACGAATACGGACAGTCCAAACGATTTCAAACTTATGTCAGAAACTGCTCACAGGGGCGGGAGCTTCCACAGGATGGAAGTCTCAGACACAAAAAGGGGAGGAAAAGAGATCCATGGAAAAAGGGGGGAAAACGATCCCAAACGTTGGAGCGGCTCGCCCTCGCGAGCTAGTTTTTTCTCTTTTCTGATGCTGAAAGGGGGGAGCATCTACTAC
>Ga0179593_1408805_pt1 | contig 11983 bp, 14 predicted proteins | sample CZODoug2_1_08_16_FD_185931 | JGI IMG/M metagenome (GOLD analysis project Ga0179593, IMG submission 185931) | Vadose zone soil fungal communities from Angelo Coast Range Reserve, California, USA - CZODoug2_1_08_16fungal (PacBio error correction) | ecosystem: Environmental > Terrestrial > Soil >...
AAAAAACGATCGCGCGCGGCCGAACTCCATCAAACGGAGGACGAAATTCTGGGAAAGTCTCACCCCATGCGCAAGGTACCCCAAGCACACAAATCAACCCGGGGAAAGAAAAAAATTTTGGCCGGGAAACAAGGAAAAATAGAAAAATCCTTGACAGGTATGCCAGCCAAGAAAAAACAAGTGAAAAAAAAAACAGGGGGGCGGAGAAAAGGGAAAGCACGGCTTGAAGGAAAAAAGCAAGGCAAGGAAGTCCAAACGAAAACGCCTTGTACGCCCCCCAGGTTTGAAAAACCCTCGGCGAGCGATTTTAAGCCGACCTGGGGCCGCAAAGAAGCAAAAAGATGACATTAGGGAAAAGCGTGGGCGTGTAGGGATGTGATTGCAGAGCCAACGCAATGTTTTCCTCGAAACCTGCCCTGGATGAGCTCAGAACAACAAACGAGGGCCGAGGGGGCGAAGAAGGAACCAATATGAAAGACCTAGAGCGAAAAGAAAAAGAATTTCAGCGTCCCCAAAGGAAAAACACGTTGACGGACTGAAGGAGGTTGCACAAAAAATGCGCAAAAGGAAGAAAAAAAATTGGCACGCATAAAAGGGTCTCGGCGAGAGGAATGGACAAGGTGAGGGATGCCAAACACGTCGGGGGACAGGGAGTGTCCTTACCGCTCGGTCTCAAAGTCTGATCCTTGGCAACAGAAGCGCACCCTCCGGAAACAAAGGACAGACCGCAGTCTGTGCGAATAGGAAAACCTCCCAGTAAAACCATAGCATGCCCTCGGGCCGGTGAGGACCTTACAAGGGAAAAGACAGCAAAAAGCGTCGACGTAAAGGGCCGCCGGGGCACACATGAGACAGCCCGGATCATTACTCCGCAACCCCGTAACAACAAAAAAAAAGTAAAACAGGGAGAATCCAGCGGGGTGGACGGGGCCATCCGGACACGGAAGACATCCGTTTTCAAGGACTACAGAAAAACAAGAAAACCACCCTACAGGTCAAAAAAACGAATAGGAAAAACTTAGGGGGAAAAAAAAAACGGAGTCAGAAAAAAAAGCGCCGAGGGCAAGCAACGCCACATAACATGCCGTAATGTGAAAAGACGTGACCAACCGACGACCATGGAGGGCAGAAACACGAAATGTCTGGGAAAAGAGGCAGGGAGAGCCAGCGCAGAAATACTACCATCGACACACATCAACCGTACGAGAACACACAGGGGGGGGGGGGAAAGAGCCCGAGCCCCGAACCGAAAAGGGGGGCATCCAAATAAAACCAAAAAGGAAGAGACTGGAAAAAGCTACCATCCTGCACGTATGAACCTTCTCAGAGGGACTGCTACAATCGAGAACGGGGGGAAAATGTGGGGAAAAAAGAAAACGGTAAAGTCCGGAGGTGCAAATCGAAATGAAAGGTCCGACGCCCCAAAGCACCCGAGCCACTCCACTCCTGACAACATGCCATCGCCGAGGCGGTACAAAAGGCAAAGGATGGGGGGTGGGGTAAAAATAAGGAAGAGAGGCCATTTTGCAGACGCTTTTCCCCCAAGCAAATCAAAACCGCCAAATCCCATGCGAGGTCCAAAAAAGAAAAAAAGTTGCTCCGCCGGAGAAGCCTGTACAAAAGCAACCGAAAGGGAAGCACCAGCCGCGGAAGAGAGTGCTTCCTCCAGGCCCGCCCGCGTGAAGGATTCAAGCTCATACCTTCATAGAAGAAAAGGGGCGCAGCTGAGGGGAAAAAAGCGCCCCCCATGTCAAACAGGGGTGGGGAGGAACAGCGAAGGAAACCCACGCCAAAGCAAATCCGCTGCGCTAATCGGCGAGAGACCCAGCCAAGCAACGAATATCAAGGACAACAAAAAAAAAAAACGGAGAGGAGATGGCGGTAGTGCCGCCGCTTTGTTGGCAAAAACAGCCGACTGGGAAGCGAGGCCGCCCGGCCAGGGTCCATGGAGATTTTCCTCCCAACAACCTTTTGGGGTTCCGGGGGGGCGAAACGGGGGGGAGGGGAAGACTTCCAGTCTTGATACTGAAGGGTAAGTAAGGCAGAATTCTGAAAGAAAACTGCACCCCTTTTCGGCCATCAAAACTTTCGTCGGGCACAGTGGTGGCTGGTGCAAAAAAGGCGGTGAGCGTTCGGAGGGTACGAAGGAACGGATCAAAAGGGTCAAAAGAGGAGGGAACAGCATCTTTTAAATGCTGCCCGGGGGCTGCTAATTGGACATAACGGGGGGGAAAGCGCTCCAAGCAACTAAAGCAAAAAGAAGGGTGGCAGAGCAGCCGTCGGAGTTCAATCATTCCCTCTTGGCCACGGCGAGTCTAAAGAGGAGGAAGAAACCATTGCCTTTTGAGGAAAAGAGTTGGAATTGAGGAAGAAGGCAAGGGACGGGCAAATCCCGGAGAAGGGGCAACCTTGGGGCGAGCTTCCCCATAGGGGAGGAAGGGGCTGGAAGAATCAGAGAGGGAAGAATGATGTGGAGGACGCAAAAACTGCCTCTCTACTTTGTGACGTTGGACTTGGGGGGGGCTGATCCCCGAGAGAAAAAGGGGAACGTTTGTTCGCGGGGAACGAGGCTGGACGGCAAAAAGGGAAAAAAAAAAAGTCTTCCAAGTCGCGCATCACAGACAAAATAGAGTCCGCGGGGGCGGGCGAAAGAAACGAAAGGAGGTAAAAACGGGGGGTTAACTTGCCAATGGTACTGGGGGGAAGGGGCAATCAGGTTGGGGGGCTAAAAAAGTTTAAAAGGTTAAAGGTGGAACCTACGTAGTTCTTTCATATGGATGGGATGCAGGGGAGCCACTGTAACGTTGACGTCGGGTGGTGCCGGGGAGAAGTACCAACTTGGATCTGCCGGTTGAAAGTAGGGACTTCCGAAGTCCTTTCCACGGGGAGATTCAGGGGAAAAAAAAGGCAATGAAGGAAAAAAAGGGGACAGACGGAAGACTCCCAAAAACGGTGCAGTAACTCACCGGCCCACGATACATCGCTCGAACTGGGGGAAGCCAAAAAACTTCATAAAAACAAAGAGGGCGGAAGGGTGGTTCACCTGTGAAGGGGGGGTGTCTAATCCTACACTCATTCTAAGAAGCATTCGACGCGCGGAAAACTAAGCAAAAGGGCCAGCAGCCCTAAAATGGTTCCATTCGCCCTCTGCGAGAAGATGTAAGACCTTCGGCCGTAACTGTGGGGAAGAAATTGGAGCCCCCGGCGGCAAAAAAAAACAGGCCTTCTATGCGACTTCAAACAGGGGGGCTCGGGAAGGTGAAAAGGGACGCCGGTTCGGCGGGACAGAAGACGCGAAGCCACCAGAAAAGAAGACGGGGGGAAATTTCTCATCACCCGGTCGGTTCTAAGAACATGATGACGCCTTGGGAGCAAAAGGAAAAAAGACACGAAGAACACTCACAGGAAAAAGCTAAAAGGGAAGAGAGGCTGCCGGCCCTGTCGGGCCAGGGAGGGAGGCATTCAAGCCATTGAAAGGGGTACACAAAACGGGGAGGACAATCTTGCCGCCGGACGGGTGGAAGTTACAGATCACACACGTGGGAAGGACGAAAGAAGACCCTACCGGCCAAGGGGTTGGCTGACCCCACTGGGCGGGGGAAACTTTGACATTCTGACAGGGGAGTGAAAGGGGCTTGAACCAAGCGGGTTGGTCCCCACTCGCAACAAACACCAAAGGGGGTGATAACCCTTTGGAAAGGGAGTTTTGATGGCAGGGGCCCCAGGGGGAGCCATCCAAGCAAATCAAAGTAACTCATTGTATTAAGCAGATAATATTAAAATATGCTGTTAAAGACGGAAACAGGGGGAATGGAAGAGGAAACTGGGCCGGGAGTAAGTTAAATAAAGTAAACGGAATGAGGGACAAACTTTCGCGGAATTACCTACCACCGCCCGCCTTTTGACCTGCAACTACGAGGCAGGAACCAGAAAAAAATCATTAGGGAAACTGGAGACGGGCAAATGTTGGGAAATGGGGGACCGGAGGTTGCAAAAGGGGCGTGACCTCCCCCCGGTCCTCTCATCATTCTTGCAAAAGCGTGGGCAGAGGACCCACTTCACAAAAGTCAAAAAAGGAAAGGAAGTCGGAAAGGGAACCGGAGGAAAGCAAGCTACCAGTGAGGTTTTCAATCACAGCTGATAATCAAACTGGGGGTCAGTGTTCGGTTAAGAAGGAAAACGACCCAAAGAAAAAGGGGGTTGGATAAAAAACCAAAGGAAAAAAAAACGATGCGGGGACGGTGCGCCCAAAGGAGGGGAACTTCGTCCAGTACGACAGAGAAATAAAACCCTCAACGGACCAGCTATAAAACGGGATAGACGGAATTCAAAGGATAGTATGCCAAGAGAACCAGCACGCACTGCACCTGAACACACGACCGTCACGGACAAGTGGGGGTGGGGGGGGGGGGGGTAAGGCTCTCAAACCAAAAGGCCTGGAAAAGGGGGGGGGACGTAGTGAACTGGTGTATCCCCAATATCATTCTATCCTCCGACACTAGCAAAAAACAGGAGAAAAGAAGATAGCGTGAAAAGGAAGAGTAACTAACAACAGGGGGGGCCAGCTTAGCTCGGCGTGCAATTGTTAATAACTGAAGGGGGGTGGCATCCAAAGAAAATCCAAAAGTGACAGGTGGACACTCCGGAATGGGCACTAGTGCCACTGTTGTAACGTGTATCAAACGTGGATCTTCTGGGTGGGGGAAGGAAGGGGGACGGACCGGGGAAAAAAAAACCACACTGGAAGTGGGGGTCAGAAATGGGGGCTGTTACAGCGTTCCGGGGGGAGGGGCAACCAAAGGGGGCTGGCCCCTACAAAACCGGCAGGGGGTGCCTTAAACCAGAGGCACGCCTAAAAAAATCAAAGACTGGGGGGGGAAAACTGGGTTGGGGGAGCGCCGAGGTTGGGGGGAAACGCAAGGACGAAAAGACGGCGTAGGGTAGACAAACCCACACCACACTAAGGAAAGGGGGGAGGGGTGAAGTTGGAGGGGAAAGTTGTTGGGCACTTAAACAAGAAACGAAGGGGGGGGAAAACTCTAAAGGGAACCGAGGGGAAGGAAACAGACCACCCTAACTGATTGTCCCTGAAGGAAAACACTTTCCTCGCCCAAAACGTTGATGAAAAGGAACACACGAATCAGGGAAAGAAGCTGGGGAACCAAGCGAAGCAAAAAAAGCCGCCGCAGAGTGAATCCTACCGCAAACTTGGAAGGTGCAAATAGGAAAAGGAGAAAACAGACCACGATGACCGAAAAACAAAGGGGAACAAAGAGGGGGGGAAACAACGCTCCGGCCCGACTCGCTACGTACCATTTAAAAGAAGGGAAAAGCCGATCGAAGAAGTGAAGGGAAGGGACGGTGAAAGGGAGTAAACAGCAAGGGTGTGCGGCAAGCATCGGAAACAGAGAATCCACGAAAAAAAAGAGAACTTAGGTAGGAGTAAGGAGAAAACACGGGCCAGTAGTGGAAGGGGGGAAGAAAGTGAACGTTGACCAAAAGGAAACTCGGGAGCAACTGGGGACAAAAACTCTTTTAACATGAAAAGCGGGGTGCGAAGGGAAGGGGGAAAAAAAGAAATGCCCAGTGTTTCAGGAAGCGGCGGGGAAAAGAAAAGATGAAAGGCAAGGGGGAGTAAATCGCCCGATGGCACCGCTGGATCTTCGAGCGTCAACCTGAAAAAAAAAAAAAAGAGGGGGAAATCACTCATCGGCCAGCCCATAAAAGCGTAAAAAAGGGGAATCAGGAAAAAAAAGGCGGGGGGGGCCTTGGGACCGCAATGCGGGGGGTTCCAAAAGCCTGAAAGGTCCCATAAAAGACACACCCAAAACAGGAGGTGTGGGGGGCGAAAAAGACTACGTCAACAAAGTGGGTGACAGAAAAAAGGAGGGCGCAAAAATACCGAAAAAGACCGAAACAGATTGAGGGTTTGAGTCGCAAAACACAAACTGGGCGTCAGAAGGCAATCAAAAAAAACCTTGTGGCAGGCAAAAAAGCACAGCGCCCGGACGGACAATGCCAACCATTGAGGATACCGATTGGGGAGGGCTTCATTAAACTCAGGGAAGTTGGGGGGGGGGAAATAAAAAGAAAAACCGGGTTTAGAAAAGCAACAGGGAAACAACAGGAAGACGAAGGTACACCAAATCCTGCACTCCGGATATTCACCACCAACATAACGTGAACGGTGGAAAGGCCCGACGATAAAAATTCGGAAAAAAAATGGGTTAGAGGAATAAAACGGACGATCTTTGGTTTTGGTGGGAGGTTTGTCGTGAAACTGAGAACACCAGGAAAAAAAAAGGACCGAACGGACAGGGGAGGACAAGAGAGGGGGAAAGCAGGGAACAAAACAGCCTGACGGGGAACGCGGTCAGGGCAGCGGCTTTGTGCGACTTCATTAACAGGGGGGAAGAAGGAAAAGGAAGGGGAGGGGAACCGAAAACAATTTTCATAGACAACTTGGAAGGTAAGCCCTCTTCAATACCGGACAGCCTTCCTTGACAACTTCAAACAGCAATGTCTTGGTAGGCAGAGGGGGGGGGGGAGGCACAACCGGAAAAGTCTGGTTACAGGTCGAAGCAAGAAGGGGGGGGGAAAAAAGACTTAGAAGAGGTGGGGTGGAACACGGTCGCGTGGTCACGGGAATCGGGAATTCCCGGTTCAGAAACGGGAAAAGAAAAAGGAAAGGACGCAACCAAAAGTCGAAAAAGGACCAAAAAAGAAACGGGGGGGGAAACAGGAAGAAAAATCCGGCAATCGAATGGGACCGGTGCATCACCGTCACGGAGGAAAGGGAAAGAAAAAAAAAGAGGAGAGGGACGGCATAAGACGGAAGGGGGAAGAGAAACGCAATCAAACCAAAGTTTTGATCCTGTATCACCGACCAAAACAGTCAAGCAAAAAGAAGGATGGGTCATTCCTATCGCCACCTAGAAAACGAAGAAAAAAAGGCCAAAGGAGAAAAAAAAGGCCACTCGCAAAAGGAAGCGAAAACAGGGGGGGTCGCGATGGGGCCCGAAGCAACCCCGAACTCAAAAATGAAGCAGATGAAATCAAAGACAGGACGCAAGGCCGTCGGGAGCTTCCGCCACAGGCAGCCGGTACAAGTACAGGTCCCAGAAAGGGGGAAGAACAATTGTGGGGCCTGAAGGTCTTGATCAGGGTGGGGAGGGAAAAGGCCCCATGGGCCGCGGTCCTCCGACGAACTAGTCAGGGGGGGAGGGGGAAGGGGGCGGAGAAAATTAAAAGTTAGCCTTCAGCAGAAAAAATGGTCTCAAGAAAGGCAAACGGTTAGGTCCCGTCCGGCGGGGGCCTACGGATCAGAACGAGAAAAAAAAGGGGGAGAAAGGGAAGAGAAAGTACCCACCGACGCCCAAGGCTGAAAAAGGCCGGCGCTAACAGGCCCTGAACCCTCATCAGGACAGCCCCAGAACAAAGAAGTCAGCCTCTTAACTGCAGACACAGGGAGAGGAAGGGATGCCCGTCACCTGGTGAGAAAGGCAACAGAATCGGGACGGTCAAGTCGGTAACATCTGAGGAGAGGGGGAAAGGAGCCCCATACGCCGAAAGAAGTCAGGGGGGTAGAAAGAAAAAGAAACGTCAAGGGGGTCGATGCGTCCCATGCCCCTCGGCAGGGGAGACTCCTCGAATCGGAGAAAGGACGGCAACCCGGAAGCAACTGAACGGAGGACGTAAACGCCAACAAAAGGAAGCTCCGACCCTGTACACCGGCAGCTCAGGTACGGGTCTCGTTCCAAAACCAAACAAGGGAGAAAGTGGACTGCAAAACTCAGAAAGAAAAGGCATGCCCGAAAAGAAAAGAAGGGTTGAACTCTTGTAACAGCGTAAATCGAAATTCTCTGGGTGTGCAACGCCAGCCAGGGCAGTTGTGTGGGGAAAAGAAAAGGGGTTCGGCCACCGTGTCACATGAAGACAAAGGGCTGTAATCCGCGAAACGCCAGATCCACTCCGCAAACAAACCTCAGAAACGAAGGGGGAGGAAGGAAGGGCCACCAGCCACTGAAAAATCTCAAACAAGGAAAACTCGAAGAAGACGTCCGGCCAACCAAGTCGCCGGAGCGCTGTTCTCCAAAAAAACACAACAAATGAAAAAAACAGGAAAAAACAGTACCACAACCCACACTAGGGGGGGTAAGGGAACGGGGGAAAGAAGGGGGGAAAGGACAAAAAGGGGAAATCGTTGCGTCCACGGCGAATGAACTCCCCAAGCCCAAACATAAAAAGAGAGCAAGAGAAGAGGCCGAAAACAAGGGTGCGAGACTCAAGGAAAAGAAAGAGTTGACCAACAACTACCCGCGCCTCAAACACCCTTCAAAGGCTAAAGCCGTTCTGAACAGGGTCCTTAAGGAAAGAAAGAAAAGGAGACCCAAGGGCCAAAATCCTGCCGAAAAAGGCCCCAAAAGAAGCAGGGGAGTAGTCAGAAAGCACAGCCGCCCCGACCATAAGAGAGTCCAGCAAAAAAGGTCCTTTAACTAAAATAGAAAGGGGGGGGGGGGGCAGGGAAAGTGACCCACCAAAGGGAAGCCGCAGAGAAGTTACCAACGGAAAAGTAACCCCGCACCCAAACGCCGGCCCCCTCGAACCGACCAGATCTCACGAGAGTAAAAAATAAAGAGGAGGCGCTAGAGGAGGGGTTTGCGAAGCCACGCTTAAACAGAAACAAGTGAGGAAGGGGGGCTGATCTGACAAAAATCAGAACACATAAGTGCCTGGGGTGGCAGGGGGAAAAAAAGGTGGGCCCTTTTGGGCCAGACTGTCCACTGTAAGGGCGGAGGGAACGAACGGCGGGAACGTAAACAGCGACGGAACTCCGGCAGCCGCTGCGAACGGGCAGTGGCTGTCAACAAACGCCGGCGGCAATGGAAAAGGAAAAAAAGAACAGGGGGTAAACTTCAGGGGCAAAGTTCGGGCAGCAAAGGGAAAGGGAACAAACGGTCGTGCATGGCGCCCTAACAGGGGAAACCATCCGTGGGGACAGGCGGGGAAAAAAAAAAAGAAGGATGGACCGGCTTGAAGAGGGGGGAAAAGGGGGGAGACACAAGAGTTGCTTGCGCCACGAGGTCAAGCGCATTAGGCAAAAACCCCGTCGACGCGGTCCAAGTGACGTGTTCGACAGCATACTGGCGCCAAAAAAACTGGCCTTGGGGAGATCCCCAACTCCAAGCCTTCACTACCTTTGCAGAAAAAATAAAGCTGGGGAGGGGGAGGCTTAAATGCGGACGCAAAGGGTGGGGAACGATCCCGGCCCGACCGTGAAGGAGTCCAAGCATGGGAAGAGGGATTGGCCGAGAGGCACAGAAGTAAGACCTCCCCAGACCTTCAAAACCGAGGGAGAACAGGGGCAAACCTCGGTTCATTGACGGGGAAGGACTGGCATGGCCTTTTAAAAAAACAAGGGGAGGAAAGGGGGCTCCGCACAGGGGGTGTAACAGAGGGTCACAACAACCTTCGTTGAAAGGGCTGAACTGTAGGGGAGGGGAGGTGTGCTCAAAGGAAAGGGGAGGACCGAAAGACAAAAGAAAGGACAAAGGAGCGCCAGTGCACGGCTCGGCGGGGGAGCAGCGAAGATTGCGAAGACCCCGACGCTTGCCGAAAAATACGAAGACTCCCAGAAAAGCATGAGAAAAAAGAACCCAGAGGGGTCGTCTCAGGACGGGGGGGAAACGCTTGGCAAGATGAAAGGCACCGGGACTTCGAGAGGGGGAAAATGTTGGCCTCCCTTACAAATCAAACGCCTGGGAGGAAATCGCGCTGCTGAAAAAAAAATATTAAGAAAAAAGGGGAAGGCAAAAGCACCAAAACCTACCCGCTTGCGCAGAAAAAGGGAAAAGGAGGGAAAAGGGGGACTTGGTTCGGAGACCCAAGAAGCCCACAGGTGAGCCGCCGGCCCTGCAAAACGCATGCGGAAAGTCAAAGTGCAGAGACTGAAAATTGGGGAAATCGCTTCTGACATACAAGGGGGGAAGCAGGAGGGGAAAAAAAAAAGACGATGCTCAGACAAACCGGGACCGGTGTCGAGACGAGGGGGAAAGGGGAAAAAAGGGGGAAAAACCTCCTACGCAGCACAAAACCCATAAAAAAAAAATCGAAAAGTCTGGGGGCGCAATGTCGCAGACTTGGCGGTCACTTAAAAGAAAGACACAGGAGGTCACCAAAAAAGTAGGAAAAACGTAAGGTAGGGGGGAAAACTCTTTAAAGGTCCCTCTTCAAAAACAAAAGACGAAGAGACTGGCCGGTTTCCGCAAGATGGCGGCTGGAGACCATTCCGCTACTATTGTGGAGTAAAAACGGGGGAAGGCTTCGCATGGCACCATGCCAGGAAAACAGTTTTGGGAAATAAAGGGGGGGAAAGGTGGGGGCGAGTGGAGGGGGGGGAATAGCTCTTACAACAAAAAAAAAAAAAAAAAAGAAGGGAAGTCAATTGTCGGGAAAAGGGGCGAAGGAATGCGGAACGATGGGAAAAGGCGGAGGCAGGGGGACGTTCATAGAGAGATTTTTCGGGAAATGCTTTTGGCCTACCGTCGCTGCCGCAAGGGAAAGGAGGCATAAAAGTCTGCAGGAAAGGGAGAGTAAGAGGGTTGAGCCCGGGGGGATGGGGTCAGCATGCGGCAAGAAGACACCCTAGATCCATCTAGGGGGAAAAAAGAGGGTCGATGGTGGTAGAAAGGAAACAACTTCACCCAAAAAGTGAGTAAAGGGGGAGGTCTAAAGCCTATCCGGAAACAAAGGGAGGGGTTCACCCACAAAGGAAATAAGCATGGGGAAGGATCCCACGACCAAGAACACCGAATGACGGGTTTTTCCGGTGGAATCAGAAAAGAAACTCCACTCAAAAAGAGACGAGGCAAAGGTTCTGTTGGGGCGTGCGCAAAGATTCCGTCGGAGGCGGCAAGTAAAGAATTAAGGACGATCGGAACCAAAACCGAAGAAATGACGTAAAATAGCCGAAGAGGGGGAAAAACCTGACCAGGCGGCATTCAGGCGGGGGGGGGGGGGTGGTTCAACGGAGGCTCATAATCAAGACCCGGCAGGTTTGAACGTGCTGTAGCTGGAGTGGGAAATGCCAGATCAAAGAGAGAAAAGACCCAAAAACGAGCCAACGGAAAAACGGAAAAAAAGATGCGACGAGGAAGAAAATAAATCTAACCTCTGGTTGTTCACCACGAAAACGGAGCTGCGCAAGGGGTTGCTGAGGTGGAGAAAATGTGTGGGCACACAAGGAAAGCGGTGGACGATCTGAATGAATTACTACGAAACGGGGGAGAGTAGGGGGGGGGATTCCTTATGATGTGGCATATATCACATTTCAGGTAGGAAAAACACGGGCTGTGGATAGGCCACAGGGCTCTTAAAAACAGGGGGGGGGCAAGAAAGGCTTGAGAGCAAAAAAAGGTCCTCCAACAAAAAAGGGAAGTTGTGACCACGGGGAGGGTGGGCGGTAGTTCGCCCGCCGAGTTGGGGGGGGGTAAACTTGAGCGAAATACACTTGGGAAACCAACCGCAACGATTGGGCAGGTCTCGTTCCAAGGGGGAACAAGGGAAGAAAAACGACCGGTGTTGGGGACAAGGGGCCCGAGGGAACAAGCAACAAAATACCATGGAAATTGTCCCAAATGCTGACTTAAAAACACAAAAACAAACATAGGCCCTAGAGGGGAATAGGGGAAGGGGAGGAAAAAAGCACTCCAAATCCACTGGCCAGGAGAGAAGAAACAAAACCTTGAAGTGATGGCTTAAACAGGTCATCACGCCTAGGGTTCAGAAAAAAAAAAAGGGAAACCGGGACGGGGTAACCTCGCCAAAAAAACGCGACTGGACAGTGGGGCAAAAGAGGGGCAAATAAACCATTAGCTATTCTGATCCGATTAAAGGGGCAACGCACGGCCCAAGCAAAGACAGTCCAGCTCTCTCGAAAAAAACAACCCGAAAAAACACACACACACAAAAAAAACAAAAAAAA
>Ga0179593_1528752_pt1 | contig 11983 bp, 21 predicted proteins | sample CZODoug2_1_08_16_FD_185931 | JGI IMG/M metagenome (GOLD analysis project Ga0179593, IMG submission 185931) | Vadose zone soil fungal communities from Angelo Coast Range Reserve, California, USA - CZODoug2_1_08_16fungal (PacBio error correction) | ecosystem: Environmental > Terrestrial > Soil >...
CTCCACATTCTAAAAGAAAAAAAAAAAAGGAAAGGGGGGAAAGCGCAGACTCAATTACCTCTCCTATCAGTAGAGAAGTGAAAAGGGGGGGGGGAAAAAAAAGGAAGAGGTGAAGAAATGGGGAAAAAGGGACGGGAATTGGTCTTGTCTTTACCTTCTTTGACGCTGCTGCTGGGGGAGAAGGAGGGGGGGGAAAGGGGGAAAAAAAAAAAAGGGAGAGGAGGGATAAGAGGTGTGGCGAAGATCCCAAGAGGGAAAAGGGGGGAAAAAGAAGAACACACTTTTCTATTTTTCTATTTCGCTCAGTATCAGTTTGAGGGGGAAAAGGGGAGGGGGGGGGGGGGGGGGGGGAAGGTCCGGTGGGTGGCAGCTGCAGGGGAAAGGGGGATGAGGGGGGAAGGGAAAAGTAGAAAGGTAATTTTATTATAAGTCGGAAAAGTATAACGCGAGGCGCAAAGGAAGAGGAAAAGTAACAAGGAAAAGGAAAAACGCGGGCAACACACCATTTGTGGGGGAAGGGGGGGAGGGGGAAAGGATTTTCCCTCTATTTACATCTTCTTTTTTTTTCTAATGAGCGAAATGGTGGAAAGAAAAGAAAAAAAGAAAGGGGGAAAAGGGGGAACGGAAAATGAAAAAGGCGTTCAGGAAAAGGGGGGAAAGAAGGAGGGAAAAAGGAAGACAACTTCTGCTATCAGGAAAATAGCTTATCGGCTTCACCGCGTTGATAAAAGAGGCAGTGAAGAGAAAAAAAAAAAGGGAAGGAGGGGTGGGTTGTGGTTGAACGAGGTGATTACTCAAAGAAAAAGGGGAGGGGAAGGAGGGGGGAAGAAGAGAGATGGGATTCCTTCGATATATCGATCACTGGTTCGGATTCAGAATTGACAAATTGAGAAAAGAAAGGAAGGAGGGAAAGGGACTGGCACCCAGCGGGGAGCTTCACGCGGGAAAAAGAAAAAAAAAAGAAGGAGGGAGAAAGGAAAAAATAAGTGGGGTTCTATCTTCTTCTTACGATTTGACGGAATTGGGAGGAGAGGGGAAAGGAAAAGGGGAAAGGGGGAAATTGTACGCAGGCATTGAAAGGGGAAAAAGAAAAAGGAGCGGGGGGAGACTCTCTTTTTACGCTCACTGATTCAGTCATATTCGGCAGGGAAGAGAAGGAAAGGGAAGGAAAAGGAGGGGGAAAGTATGGCCGCTGCCATTGGTGCCCTGGAAAGGGAAAGGAGGAAAAATAGGTGATAGAGCTTTTTTTTTCGTATTTTTCTCTCGTTTTCCACAAGTGAAAATGAGGGGGGGGGAGGGGGGAAGGAAAAAAGAAAAGAAGGGGGGAAAGAAAAAGCAGCAGGAAGCGTTTGGCCATCAAGGGGGGAAGGGGGGAGGGGGGGGAGAGGGGAGATGTTGCAGTTAATGATTCTTGCCTTCAGAACTCAACTGTCATCGACAAGGGAAAAAGAAGGAAAGGGGGGAAGGGAAGAAAAAAAGTGGAGTGGCTAGTTGTCAAAAGAGTAGAAGGGAAGGGGGGGGGAAAAGGAAACGGATTAGTTATTCTCGTGATTTTATCTTTACTCTACCCTGCCCAGAAAGGGAAGGAAAAAGGGGAGGGTATTTCCAAGGGGCTCCTGGAGGGGAGGAAAAAGAATGTGGAGAAAAAGTTTTTTTTCTCACTCTTTACAGGTAGCATCCTTTCAGGATGAGAAAAGGAGAGAAGAGAAGAAAAAAAAGAAGAAAGAAAAAGACGAGAAAAAGACGCGCAAACCGAGTTACCTGACGAGAAGGGAAAAAGGAACAGAGGAGGGGGGGAAGGAAAAGGAGAAAGGTATGCTATCTACTTCAACTTCCAGCCCTACCCATTCGTCCTTATACACAATCAGCCCGAAACCAGAACGAAGAGAAGAAGAAAGGGAAAGGAGGAAAAAAGAAGAAAAAAAAGGGAAGGGCATGAAAAGGGAATTGTAACCATCTCCAATTTAGTACTCCCCCGACCCGCCAAAAGGAAAGGAAAAAGAAAAAAGAAAGAAGAAAGGAATTGATGGAAAGAAACAGACTGTTCTCAGAGAAAAAAAGAGGAGAAAAGAAGGGGGAAGCAGCGTCGATCCTGTATTGGCTCTATAGAAGAGATAAGTTATACCTTTTGTTAGTTTGTAAGTGTGTCAGAAGAGAGGAAAAAAGGAGGAAGAGGGGAAATCCACTGCTTAAGTCTCTGAGAAAAGAAGGGGGGAAAAGAAAAAAAGCACGATTCGTGTTAGAAACAAACAGATAGTGAACCTCTCCTCCTGGGGGGAAACTAAGAAAGGGGGAAAAAAAAAAGGAAAAGAAGGGGGAGGAGGGCAGCCCTTCAGAAAAGGGCACTCCAGGGGGGGGAGGGGGAGGGGGAAAAAAAGGAAGGGACCTCTGGACCTTTACCTTTTTGCTCTAGACGATCCCTTGCTGATTCTTCTATTCCCGTGCTGCTCTGACTGAAAGAAGGGAGGGAAAAGGGAGGGAAAGAAAGAAGCAAGTGGACCTGGAACATTTGAAATTCTTTGTGAAAGGGGGAGGGAGAGAAGAAGGAGTTTCTCCTCTCTAACTTTCTTTTTCTCGATGATACTCTACGCGCAGACGGGAGTGAAGAGAAAGGGGGGGAAAGGGGAAGGAAAGGAGTAGGGGGACATGTTTGAGGTTGGGGCGTTACGGTGAAAAAAGGGGGAAAAAAATGGAGAAGGAGGAGAGATCACCCCTTTTTTTTCTTACTGTGCGGCTATACCATAGGCCTGGTCGAGAACGAAAAGGGGAGGGGGGGAAAAGAGAAAAAAAAGGAGGAAAGGGGCTGGCGCATCGCGAAACGCTTTTTGAGGGGGGAGAAAGGGGGAGGGAGAAGGGAAAGGAGGCGCGTTCTGAATCTAAACTATTTGAGCGCGTTGGCGGCAGCAATCATCGAGGGGACGGGAGGGGAAAGAAGGGGGGAAAAGATATTTTGGGCGAGACTTTACTTCACGAAAAAAAAAGGAGGGGGGGGCTGACGGATTAATTTTCTGGACAAATTAATAATTCGATCGAGAGAAAAAAAAAAGGAGAGGAGGGAAGAAAGAAAGAGGAGGAGGGCTGCTTCCTTTTTCCATCACCTCCCTCCTCTCTCCCGCTCCCATCTTTTCCCCTCGCTCGCGCAAAGGCGAAGGTAATGGGGAAAGGGGGGGGAAAGAAAAATGAGGAAGTTGCGATCGTGCAACCACGTCTCCCTTAAAGGAAGAAAAAAAAGAGAAGAGGGGGGGTTCTTCCAGAACGCGCCGGCCAGCTTTTCCTGGAATCTCAACGGCAATTCTCCATTTCATCAAAAAAAAAAAAAAAGGAAAAAAGGGGAGAAGAGCCATATTTCCGAACATGGCCAACGCGCCAGAGGAAAGGGGAAAGAGAGAAAGTCCCTACAATTTCTTTCTTACCAGGCCCTCTGGTATCGAAGAAAAGGCGAGAAAAAAAAAAGGGGGGGGAGAAAAAAAAGAAAAAGTCCCCTTACGCTTTCCGCCAACATAAACCATTTCGAAGAAGGAAAAAAGGGAAAGGGGGAGGGAGACACACGAATGGCTTGGTTTTTCTCTTCCCACAATTCGCGGAAATCCGTGCGCGGACAGAAGTAACGGAGAAAAAAAAGAGAAAAAAAGGAAACCACAGTTTTCAAAGGTCCCTTTCCACGGGGAGGGAAGAAAAAAAGAGGAATGCAAGGAGACGCGTCCACTTCCTCTTCCAACCGCACCTGTATGCGTCAGCAGAGCAAGGGAAGAGGAAGGGAAGAAGAGAAGAAAGAAAAGAAGGGAACAGCAAATACCGGCGTGACTTAGGGGGAAGAAAGAAGGAGTCTGCTTCTTCCACTGCGAGCCCGCGCGTCACGGAGGAGAAAAGGGGCGAGGGAAAAGGAGGGGGGGGGGGAGACCACAATCGTGCTGTCTTCTGAAAACTATCTTCCTGGGGGAAAGGGGAAAGGAAGGAAAGAAAAAAAAAAGGTTAGTTCATCTTAAGGGGGGAGAGAAGGGGAAGAAAGAGGGGTCTTAAAACTTCCAACTAACAAATTAAACTTTATCTCTTCTAATATCGCGCACAAAGAAGGGAGAGAAAGAAAGAAAAGAGTTTGCCGGTATCATCATGGAAAGAAAAGGAGGGAAGGGAAAGAAGAGGTGAGGGTTATCTGCTTTTACTTCCCCTCCGCGCGTGTTCTTTTGGCGTCAAGGGAGGGGGGGAGGGGAGGGAGAAAAAACATCCAGGTCTTTAGGGGCCTTTGGGGGGGAAAAAAGGGGGGGACAGGAGGGGACTGAAACCTTTTCCTCCAGGCCGCTTCTCCATTTGGATCTTCCTTCTTCGTCTGGTAGGAGGGGAGGGGGAAGGAAAAAAAAGGGGAAGAGAAGAAACTGGAGACCGTTGCAGGACTCCGAGGGGGAGGAAAAAGGGGGAAAGAAAGAGGAAGGGGGAAAGTCCCCCCCCTTTTTTATTCTTGCTTTGTGGCGCGTCTTTCCTTGCGAAGGAGGAAGGAAAAAGGGGGCGGCGATTCGCTTAAGGGAAAAGGAAAAAAGGGAGCCCGTATTAAGCCTGTCTCGCCAAAACTTTCGTCCACAGTTCCCATGGCGCAGATAATACAGAGAAAAAAAGGGAAAAAAAAGGGGGAAAAAGGTTCTACTGCTTCTTCACTTTTCGGGGAAAAGAAAGAAAAAGAAATCCTTCCGGCCGGTTTCCTTACCTCCACTTTGTCCCCCGTGCCTGAACAATCTCGGGGGAAAGAAGAAAAAAAGAGGGAGAAAAAAAGGGGCTGAAACCGATTCGGCAAAACATCCTCGGGGAAGAGAAAGGGGAGGATGAGGGGGGGTGATGCAGGCCATCCTCTTCGTCTGCCCTTCACCATCTCCCCGCGCACGCACACAGGAAAAAAGAAAAGAAGTGATGGGCACACGCTTGAAAGGGGAAGGGAGGGGAGGGAAGGGGGAGGCAGCGCCTTCCTTCTTAGTCCTTCGTCCCTGCCGCGTCTCGAATGGTTTTCCGAAAAAAAAAAGAAAGAATACGAAAACCCGCGGGGGGGAGAGGAAAAGAGGGAATTCCTTAATCTCCCATTTCCTCGCAATACTTCAAAAACTAGGGAACCAAGGAGGGGGAAAGGGAAAAAGAAAAAAGAAAAAAGGGAGGGGAGTAAAGGGAAGAGGACCGAGCCTACGAGGGGGGGGGGAAGGGAAAAAGGGAAGAGGGAGCCATGCTCATTCTTTACTCTTTCGCAAATTCCTGGGACAAGGTGAAAAAAAGCAGAAAAAGAAAAAAGAAGGAGGTGGCAAACGAATACAATTAAGGGAGAAAAGAAAAAAAGAAGAGGGGGCAAAAGGGAGATGGTTCTTCTCCCTCCTGTGATCTCGTCTAAATCGTCACGACAAGGGGAAAGAAAGGAAAAAAAAAAAGGAGGGGGCGGCCGGAAGATGTTGAAGTCAGATAAGAAGGAAAGGGGGGGGAGGAAGATCCGAACCCCAGTGCTTCTCTATTCTACTTAAATCCCATCGCTCGTTATTCTCCAGAAATGTGGACAGAAGAAGGGGGGGAAAAAAAAAAAGAAGGTGTCCTTGTCACTCTTCAATATCCTTTCGGGGAAGGGAGGAAAGAGGATAAAAGACGGTGCATCCCTCCACTCTTGGGGAAGGAGAGGAGAAAGAAAGAAAGGCCGATGCATTTGGATCTTTCCAAGAATAAAGGGGGGGAAGAGGGAGAGATGAGAGAGTGCTCTAAAAATCTTCTCATTATAAACACCACTTTCTCGTCCAAAAAGAGGAAAGTGAAAAAAAGAAGAAACCAGGTTGGCTGGGTTTCCAAAGGGGGAAGAAAGAAAGCTCTCTCTCTTCTGCGTTTTCTCCTGTTCGGGAGGAGAAGGGTAAGAAAGGGGAAAAAAGGGAGAAGACTCGACTCACTACCTCTAAATGGGGAAAAAAAAGAAGAGGGAAAAAAGAGGACAAGGAGAGGACCACCAACCCTCCCTCCATACACCAACCTCCATCGCTCCAATAAAAAGAAGGTCAAAAAAGAGAAAGAGGACAACGAAAGTTGTGTAGAAGGAAAAAAAGGAAGAGGGGGGGAGCTCTTCGCCACACACCTCTTCTCCATCCCGCCGGTAAAAAAGAGGAAAAAAGAAGAAAAAAGCAGCCGCCCAGCAGCAGAGAATAATGGGAAAAAAGGGGGAAACAAAGATCATTTCTTCTCCTTTCACATCTCTAATCTAAGAAAAGGGAAGAGGGCCATGATCGGCGCGTTTCCAGGGGGGAGGAAAAAGGGGGAAGAGGGAGAGGGGATGGCTGTTTCTGCCTTTTTTATTCTTTATCTTCTTTGGCATAAAGATGGGTAGGAGGGGGGGAAGGGACAAGAGGCGGGGGCTGGGGGGGTCCATAGAACAAAAGGAGAGAGGGAGAGAAGAATCAGTTGCCGGTTTGTTAACTTTCTTGGTATTGGAGCGCTGGCGGTTGTGGGAAGAAAAAAAGGAAATAGTGTCAGAGGCATTCTTGGGTAGTGAAATTATCAAAGGGGGGAAGAGAAAAGAGGAGGAGCAATTCCTCTGAGACCCTTATAATACACACATTATACCTCACTATATATCGAGGTAGGAGAGGGAAAAAAAAAGGGGGGGATTGGATGACTTTTCAAAAGGAAAGGAAAGGAGAAGGAAAAGGAGAAAGTGGTTTTTCTACTGCTTCAGATTTTTGACAAAGGTCAACGAGGAAAAGGAAAGGACTCGGCTTTTCATGACCGATCCATTCAGGGAAGGAAAGGGGAAAAGAAAGGAAAAAAGGGAGGGAAGCGGCTCACTCTTTTATAAATATCTTCATATCAGACAGAATGCTCACTAGGAGGGGAAAAAAGGAGAAAAAAGGAGAAAAGTAGAAGCCGGAGGCGAACAGCTGTTAAACGAGAGGGAAAAGAGGGGAGAGAAGGGGGAAAGAAAAGGGGGTTTCAGGTTGAATTCATAATTGACCAATTTGATCACCTCTTGCCTAGCTGAAAGCACAAAGATGAAGGAAGGGGAAAGAAGTAGCCGATCCCGGAAGAGGATAAGGAATCTCGGGGGAGAAAGGGAGGGAAAATGGGGAAAGGAATTGGTCTTCGCCTGCAACAGCTTATTCCATTAAATGATAACCTGGCGTCGCACTGGGAGAAAAGGAAAAAGCATGCGGGTTCACCGCAACTGGTCAGGAAGAAAAAGGGAAAGGGAGAAGCCGTGCTCATCCTTTAACAACTAGAAGCATCACTCATGTTGTTACCTATTTTTTTTGAAATGGAAAAAAGAGGGAGGGGGGGTTAGGAGTTTGGGCGAGGTGCCACAGGGAAGGAAGAGAAGGGGGAAGAAGAGGTCAGTCTCTTTCTGAACCTTTCCCTAACGCATCTTAATCTGTGGCCATCACTTCTTGGCGGAGGGAGGGGGTAAGGGAAGGAAAAAAAAAATTCCAGCGGAGGTTATGCCGAGGGTTCATGCAAAGGAAGGGGAAGGGGGAATGGGGAGGGGACGTAGTTCCAAATACTTATTTTTCAGCACTTTTTCCCGTTTTATGTACTTAACCGGCCGGAAGGAGGCAGAGGGGGGGAGGGAAGAAAGAGGGGGGAAAAAAGGGAAAAGGAAAGGGGGAAAGAGGACAAGCCATCTCATCAATGCTTTGTCTTTTCAATCGCTCCGGGATGTATGATTATATGCAGCGGAAACTGTGGGACGAAGGGGGGAAAAAAAGAGGGAGAAACGGGCGACCTGTGGAGATTCTTCGAGGGAAAAAAAGGGAAGAAAAAGAAAAGGGGAAAAAAAGGGGAACGATGATGTAAAAAGCTCTGTCTCCTTAGCCCTCGTCTTTCCTTCCACTGCTCCATTTGATTCTAAAGCGGAAAAAGGCACACACTGAAGAAAGAAAAAAAGAAGGGAGAAGAGGCCTTGAGGAAACGGAAGTAACATCATGAAAGAAAAAGGGGGGGGGGGAGAACGGGATTGTAAATCCTCAAATTGTATCACTACCCCGAACCCCTCAAAAAGCATGACTCAGCAGAAAAAAAACGAGAGAGGAAAGGGAAAAAGGCAGAACTGGTGACATCAGATCAACTAAAAAGGAAGAGGAAGAGAAGAAGAATAAAGTTCATAATTTGTTATTTGTCATTTTTTCAGAAAAGATCTTCATTGAGAGCAAAAAGAGGAAAAGAAAGGGAAAAAAAAAAAGGAGTCCCTTCTCACCCCTTGAGAAGGGGGGAAAAGAAGACGCCCTATTCGTTGTGTAGAAACCAAATAAGAATATGTAACCTCTCCTCCTTGTTGAAAGGAACCAGAAAGGGAAGAAAAAGAAAGAAAAGGAAGGAAAGAAGACGAGCGGCCAGCCCTAAAAATCCGTGAAGAAAGGGGGGGGGGGGGGGGGAAAAAAAAGAAGGGGAAGGGGGCCGGTACTGTACGTTTGCGCTAGACTACGTCAGCTGATTCGGCGATTCCCGTGCTGCTGGCTTGAAGGAGAAGGGAGGGAAAAGGGGGAAGAGAAGCCCAGTGGACCTGAATTTGAACTGCTTGGGGAAGGGAAAAGGGAGGAAGCGAGAAAAAAGGCTTTTGCCGCTAGGAATACTCTACGCGCTACTGTATTTCCTCTAATTGTGAGAACCCAATCCATTCGTGAAGTGAAAAACAGGCAAAAGTAAAAGTGGGGGGAAAGGAGGGTGCGATGGAATCAACCACCTGTCAAGCGGAGATCAAAGGGGGGGGAAAAGAAAGGAAGGGGGGAGGGAGAACGACTTTTCGGGCATTAGCGCGGGTCTTTTTACCGAGCGGCGCTCTCAAGGTCGGAAAGATGGATATGGAAAAAAAAAAAAAAAAAAGAGGGAGGGCGAGTTCTGAAGGATAAACGGATTTATCGGAAAAAGGAAGAAGAGGAGGGGGGACTTTCTAAATCGTGGTTGTCCACTAATCGCCACCTTGCTAATTTGGCTTAAGAAAATTTTTCGCGAAGAAAAGGGGAAGGAAGGATGAGGAATGTGAAAGAAAGAAAGGGGGGAGGGAAAAATTAACCGCGAATTGATCTCAGAGCAACAACCACAAAAGGGAGAGGAGAAGGGGGGGGGAGGGAAAATACATCCGCGACAACACCCTCCTCGTTTCCGCTCTTCGAGAAAAAAAGAGGAATGGAGGAAAAAGGAGAAGGAAAAGGAGGAAGGGTGAGATTTCGTGCACGATTCGACGTAAAGGAAAGGGAAAAAAAGAGAGAAAGAGGTGCTCTTCCAGAAACGCTCAAGCATCTTTGGCCTTTATCTCCGAACGGCAATTCTCCAATTTCATCCAGAAAAAAGTAAAGCGAGGAAAGAGGAAAAAAAAAGACCCCGCGCTAGGCCCTAAAGGGGAAAAAGAGGGGGAAGCCTCACTTTTCAGAGCCACAAAGGGGTGATACTCGAAGCGAGAAGGGGGGAAAAAAAAAAAAAAAGGGGAGACAAAAAAGACAAATTCAGAAAGCGCCGAAAAAGGGGGGGGGGAAGGAGAAAAGGATCATAATGTCTTGTTTTGTCTTCCCCACAATTCGCGATCCGTAAGCGTCCAGAGAGGGTAAGCAAAAAAAAAGAGAGACGCCCGCTTGCAAGAAGTTTCCAGGAAAAAGAAAAGTAGGAGGAAGGAAATCAAAGCGCCTTCCTTCAACATCTGCCGCACGGCCTCTCCACCACCGAAAACCGGAGACGGAAGAAGAAAGAAAGAAAGAAAAAAAAAAAGAAGAGGATCCAGCGTTTCATCCGTAAGAAAAAAAAAAGAGAAGGGAAAGGGGAGAGGCGCCGCGCCGTCAGGCTCTTCGTCCACGCGTATTCCCTCGCGTTCAATAGCATGGAGGAGAAAGGGAAGGGGAAAAAAGAGAGGGGAGGATGATGGGAACAACGATAGCCTGGGAATCATATGAAAGAGGGAAAAAGGGGGGGGAGAGGGGGGGGGGGGACGCTCAAATTTGAATATCTTTTTCTGAAAACTTCCAACTACCAATTATAACTTATAACTTTATCTCTTCGAGAGCGAATACAGAGAGAAAAAAAGGAAAGAAAGGAGGGACCTCAATCTTGACCATTCCTTTAAGGAAAAAAAAAAAGGGGAAAAGGGGGGATCACACATGTATTTTTGCGGGTCAGGTAGTCCTCAGGAAGGGGGGAAAGGAAAAGAAGGAGGGGAGACACGGCCTTTGCAATTTTGTCATGCTTTCCTTTGAACCTTTCCTCCAGGACGCTTCACATAAAAAAGGGGGACAACTTCCGGCCTCCTGGACTTGCTTGGGAAGGAAAAAAAAAAAGAGAGGGAAGGAGGAGGGGAGACGGGCTCAGTCGCTTCTCTTTTTTCCACATCATCGTCCTTGTACACCTTTCTTCGGCTTTGGCGAGTCGTGATGAGGGGGAGGAAAAGAAAAAAAAAGGGGTGCAGAGATGTCGAAGAGAAAGAGGGCCAGGCAATTCTACCGTAATCTGTTCTCAAAACTTTCGTCCACATTTTCCATTCGCATAAATAATAAAGCCTCCCGGCGCGGGTGAAAGAAAAGGGGAGGGGGGAAGTGCTCAATTCTACTTCTTCCTTCACCTTCGGGGCAGCTGGTAGCGTAAAGATAAAAAAGAAGGAAGGAATAAGAAAAAAAGGAGGGGGAAAAAGTGCGGGACCAATAATCTTTTGGATACTGTCCGAAAAAAGAAAAGGAAGGAGAAAAAGGGGGGAGGAAAAAGTAGGGGCATAACATCCGCTGGAATGCCTTGTCCTTTCGCTACAGTTATTTTCTTCATGTCATCCTCGCCACCCCGCAACGAGAAAAAAAAAAAAAGGGAGGAGGGGTGAGGGGGATTCCGCAAAGGGGGGGGAAGTCGTCCCCGGCCTCGTCTCGAATGTTCCCTAACAAAGGGAAGTTTGGAAAACGCCCTAGCCAACCTCGAAAAAAAAGGGGGAAAAAAAGAGGGGAGGGACCGAATCTCCATTGCCTCTCACTTTAAAAACTCGGGGAAAGGGAAAAAAAAGAAAGGGGACCCGAGGCAAGCCGATCAGGAAAAAAAGAAAAAAAGGCGCGTCGCCAGCGCATTCTTAACCTCTTTCGTCAATCCCTGCGGACAGTTCCAAAAGAGACGGAAGGGAAAGCAGTGTGAAGCGCCGTCGTCAAAGAAAAAGAGAAAAGAGAGGGGGATTCTCCTCTCCGGATCGGCGAAATCTTCACGCCCATTTTCCGCGCGTGGCTCCAGTGGGGAGGGGAATTGCAAGATATGAACGTGGAAGGGGAAAAGGGGATCCTAACCCTGTGCTTCTTCTATATCTACCTGAATCCCATCGCGCGGAATGACAGAACTTGTGCAAGGAAGGAGAAAGAAACCCCGTGGCGGCACCAAAAAGAAAAAAAAGGAGGGAACTTGTCACTTCTTCGCTTATCCGTTCGGTCTGCTCTGAAAGAGTATTGGGGAAAAGAAAAGGAAAAGGGGACTGAAATCACTCAAATGCAGGGGGAAAAGGAGAAAAGGGGGAAGGGAGAAAGGGCCGCCGCTCTCTTTAATTTCCTCTTTCTCGTACTACGGTCCAGAAAGGAGAAGGGGAGACCGGTATAGGGGAAAAGAAGAAAAAAAAAAAAAAAGCAAAAAAAGAGGGGGGGGCTGTTGTGTTGCCCTCGTTTTGCAGCGCTACTAACGCGCATCGCGGGGAAAAGAGGGGAGAAGTAGAACCCAGCAGGGTGCGCCGAAAGGGGGGAGAAGAAGGAGAAGAATCTACATCTACCTTCTAATTTCACCTCTAAACCCAATAATGCCTCTGAAATCGGGCAGAAACGGAAAAAAGGAAAAAAAGACACAACCTCCAGCGCTCCAATCCCAATAAATTTCCCAACTTCAAACTGATACTGAAGCGAAGAGAAAAAAAAGGGGGCATATGAGAACCACACCGGGGGAAAGCAAGCCATGTACAAACTCTACAATTATTCCACGCCGATCAGCGACACAAAGAAGGGTAAAGCGAAGACTCAAGGGGAAAAGAAAGGGGAGGAGAAGTTTC
>Ga0179593_1546677_pt1 | contig 11983 bp, 15 predicted proteins | sample CZODoug2_1_08_16_FD_185931 | JGI IMG/M metagenome (GOLD analysis project Ga0179593, IMG submission 185931) | Vadose zone soil fungal communities from Angelo Coast Range Reserve, California, USA - CZODoug2_1_08_16fungal (PacBio error correction) | ecosystem: Environmental > Terrestrial > Soil >...
GGCGGTATCAAGGGATCTTCAAAAAGGAGGTATGTATGATAAGTGAAGAAGAAGGGCCCAATACGAAGCACTAGGTCTGACCGATTCATTGGCTGCGGAGGCAGTTCTCGTATTGATCAAAGGAAGAAAGGCCAGCATCGTCCAGGGGGGACTAACGGAAATACGATTGTTTTAAAAATAAAGGACTCTGGAAAATGCCCGAAATGAGTGCACCCCATTCTATAGGGGAAGGAGGCCCACAGCGAAAAGAACCTACCAAATTATAAAGTGTCCTTCGCCGCAGAGGGCATCTCGAAAACCGGAACAGCATGTTCGCCTTGGGAACTCAAAAGAAACTCCCTGGTTGAGGTGTTCAATGTCACTCCATTAGAGAAGGGGGTGTCTTGAGGGGAGCCAGATGCAACCCATTTCAGAAAAATTAAGAAACGACTGGCTGACGATCTACGACCAAGAGCCGACAAAAAAAGAGGGCAGATAAGTCAAAAACCCGTTAGGAATCAAACAGGAGGTGAGAAAGCCACCGAAGGCCTGATCAGATTTCTTCATTTCGAGAAGGTCCAATTGAAGCCACATATAAACTATCCGAGGCGAAAAACGTAATTCCCGTGGGTTCAGCGAAAAGCAAAAGATTTGGCAGACTTTTTTCGAGACAAATCGATGAGAATACACAGACCCAGGTTGCAGCTGCTTGAAAAAATCTGAAAAAAAAATAAACAGACCTTTGGCAATCAATGAAGTACTTTGGAGAAAATAGAATGAGAATTTGAAAACGGGGCGCAACGGCGAAAAGATCTGGAGATGGGTATGGTGCCTCCCAAAGGCAGGGAGAGGCCTCCGGTCGAAGGAATTCCTGTTCAAGAAAAGAAAGCCAGTGTTAGCCAATTCTTTAGGGGAGTGAATGTTACGATCCAGGGCGCGGACCTCTTTTCAAGTTACGATCAGCACACGCACTTAGAGGTGACTTAGCCTGGGGGTAACATGGAACTTGATCATAAAACTACTATGGTTAGCAGAGACTGGACCAACGTATTGGACCAGAACACTTCCATACGATCCGTCCAGCCCAAAAAGGAAACTAGCTCATAACCTCCAATATTCTTAGTGTTATTCAATAAACGCTCTTACTGCTCAGGAAGGGAGGGAATCGATGTTGGAAGATCAAAGGCTTGCAAAATAAGCAGACAAATGGCAGAATCTTAGGTCGCAACCAAAACTGAAAACTCTTAGTTCATCTGACAAGAGTTCGGAGAAGGAAACTTTCGCAGGCCAAAATGCGCCATGTAATTCGAAAGTGGTGAATCCCAACCGCGGCTGAATGCGGGGCTGAAGGACATATGTTAGAGAAGACAAAAAAAGAGAAAAGATTCCATTTGTCATATCTCCATACATAAAAGAGTGTGGAGGGTGGATGGTCGTGGAAACGCTGAAATATATTATAAGGAACGTCTAAGCTTTTAAGCTACTGTGGGCTAAAGGGAACCTAAAGATAGATTAATCTCCGAGGGGGGGAAACGTGTTTGCAATAATGATAAGCTAGTCCATTGGTATTTGGGGGGGAAATACTGGGTTGGAAGAACTGGAAGGGAAATCCTATAAGAGTCAAGACCTATAAGCCTTCTGTAGAAAGTGATGCCAAAAGAGATCGAAATGATGTGAAGGCTTTTTGAGGTCTGGGCGGCGGTCAGTTTACGCTAAGTCCATCTAGCGTTGAATTATTCGCACAGAAAAATACAGATGTATCCGCACGAAAAATATTGCGTTATTATGGAATTTGACGCGGACGAGGCCATAAAAAACAGACATAATTCGGAAGGGCTACAGTTGCGTGAACAGGTAGAGAATTCACTGGTTGTGCACATAAGAAGATCGGAGGGGGGGGATGACATATTAAAGTTGGCACCGAGGTAAACTTAACTCCAAATGGGGGGGGCATTTGGGTACTGGAAGCTTTATCAGACGGGGGTCCAGAGATGGGAAGGTGACCCATAACGCGAGGCGGGTCTAGAAATTAAGTCCGCAAAAGGGGGGGGCCTTCTCTGAAACGGAACAAGCTACGGGAAGGCGGATCTGGAAAGTGTTGATGATGTTAATTTAGGGGCTGAAAAAAAGTTAAAGGTTTCACAGGATGGACCGGCATCATGCTCGTGGACTCCTATGGCTTCTCTAAATGAAGGGGGAATGACGAGGGAAATATTATTGTCTTGAAAGGGTTCGCGGCGGGTCGACTGGTCCCCAGGGGGGAAATACATACTGTTTTGGAAGGTGAGAATTTTTTGTAGTTGAAAATACGATTGACGGAAAGCTTCGAATGTACAATCCAGTTAACGGAATGGCCGACGCGTCGGAAAGTTCCAATTGCTCGAAACACTGGTAAGAGCGTTTTCGAGAAATGCCATCCGTAGGATAGGGAGTCGTCCACCAAGAAAAGAGTCATCGGCGAGATGTTGATGTGCAACCGGGTGATTCCTCGAATGGCGGGGGGGGGATTCATCAGGTGAAATCGGACGACTTCATTACGAGGGGTGAAAAAGCAATCGCCAATTTGGCCCCGTGAGAGACTGTACGCTGGAAGTGTAGGAGGAAGGAGAAACAGGCCATCCCAGTTGTTAGAAAATCAATGGGGTAGGACCCGAAGGAGGGGTCATATCTCAAAACACAAATGGGATTAAAGAGGGGTTAAGCCATATCGAATTAAGAAGTGAAAAAAAAGTCAGGACACACGCTGTAGGGGTCATAAGAATAGAAAAGCGACAGTCGTAAAGGACCCGAATGGAGTTGGGCGCATAGATGTTTACGAGGAAAGGGAAATTTGATGGGGAGATTGACAGGTGTAGGCCTCGAGAAGACCCAAGGAAGAGAAAGAAATCCACATCAGTCAATCGCATAAGAATTGCAAATAAAAATGCTTCACTTCAAGTGACTGACCTTTCTTGGAGAAGTTCGCCCTCTCACATCTATGAAAACAGACCTTATTGAACTCTTAATGACAAACATCCGGGAAGGGGAGTGAGATCTAGGAAAGAATTATTGACGTTCGATTAAGCTACAAAGGGAGGCAAGAAGGAATGAAGTAAAGGCCAGAGGTCGAAGATACAACCGCTCTACAAATAGAGAAGTGAAACAAATTTTTCACAAAACTACAGCTTTGTAAAGAAATAGCGAGTTAAGGGCATGGGATTAAGGGGGAGCTCCGGGGAGTTTGCCACTGGGGAAGGGGCCTTACCGGAAAAGAACATCAAACGCCGCATAAAGGTTACCTTCGTGTTAGAAGTCAGGAAGGACAAACCCTACTACTTGGACTCACAAAAGAGCTGGAATCCAGGAACCCGGAAGGAAGACAGGACTCTTAAAAAGATAACCAAGACCTGCACCCTTTGCATCTAAATTGGCAGACTCTCAGAAGAGGGTAAGGGCTAAGGTCAAGACGCAGAAAGCCACTTTCTGGGTATCTGGCCAAAACAGATCTAATCTCATGACATCGAAAACGTCCTCAACGAGGGTACAGTTATACCAAGGATATGGGTAGGCAGGCGGGACTCATGAAACACAGACTGCAAGGCAGTTTAACCATTGGCAAAGCAACGAATTAGGTCATTGGGCTGGTCCCACTGAAAGTGAAGAGGCAACTGAAGAGCGCATATAAACTGTAAAGAAAAAACTTCTTTCGACGAAGAGAAAAACCATCACAGCCACCGCTACACTTCCGAAAAAGCCGTTCTCTATTACTGGGAAACACTCTGCTCAGAAAGCTTGATTAAGTCTCTGCTTAGGTGGAAATAATTAGATGGAGGGGTAAAGTTCACCCAGGAATTTGTACAAGTTTCAAAATTCTGAGAATGATCGTTCAGTTCAAAAAGGCGCGAAACTGAGAAACAAGAGAAGGAAAAAAACTCTTTATAAAGCTTACTAGGAAGAAGTTTAAACTTATCAATTCCCCCAGTGCTGTACCGAGTAGTCTTTATCTGTACATAAAGAAAAAATACACAAGAATGTCAGTCTTAGGCGAATGCCAAAGGGAGATCCTATCAACAACAACACTGAGGGTAATCTAACATGTTTTCCAGAAAGGACCATTTCTTTGAGTAGTTCAAATACTTGGCACGAAGATCCAAAGATGCGCCGTTCAACTTCTGGATACTTCCGGCGGAGGACAATATAGCGGAAAGATTACAAGAGAGGTTCGACGAAAGCTCACGAAAATGAGGGGAAGTGTGGGGGGGGTACATCAGTGACTCTCAGAAAACATAACCTGAAGCACATCAACTATCGGGTTAGAAGAGAGGGGGGGCGATGCAAGACGATCATAATGTGGGGAGAGTTTGGTGTGAAGGGGGGGGCTTCATTCGTAAAAATAATTGCACCTCGGATCCGTAGTACAGTTCGAGATGGCCGAACGCATTGTAGCATGGAAGTAATGAGTTTAATCAATTGTGAATTCCCTCTCTTAACATTAAAACTGAGACTAAGCAAAAAGGAAAATGATTATATACATTTGCGAACTCATAAGGAACTGGCAGAAACTGGGGTTCTATAAAAGTAGAGAGGTCGAGATGACTGATAAGATTCGGGATCTTACAGTAGTTCGACGACCTGGGAACAGAACTGTTTTGTGTGTGGGTGTTTTTTATCATATTAATGACACTCAAGGAGGCCCACAAAAGAGGAGGACTTATAAAATCTAGGTACATACGGTTTTGCCTCTGAAATGGCACAACGACCGTTACGTGATTGTTCCTAGTCTCTGGGAGTTTGTTGAGGGCCCGTTTTCGTCGGTTGAACAAGCAAAGGAGACAGGCCTTCGGTCGTCAAAACGAAAAGGGAGTTACTTGGCGCAAGAGGAAAGATTGGCGAGTCTGAAGATATCTAGATCAAAAACGGGCGTACTGATCAGAAATCTGAAGGTCTCAGAAGGGCGATGGGAAGTTCAGTGAATTTTGGAGTACTAAAGGAAGAGTAAGGCCAAGTGGGGGCCTTCTGGAAAGGGGGGGGCCAACTTCGAAAACGCATTTAGTTGCGGTTGAAAAGTCATCAATACACGTGGGTGGGTCTACAGGTCATAAGAAAGGGGGAGTCAATCGCGTATGAGGGGAAAGGAGGATTGTTCTTTCGAGCGGGGAGGGGTGTTTGGTAATTTTCGTGAAACATATTTCAATCTCAAGGAAGGGGGGGTTTTGTTGGCACAAACGCATAGGAACACCACATTGTGGACTTTCACACGCGGCACCGGGGCCTCCGCTTCTGAGAATGAAGCAACCGTCAAGAGGAGGAAATAATATGCAGAACTAGGGGGGAGGCACATGAAAAGCAGAATGTAGGGTACATTATATCTCTCACAACGCGGAAAAGAGAGAAATTCCTGGGAAAGAAATTACGGGGGGGGGGGGGGGGGGGGTGGTGCGGGAAGTCCCTCAAGTCTGAGGGTACTTGTCTGGTGCATGCGGTTCCTAACTCACGAAACGTCAAAAGGGGGGGCCGCCAAAAAGAGATCGCAGTGTTGGGGGCACAGAAACTATTTGGACCTGGGGTATTGGACAGCCTCAATTTTAACAGAATAAGGAGAGAAGAAAGCGTGAACTCACAAACCATCACATAGCGTTACAGCCAATCAGGACGATGAGCTAACTGAGAGGATGGGAAGAAACGTCAAAAAGAAAGGAGCTGTTCCGTAACCATTGGGAAAAGAGGGGCCCAGAAAATCCCGGGGTTGGTAGAATGAAAAACACAAAATGAGTGTTAAAAGAGGTAAATATCGCACACAAAGTATGAAGAACGTTAAAGGGCCCATTAAGCTCTTGGGACGAGTTAAAAGGGCATCACCTACAACTCGGAGATCGAAAAATAATCTAAATTACCCAAAACTAACGGTAGGGCGTTATAAAAAAAAAGGAGCAACTGCCGTAGTCAAACCGAGTTATGCGCGCCATCTTTGCCCATGGAATCTAAAACATCAGACACAAAAGAGGCCGCGACAGACGAACCTTGGAAGTTCAGCGAGGGAAAAAACCTTGGGTGATCAAGTTGTGTCCCGATTAATGGAAATCACTCGGGCAACAGGTGGGGGGGGCAACTCTTAGCACGGTCTGAAACCAGTAACTCACAGTTGGGGGAATAGGTTGGGTGAGAACAGAATCGATGTAAACTGTGAACCGGTAACGCACGCACAGCACCTCATATATTGTGCACAGACAAAAAAACCATTGAAGTCTCGCTCTCAAAATATCGCTTAGTGGGAAAATAAAGTACTCAACGGAGCCGCCTTGCTTGGGACAGGGGTGCGCACGGCATCTTCTTGGACATTGGATGGGGGGAAACCAGTCACTCAGCACGCAGACCATGGGGGAAGTAAGATTTAGAGGAACTGGGAATAAAACGGCGACTATTTCCTACCCCTGCGCGACCAAATAACAGACATGCCCCTCTCAACTCTTTAGTTTGCTCAAACGGAAGTCAAAGTCAGTCAGATCGGACCGATCCTTGGCGAATAAGACGGATCTGCGATATGTGCTAACAGCAGAGGGGGAATGGGGGAAAAGCGTGGCTTGCCCCTACCTTACGATTCGAGAATCAAGGTCGTAAAACGGAGGTTCATCTTAAGAGCAATCGGGAGGCAGGTACACGTGCAAAGTACCGGGACGTCTCAAGTGATTCAAATGAGGTAAAAGTGGGGGGGGAAAAATCACGAAAAAATTGAATTCGGGTCCCAGATCTGAATAGGTATAATACTGAACGGGAAAAAGAGAGATATACCAATGGTTGGGAACTGCGAAAAGATTCAGAGATATTATAATTTACAAGACGTACCAATTAGAACAAAGGCGAAGGGGACTGTGGGAAACGAATGCGAAAGTTACTCCTTGCTATGCGCTGAAAAGGTGTGGGCTTCCTTTGGTCCTCTGAAAAAGGTTCGAAAGAAGGGTGCAATGCAGTGACGCTCGTCAAAATAAGGACGGAGGAAATCGGAACGCCTCCGAGATGCATGGATTATGTCCGAAGGAAATAATCGGGGGACTGGGGTATATGAAAGACCTGAATTTGGCGCTAAATTCGCCGCGGATAAGGGGAGAAACAGATAGCGGTCGAGGAGGTTCAATGACTACGTAAGGGTTGGAATTACTCACAGGGAGTGAAAGAAACTGGGCCCCGGAGAAACAGCGCGTGGAACTGAATTGGGACGCATTCACAGAGTGCGAAAAACAGGAGTATACGGAGGCGGAAGGATAATCTAGAGAGGGGAGGGGCACATACGCTGGGTGAGCTTGAGCTTGAATTCGAATCGAGAAAGGGGAAGAAAGTGAGGAACTTACTATGAAAAGAGGGGGAGCAGGGAGGGGCTGAGGCAAAGGGTACAAAAACGGTGGAAGGGGAATATCTATCCGCTTGGAAGACTTTACTAGAGGGACACAACTTCTGTTTTGCCGTCGACGAAAAAAAACGGTACAGCGTGTTGAAAACGGGGGGTCTGGAAGGGGTGCTGGGCCCTGGGTTCCAACGACGGCGACGGCATCTTCTCCGGGACAGGGGTTGGCTTCTGCAACAAAGAGAGTCAGATTTGGAAGCTAGGGGTAGTGCGAGACCGGTAAATTCCAAGGGGGAGGAGAGACTCCCTGCGACCAAGGTAGAGGGGTAAAACGACAGGGCGTACTGACCTTTAGATGGAACTGGGGCTTGACATCGTTAGATCGGTAAAAGCAGAGAACACAGGGTTGTGGGACGGAGGATTCTTAAATCTTAAAGGAAACAGGGGAAGAGTTTTAATGGGGACAAGGGGGGCGTGGGGAGGGTGTAGATTAAAGACAGGCTAAGTCATCAATGAGGAGCCGGAAAAATCAGAATGGGGCGTCTGCTGAAATGAGGGAAAGTCTTTTCGTCATGCTGGGAGGAGGGGAGATCCCATTTGGCATCTGGCGACCGTCGACTGAACGTATTAGGCAAAACTCGAAGCCAACTTGCGGAAGCTACAGGGAAGATGAAGGCTTTTCTCGAACTAAGCACACTTTTTCACAGCGTTGCTTGCCAAGAAAGAGCTGTAGGAAACGAACGAATGGTATCAGGGGGGGAAACTCTCACACGGGAGGGGGGGGGGGAAAGCCGAACTTACAAGAATACATGCCAGTGACTGGGAGTAAGTGGAATAAAAATAGGGGTAAAATCTGTGAGGCGTCAGCGAGTCACAGTGACAGTGTCCGTCAGTTGGATGTGGTCGCTTGGGGAAAGGGGCGAAACGGGGTTTCCACGATATCCTGGAATGAGCCAACCCAGACGAGAGAGAATCGACGGGTAAAAACTAAGAGGAACGTGAATGAAAAGAAGGGAAAGGGAGGAGCAGTGGGAGGCGCATCTAACCTCTAAATCTAAATGAATTTGGGGGAAAACTCAAAACGCGAAGGGCTAAAGAAGGGAATTCAAAATCAAGCAAAAGGGAAGGTTTTCATGGGGCAGGATAATGACGATAAAGGAAAAAGGTAGACGTATGAAAAAAAAACTGGAGGAGAGGTTTCACAAGTAGGACGGAAGTCACCAAGGATAGAGCATACTATGCACAGGTATTTCACCAAAGCGAACTGCGTCAGGAATAATCCAAAAAAGTAAAGACATTTATTCCGGAAAGTGACAACTACCATTAATGTTGAAGGTAAAATCACTTTAACAGGCCACAATACAGATCGACTCCAAGTTTGGAGAAGGTCAAAAGGGGTCATCCTAATTTTTAGAAAAAGCGCTGTGTGTTGTAGTAAAGAAAAACTTATATTGACCAACATTCACAGTTAAAGACGGAACCCCACCCAGGCAACACCTTGTGGAATAGCACGATTGATTCGTTCGTCAAGACCAAACGTGAACTGCGACTGGCACTCTCCCAGCCTCGCATAGATGTAAGCCAAATATAAGAATATCATCTGAGATCTCGACCTGAGGTCCAACTGAAAGACACCATTTTAATTAAAAGGGGGAGATAAGGTGGATCAAGGATGGAGGGCGCGCTGTTAGGTGGAAAGGGCAATTGGACATGCGTGATTACCAGCTGAGGAGGAGTGTGCAAAAAAGAAATAGGCATGGTTGGCACCAAAAATCCGAGGCAAACATTCTCCGGACCGAGAAAGAAAGACTTCATTGAGGAAATAAGACATCCAGAAGTGAATCGAGGTAGGCAGCGGGTCCAACTCCTTACTAAATGGAGTATAGAGGCTTTAATTAGAGAGGTCGAAGACTGTGTTTGAGCGTGACCAGGGGCAAAGACATTGACGTAGTTAAAAGGGGAGGGCTAAGAGGATCAGAAAACGGCAAGAGATTAGTTCATCTTACTAAATCAGGAGGTAATGAGTCAGGAGATGAAAGTCAAGTTACATCGTGCTTGGGCTCTAGTGTTGCAATAACAGTGAGGGGCAAGGAGGGCGAAAAGCACGTTGTGATATAAACAAGGGGAGGGAGAAGGGAATGGAGAAGATTGGAGGGGACAGAAGCCGATGTGAGGTTTGCTGGAGAGGGAGAGAGTTTAAAAACACTATCGCAGGACTGGAAAAAAGGCGAAGTACTGACAATATTAGCGGAACTGACAGTTGAAGTTTCACTAGGGAGAGGGGCTGGACCGAGTTTGGAGCGTTGGTGAAGATACGACAGGAGTATCAATCGGCAACGCCGGCCGTCAACGGGGGCAAAAGTCAGGACTGTTGGAGTACTAACAGCTTCTATTGGCGTGGGTGAACTCGTATCATTGAGTCGAAACACTAGTTCAGGAGGGAGGACCGCAGGGGTGGGAGAGGTCCATGAAAGTGGCACGGTATGATGGTTAGTCCACCTGACGTAAAGATGGAAAAAACATTTAATCAAATAACTCTCCCGGCCAAAAAAAAAAGACACTGGAGAATCGAAGGGGGGCAGCAGGAGCGACTGTCAATTAAAAAACCTTTTGATTTAAGTAGGTGCATGAGGGATGAGGAGAGCGGCCAGGGAATAGCTATAGTAGAGGTACAATTGTCATAAGGTAGGGTCCTAGGGGAATTTAGAATCTCAGGTTTTCACACGCCCCCGGAGCGTGGGGTCTCCCTCTAGGAGCTTCGCAAATTCGTTCAACGGGGGAAACAGACAGAAATCCCCGACCACGACGGGACAGAGGGTGAAACGCATAGGGGGAGTATTATGTTTTCGGGATTCAGTCGAGCAGGGGTACCCTGAGCAGTGAACTACGGGCACGTTTGGATTATTCAAAACATAAAGGAAGGAAACAATGAACTTTGCGATCTTGACGAGGGGGCGTCAAATGGGAAGAAGGGTGGCATAATAGCATTAAAAATGGAATGCATGGCCTTCAAAAGTGAGAATTTAGCCCAGAAAACTATGATGTGGGGAGGCATCAATCAACTCTGCGAAACGCCGGATGGGAATGGAAGGAGTTTTACCACTCGAACAGCGAGGGATATTGATAATCAAAGGAAATCAAATCCTGTTATTCTATAGAAGACGAGGGAGCCATTGTCGGTCAATCGTGGGGGGCCCCTGAGCTTTGGTCTTGGCTAGCTTGGGGCTTCGCCTCTCGGGGGCAAGAGGATCTCAGACTATCAATTTTACTGGTGACACTCGATTCGCAAGGCAACCTGTACAGTGTATACTCTGGTACAAGGAAAGTGCACAGCGTTGGATGGTCTGCAAAAGAGTTCTAGGGTCCTGTACTCAAGCGAATGGCGGTGTAATAGATAGCGGAACGGGGATAAAGAGATACAAATTAAAGCGAGAGAAAAAGGCTTGCAGTACTCTTGGAAGAAAAAACTGGGGGAACCAGGGGCGGGTCGCCTCTCGAAAAGGGGGAGGTGGAACGGAATTGTCTCTAGGGTGAAAAACAGAATGGGACGGCTGTGAGAAAAGGTAAATGGACCATCGATATAAAGGATGAATAGAATAACCGAAAAAAATAAAAACCGGGAACCGACGCTAATCTAGGGGATAGATGAAGGAAAAGGAAAAAAAAAAACTTCGTACACGGGTTACAACACGACGATTCGAAATGGAACTTTTCGGAGATGTTAAAGGAAACCATCAAAAGGGAGGTGAAGAAGGACGAAGCCAGACAGTTTTCGTATTAGCAAGGGGCAATCCATTTGCAGATAGGAACCAGTCAGATGGTATGCGATCAGAAATCCGGAGAACGACAAGAAAGACCAAGAAGAAAAATGTTAACCAGGAGGAAGTTCTAAAGCACGAAACGGCAGGTGCAAATGAACTTTGAATCAAACACTGGGAGGGGAGCCAATCTAATCATAAACTAAAGCGCGTATGGAAAATGAGGCGGATTTGTATAGATTTGAAGAAAAGGTGGGGAACTAAAGTTTGAATACCTCCGAGATTCGATCAAGAAGAGTATTGGAAAAAGATAAAAGTTACCAAAACTCCCATTCAAACGTGTTTAAAAGATGAACGGATGACGAGAGCTAGAGCTATGAGGCGGAAGACAATTCACTCTCGAACTCGAGATGGGTAAAACAGCAACAAAAAAGGACAGCGTGGCCTCCTTCAGTGGAGGACCTGATGGACGAATGTGAGAACAGAGCGAACTTCTGTTGTGAAGAGTTAGGGAGGGAAGTTCCGCTCTTTTCATTGGGAAAGGGAAAGCAATAACATTGAAAACTTTGATACCCCGTACGTTATGGGAGCCTCCGACGGGGTAAAAGGGGGAAAAAGGGCCGAGTCTAGACTTAGATACGTCCCCTCTGAAAAAGAACTGTCTAGTCGTAACCCATATCTCATCTGTAGAAATCAATCGGTAACCATCTACAACACGTATCCAGGACAGATGGAACTTCAAACTATGTGAAGTGGACCAGGAGTGGCAAAATAAAACAAAACGATGGAGAAAAAATGAAGGAAACGAAGAGAAAAAACAAAATAGAAAACAAGGGCAAAGGCGGAGGGGGATCACAAGTCGAGGAAGCAAAGCAGGGGGCTGCATAAAGGGGAAAATAACGAACTGTGGAGGGAACGGGACATCGGG
>Ga0179593_1307642_pt1 | contig 11982 bp, 9 predicted proteins | sample CZODoug2_1_08_16_FD_185931 | JGI IMG/M metagenome (GOLD analysis project Ga0179593, IMG submission 185931) | Vadose zone soil fungal communities from Angelo Coast Range Reserve, California, USA - CZODoug2_1_08_16fungal (PacBio error correction) | ecosystem: Environmental > Terrestrial > Soil >...
CCTAATAAGAATTGCAGGCAGGTGGGAACGAGAAAAGAGGTCAGTTACAGTTATCGGGGACCTTGGGGGGAAGAAGAACTGGTCCCAATAAAAGAGGGTCCTGGCGGAAGAAGGTGCATCAGGGGGGGGCAACTACCAAAGGGATTGCGAAAGGTCGCGAGCGCACCCTTCCCTGAAAGATCAAGAAAGGGGGGGGTCACGGACAGAGTGGCAAGACTTGAGGGGAACATCCTAGGAAAAGGAAACGGTAAGGGGGGGATCCGAAAGAAAAGAAGCACTGCTGTAATGGACTAGGAAAACGAAGAAGAAAGACGCGGACCTAGGAAAATTTTATAATCACGAGAAGGAAAAGCCTGAATAACGTCGCTAAGGGGCCCTGCAGAAAAAGGTGACAGGGGGAATGCCGGGCCGAGAAAGCAGGGCGGACTCGAAAAGAAAACGCTGGAACCAAAGTATACTGAAGGGGGACACCTCGCCTCCTACACGAAAACCAGACCATAAAGCGGAAATCCAAAAACGGGCAGAGAAACTGGGAACTTGGCCGGCCCACCGACATGGTCCAGGAAAAGACACTGCCTCTACTCAGTCAAAAGGGGGGGCCCTGTGAAGTTTGACGCAGGAGGGGGGGGCCACAAGAACTTTGTAGACTCTTCATTAAAGGAAGGGGGGCTGTTTGGAAGGGGGCGCCAGAAAAAAAACTCGGGGGAAAGTCGGGAAGTACGAAGTAAAACTGTCCAGTTGGACACAGGGAAGGACGAAAAGGGGGAATCGGGGAAGGGCCATCCAGGAAAGAAGGGCAGATGAAAAAATCACTACTCCCCAACGATCCGCAACTCGGAGGAGGGACGGCGACCTTCTCCGAAAATATAAGGGGAGGGAAAACTTCAAAAAAGGCCGCCTGAGGACAAAGCTGCGCTAGCAACGGCGAAGGCGCTCAGTCCCGATAAGTCACCGGAAAAATTAAAGAGCGGAGGAGGAGTTCGTTCATTAGGTTTCATGTAAAAAGTCAAGGCTTCAAGGGCCGGGTGAGAAAATCAACAACCTACAAGCTCGAGAAATCAAAGGGGCCCATAGGTGAGCGTCGGGAGAAAATCCATTGGGGCGCCAAAACGGCAGGAGTACGGACGGAGGCGTGTGAAACAAAGAGGTCACTTGGCAACCGAAAGGTGCCGGGACTCCCGTCCAGGAAAAGGCTTGGCAGTAAACTAGCTTTCCAATGGCAAACCCGTGGGAGGTGTCAGCTTTGCAGTCGGTGCCAGCCTGACAGCTTAAAGGTTAGCAAAGTTGGGGCCGGTACGTCTCTAGACGAGGGGATGCCACCGCTAAAGCGGGGCTGCTGGGGGGTGGGTGGGGGGGGGGTGAAAAGCACCGGGGGAAGAGGGACCTTTACCAAACACGTCCAAGAAACGGGAAGGCGGGAGCACGGGTGGAGAACTAAGCACGGAAGGAATTCGTAATTAGTCCGTCGTAAAAGTCTATGTCTATCATTGGAACCAGGGGGGGGGAGCGAGGAAACTCCCAGAAAACCGACTCATAATTGCAGTGGTAATGAAGTAGGGTAATCCGAGAGATAGTCCCAAAAAAAGATCGGGCAGTCGGCAAACAGGGTAGTTGGGGATCGTCTGAGCCTACAGAGCCCGTGGTCCAACAACTCCTCCTGAAGGAGATTAGCTGTGGAGAAAAAATGGGAATAAAAGGCGTATCAGCGATCAGGGAGTGACAGGCCGGGCAGCTTAGATCTACCAAATACAGGATCGACTGCCATGGGATAAAAAGGGAAATGGCCTGATCATACATCGGAAAGACATAATGGCCTCCCCGCCGGCAAGGAGCGGGGACGAAGGGGGACATCGTCAGGTGTATCAAAACACGGCTGAAACACATATCGGAGTGGGCCGGCATATGGAAAAATAACTACGCGTACGACAGAATGGCCCTTATGAAAATTCATGACTTTTCAAAAATGACTTCAGTGGAAGGGACGGGTAGGTAGACCCGGCACGGTTTCAGAAACAACTCAGCGTAACGCCCCGGCGAAAAAAAGGAGGAAAAAAGGTGGTAAAATCCGGCCAGAAATCAGGGGTCTGAGTCCAAACCGTTTTGACGTGTAAGAGGCAGGCTTCCGGTAAGACCCCAAAAAAATAAAAAAATCAGGGCCTGAATCCCGATTGCGGGTGGGGATAACACCAGTGGCGAACTTCCAAGGGGGTCGGAAATTGGCACCGTTCTGCCGGGGAAAGCATCCCTGGGTCGGAAGGAAAAAAAGGGGGATACTGGTATTCTAAGCTGAATGGGATGGTGGGACAACGCGACGCACAACGATGATGGGGTGGGAAAACTCTCTCCATTCACGCCGGGAAAATATTCACCTTTCCAATCTCAAAAGGGCTAAACCGCTCGGCGGGGACAAGTCAAAGGGATGGTCGCGGGGAAATGGTGGGACGCAACAACTAAGAAGGTGAATGACGGGGGACTAGGCACGAGGGAGGAAAGGGAAGCTTTCGGGTTCTTGACAAGGGCTGTCCAAGCGAATCCATACCTCACCGGGGCAGACGGGCTCTGATCAGACGATGGGAAGGGATCTGCTTTCTACGAGCTGAAGGGAAGTAATCTGGAAAAATTCGAAGAGGGGTAACCTGCATATGGACTAACGCGCGGGCGAGCTCAACTTCTGTACAACAAGGGCAGGGGGTCGAGGAATACAAAAGAATATAAAAAGACACGTTCGGGATTAAGGGAACAAAGCAGTCTGAAAAAGGCCCTCAAAAACCTTGAAAAGCCGCCCTAAACAAGTGTCCTCTCCTAATATCTACGAGAGGAAGACGTGTAAAAATAAACTCAACCCACCAGAAACGGACTGAAGAAAGTACTGATTGGGATAAACGGAAATTTACGACGGGGGGATCTGATGGGGGGGACGAAGGAGGATCACCTGAAAAGGTTAGGGCCGTAATGTGCCGGTGCATGTGAGGAGGAATTTCAAAAATTCCTTCCCGGCCGAGAAGGTTCCGTGAGAATTTGGGGAGAGGCGAAGTCACTGAGAACTTTGAGCCACAATTGTGGACAGGGGGAAGGGGCGAAGTAATGACAACAGGGGTCGTCTCCGGCTCAACAAGAAAGGCTCGAGGTGACGACTGAACCCTCTACACCGCTAAGGGAGAAAAGCGGGGAAGAAAACTTCGGGTTACAAAGGCCTAAAGGGAACGGACATCCGAAGATACGGGCACGGGGATACAACGAACGGCAGCATCGCTGCGCCGGATGACGAAGTTCGTTGCGGATCGGCAGACACGCTGCGGGCGAGAGAATGCCGGCCTCGGGCTAATAGCTAATCTTCCGCAATCAAAAAAGTTAGGAAGGGTAGAAGGGAAATTGCAGCTTGTACGCCCCCGGGCGGAATAAAACCGAGGAACGCGACGACCGTGTCGTTGAAATAAGCAGTTTGGAACGAAAATTAGTTGAAAGGGGAGGCGGACAATTTAGTCCTTCCACTATATCTGCGGGAAAAAAGGTTAGAACTTCAAGCGGACTGCAAAAAAAAGAAAAAATTAAAGAAAATTCTATGGCCCACCGCCTAAAAGCCTCTTTTGCGGAGGGAGAAGCCATACTCATACTCCAGCTGAAAAGAAACCCTGGAGTGGACTCTGGGTGGCCAGGGCACTGAAAAGGCGCAGTTCAACCCTCAAAAAGGAAGTGACCGCGCTCACCTAACGGTCTTCAGGAAGCGGAACGGAGATGGAAAGGAGAGGGATACAAACCAGCAACGTCGGCTCATGTGGAGCGGGGCCCACGCCTCAAAAAAGACGCGTTCAAACACGTAGCTCAAAACTTGAGGAAGGATCACCGGAGGGAGGGCGAAGGAAGATAAGCTGGGTCGGGCGTACTCTTTAGAATGTAAAGGAGGGCACCTGAAGCCGGCCTTGGCGGTGGGGGAGGTCTTAAAGGCCGGGTTGTAAAAAGGCGGAGCAAGGTCCCCTTCTCGCCAAGAAGGATTAAACGCGGGGGAGACAGTGAATCAAAAGAAGGTCTCGACCAAGACCAAATAAGGTCCTTTCAAACCGTTTAACCGGCGGGGTCGAAGTGGCGGGTTCGATAGAAAAAGGGATGGTACAAGAGAGAGATAGAACAACCGAGGAACGAAAAAAAAACTGGGCAACCGGAAACAGAAAAGAAGGTGCATGGGGAGTTTGAATGATCTTATAGGTAACACGCTGAAAGGAAAGCATGTTGAAAAGAAGCACGGTTGGTCAGCGAACTGGCCGTAGAGGAAACCTTCCGAAGACTATAACTAATCAGTATATAACAGATAAGTACAATGGGTCATCAGAAAAGATGGAAAATCATTGCCAACTACCCATTTCCCTTAGAACTAACAGAAGGTGACTAGACTTCGAAACAACCCCTCAAGGACAGAAATACGCGGTGATTTCGGCCCGACAAGATGCCTGTTCTTAATAATGGGAAGGAGACGACGCAAATTTCACGCTGAAAGACCGTAGGGGGGCGTCTCTTTCACTTGGGAGGGGGTGAGAAAAAAATTTGTGAAGGAGAACTGATAAAAGGGCAAAAAAGGAGGAAAGCCAGGAACGACCCCGTCGCGACTCACAGGGAGGTGCAGAAAAGGGGCGTCCGACGGAGGGAGGCGTCGTCTTAAACCCGAACGTCAAACCTTCTGTTAGCGTATGTCCGGTGAGGCTGGAGAATGGCGTTGGTGAAGGCCTGGTAAGGTCTCCAACTGCTCCACTCTCAAACGTTGTTACTCCGCAAGAGGGGGGGGCTTAGAACCCGTTTAGACCCAGTCCTGGAACAAATGGACCAAAGGAGGGCTTTGGCAGAAAGAAAAAGGGGCTTGAATCAAACTGTTTGCCCGCGAGAAAGAAGGGTAGAAGAGAAAGGGCGATTACTCCACCTCCAAGTTTACAGCGAGGGTCTGGGGGGGGGGAGAGAGAGGAAAACATTGAATACATCAGGACAGAAAAACGGGGACAGACTGAGTCTCCACTTAAAAAAACGGAAAGGATAGTGAAAAACTGAGAAAAGGAAGAAGATGAAAAAGCGCATTAATAGAAAAGGGACCTGAACCTCTATATTCGGAAAAAAGAATGGGCCGTGGTCCAAACCAGGGCAAAAGAATACGTGGGGGTTTGAAGGGACCACCGAGAAGGAAGGTAGGGTTGGCAGGAGCTACAACCTGGGTCCAAAAGCGACCTGTCAACAACCAAGAAAAACAAACACCTTCAACTGGGAAAATCTTTCCATGAAGTGACAGTCTCCGCAAACATTTGGGAAAATGGTGGGTTAACCACCCCAAACGGAGAAAGAGCCAGGTGCCACCATCAAAACGGAAAATGAAAAAGGACATCCCGGAGCCACCTCGACTTTTCAAAGGGAAGTAGGAAACGAAGAGAACGGTCGAATTTTGGGGTCACCACTCCGAAATTCTCCAAGGTATTTTGGTGCCTGAGGGGAAAAGGGGACTATGAAAGGAACCCAAGAGAAGGGGAGCTAAGCAAGTCACTTGTAGGCCCGTTGGTAGGATCGGGAAGTGGTTAATGACGGCATTTGGGGACCCTACGCGCACGTCAATCCCAGAAAGGGGCGCGAAGAGTGGTCTTTAGAAAAGAGATACACGGGAAGTTGGGTCGGTGGAACATAAAAAGAGGCCCTTTGCACCGACGGAGAAAACTTTTCAGAGAAGGAAATGCATAGGTCTCGCCCCCCGAACTCACCGCGACAATCGGGGAGATAGACGAAGAGCATAAGTTAACGTCGTCGGGCGGAGGTAAACTGCAATAGGGGAGAAACGAGAACATCCAGCGAACTATGCGACAGAAGGAAGAACACCCAGGGCTTTTAGCTTCTTGGAATCGGAATGTAGCGAAAAGATATCTGACGAAAGACCATTTCAAACCGGGAAAACGAGGCAATTGGAGCGGAACACCAGGCGTCCTATGGGGTCGAGCCTGGGTTAAGAAAAAAAAGATCGCCTGGGGGGAATTGTATAAAAAGGGGTAGCACCGAAAGGAGATAACGAGTCAAATTGTCCTTGGAAGAAAAAGAAAGGAAGGACCGAAGAAAAGCAACGCGGGGGCTACGCGTCATTTGACGACACTTGAGAAAAGACATCTTCTCAGGCATATAAAAGTGGCTGTGTGGTCGAGGACTTTACTCAGTCAATTACATACCGGGGCTCACAAGTGACTGTTATAATCGTGTAAATACGTGAGTATGCGGGAGGCGACACATTGGGAATTCCTACTAAAAAAGGGGAAAAACAAGCCTTAGTCTTTAAACGTCAGCCTTAATAGGGACAAGAAGGGGGGGGGGGAAGTTGAAAGAACGCATATATAGTCTCTACGGGTTGGTGCAGTGAGTGCCAGGCCCCCTGAAGATGGTCAACATAAAACTTTTGTCTTATGATTATTCCTAGCTGGAAGAAATGTAGATGAGAATACGGGCTAAGAGAGCGGATTGGCGCTTCTCTCCATGAGGAAGTATCCATGGACGATCTAGGGGGGATGACCGCGACGCTTTGGAAGGATTCAGGACTCTACAAGTATCTAGTCGCTTGTTTGAGCCGCAGGATAGGGACCCAAGAAGCAGTGACAAATGCTAAAAACGGCTGACGCGTCGGTCAAAGTACCTAGGGGAGAGAAAGGACCTTACCGCTTGCCCTGGAATCTTTCCAATCTCAAAGACTGTCCTTGCGGACTGTCGAGACTAAAAATCAGCCGAGAGACCACCGGGAAAGATCCCTCATGAACATGCAACTGCGGAGACTTGGCCGACCCTTAGCGCGAGGGGTCGCACCCGTCTGAAAAGCAGAGGAAATCTTAGGATCTAAGAGGGCACCTTTAAATTCATCACGACGTACGTAACTCTGGGGGCGGCTTCAGGAGAAGGCCCTGAAAATGTCTTTCGGACCAATACGTGCTGGAAAAAGCTTTCACGAGAAGAGGAAAAAAAAATAACCCCCGGATTGTTTTATTGCTCGGAACCGGAAAGAAGTCATGGCCGGTGCAGGCGACCCCCCGTTACCGGTAAAGGGGTAAAGACTTGGGTTCCGGCACCCCCGACAGAGCGTGATCAAGAAAAGTTCCAGGATGGCTGGCGACCACCGCGCTGACAACGCGCAGACTCAAGACTGGCTATTGGGGTATCTAAATTAGGCCACACGTAATGAAAGGGATAAGGCCCTGTACCGTCCACGCCAGAGGTAATGGTATGAGGTGCGATACCTCGGGTGACGACTTCCCCCTCTCCTGACAGCGCTATCACTCACCTGCGTCCCGGGGAGGGGCCTGTGGGGGAAGAAGGCTCGGAGGAGACCAACGATTTCGGGGGTGGTAACCAGCGGACGTGGGTGGCATCGCCACTGCTTAGGGATGCCTCCTAATTTGGGAAGGGGGTTACAACTTGTTCCGCGTATTAGTTCTGGGAAAATCAACAGCCAAGAGAAGGGGGGGGACAAGCCAAGACCCAAGATATACTCCGTAGGACTGACAGTCGTGGGAACAAAGCAGGGACTGTGACCCTTCTTTCAAAACGCTCCTGGTCAAGATATCCGTAGGAGGGGAAACGAAGTGGGGCTGCTTACCCTTCTGTGGAGAGGGAAGCTCGGAGACTTTGGGGTACTGTTCATGGGGAGCAGATGTATGTGCATGCGCCTTGGCCCGTAATTCGAAAGGGGTGGAAAAAAACAGAATCCGCGTAAAGGAGAGGCCGGCATAAAAGGGGTGGACAGGAAAAACAACGCTAACAGGTGGTAGACTCTTCTCGACTATAAAGAGCAGTTCAATTATCGGATTGGGGACAAAAATAAAAAGCGGACATCCGGGGCGGAGAGATAGCTCGGGGGTACCTCGTTCACCGGGACAGCAGGAGGATCCAAGCTTGGGCTCTCCTAGGGTTTCTCGGTATAGATGGTCCATCAGTTCGCTGGCCAGTGGCGGTAGTCTGGCAGTAGGGGGGCAGGGGAACGGGGGGTATGCAATCTGTCAAACCTCCAAAAACTCTTTTCTTTGATCAGAAAAGAAGGGGGAGGAAAAGCAATGTCAAATTTGAGGACAGGGGCAGGTCACGGGGCCAACAGATACTTTCTTTCCACGATATCTGTTGCGGAGGCGACCTGAATGAAAGGTAAGGGAGTTGGAGGTGCAAGGTCTCAAAGGAGGATTAGAGAGGAGATGACGGGGACCGCGCCTAAGGGGAGAATTTCGACTCCTCACCGTCTGGCTGAGGGGAAAGGGAAGATGAATGGTACCACTTGCAGACAAAGAACAGCGTCCGAGGCCTGCTTTGCCTAAATTGAGGTTCCCGGGACCCGGGGAGTTTGTTCACATGTCGCCTCGCACGAAAGTCCGCAACCACAGAGGAAGATTACAACTTTCAGCAGCTTAAAGAGGGAGAGAGAAAAGAAAGTGAGGGGGGGGGGTAAGAGAATTGGGAGCATCCTTCTGTGCGGTGACTAACTACCAACGCTCGAGAGAACTCTTACAGGAGGGTTGCAAGGTAAATCCGACGCAGAGAGCGAAGGAAAGAGAAGGGAAGAAATTGACTGTGCCGGGGGGGTAACTGTCCAACGGTTCGCGGAGGGGACTCGTCTCATACATCTCTGCTGGTAAAAAAAGGGTAGACTGAACACGACTTAAAAGCTCACAAATGACAATAAAATAACGAAACCATAATTCCGCTAAGCGGCCAAATCAGGTCCCGAGATGTCGCCAACCGACGGGGGGTTTACTGAGAACAGGAGCTATGTACCAGAAGGGGGGAACGTGGCCGGCGTTGGGGGACGCAAACGGGGGATCCCTGAGCCTTCACGTTGCCATTTTTTTCTGGGGTATGCGGAAGTAAGCTCGATGCTTCCCAGGGGAAAAATAGAGGAAACCGGGGGACCCTTACGGACAAGGACAGAATCTGCTTCTCCCTTCAACAGTATTACCCCAGTACGGGAAGGAATAAAAAAATCAAACTCAGGTTCTCTCAGAAGAAGATCTCAGCAAAGGGCAGAAAAGGACGACGAGGCGCATTCTCGAGACACATGAATGCGGGGGGCGCGTACAGAGATAGATAACCTACCTCGTTATGAGGTGAGGGGGTGTTTTCAGGGAGATTGCCTTGCGTCCGGTGTGAACGAGTTTAGCCAAACCCCGGAAGGGGTGGAAGGGACCGGTGGGGGGCCGGGGTTCGCGCCCGCCTCCAGGGAACCCCGGGGGTGCGGGAAGAACTTTGGTGGGGCCAACTCTGGCGGTACTCAACGTACATTTCACGTTTGTTGCTCTCGGCAACCGGCCAGAATCTTGGTACCGCTGCAAATGGCACACCACGCGCTGGGAAAGGGGGGTTAAGCTCATCTTTCGTAAACGAAAGCTTACACGGGTCCTAGCAGCGAGACGACCGGGACGGAATAAGTCACTGGCCAAGTAAGCTGGCGGAAGTTATAACAGAGTAGCGGTAAATCTACTATACCAGCGCTAATCTTCCTCAACTTGTCTCCGCGCATAGCCGGGGAGGGGAGAACGATAGGACAGCTGGTAGTATCGGAGGGGGGGATCAGTGTCAAGGGCGGGCTCGACTTATTCTCCTGCCGGTCACCTCCGCTCTCCGGTCTTTCTCGGCCGGGGGAAGGGTAAGTGACAAGGAGTCATTCCCGAGAGGTTCCGAAAGCGGTTTAGGGGGTGGTTGGCGTCAGAGACCTAGGGGGGGTAAAAACTCATAAAAGCCTTCGTAACACCAGCGCCAACGGACGAAGCGATGAGGAGCGGTTGTGGTAAAGAGAGGAATCCGAGCGCGGCCATTATTCCTTCAAAAGTGAACGGCGAAAATCAAACGCGCTCTAGCCAGGAGGGAAGATCTGCGAAAAAAAAGGAACTGCAAACCAAGCACTTCGGACTTTTGCCAGACGAAAGAAAGCACGGCGAAAAAATATAGTAAGTGATATACTGAACCATCAAGACGCCTCATAACCCTTCTTTCCACTGGCTAGAAAAAATGCCCTGACGTGGATTGAAGGACTAACAGCGGGGGCTAGAAGGAACAGGTCGCAGAAACATTCGCAACGGTATACGGGGCCTGAAGCAATCACCTTGGTGGCCGGACAGGGGGATGTAAGCCGTTTACTAAGAGCAACAACCAGGCCTATAGGCCAGGACCTGACCCGTCATGTCGGGCAGGGGACGTTTCATCAGTGTTCGGAAATGCGCGGAAGGGAGGGATAATGTCTGCCGTGACGGATCATGGTACAGGCAATGAAAACTGGCGGGTCAATAGGACTGTGCGTGCGAAAACTGATACCCAGCTAAAAAGAGACTGTGGCTCAAGACTTTATCTCAACTTCGCGGAAACTATCCGCGCACCTGCGCGCGACCGAAGACGGCGGGGAACAAGAGCGATGACTGTGACACCGCTAAAAATCGTTGATGGTAAAGGAGGAGGGCCGAGGGCGAAGGTTCTCGGTGGGAAACTTTCAGCTAGAATCTCCTCATCTGAAGACGCCTGGGACATCGAGGGATAGAAGAGGGGTCGGGTTCTACTCATAAAGGGAAGGAAGTATCTGGGGGACAAAAGTAGCGCGGTGGCAACCCTTCTATCTGTCACCGGGAACAAAGCTCCTTGCTCATCTCTCTGGCCCGTCACGACGGGGACGAAACGGCGAAAGTTCAACTTCCAGCCTGTCGAAGGCCAAAGAAATCAAAAGGCCCGCCGAAAGAAACACCAGAAACGCGGCCAACAAATAAGTCAAAGTCTCTCTGGGACACCCTCTCTGGTACTCATAGGGGGGCCCAAGGGGGTAATCCAAACCAAAACGGGAGATGAAGGGGTGTTAGAAGAAAAATTGTGACGCCTTGAGGCTGATGCTATAGTCACGGTTGGCCGGTAAAAAAGGTGGAAGGAATGTGAAAGCCACTGGCCCGGGCCGGAAATGGAGATCACCTTGGCAGAGGGGGTGCGAGGCGCAAAGCACGGGAGTACGTTCAACTGGGAAAAGGGGGAAAAGGTAGTTCTAGTAACCTTGGTCGCGAGCGGACGAAAAGAAAACCAGTTGCTATAACGGGAAGACGCTAGCGGGGGGGCGGGCGGGAACTTCTGGGGGAAGAACACTTCCATTCCGTCTCCATCTCAAAGGGGTGAAGGTCACTGGGCGAACAACATCTACGGCATCAAAGAGGGGAGGTGTCTCCCGAGAAACTTGGCCGGGAGTCAAAGTAAGGAGGGGAAAAAACGAGAGGCACGGTAATCACTGCCGCCTGCAGGGAGGACTAGGGCATCCGCGAGGTCTACAAGGGGATCCAGATATCGACCTTGCCGCTGGAAATTCTGCCTGAAACTGGGAGGCAGCACAAAAAGGACGGGGCTAATCGGGGGACAAAATTGGGGGGAGAAAAAGAGGGGAGGAGATGAAGGGAAGCCGTTAAGAAGCGGAGTACCCATTATCTCGTGGGAGCCTTCTACCCGTCAGTCCAAAGCATTCTACCGCAGGACAGAAAGGAAATCCGAGGGGCGTAGAAGAAGGCCAGTACAGGGACCAATGCTGGACTCCAGGGTGCCTCCAGGGTCGGGGAGTGTCACGGAATGTTTGGACAGGCGCAGTTCCCACAGCCACAAAAGTAGGAGAGAAACCAGAACGGAAGGGAAGCAGGAAGGGAAGGCCTGAACAGATCGGCTACTACCTCAACCCTGCCGCAGTTGATCTGCTTCCCGCTCAAAAGGCGACCCACGTCCGGGGGACAGGGGGGCGCCGGCAGAGGAAGATGGGAGGTTCGACAAGGGCATAGGCTGGGAAATGAGAAAGAAAAGGGCGAGGATCCTTGCGAAGCCTGGCTCGTCCTTTCGGTGCGGGGCTGTGGTTTCCCGACTGGTCAGTCGTCGCGCCCTGGAAGCAAGGCTAGCAAAAGAGCACATTCACGAGGACGTGAACAGCAAAAGAACACCAGGGGGCAAGGGAACGGGAAAGTCGACGGGGGGGGGGTCTCAGGGGAG
>Ga0179593_1347528_pt1 | contig 11982 bp, 12 predicted proteins | sample CZODoug2_1_08_16_FD_185931 | JGI IMG/M metagenome (GOLD analysis project Ga0179593, IMG submission 185931) | Vadose zone soil fungal communities from Angelo Coast Range Reserve, California, USA - CZODoug2_1_08_16fungal (PacBio error correction) | ecosystem: Environmental > Terrestrial > Soil >...
TCCCTCGGACTGTCCCCCTTAATTCACTTTTTTTTTGGGTTTGGGCCCCAAAAATGAAAAAGGCCCCCGGGGCGACCCTCACTACAAATCAAACCAAATGACCCCCGTGGCCCCCCCCTTTTTTGTGAAACGGTCCGGGGGCCCCCCCCCCCTGCCCCCCCCCACGAAACCATTCACGTTTGGTCCCACCGCCCCCCCGGGCAGCTTTTTATTTTCTTAACCCCGGCGGCCGGGGGAAAGGGCCCCGTCCCCCGGGCCCCTGTTTTACCCCACCGCCCCAAAATCCACCCCAAATTTTCCCCCATTTTTTGTCACCCGTCCCGAAAACAAAATAAATCGGCGGGCCTGGCCAATGGGGGTCCGGAAAAGGTACCGGCAAAAGTTTGTTTCCCGAGGGCAAGGCCCTTGGTTTCCAATTTTTTTTTTTTTTCGAAATTCCATTGGCCCCCCGCCCCCCCTCCCCGGCCCCCGCCGGGAGGGCCCCCGCCCCCCATGGGACGACGAATCTCCCCTGCCTCTTTTGGGGTTGGGGGGGGGCGGCCTTCCCCCCAAACAGTTGCCGGCGTGGAGCCCCGGCTTGGGGCAAGTTTCCGGAAGGGGCCGACATCTTACCGGGGGGGGTGGGGGGGGGCCCCCGCGGGGGGGCCACCCCCCGCCCCCGCCCCCCCCCGCCCTTGCAACGACCCAGGGTGGCCCAGCCCCCGGCACCCCGGGGGCCTTGAATTCGAAGAATGATTTTTAGGACCCCCCGATTTTTTTTTTTTCCCGAGAAAAAATCGCCAATCTTTCGAAACACCCCCGTTTTTCGGCCCCCGAAATAAACGTATTTCATCGGGCAAGCCCTCGCTGGCCGGAGGGGCCCCCGGAACGCTTTCGGGCCCCAATCCCCGTTTTTTTGCCGCTGCCCCCGAAGGCCCCCCCCCCCCCCCCCCACACCCTACTACGCCCCCGCCCCCCCCCCAAAAAAAAAAAAACACAAAAAAAGAAAAAGAAAAAAAAAAAAAAAAAAAACAAACAGAAAAAAAAAAACACAACAAACCAAACAAAAAACAACAAAAAAAAAAAAAAAACAAAGTTAATGAAAACGAGTTGGGACCCCCGGCCTACGGACAAGCCCCCCGCCCTTTCCGGTGCCCCCCCCCCCCCCCCCCTTTCCAATTGCCCGCCCCTTTTGGACCATTTTCCGAACGACGAATCCCACCCGTCCCCCCCGATTACGAAACGGCCAAACCCTCCGCCCCCCCCGGCCGGGGGGGTTTCGTTCCGCCCCAACGGGCCCCCCCCCCCCCCCCCCCCAAATCCAAACGTTCCCCGTCCTTTACAACCCTAGTTTGCCCCTCGGGCCCTTAACAACCGCCGGGGGTTTTTTCCGGCGGTGAAATTGCCCCTGGTGGGCTTGGCCCGGGGGAGTTGGCCCGGAACAACCGCGGGGCCCCCCCTCCGGCCTCCCGGCCCCCCCCGATCAGGTTCCCCCAGCCCCCGCCGCACCCCCCCCCGGGAAAAAAAGGCCCCCCCCCTTTTTTTGGCGTTTTGCCCTTCAAATGTTTTCCCCCCCAGGGGCGGCCCGGTTTGGGGGGGCCCCCGGGGGTTTTTTCCCCCCGCCTGCCCCCCGCCCACCAACCCGTTCGGGCCCCCCCCAATGCCCCCCTTTATGCCCCCGGGGACCCGGTCCCCCCCCCCCCCCGTTTTGGTTTTTTCCGGCTTTTTTTGTTCTGCAGTCGGGGGTGATCCCCGGGCGGGTGTTTTTTTGTTGTCCCCCGGCCCCCACCCGAGCCCCCCCCCGCCCTTTTTCCCCCCCCCTCCCGCCTTGGGTTTGGAAAACCCCGCCCCAAATTCTTTTTTTCCGGCGGCCCCCACCCGGCCTTTTCGCCTTGGGTTCCCCGACCGAAGGTCCCCCCCCGGAAAAAAGGGGAGGGGGAACCGACGGTCAAACCGGTCGGTTTTTGGCCGGGGTAAAATTTCAGCCCAAACCCGTTTGAAAATATCTTCCAAACTTTGCCCGGCCCCCCTGGGGGGCCCCCCCGGGCCCCCCCCCCGGGGCCCTATCGGCCGACCACGGAAACCCCCTGGCCTCATCCCTTCCCAAAAAAAACCCTTTTCCCCCCCCTTTCCCCCTTCCCGTCCCCCCCCCCTTGGTGCGCCACGACAATTTTCCCCCCGGGTGGGAAAGCCCGACCCGAAAAAGAGGCTGGGGGCGCCCCGTTGGTTGGTTTTTTCTATCGGCCCGGGGGGGGGTGGGGGGGGGGGGGGGGGGGGGGTGGGGGGGGGCGGAAAGTTTTTTTTCGCGGAAAAGAAAAACCCCTTTTTTTTTTTTTTTCCGGGGGCCCCCCGGGGGGCCCCCCGGTTCCCGGACTTGCCGGCCCGGGGCCGCCCCCCCCTCCGGGGGCCAAAGTTTTGATCGTAGGCCCCCCCTTTTTCGGCCGGGGCCCCCCCGCCCCGGGGGCCCCGCCCCCCCCCTGGGCCCGCCCCCCGATTCCGCCGCCCCCCCCCTTGCCCCCCCTTTATGCCATTTTCGAGCGGCCCGGTTTTGCCACCAAAAAAATCCCCCGCCCCCACCCGCCCCCGGGCCCCGGTTGAAACGGCCGGGGCCCCCCCCCCCCCCCCCCCCCCCCCCCCCCCCCCACCCCCCCCCACCCCCCCCCCCCCCCCCCCCCCCCCCCCCCCCCCCCCACCCCCCCCCCCCCCCCCCCCCCCCCCCCCCCCCCCCCCCCCCCCCCCCCCCCACCCCCCCCCCCCCCCCCCCCCCCCCCCCCCCCCCCCCCCCACCCCCCCCCGGGGGGGGGATGGGGGGGGGGGTTTTTTTTTTTTTTTGTTTTTTTTTGTTTCGTTATTTTTTTTTTTTTTTTTATTTTTTTTTTGTTTTTTTTTTTTTTTTTTTTTTTTTATTGTTTTTTTTTTTTTGGTTTGGGTTGGTGGAGGGTGGGGGGGGGGGTGGGTTTTGGTGGGGGGGTGGTGGTTTTTGTTTGGGGGGGGGGGGGTGGGTTTGGGGGGCACACCCGGCACGCCGGTGGGCCCCCCCCCGGAGGGGCAAACTGGTTTTTTGGTCCACGCTTTGGCGGCCTCCGGGGGGGCGGCCCCCTATCCCCCGGGCCCCCCCCCAAGTGGGAAAAACGGGCCCAGAAGACCCCCCCCGGGTTTGGCCGCCCCCCGGCGCCGGGGAAACGCGGGAAAAATTCCCCCCGCCCCCCCTTGACTTTGCCGGGGTTGCCCCGGGCCCCGCCGGCCCCGGGGGGGTCCCGGCCGAATCCCGCCGCCAAAACGGCCCCCGCCCCCCCGATCCCGCAAACGGGCGTGCCCCCTGGGGACGACCCCATGGCCCCCTTTTTTTTCGGATTTGGAATTCAATCCCCCAACCGCCCCCCCCTGGAAAGGGCCCCCTGCCCGGCCCCGGCTGAAAGTTATGCCCCCCCCGTTTCGTCCCTCCCCCCCGGAAAATTTTGCGGACAAATGGCGGCCCCCCCGTTCCTCCTTTTCCGACATGGGGGGGGGGGTGGGGGGGGGGGGCCCACCCCCGGCCCCCCCCCCCCCCCCCACCGCCCTGGGCCGGCCCCCGCGCGCGGCCCCCCGGAAAAATGGGCCCCCTTTTTCCCGGCTTGGCCCCCCCCCCCCCCTTAAAACCCTTCTCCCCCCCCGCGGACACCCCCTTCCCGCCCGGGGCCCGGGTTTCCCCCCCGTGCCCGGGCCGCCCCCCCCCACAAAAAAAAAAAATCCTAAAGCCCCCAAAAAAAGCGGGGTCCTCCCCTGGAAAGCCCCGGGGCCCCCCCAAAACTAATTTTTGCCCCGGGTCGGGTTTCACCCGTTTGGAAAAAAAAAACCCCGCTTTTTGGCCCCCCTGGGCGTAAAAAAAAATTAAGTGTGGCCCGCCTTTTGGAATCTGGATTCCATTGGTTTTTTTTTCCACCCGTCGCCGCCCGGGGCCGACGCCCCCCCCCCCCTTTTCCCCCCTGGCCCCCTGAATTAGAGGTCGCCCGCCCCCAGGTTTTTAATTGGTGACCAAATGGGTTCGGAAAAATAGTCCGACCTGAGTGCGCCGCCCCAGGTTTTTTTGTTGCACATTTTGAAAGTGGCCCTTGGTTTTTTATAGAAACCCGCCCCAATCGAAAAAAGAACGGAGGCCCCCCCGGGGTGGGGTGAAATAGCCGCCCCAGTGTGCACCGGGGCCCCTCGTTTGGGGATGTTCCCCCCGTTTTTTTTTTTTAAAAAAAAACAAAAACCCACGAGAAATAACGCTGCGCGCCCCGAAAAGAAAGCCCCCGCCCCCCCTCTGAATCCTCCCGTCCCGAAGCGGCCACCGGCCCGAAACACCCGCCCCGCCGGGGGAAAAAAAAAGCCCCCCTTCCCCCCTTCAATAGGCCCCCCCCCCCCCCCCTTGGCCTGGCGAGGGTGGCCCCCCCCCGGAAAAAAACCCGCCCCGAAATAGACGCCCGGTTTTGTTTTTGACCGTTTTCTCGTTTAAACCAGCGCCCCACACAAAATTTGGGAAACCCCGCGGGTTTCCCCCCGAAATTTTTCCCCCCCCTCCCGCGCCAACCGGCGGCCGGATAATAGTTTCCCCCCCCCCCCCTTCCCGCCCCACCCGTTTTTTTGTTTTTTTTAATGGGAAAAAAAACGGGGCCCCTGAAAACGGCCCGGCCGGTTTTTTTGGGATCCACTGGCGGAAAAATGAAGTCTCCGGGGGCGATTCCGGTTTTGTTTTTTTTGAAACGAATGGGTGGGCGGGAAAAAACCCCCCCACCCCCGCCCCCCTTGGGTCCCCCCCACCCACAACCCCTGGCCCCCCCCCCCCGCCCCCCAAAAAACGCCCCCCTTAAAAACGCCCCGGGGCGCCCCCCCCGGGTTGGGGTAAAAGTTTGGGCGGGCCCTTTTCCCGGCCGCCCCAGAAAAAATTAAAAAAATGCCTTTTCGGGGCCCGAGCCCCTCGCCCCGGCCCCCGCGCCCCCCCACCCGGGGGGTTTGGTTGACAGGTGGTCGGGGGCCCCGTGGGGGGTTTTTGGGGCCCTCCGGGCTCCCCCCTTCCCCCGAAAACCCCCCCCAGCCATGCCCCGGGGCCCCCCAAATTAAGAGCCCCCGGACCCCCCCCTTTTCGAGCCCCACCGAAACCCCCCCAATTCAGACCCCCCAACCCGTTCCCCCTCTGGAAACCCCCCTTGTTTTGGGAGCCCGCCGGCCCCAATGATCACCGTTGCCGAAATGAAGCACCAACCCGGGGGGGGCCCCCAAAGGGAAAGCCCCCCGCCCCCCCCCCCCGTGTTAGAGAATGTAGCCCGAATTCCCCGCCGCCCCGCCCGCCCGGGAAAAGCCCCCCCGCCCTTTTCTGGGGCCGGTTCCGGCCCCAAGCCCGGCCCCCCGCCGGTTTCCCCCCCCCCCCCCTGCGTTCCCCAACCCCAAATTGTTTTTGCGGAAAACGCCCCCGTCCCGCCGGGGGCCCCCCCCCCGCCCACGAAAAGCCCGCCCCCCCCGTTTTTCGGGCCCCCCCGGTTGCCCCGCGTCCCGCCCCCGGGTTTTGCTCGTCCCCATTCCCCCAAAAAAACAGAAAAACCCCCCCCCGCCCCCCAGATTCCCGTTCCGACCCAGAAAAAGGCCCCCCCCCCCCATGCCCCCGGTTTTTTTCCCCCCCCCCCCCCCCTTCAGGTGTGCCCCCCGGGCCCAACCCCCCGCCCCGGCCCCCCCCCCCCCCTTCCCAATACTAAATTTCATGGGGGCCGCCCGGGGGCCGACTTTTTGACCCCCTTTCTTTCCCGCTGAAAAAAGCGCAAAGAACTCTCCCCTTCCCAACCCAACCCACCCAAACCGGAAAAAGGGGAGAGGAAAAAAAGGAGAGAGAATCCCTTTTTTTTTGCGCTTTTTCAGCCGTTAGAAGTGCAAGCCGGGGCCCCCCCCGCCCCCCCCCCCCCCCCCCCCCCCCCCCTGAAAATTTTTAGAAAAAGTTGAAAAAAAAAACAAAAAAAAAAAACCCGCCGGGGTTGGGGGCAAACCCCCCCTGACGGAAACACGGGCATGGCCCCCCCTTTCCCCTTTGGGTCCCCCCCCCGAACCGGTTAATCCGTTGGCGGGAAAAACCCCCCCCCGAAAAAAAGGCCAAAACCCGGGCCCGAGCGGGGCCCAAAACGGCCCCCCCCCCCGAACACCGGGCCGGGGCCTTCCGTGGGCCCGCCCCCCCCCCCCCCCGGCGAAAACCCCGGCCCGTTTTTTTGTTTTTTTGTTCCCTTTTTTTTTTTTTTTTGTTGTTTTTTCCGCCCCCCCCAATTTTTGAGGGGTGGGGACGCAGGGAACCCCTGCGGGTGCCCCCCGCTTTTTTTTTTTGGGCCCCGACCGCCCGGACGCCGGCCCCCCCCCCCCCCTGTTTTTTCCCCCCCCGGCCGGCCCCCCCCGCGGCCGGGAATATAAAAACAAAACACAAAAAACAAAACAAAAAAAAAAAAAACAAAAAAAAAAAATCCCGCTAAAAAAAAAAAAAAAAAAAAAACAATCCCATCTAACCCGTGGGGGGTGGGGTGGGCCCCCCCCCCCGGCCTTTTCCCCCTGGCCCCCCGGTTGGGGCCCCCCCCCTCAATCGGCCAAAACGGTACCCCAAAATGCCCCCGCCCCCCCCCCCCCCCCCCCCCGGGTGCCCCACCCCCCCCCCCCCCCCCCCTCCAAAAAAAGGTTCCCCCCCCTCCGAGGACCCCCCCCCGTTGGGTTTGGTGTCCGATGGTCCCCCCCGGAGTTGCCTGTCCGAGGGCCCCGCCTCCTTGTTGTTTTTTTTGTGTTTGTTGTTTGTGTTTTTTTTTTTGGTTGGTTTTTTTGTTTTGTTTTTTTTTTTTTTTTTTTTTTTTCTTTAATGGGGCCCCCCCGCCCATGGGCCCTTTGGGGCGTTTTTTTTTTTTTTTTTTTCCCGGGGGAAAAAAAAAACCCGAGCCCCCGGGGCCGGGGCCCCCCCGAACCCAACGGCCCCCCCCCGAAAACAAAACCCTTTCCCCCCCCCCCCAAAACCCTGGGCAAAAAACGATCCCCCCCGCGGGGCCCCCCCGCCCCCCCCCCCCGGGTAAAAAAAAAAAGCAATTTTCCGGCCCCCCCCCTCTGAAGGATTTGTATCTTTCTGCCCCCGGGCCCCGGCCCCCCCCCGCAACCTTTTCAAAAAAACAACCTGGCCGCCCCCCCCCCGGTCCTCAGCTGTGGGGGGGTCCCCCGGTTGCCCTTTTGTGGGCCCCAAGGGCAAAAGCGTCCCCCGCCAAACAACCAAAAAAATCGTTCCCCAAACCACACCGAATCATATCGCCCCCCCCCGAGAAACAAGAAACAATCATTTCCGCAAAATGCCCCCCCCCCCTTCCAAACCCCCGGGCGCCCCCAGCCCCCCCCTTTCCCCCCGGCCCAGTGTTTGGTTGCCCCAAAAAAACTTAACCGTGCCCCGGCCCCCAGGGACCTTTATTATTTCCCGCCCGGGGCCCCCCCGGTTTGGCGCGGAGGGAAAAATCGAAAAAACCGCGGTCCAATTTTTAGCGCCTAGTTTGTTGTAAACGAGAAAACGTCCCCCCCCCCCCCCCCAAACAAAACGGCCCCGTGTCCCCCCTTCGGGGGCGGGGTTTTTTTTTTTTTTTTTTGTTCGCCACCGACCCCCATCCTGAAAAGCAAGCCCCCCCCCCTATGAAGGGCTTTTTTTTTTCCTTCTTTCCCCCCGCCCCCGCGGGGTGGGGTGGTTTTTTTTTCGGCCGGGCGCCCTTTTCCCCCCCCCACCCCCGAAAAAAACGGAGAAATCCGAGCGTCCCGGGGGCCTCCCCCCCTTCCCCCGCCCCCCCCCCCCCCCCCCCTCCCCCCCCCCAAAACCCCCCCTCCCCCCAAAAAAAATCCCCGTTAAAATCCTTGTTCGTTGGTTTTTTAACCTGCGAAACAATCCCCACCCGGAAAAAAAGGTCCTAAGGTGAGGTGCCCGCCACGCCCGACTGTGGCCCGGGGCCCCTTATTTTCCACCACCCCAAAAACGGCCACCACTCCCCCGTTTTTTCCCGTTTTTTTTTTGTTTTCCCGATTGCTGGGTTCCCCCCCACCCCCCCCCCCTAATGTTTAAGTTTTAACCAAAAACCAAGCCACTTTTTGTTTCCCCCCCCCCAAAAATTGCCAAACACCACTTTCCCCCCGCCCGCAATCGTCGACCTATCCGAAACCTCTGGTACCCCAAATTTTTTTCCTCGGGGGCCCCCCAAAAAAACTGCGCCCCCGGAAAAAAAAAAAACCTTTCCCTAATCACAGCAGGAAAAGGCCCGTTTCGCCGCCCCCGAAAAACGGGTGAACAAAAATGGGCATTCAGATTTCAAAGCGGGCCCAAAACTAAAATTTTTTTTTCAAAATACTGCCCAGCCCCAGCCGGTTCAGGTTTTGTTAACCCCGAAAAACCCGTGGGGGCCCCCCAAACAAATCCAGTTTTGGGCCCCCGCCCCCCCCGCCCCCCCTTGGGGGCCCGGCCCTGGCCCCCCTTTCCCCGCCTTTTTTTTGCGGACCGGGGCAAACGAAAACCCCCCAGCCGAGCAAGGGTTCCCCGGGCCCGGAAGTGTTTTAAGCCCCATCCCCCCCCGTACAGCAAAAACAACAATCCCCCGTCCTTCTTCTACCGGGCTCCCCACCAAGTCCCGGGCTGGGTTTGGGGGCCTGGCCCCCATTGGGGGTCCCCGAAGCCCCGCCCCCCCAAATCCCCCCGCCAAAAATCCGATGGAGACCCCCCGACGGTCCCCCCCAAATAAATCCGCCGGCCGTCGGGGCCTCCCCCCTTTTTCCCGCCCCGGGGGTGTTTGAAATGAATCCCATCGAGCAATGTTTCCCCCCCCGTCCCCCCCCAGCACGCCCCCCCCCGTTTTTTGGGGGCCCCCCGGAAAAAAAATCGGCGCCGGTTGGCCCCCCCCCCTGCCCCGGGGGAAATCGCCGCGCCCCCCCCCCGACCAAAACCCCCCCCCCCCGCAACCCCCCGCCCCCCTGGCCCCCGCCCCCCCCCGCCCCCCCCGGGGCCCCCCCAGCCCGTCCCCCAAGGCCCCCCCCCCCCCCGGAAAAAATTTTCGCCGTTCCCCCCCGGCGCCGGGCCCCCCCGGCCCACCGTTTCCCCCCCTTGCCCGGGTTTCCCCGCCCCTTTGGGCCCCCCCCCCCCACCCGGGAAAATTTCGGCACCCCCCCTCGGCGCCCCCCCCCCCGAAGCGCCCAAAAGCGAACAACTCGTTGCCCCCCCCTTCCCCCCCCCCTTTCCCCCCCCCCTCGCCCCCCCCCCCCCCCCCACGGGCCCCAGCCCCCCCCCCCCCCCCCCTGGTTCCCCACGTAAACAGGTTACGCCCGTACCCCGCCCCCCCCCCCCACGTGGCAATTTTTGGCCCACTGCCCGCCCCCCACCTGGTCTCTATTTCGAAAATTTTTGCATTAAGCAAAAGCCCGCCTTAATCCCGGCGGGGCCGGGCGCCCCCCGGCCCGGCCCCGCCCCGAGCCTCGAATCCACCTTTGGCCCGAGGGCCCAGACCGTCGGGGCCCCCCGGTTCCCGAACCCGGGGCCCCCCCCCCCCCCCCCCCCCGCCCCCCCCCCCCCCCCTAAAAAAAGCCCCCCCCCTTGTCTTAATTCCTCCCCCCCCCTACAACCTCCGGCCTTCCCCCCCCCTATTATAAAAAACACCCCCACCTTCCCCCTCCCCCACTTCCCCCGACCTTTTTTCTATCTTTTTTCCCCTCTTGTTTTTTTTTGTTCTTTTTATTATTTTTTTTCCCCCCTTCCCCCCCCCGCCCCTTTCCCCCCCAACCGGGAAAATCGGGGTGCCCCGCGAACCTCTCCCCCGGTGTTAGGTGAAAAAAGTAAAAGGGGGTGGCGGCCCTTTTTGAGCCCCCCGGTTTCCCCCCCCCCGTGGGTCCCCCCGCCGAGCCCCCCGGGCCCCCCCCCTCCCCCCCCCACCCGCCCGCCAAAAACCAAGTTGGAAGATGTTCACGGGGTTGGGCTTGCAATTTTTTCCCCGTGCCCAAAAACGCGCCCCTTTTTGGAACTTGTCCCCCCCGTTTTCCCCCCCCCTTCCCCTCGACCTTTTTTTGTTTTTTTTCCCCCCCCGGGGTTCCCGTTCGACCCAGCCCCCCCCCCCCCCCCCCCGCCCCCGAGCCCGCCCCGCCCGAAAGGATCTGCGGGTTTTCCACAAGCGGGGAGGGGAAAGGGCCGGCCCTTTCCCCGGACGCGCCCCCCACAAACCCCCGGGGCCCCCCGGGAAAAAAAATCACCAACCCCCCCACCCCCCCGTCTTTTCAGAAAAAACCCAAAGCCCCCGAAACACCCGACCCCCGTGTTCCCCCCCCCGGGGCCAAAAAGCAAAAAATCTGCCCCGGAAAAAAACCGGTGTGGCCGGTCCCCAGCCGGAAAAAAAAAAAAAAATAAAACCGGGCCCACCGGGCACCCCCGCCCTTGACAACATTGGATCACGCAGCCCCTTCCGCCCCGCGGCTGAAAATAACCCCCCCTGAAAAAAAAAAATTTCGGGGGGGGCGGAGCGAGGCCCGTCGGCCCCCAGCCCCCCCCCGGTTTGTTTTGGTTGTGTGGGTCGGCCCCCACCCCTTGTTGTTTTCCCGGCCCCGGGCCCAAAACCCCAAGGCCCCACATTTTTTTTTTTCCCCCACGCCCCCGGGGCCCCGAAACGCGGGTGTAGGCGGGCCAAAAAATAGTTTTGGGTTTGTAGAAACCGAACCGTTTTTTTTGAAATGCCCCCGTTGCGAGACGACTTGCCCCGGGGCCGGGGAGGGTGTGCCCTTCCGTTCGTCGACGGTGGGGGGGAAGTTTTTTTTCTCCGTTTCCCCCCGTCGGGAACAAAAAATGGTCCCCAAAAAGGCCCGGCCCCCCAACATTTTTGAGCCACGAAGCAAGCCCGGGCTTTTTTTTTGGTCCCCCTAAGCCCGGTTCCCCCCCCCATTTCCCCCCCGTTCATAAAAAACTGTTTGCGATTATGGTTTTGCCCCCCTTTCGGCCCAGCCCGGCCACCCCGGTAAAATGCCCCCCCCGCCCCCCCGAAAGGGCCGTTCCTCGGCCCCTTCGGGGTGCCGCCGAAGGGCTTTTTTTTCGGAGTGATCCGTTAATAAAAAATTCGCCATCCATCCCCCTCCCGAGCCGGTTTGTTCCCCCCGAAGGAAATTTTGGTCCCTGGATTCCTTCCGAAACCAACATTTCCCCGGCCCATCATCCTCGAAAAATCCAGCGCGCAGGTTCCCCCCTGGCCCGCCCCCTGGTTTCCCGTTGGTTTTTTTTTTTGAGGCCCCGGGGGGCCCGGCGGGCGGTAAAAGATTGTCCCCCCCGCCCTTCCGAAACCTTGCCCAGCGGCCCCCCCCCACCTTCCCGCCGCCCCCAGCGGTTTTTTTGAAAACGCCCCGCCACCAAAGCGTCAAGGCATAAAAAAAAAAACGGGTCCCCCGTTTTTTTTTCCCATAAAAATTAAAAAAACAAACCTTTTTTGTTCGGGCCACCGGCCCCCCCCCTCCCCGCCCCCCCCGGGGGGCCCCGAAATGCCTGGCCCATGGGGGAATCCGAAATGTTGAAAAACAGGCCCCCACTTTTTTCCCCTCCGGGAAACAGCCTTTTTTTGGGCCCCCGTCCCCGGTTTTCCCCGGGAAACCCCCCCCCACATGCACCCCCCCCCCCAGCCCCCCCCCCCCGCCCCGAAAATGGGATTTCCCCCGCCCCGAAACCCCCCGGAAACAAAATGGGGGATGGGTTTTGGTATTTTTGGGCGAAAAACAACCCCCCCCCGACCCCGGGCCTTTTTTTTTTTTTTTTTTTTTTCCCGGCCCCCCGGGGGTAAAAAAGCCTCGGGCCACGTGCAAAACCCCCCAACCCGTTGGTGGGATGTTCCCCCCGGGCATGTGGGGGCCCCCGAAACCGTTTTCCCAAAGCCCCCCCCCACGGGGTTCATTTTGGTGATGGTAGTGTTTTTTCGCCCCCCCCCCCCCGGCTTTATTCACATGCCCCACCACCCAAGTGGATGACCGTCCGAAAAAGGGAAAAAA
>Ga0179593_1405492_pt1 | contig 11982 bp, 16 predicted proteins | sample CZODoug2_1_08_16_FD_185931 | JGI IMG/M metagenome (GOLD analysis project Ga0179593, IMG submission 185931) | Vadose zone soil fungal communities from Angelo Coast Range Reserve, California, USA - CZODoug2_1_08_16fungal (PacBio error correction) | ecosystem: Environmental > Terrestrial > Soil >...
GAAGAGAAACCACTTCGGGCAGGCAGCGATAGGCCTGAACACTCTTCCGAACGGAAAGGGAAAATACGATCGAAGTGGGCAAAAAGGAAAAAGGGGTGACTGTTATGCCACTGGGGGGCAAAAAGCTGGAAGAGTAGACAAAAGCGAAATCTAAGGAGATCTCTTTTGCAAAGTAAAAGCAAGAATCCCTTCAACGAAAAAAAAACTGCAACCAATAAAAGGTAAGCCGCCGTTCAAGCCGTCCGTTAGAGAAAGCACTCGTACAGCACACTGTACGTGGGAAGGGTGATAGAATTGATGACCGAGAACAATCCACCTGGAAGCGTCGGCACAGGGAGGATCAACGTCGCGCAGGACAACCGATCTCTCAAAAGAAGGGGAGGGAGGAATCCCTATTACTGGGGAGTGAGATAGGCGGTCATTCCTCACGGGGCGGAATTCTGGAAAACGGATAGACGCGGGGGAGGGCAAGTGCAAATCTTCGTTACGGTGGACGAAACCAAAAGAAAAAAAGCGAAAGGCAACAAAACCGCAAAAAAAAACAAGCCAGCCCCAGCGAATGTCTCTGGAACGGCACACTGCGGCCAAAAAAAGCCAATCCGAAGAGATAGAGACGCAGTGCTTCAGGAAAAAAAAGAATAAACTCCTTGTATAAATAGGTTTCTGGCGAAAGGCTCTAGGCCGCAAAGAAACCCTTTATCCCGCAAAAAACCAAGTGTTTTGGTTTTAAGAAGAGAAAAACGAAAAAAAAAATCCTTATCAGCCCACCTCAGGAAAATCAAAAAAACGCCAGCAGACGTCGGGCATGGTGAGAGTCTAAAGATCTCATACAAGAGCATAGGGAAAAAGGCGCGCAACAAGGCGGCAGGTGACGGAAGAGTTGGTGTGCTTTATGTTTGCGTCTCAAGGGGAATGATCAAGGGGGACACGTCTTCAAGCAATTCCGGGGGTGCAAACGAAAAAGCCTATATAGTTAACGCGACGCCACCTGTCATGGGAGAATAGGTCTCCTTACGTGTGTCTAAGGGGAAAAAGATTATTAGATCGATCTAGACAAGAGAGAAAAAGCTCGGGCCCGGCTGAAACGCATTAAGGAGGTCCGCATTCAAAAAAAGAAGTCAATTCGCCCAACAGACCTTCAACAGAGGAGAAGGGATACGGTACGATACATCAAGGGCGAATCGCTAGAAAAAAGCGCAGAAATCTCAGAAAGGAGGAAGGGAATCCACAGTGGATGGGAAATGGCCAGAAGCCAGAAACGGAAAAATGGATTGAAAAATTTAGATCGGGGTTCGTGCCGGGTTTTCACCGGTAGAGAGAGATAAAAAACGCGGCAAGGGAAGAGAAGATAGGGATGTTTGCACACTCTTAAAGATGGGGAGGGGGAAATGGCCATCAACTGGGTGGGGAAGGAGGTGGTAGATTGCGCTCTTTCCGACTTGAAAAAGAGAAGGGGGGGCCACGTATCTCGTTCATCAATTTGGGTGCTGTCTGTGTCTTAATTGATTGGGGGTGGTAGCGGAAAGAAAAATTATACATAAAGATTTAAAAGCCGCCTGTCTTTAAGGGCACGGAGACGGGTCCTCTTATGGGACAGACAGATTACGGGGGTGCGTCAGCCAATAAGTAATTATAATAGAGTGGCTTACATGTGAAAAGAGAAGGAGATTAAATTATCAAAGTGGTAATCAAAGGGACAGTCAGAAAAGGACTACTGAGAGGAGGAGGAAAACTTCCGAACTGGGAACAAATCAATGTTAAGGAGTAAGAGTTGACGTGCCTCACTTACTATTCTGTTCTCTGAAGAAAAGCTGTCCAGCCAGTACAACCGGGAAGACCGGATTCTTCAAAAAAGTGGGGCCGGGCGAAAGGGGGAAGTTTCGTGTGGTCTTAGAAGATGAAAATTGGTTCAAGTGTTGCTGGGGAGAGGGGGGGATTGATCTCTCTGCTGGGGAGGGCAGGGGGGAGCTCTCGGAGCGAACGATTAAAAAAGAGAAGCAGGGGGGGGGGGGTTCCCGGATATCAAAAAGCGCTCTGCGAATCGGACTGGGGTTTTGGGGAGGACACGCCAGTTAAGGACATGCTTCCGTGGCAAAATGGGGGAAAATACTTATGTTGAAAAAGGGAGCTTTGCTCTGGGAAGACGCTGAAGCTACCGAAAATCTTCGCGCTAGACTAAATACCTGGAGAAAAGAGCGGAGAGAAAAATCCGATGGGATCAATAAAAAAGTTGCCAGAGAGGTTTATGAGCTAAGAGAGGAGAGGGAAGGTACTCCTGCGCGGCGAGGGAAATGACGCGGGAATTGTGAGACACTCGATCACGTCATTCCCGAGTGCCATATCCAAAAGGGGTTTTGTACTCTGCAAGGAGAGAAGGAAGGAAAAAGAACAAATGAACGGGGGGGGGAAGGGTTGGCACGGAGCGTGGAACCGGTCAAAAGCTAGTCCGATGGAGGCCAAAGGGCGCCAGGAAAGCGGTGAGGAGGGGGGAGTATCAAAAGACCCATCCAGAGTTAGGAACGAATGGCCCCATGGTCAAGCAAAAAGAACAAAAGAACTTCGGGAGGTTTTGGGGAAGAAAAAAAGCCCGTAGGAAAAGTTGAGGCTATCTGCTCACGAATGCTGACAGAAGGGGGGGGGTAAATCTCTCACAAGTAGGGGGAGGAGGGAAGAGGGGAAAGAGACAAACTTAAACTCAAATAGCGTAGGGTAACCGACTCAAGGAAAATCCTAGGCGGCAAGTCAAGATAAGAAGCAAGAGGAGGAAAAACCAGTGCCGTGTGTGGCATGTTTTCACGGGTAAAAAAGCCTGGCCAAAGAGGGGGCGGGTTATTATCAAGAAAAAATCTCACCTATCAGGGAGGGAAAAAATGGCACTGCAACTAATGACTGGGGGGGAAAATAATTCTCCCTCAGACCATGTAACACATCCAGGCAAAGCCGTTCGAATAAAACAGTGATAATCAGGCTATCCAAGGAGGCCTTCGTTGTTTGTTAGACGTAAGAAAAAGCCTCACTCAAAGTCCATGAAGGAGCTTCGCACAGGGTCAAGCGGCAGAACGAGAAACCTCCGAAGGAAAGCAACCTCCCAAGGGGCTGGACGATTCGGTCACTATCCTTCCTGAAAAAAAAAAGAAGTCGCGGTTCGACAAGAAGGAAGGAAGGGGCATCGAAGGAATCTTCGGTAGCGGAAAACAGGCAGGGGCGTGGGGACCATAAGGTTCAACAAAAAAAACACGGAACGAAAAAGCCTAGAAGACTCTGAAAAAAACACTGGAGGTCAAAAATCCAAGCGGAGAGAGAGAGGGGGAGAGAGAAAGGCTATACGTTGAAAACAACGCTCCGATTAAATAGGTGGGGGAAGGGGGGGGGGGGGGGGGGGGGGGGGGGGGGGGGGGGGGGGGGGGGGGGGGGGGGGGGGGGGGGGGGGGGGGGGGGGGGGGGGGGGGGAGGGTGGTTGGGGAGGGGGGGGTGTGGGGGGGGGGGGGGGGGGAGGGGAGGGGCGGTTATGAGCGAGCGACCCGTGATAGACAAAAGCCACACTGAAAACAAGCCGCATGAGCTATCAAACGAACTACTCATTATTCTAAAGGGACCGGCTGGCAAGCTCCAAAAAAATCGCGTATTTGGTACTGTCAGATCTCCGAGAGACCATAGTCTCGTGCGTCCAAACGACGGAAGGACGGTACTTGTCCATGAGGGGGCCATTGGGGGAAAAGGGGGCAAGAGGCAAAGTTCTTCTATTATAGAGCGGAGTCGGTTCTGCCTTGGCGAAAAAAGCAGGGATAAAACTCAACTTCCTGGGCAGAAATATAGGAAGGCGCTAGTGGGCGAAAAGGGAAAGGAGTATGAGAAAAGATCTAACCAACATCACGAGCCTCGAGCGGATACGAGGACTCCACCTGCGGGCAAGCATTGATGGAGGTAAAAACCCACGCACTTCGCAATTTCCCCGGAAATATAGGCCCCCCCATAAGGGAGGAAATGAGAAACTCCACAACCGCATAATCAAAAAAAAAGTAGGCCATCCCACAGGGCAGGGGAAGGGAGAAAAACTCAAAATCTTACGGATGCCCACTTGTAAGAGGGCGATGGGGATGAAATCTAAAAACGGAAGGAGGAAAAGAGAAGATACCCGGAAGAACGAGGATCGGTAAGACAATGGAGTGGGGGAACTCGTAAGATGTCTGGGGGAGCAAAAAAAAGGAAGGGATACGGGGGGCCGCGGGCGCTGGACTAGACGTATAGGGGATGTAAAAAGGGACTGCTCAGCCGTTGAGAGGGGCGGGAGAAGGGAGGGGGGTAGCGGTATTCTTTAATCCACAGAGAAAGAGGCGCGGAACAAGCCCTGGGGGGAATCGGAGGCAAGACGAGAAAGGGATGTGGCCAGGAGAGAGAAATCAAGCAAGTTGGCAACGCAAACGCGATATAAAAGGATAAAAGGTGGGAATTCATGAAGAAAAAATGCTTGGTTGCGCCAAACGGTGGAAGCATGAAAGACTACTGCATAGAAGCGGCCCACATAAAGGCAAACCATCGAATTGACAAGAAAAGTAACTGCCTAAGGGAGGTGGAAAAGATAGCTAGGGAGTTCCGACATAAAGGATAGCTGCGGGAAGGGGGAGGGGGTCATCAGTCAACGGGGGAAAAGATAAGGAGAGGTCTGGGGTCTTTGGTTGAGAGCTTGGTTTGAAAGGGTTCGGCTTGGCAAGAAATTGTGGGGGTCAAAGGCGGTCGCTTGAAAGGAAGAAAGGGATAGGGATCAATACTATTTCATCCACGATAAAGCAGGGGGAATTGTGGTTGGTAATCCCAGAAGCTCTGCGATCCCGCTGGAGGTGGGGGGGGAGAAGTGGCATATAAATTAGAGGGAGGGGGGGGGTCTGGAAAATGCTGGGAAGGGGGGGGGGGGGGCGTACTCCGGGGAGGACAAAGGTTGCTCTCTGGTGGGAGAAAGCTCCATTCCCCAATCTAATCACTCGATAGAAGGGGAAGAGAGCAGAATCGGCGGGAAGGCCATTTGAACAATTGGGAAAATGAGTCTCAGCTTAGGAGAAGTTGACTCCTGACCGGGCTCCAGGGGCTTAGCAGGGGAAGTGGTTATTGTGATCTGTCATAACTCGATAATTCAAAAAAAAACGAAGTGCAAGAAGGTTGGGGTAAATAGTCTGATCTCAGAAAAGGCGGGAGGCACAGAACGGGATGGCCTGTTGTGCTTGGGTTGGAAAAAGTAGAAGGGAGTCTATCGCGCTTGCAGTCCAAACGATGAGATACTAGAAAGGCGAAAAAAAATGGTGAGGCTCGAATCACGCCGCTTCTGGACGCAGTTGGACAGTGAAAGATCACAGGGCCACGGGGGTTCCAGTAGAGGGGAAAAGTCGGAAGCGGTTTGGAAAAAGAACGCCTTCGGATCGTGAGGAAAGGAGTAATGCATCACCGAAGTGCTGGAAATCGGTGGTAGAAGCTCCAAACAAGGAAAGCGAAATGAAATAAGAAACACTTGAGTGAACACACGGCGGATAGAAGGGCACGATATCCTCTCCGAAGGGCGGAAAAAAAAATAAAACCATTTGAATGCGTGGCCTGTGATCGGTTGGAAGTGGATGGGGCCAGGGCGGGGAACGGGGGAACCAGCGCAAAAGAAGGGGAGTCACCTTCAAGAGGGGAGAAATAGGGGTTCTTCTCCACAAGGCAAACCAAGCACAACGGCCATCCGCCGTTCGGCCCAGTGAGATCAGCGGGCGTGCTTTGGGAGGAATGATTACTGGTTAAATCAATAAACTTAACTGAGGGAAGAGCACAGGAAAACCTCGTCCGCGCATGAGTCAACCAGACCCCTCGAAAACGGGAACTTTCATCGCCGGAGGTGAGCGATCGGTTCAAGAAAGAAAAGGGAGAGGAAGGGAAAAAAAACGGGGTCGGCGGGGATGGATTCGTGGAATGAAAAAAAGTGTATCAGTCGGGAGACGAAAAGCAAAGCGCGTGGTCACAGAACGAGTAAAACAACGGCACGAGAAGTACACCAGAATGTCTCTGAAACTTCAATGGACAGAGACAAGGGGGAAAAGAGGCAGTATGATCCTGAAAACCAAAAAAGAAAATCCGGGGAAATGGTTCCGACGCAGGACGAAGAAGCGACGACGAGAAAACAAAAAATTAAAGAGCCCATCAACACGGAAAGGAAAGACTAAGCCCAGGGAAACTCAGAGACAGCCAAGGTGAAAATCAGAAACGAAGAAAAGTCAGGAAGGGGATCTGGAGGAAATCTATTCTAACGAGAATCGGAGGGCTGCTTCCACGGAAGGACGGGGCTTGTGAGTGGTGATTGGAGGTGCGCAGAGATTATAGAAGAAAGAACGTCAAAAAGGTTCATGCAAAGAAGGGTGGAGGCACCCTAGAGATAGCATTGGGGGAACTCTCTGGAGAGGGGAACTGTAAAGTCAGCGATTGACGCGAGGGTTGCCGGCTCATGCGGCATCCTCGTCGCGGATTCCAGCCGGGATGAAAAAAAGGGGGTGTATTCAAAAACGATTAAAAACACTCACTTCGCAAAAAAAACCAAGGAAAGAGAAGGCGGAGATAGAGGCCTCCGATACGATCAAGTCGAATCTCAGAGAAGCCGCCGCAGAGCCCAGCCCTTTACCACAGTGCTAATGAAAAAAAGGACAAAGAGCTGTACGGGGTGAAAATCCCAATGGGGGCACGATCTCTTCGGGGAGGGGAAGTGTTTTAAGGTCGGAGGAACACGAGGGAGAGAAAGAGATACCGGCAAAGCGAGAAAAGGGTAGGGGTCCACTTACAGGATGTCACAGGCACTAATGCAAAATGAAGCCTTTAGGGGCGAAAGAGACCTGGAGAGAGATTCCGACTTGCTCTTCGGGGGGAAACGTATATCCCTGCGAAGAAGTGGGAGTGCGGGTGGCTGGGTCAAGTGATGGGGAAGGGATTCGTGGATCAGGGAAAAAGAGAAGCGCAACGCCGGCTGGACTGTCAGAAGGGGAGCCGCGGATGAATCGGGGGGGGTCGACGGAGGAGAGAAAAGAAGACGTGGCCTCCAAAATCGCCGAAGGGGGGAAAAATAGAACGTTTACGAGCAAGAGTCATGCTTTCCTAGAAGAAATTTGGCAAAAATAACCGAGAAGGTGCGGGCGCGATCATCGGGAACGGAAAAGGAACCGACAGGCAACAAGCAATGAACACCTCGCCGGGCAGGGATTGAAGACGATCGGTAGTCAAAAAATCTGCGCCAGTAAAACCTACCGCGGAAGGAGGGCGCGAGCGGGGAGGGGTCTGCGGGGGGAGAAGTCTGTTAGTTGGAGAAAGCAGGCATGGGGGGCTTGGCTCCTAAACTGTAGTTGCAGAAGGGATCGCACGCGCTGCATCCGAAACGAGTTCAAAATCATCCCGGAGCGCAGATTGTGGGTGGACGAGAGCAACAGGCTCAGGGACTCTATTCGGCTGGGATTCCAGGGGGTGCAGGTTCGCGTGGGATCAGGGGGGGGGATCGCGGGGGTGGGGGGGGTCTCGTGATGTAGAGCGCGGGTGCCAGAACCCGGGGCTTCACCGCTTAGGGATCGCTGAAAACCAAGCGAAAAAAGAAGGGGCATAACCAGGGGAGAGCCGCAAAACGTGGCACCAGGGATAAGGGGGGTCTCTCAGAGGTAGAAGAACTCAACTCGCGGAAGGGCCCGGCGAGCGTGATTAAGGTTGTATCGTTCCATAAAGGGCTATCACGTCCTGAAGCACTTGGTGTACTCGGGCTTATCAGCAGGGGAAAAAGGGGAGGAGGGGGACGGCGGATGGACCAGTGTGGGGGAGGGGGGGTGGCCCCGGAGAGGGTAAGAAAGCCGCTTATGACTCTCGGTCAGGGAAGGAGAAAATCACTCTCGCTGGTGATTATACTCAAAAGAATTTGACTAAAAATTGTGACCCCGGCGACAAGAAAAGCAAGCAAAAGTGGACCCTTCGCAGGGAGGTCTTAATCTTGACCGGGAACGACTTCGGAGAAAAGGAGATAGCTATAGCGGCTACGTCAGAATGGGGGAGGAAAAGAGAGACTCAACAAAAAAAATGGAGATAGAGAATTATAAAAGGAAACCAGGCTGCAGCACGCTGAGCAGATCGCCTCAAGAGCGGCAAGTCCAAAACGAGAACGAAACGGCGTGTAAGGGGTGAGAAGGGGAACAAGGGGGCCACTAAGAACGAGAAAGAATCGGTCGGGCTAGGCTCACACCAAAGAAAACACGGAGCAGGATCTCAGGGGGCAAAACCTGATAAGCTCCCTATAAGGGCACGGACCATCCGCCGTGGGAAGAAGAATGGAAATTTTACAAACCAGATGGGAACGTGAGGGGGGAAGAGGGATAGACGGGAGGAAAAAAATAAAACCTGCCAGGAGGAACAGGGAAATTGAGATCCATCGAAAAAGCGATACAAAAGGATCTCATCAAGAAGACTGATCACCATCCGGTGCAAGGGCTTGAATAGGATGATTCGTCAGATCAAAGTCTTTGGGAAAAGAGAAAGGGAGAAGGGGGATAGGATAGAGAGGGGGAACAAGACAAATCCGTTGTCAACATCACTAGGAAAAACCAAACACCAGCCCGACGGCCCGGGAACCACACAGCAAAGGATCTGCCGACTCAGCGGGAAAGGAACAACGAAGAGAGTCGCAGGAGCGCCGGAGAAAACAATCAGAACTCATTGTGAATAGTTTCGCAGCATATAAAGGGAAAAAGGACCAGTAGAGAGCCCAGGCACAAGGGAAAAAAAAGGACTGAAGAAAGAAAGAAAAAAAACTCACAGGATCAAAACCGGGAGGGTAGCAGAGCGTCGGTGAAAGTAAACTAGAACGGAGGGAGAAACTCAAGGGCAGGGGCGGGGGAAGGGTCATGATGTTTTCCCGGGATTTAATGTGGCTGCGCAGTTGGATCTTGAGAGAACCGTCGTCGGTTTTCCTGGGGGGGGAAAAACCGAACTAGTGGAAAACTCTAAAACGAAACTTTCATGGGTTCCCAGAGGGGGGCTAATTCTGCTAGTTGACAAAAGGGAAAATCATCGTTGATGGAAAAAGCGACCACAACAATCGAGTCTCCGCTCGCCAGCCGGCGTTAATCAAAGGGGAGGTCCCAAATACTGCTGCAACATCAAAAAAGTCAAAGGGGCTTGAGCACGGATATACGGGACTCAAGATACGACCAAGGGGAATCAGAGCCAAGCCGCCTCATAAAGATCCAGCGATAAAGAAAAATTGCAGTTTGGAGGCCAGCTCCAGACATCCGTGGTACGGAGGGGGAAAGATAGTGATCGTCGTGCCGGTTTTTATAAAAAACAAGAATCAGAAAAAAAAGGGAGGGGAAGGAAAAGAAAGGAGGGAGAAACAAGGGCACATCAGAAGGACGTAGAAAAGGAGGGGGGAGACGTAAGGATGTCTGGAACTGCCATCCGAAAGGGGGGGGAGGGGGAAGAGGGAATGCTGGAGATGCCGCGGCAAGATTCAACTGATAGTCGTATAAAGAGAAAAGGGTGAGGTGAGGGAGGGGTGAGGATTGAGGATAGATGGAACAGCACGGAAGAAGAAGGCGCTCAAGCGCAGCGGAAGCGCGGGAGATGGGGCTCAATGTGGTCGAATCAGAATGTTGCTCTCAACGCGCGGAAAGGAGAAACTGACAGGGACGCACAGGGGGGAGGTCAATGCTTATCTAGGCCGGTTAAGGTGCAGGGGCACGACGTGCAAACTGCGAATCTTAACACAAAAGACAAGGGACAAAGTAACGCGGCCGGCCGTCTGGACGCAACTGACTATGCTCGGTCCAGGAAGGGCCAGCCGTACAGAACGACGATCTTCTGGGCAGAGGAGGTCATCGGACCAACGGTGCCGGGAGGTCTTGGTCGTGGCTAGACTGAGAGGGGGGGGAACGGGGGGAAAAAGGGGGGTTTGAGGGGGGGAGAATCAAAGGTTTATTTTCTCAGGGGGAAAAATTTCATCCTCTGAAAGCCTGCAGAAAAAGAGGATCCACGACGATTGTGGGGTTTTAGGGAGCACCGGTCTCACTGCTCGTCTTAAGAGGAAGGACATGGAGTGTGGGGGAAAAGCTAGATGGTGGAGAGTGAGGTCGACTTGTTGGGGGGTCAGGAAGGGGGACGTTGCTCTCTGGTGCTTTGTCAAACCGCGCACAGGGGGGACACTAAGCTAATCAAAAGGTTCCGAACGAAGAAAAAAGGAGAAGGAGGAAGATGAAACGGAAAATGAGTTCCAGCCACACGTTGGGCAAAGAGAAGGTGGATTCTCTCCAGCTGGCGGGGGGGTCTCACGCGGCGCTGGTCTCCTGGCTGTAACCCGTTAATTTTATTGTGGACGCAGGGGAAACGGAGGAAAAAAAGGAGGCCACAACGGAGTCCTAAACTGTGTGACTCGGCTGAATAAAAGAACTGTTCAGGCTGCGGAACGGCGAAAGAAGTGCGGGTTGGCCCGTGAGGAAACCGAGTCGCTTTGGGGAAAAGGGGAACCTCTAGATCCTGCCAAGCTTGGGAGGATCCATAACCGGAACCGGGAACAGTCCGAGGGGACGAACCAGATGTCCACAGCCACGATTGAGGATGGTCCGGATTGGCAGGGGGGGGAAAAGGACGGGGAGGAGAAAAAATGGACCGGCACGAGCAAACGTGGATGGAAGTTTTTGGCCAACAAATAAACAACAACAACGGGAGGAGGGAAGGGATGACTAAATCTGAAAAAAAAAAGAAGGAGCAGAAGGGCCTCTGTAAAGGTCTCTAAGCGTAAAAAAAGTCCACACTATAGCCAGATGAACATTGCGTGGCCTGGGTCGGACGGGGGGAAAAACGCCGCTGGCCAGAAGGCGTAAATTCAACTCAGCACCGGCATGGAAGTCGAAGAGGGGGGGGCAAAAAGGGACTAATAAGACGGTGAGCTGAAAACATGGGCCAACCCAAGCAAAAAACGGCAAGACTTCCGCCGATGGGAGCCGAGTAAAGGAGAGGGGTCACTTCTTGACTGAGTAAAGTGGGGAAAAGGATAAAAACAAAATCACCGGCGGAAATCAGTAAGAGCATCGCGCGCGGAGAAAACCGATCTCTCCGAAATGAGGAGCAGATTGCAACGGGTGAATCGATGATTCGGTCATGCCTACTGCTTTGGGCGACAGGAAAAGGAGGCGGATTGAGAGAGGGCGGGGGAATCACCATAATTAAAAAGACGGGATCAGAGTAAGAAAACAAAAAGCCCGACCGGCACAGGCCCACCAGCCTAAGACTTCCACTCAGGCGACCGGAAAATCCACCGAAAGAATCCGCATGGCGCCCGAAAAGCAAACACGGAGGAAATAGGGGGAGGAAAGAGGGACGGACATAGGGAAATGAGAAAAGGAAGAGAAATAACCCTTGGAGAAACTCAGAAAAACACGTGGCCAAAGGCGGACAAAGACACTGAAAGGGAAAAGAAAAGTAAGAGGGGGACCATCATGCAAGCTATCTTCTTTCGTGTAGAGGGCCGATCTTCCGAAGACCGAGCAGGGAGGGAGGCCCGGAGGTCTTGTCCATGGGAGGGGGGCATGGAGGGAATGTGGGACGCAGTTAAAGGCGGGAGAACGATAGGCACGTCAGGGGGAGGGGGGGGTCATACTGCAACCGTTGGAGGAACGGTCCTGATAAGCATGGACGACTTCGTCAAGGTCATGGTCATCTATTTCGACCCAGGGGGGGGGGAAGAAACTGCTCATCTGTGAAACGAAAAGAGGAATCGAGTGGAGATGAAGATGCACCGGCGTTATCTCAGATATTGGGAAAAAGGGATGGAAAAGATAGACAAAAGCGCAGCCCAGAAAGCCCGGAGTACGGAAACGATCAAGGAGAAAATCTCTCAGCTCCGAAAAAGCACCAGAAATTAAAAAAGAAAAAAGAAGGGGGAGGGGGGAACAGCTCCAGAAATAAGGGAGGGAAAGCCTATTGTCTACGATGACGAGG